>Ga0247842_10000141_pt1 | contig 161140 bp, 108 predicted proteins | sample LaCruzMarch2015__3_FD_192411 | JGI IMG/M metagenome (GOLD analysis project Ga0247842, IMG submission 192411) | Freshwater microbial communities from meromictic Lake La Cruz, Castile-La Mancha, Spain - LaCruzMarch2015_19m | ecosystem: Environmental > Aquatic > Freshwater > Lake | place: Spain... | reverse complement strand
TCATTGTTGTCCGGTAAAACCGGGTATTAGTTGTTTTGTTTCTATTCACAGGGGCTTTCAGCCCTTTTTTTCTTGATTTCTCAAAAGTAAGCCCCCTCCCATTCTGGGAAGAGCAGATTTTGATTATTCGATTCTTTTTCTTTTATACGTGCCTTTTGCTCTTCAATCAGCTCCTGCCATGCTTTCTCCGGATTCTCGAAGAAACTTTTGGCACTGATATAGCTCATCAGATGTTGTCTTACTACCGAAACCATGTTTGAGAAAGCCCATTTCCGCTGAATTTGGCTTTTGAGGATCATCAGTAGCAAATTGGCCAGCATGACGGACCAGATTTGTATGATGATGGCATTCTCATTGTCGCCCAGAAAGTATTTCAGCGGAAAGTTCTGCTTCAATTGTTTGAACAGCAGTTCGATTTGCCATCTTTTTTTATAAATCTGGGCGATTTCCTCTGCCGCAAGGTCCATGTTGTTGGTGATGAACTCGAACAACCGGCCATTCGTGGAATCCCAGTAGGCAATGCGCCTGGAGACGTGCTTTTCAGCCTTGTTCTTTCCGTATGAAAGTTCAATCTGTTCATCTTTCAGGACACCTGAATCCGCATCATCGGGGATATCGAACTCTTGGCGCGCCTCATAAAGGGCATTGTCCTTGAGTCGGGTCACATACCAAATCTTTTTGGAAGTGAAAACCTCGTACTGCGCGTAGTCCACATATCCCTTGTCAAAGCAAAGGATGGAGTCCTGGGGCAGTTCAACATCCTTGAGCAGAAGATGGTCGTGTTTGGCAGCCTCCGTATAACGGATGAAACAAGGTTGGCTATCCTCCGAACGGATGATCGTATGGGCCTTGATACCGCCTTTCTTCTTTCCATTGGCCGGATTACGGCCTACGCCCTTCAAGATGTCCTTAAACAGCGTAATGGTGGTCGAATCCATGATGTAAAGCCGTTTCATGTCCGTTTTGCTCAAGCAGCTGTCCGCTAAACTTCCGCAGAAACGCTTGTACGTATCGTAATACGCATCAGCAAAGACTTGGGGAGTGCGACGGATATTTGCCTCAGAAAGTGTACTGCGCCTCACAATATAGTCAAGCCCCAAGTGTTGAAGCCTGTGGGCATTGGATAGCAGGCCCAATACGGTCTCACGAATGGAGTTGTAGCCCTCGAAGGCAGCGAACAACATCACAACAACATGTTTGTAGCTGGTGAATCGCTTCACGTACTTGTCAGCACCCAACGCCTTGGAGCTTTTCGATATTTTTGACTTGTCCAGAAAATTTAACAGCTGAGAAAAGATCGGCTGTCCGCTAAAATTTGTACTTTTGCCCATGTCGGTTCTTTTACTTTGGTTTCGCAACCGTAAAGGTAAACCTTCAGGGGGAATTACCGAAAGGGGTTCCCCTTCCTTTTAGCTTTGAAAATTATTTAACCGGACACTAGTGAAAGACAATAATTCCACGCCCAACTATGTTCCACTTATTGGCGATTTAGTTGTAAAAAACTCCACTTTTGCAAAAGTCTATAGCAGAATGTTTTTAGAACTCGGTTCAGGTGCCGTTGTGATTGATCCGATCACCATGGTAACAGCCTCTTTTAATGCTGGCGCTAAAAGTATATCGATCGACCATAGTACTTTTTATGGATTTGAAGGAGTTGGTGTATTAAATGGCAAGAAGAAATATACTTTTGCTGGTGACCAGGCTGCTGTTAAAGAAAGATTATCGATAACCAATTCCATTTTCTCAAAAATGGATGTGAATATGGATATGGACAGCGCTTCGACCTTTGTTTTAGATCATAACTATTTTGGTTTTGGACGGAGTTTGGGTACTAGTACTTTGGAAGATTTATCAATTTATAATCCTACGAATACCTTCACTGTAGGTCCATTATTTACCGACACTGCCAATGGCGCTTGGAACTTGACGTTGCTAAACAAAACCGCGTTACTTGGTTCAGACAATAAACCAATTGGAGATCCCAGATGGGCAAATGGTAGCGGTACAGGTGTCAAATCGATGACGAACAGCAGTCTTCAAGTTTATTCCAAGGAGCAAACGATCATTATTGATTCTCAATTATCAAAAAGTATTGTAACCGTTTATGACTATACAGGCAAAATCATTAAAAAGCTGGATATTGAGGCTGGAATAACTCAAATACCCGCTTCCAAAGGCTTGTATCTTGTACGTATTACCAATAATAGCTCCAAAACTGTTCAAAAAGTTTTGATTAATTAAAAAATCAATTTCACAATTTAAAAAGGCCCGATAGTATCAATCGGGTCTTTTTTGTTGCGAGCGTTTGAGGCAGATAAATACTAAATTTACACGATGAAATAAGCATGTTGCACTAAACGTCCAAATTTATGAAAAGTTGGCATGCAAGTTCCAGATGACTACAAACTAAAAAAAATTGATCCATTGAAAACCATAAAGTTCTATTTGATTGTTTCCCTATTTCTTTTGTTTGAATCAACAATAAAAGGTGTCTCGAATTCAAAAAACACGATTCAGCTTTCAAAAGCACAAATTGTAGTTGATACGAATAATGGCATACAACTTAATGCTGCGCTTTTCTTGCAACATGAGCTTTTTAAACGTACGGGCATTCAACTCACCATTCTTTCCGATAAAACAAAAACAACTTCCAGTTATATTCTTCTGGGATTGGCCTCTGAGTTTAAACTACCAGAACAAGTTGTTGTTCCGAAAGTAGCGGAGTCCTATACCATTTGGGTTGACAATTCTTTACCCCTTAAAACGATTGTAAATGTTGTCGGTTTTGATCATCGGGGAATTTTATTTGGTGCAGGAAGGCTTATTCAGGAACTGTCTTTATCGACTGATTACCTCTCAATTCCTCAAGAGTTGGCAATTACGTCATCACCTTCGGACAAGATAAGAGCGCAACAAATTATAAAAAATTCACAGGGCAAAGATGGATTTAACGATTGGAGCAAACCTGAAATCAATCAGCAGTTTGTAAATGATATGATGATTTTTGGGGCAAATGGATTTGAACCGACTCAACCAGAATTGGTTGACAAATACTTAGAAGGATTGGGAATTGATTTATTCGTGAAACTCAAATGCCAAGATATTATCGACCTGAATAAAAAGAGTGTCGATTCCATTAGAACTTTTTTTAAAAAATACACGGGTATTGACCACATTACTTCCTACGGAGGCGATGCTTCCGGTGCAGTGGCGCCACAACTGTTTTTTCCATACTTAGAGAACGTTATTCCTTTGCTTTTAAATGGAAGTCCGGGTTCCAAATGGTGGTATTCCAACCAATGCCTAGAGGATCACGCCAAAGATTATGACGATTACATCTTTAAGTTTATCAACGAAAAGCGACCCAACTATTTGTATGGAATGGTCTATGGCCCTTGGACAAAAAGGGGGATCAGTGAAATAAGAAAAGAGTTGCCAACAAACTATGTGATGCGGCATTTCCCAGATATTTGCCATCCCCGCTGGTCACAATATCCTGTTCCACAATGGGATAGAGCTCTTGCAATTGTTTGGCCACGAAATCAAAGCATTTACATGATGCCAACCATGATGTTGGATATTTACAAAGCAACACGTAACAATACGGTTGGAAACCTACCTTATAATCATACAGGTTCCTTTAACGACCTAAATAAGTTTGTCATAACGGCAGCCGGTTGGAATGCGAACACCGATGTGAATTCCATTCTGGCTTCGTATGCTAAAGTTTTTTTTGCTTACGACTTTGTGAAGTTGCCAAAGGAGCTTGAAAGTAAAGTGACACGATCCAAGGAAGAATTTCTGGATAAGGCCACCTCCTACCTTGTTAAGGGCTTGCAACTACTAGAAAAAAACTGGATTGGACCATTGAAAGACAATACAACGACAGAGGAAGCATTGCAATACTGGAAACAAATTGCTGAATGTGTTGGAGGCACTCAGAAAAATTGGAGAGTCGAAATGTATCTTTATAAAGCCCGCATCGATGCGCAAATAAAGCGCAAATACGACTTTGAGATGCAACTCGAAAAAGAAGCCTACCACATCATTTCGAAGACTAAAGAGAACATACCGCTTACCATCCAACAGGTAAAAAATACACTCGACCGTATAGAAAGTGAGTTTCAGCCAAAGGATGCGTTTCTTCGTGAACTCTCTGAAATGGGCTTATCGGGCAAATATGGTGATATTGGTGTTGTTGTCGATAACATCTATACCTCGTTAAATGACAAGCATTGGATCATTGATCAATTACAAAAAGCTAAAACGGCAAACGATTTGTCGGCAATCATTCAGTATGAAAATCCTGGAAATGGAGGTTATTATGACGATTTAGGTCTTGAGGGAAAACAACCGCATTTAGTCCGGCAAAAAAGCTGGATAAACGACCCTGGTTTTGTTTATTCTCCCATCGAATGGGTTGACAATAAAGCGAATTCGTACAAACGACATTCTCAACTCACAAGCATCTTGTGTCGATACGATAATCCACTAATCATGCAATGGGATAAACTGGATAAAACAGCTAACTACGAAATTAAAGTAGTTTATAACGGGCCTTTTGACATAAAGATCAAATGCAGTACCGATGATGGTTTGATTGTTCACGATTATATCGAAAAAAATGGTGGAACGATTCTTACATTTTCCATTCCAGAAGCATCCACAAAGGACGGGACGTTGCAACTAAATTGGGTTCAGGATCAAACGAATGGTATGCGTGGAGTATCGTTGTCTGAAATTTGGTTGGTTAAAAAATAAAAAAACATCATTGACATGGAAAAAACGATTAATTATACCATTGGCGTTGACTATGGAACGGACTCAGTAAGGGCTTTATTGGTGAACGCAAACACTGGAAAAGAAGAAGCAAGCGCCGTTTTTGAATACCCTCGTTGGAAAAAAGGTTTGTATTGCGATGCTCAGAAAAATCAATTTCGGCAACATCCACTCGATTATATCGAAGGTTTGGAATTCACTGTATGTGAAGTTTTGAGAAAGTGCCCTGAGGCAACTGCTTATGTAAAAGCAATTTCTATTGATACTACTGGTTCAACGCCTGTGGCAGTAAACGAACTGGGAGTTCCTTTGTCGTTGACTCCGGCATTTGAAGAAAATCCCAATGCCATGTTTATTTTATGGAAAGACCATACGGCGATCGCCGAAGCCGACGAAATAAATCAGCTATGTAGCAGCTGGGGAGGCGTTGATTATACCAACTATTCCGGTGGTATCTATTCTTCCGAATGGTACTGGGCAAAGATCGTAAGGACGATTCGTGTTGACCCATCCGTTGAAAAAGCGGCCCATTCCTGGGTGGAACACTGCGACTGGCTGCCAGCCATGCTTATTGGGAATACGAATCCAAAAACGCTGAAAAGAAGTCGTTGTGCAGCAGGACACAAGGCATTGTGGCATCAAGAATGGGGTGGCTTTCCATCGTCGGAATTTTTGTCAAAATTAGATCCCGGACTTGTTGCCGTTAAGAATAGTCTATCATCAGAAACCCATACTGCAAACGAATTTGTTGGCAATTTAAGTCAGGAATGGGCAAGTCGATTCGGATTAAGCCAATCCGTTTTAATAGGGGTTGGTTCTTTCGATGCGCACATCGGTGCTGTGGGTGGCGAAATCAAACCCTATTATTTAAGTAAAGTCATTGGCACTTCCACGTGTGACATGCTTGTTGTTCCTTCCGGGGAAGTGAAAGGGCAATTGATTCGTGGTATTTGCGGTCAGGTTGATGGTTCCATCATTCCGAATCTAGAGGGCATGGAAGCCGGACAATCCGCTTTTGGCGATATTTACGCATGGTTTAAGAATTTGTTGATGTGGCCCATTGAAAACATCTATAGTTCGACAGATACAATGAATGAGGTTGAAAGACTGAAATTTATTGACAGCTATTCATCAAAAATTATTTCCCGCCTCTCTGAAGAAGCCCAGAAAATCCCCGTAGCCGAGTCTGGTATTGTTGCACTTGACTGGATGAACGGTCGTCGTACCCCGGATGCGGATCAAACCTTGAGAGGTGCCATCATGGGATTGAATTTAGGTTCGGATGCGCCCCGTATCTTTCGTGCATTGGTCGAAGCTACAGCCTTTGGTTCGAAAGCCATCGTTGATCGCTTTTTGAGTGAAGGAGTCCGTGTCGATGGTGTCATAGCGCTGGGCGGTGTTGCAAAGAAATCGCCATTTATCATGCAAATTTTGGCAGACGTATTGAATATGCCCATCGAGGTCGTAGCTTCGGAGCAAACGTGCGCCTTGGGTGCGGCGATGTATGCAGCAGTCGTAGCTGGCATTTATCCAACGATCACTGAAGCACAGGCTGCGATGGGACAGGGTATGGAAAAAACATACCTGCCAAATACGGAGAATGCCCAGAAATACGCTAACTTATTTACACAGTATCAAAAGTTTGGAAAATTTATTGAAAATAAATAACTTGAAGTGGACGAATTTCTGATTAGGACGAAAATATGATTAAAGGAATTTTATTTGATATGGATGGCGTATTGGTTGATTCAGAAAAATACATTTTTGAAGCTACTAAAAGGATGTTTGCCGAACATGGAATAACTGTAAAGCAAGAAGATGCATTGCATTTTGTAGGTATGGGCGAAAACCGATATATATCGGGTATTGGTGAACTGAATGGATTTAAGGTTGATATTGAGCGAGATAAGGCCCGTACGTATGCTATTTACGAAGCAATAACGCATGGAAAGCTTAACGCTTTACCCGGTGTTCATTCCTTTATCTGTGAATGCATCAATAATGGAATGAAAATGGCCATTGCCAGTAGTGCTGATAAAGTGAAGATTTTAATCAATCTGAGAGAAATTGGGCTTGATGCCGATCTATTTCAAACGATTGTCAACGGACAAGAGGTGGAACGAAAAAAGCCCTTTCCGGATATTTATTTTTTAGCGGCAAAAAAACTGGGTCTTAATCCCGAAGAGTGTTTGGTAATAGAAGATGCTATAAGTGGCGTTTCTGCGGCAAAGGCGGCAGGAGCAAAATGCCTGGCACTTACCACCAGTTTTCCGGAGAATAAATTGACTCAAGCCGACTGGATTTGCAACGATTTGAGTGAGGTGCCAGCACCGGTACTGCTTCTGATGACTGCCGCGCAAAAGAGTTGATTTAGACAATTTTGAAAAAAAAGTAACGAATATCAACAATCCTATCAAAAAACATTTTTAAAGTATGAAACCTTACAACTTTATTCTAATTTTCCTTCTCGCTTCCTCCACTTTGAATGGAAAGATAAGAGTTGCATCCGTTTTAGGTGATAACATGGTGTTGCAACGTAACTCAGAAGTGAAAATATGGGGAAAGGCAGACCCCAATCAAAAACTTTATATTGTAACTAGCTGGAATAAAGAAAAACAAACGACCATAGCCAGTAATAATGGCGCATGGTTGGTGAAATCTAAAACTACTGATGCAGGTGGGCCGTACAAAATAACAATTACCGCAGGCAAAGAAAAAGTAACACTTCAAAACATCTTATTGGGCGAAGTTTGGTTGTGTTCCGGTCAATCAAATATGGAAATGCCTATTTCCGGGAGGCGTGACGCACCTGTGGACGGTTCAACGGATATGCTGTTGAATGCAGAGAATGAGCAACTTCGTTTATTCACAGTCGGGATTGCTTCCAGAGCAACTCCGGTTGATACGTGCACTGGGAAATGGGATGTTGCTTCAGCCGAGACTGTTTCAAATTTTAGTGCGGTGGGTTATTTGTTTGCCAAACATTTGCAACAACAATTGAAGGTTCCGGTAGGGATCATGTGTTCCAGTTGGGGCGGTTCACGCATTGAGGCTTGGATGAAAAAAGAGGTACTTGCTTCGTTTCCAGAACCGTTGAAACAGACAACACTCGAAAAAACACCGGAACATCAGCGAGCATCTTTTTTGTACAACGGAATGATTGCACCCCTATTGAATTATACGATCAAAGGAGTGTTGTGGTATCAGGGGGAGGCGAATATCGTTAATTATCAGGATTATGCAGCACTGCTGGTAAGTATGGTTAAAAACTGGCGCGAGGATTTTGCGATTGGTGAGTTTCCGTTTTATTATGTTCAAATAGCACCCTATTATTACTCCAATTCAAAAGCAAGAAATGCAGCATTTCAGCGAGAAGCGCAATACAATGCCATGTCGAAAATACCAAACGCAGGCATGGTGACAACATTCGATCTTGGTGAAGAAAAGAACAATCATCCTGCCGACAAAGAAACCGTTTCCAAACGTTTGGTCTTGTGGGCTCTTGCCGAAACCTATCAATACAAAGGAATTCCGTATAAGTCACCAACCTACAAAAACATGGTGGTTAAGGACTCTGTCGTTGTACTCACTTTTAACAACATCGTAAATGGTTTGTCCTCTAAATGCAACGAAATTGAATGTTTCGAAATTGCGGGTTCTGATAGCATTTTTTATCCGGCTAAGGCAACCATTAATCAACGTCAGGTTCGAGTTTATTCTCCCGCTGTAAAAGTTCCGGTGGCTGTTCGCTATGGATTCTATAATTATTCAAAAACAAGTGGATACCTATACAATACCGCAGGTTTGCCAGTTGTTCCTTTTAGGACTGATCATTGGGAAAATTAATTTTAGAGCTGTTTACAATAACCTATTATAAGCACTTACATTCATTATGATAAAAAACACTTTGAACCGATTTGTAGTATTGGTCGTACTATTTTCTTTAAATATCTTTTCGAGCAACCTATTGAAAGCCGAAGACGAATCGATACCCCGTTCAGAATATCCTCGTCCACAATTTCAACGCGAGGAGTGGTTGAATTTGAATGGTGAATGGAGTTTTGAATTTGATTTTGGGAATTCAGGCGTTGAACAGGGATTTCGATCAAGTCAGGGTTTCTCCAAAAAAATCAGGGTGCCCTTTTGTCCTGAAAGCAAATTATCTGGTGTAGCTTATACTGATTTTATCAATTATATGTGGTATCACCGCAAAGTTACTGCTCCTTCCAATTGGCAAGGGAAAAGAATAAATCTCAATTTTGGTGCAGTCGATTATATGTGCGAAGTCTATGTAAATGGGGCATTCGTTGGAAGACATTATGGTGGTTCCTCCTCCTTTTCATTCGACATAACCAATTCTATAAAGGTTGGTGAGACTTTTAATCTAGTTGTTTTTGTGGAGGATAATACGCGTTCAGGGGAACAACCGTTGGGCAAGCAGAGTAAAGAATATCAACCAAAACGAACCAGATACACCCGTACAACTGGCATTTGGCAAACCGTTTGGTTGGAATCGGCCTCCAAAGAAGGGCTTCAGAAATGTCAGATACTACCGGATCTGGATCAAAAGAAATTTGATTTCATTCCTCAGTTTTATGGAAGTAAAAAAGGAAATCTTCTCAAAATCACCATAAAAGAGGTAGGGAAAATCGTGGCAACAAAAACTTTTTTGGCCAACGATGGTAAAGTTTGTTCCGTATTTTTGGATAAGATAAAAACATGGTCGCCTCAAAGTCCTTTTCTATACGATATAGACTATGATTTACTGGATGCTTCCGGTACTATTTTAGAGCGCGTGAAATCGTACGCTGGAATGCGCAAAATCCACATTGAAGGAAACAAGATCTTTCTGAACAACACCCCCTTTTACCAGCGGTTGGTGCTCGATCAGGGTTTTTATCCCGATGGAATTTGGACGGCTCCAACCGACAATGCACTGAAAAGAGACATTCAGTTATCGATGAATGCCGGATTTAACGGTGCCAGATTGCATCAAAAGGTCTTTGAAGAGCGATACCATTATTGGGCTGATCAATTGGGATATATAACGTGGGGGGAATCGTCCAGTTGGGGGATGGATGCCAATAACCCCGTTGCTGCCAGGAATTTCATTGCTGAATGGTCTGAAATCGTGGAAAGAGACAGAAACCATCCTTCCATCATCATGTGGACACCATTCAACGAATCGATTTTTACACTGGATGAAAAAGTAAGATACGAACCCGATTTAAGAAAACAACACGATCGACTGGTGGTGGATGTTTATGATTTGACCAAAAAGCTTGACCCTCAAAGGCCTGTGAACGATGTGAGTGGTTTCTTACACATAAAAACGGATATTTGGTCCAGCCATTGCTACAAGCAGGACCCCCAAGTATTGCAACAGTTGTTGTCTTCTGTCGAAGATGGTAAACCCTTTACGGAGCACCGTGAATTTTGCTGTCCCTACGAAGGCGAGCCATTTTTAGTGGATGAGTTTGGTGGTATAAAGTGGAATCCGACCAATCAGGATAACTCCAAACAATCGTGGGGTTATGGAGAACCACCTCGAACGCTGGAATCTTTTTATGACCGATTAAAGGCTCAGGTCAATGTCGTTCTTTCACTTAAAGACTGTGTTGGTTATTGCTATACACAGCTTACGGATGTTGAATCGGAACAAAACGGAATCTATTATTATTCCAGGGACGAGAAATTTGACCTGCGCATCATTAGAGACATTTTTACGAAAGAACCAGCCAATTTCTCAACAACCCCCAAATAAACCATATAAACCAGGTAAGAAAGAATAAAAATGGTGGTTACTATTAATGGTTCATCCGACTAAAGCGTACTTTTTATCATGAATCGCATCAAGCTTCCATTTCTAAATTTTATACACGAATCAACTTTTTAAGAAGTACGGGGTGTCCCGATGAACCACAAATTAAAACACGAATCATCATGATTAAATTAACGTTTAAATGTTTTTTATTGACTTTTATTTTATTGTTTAGTAATGTGGTATTAATGGCTCAGAAAGATAAAGGCGAAGAAATAACATTTTGCCCACCAACTCTGATTGAAGATCAACTTCCAAACCTTGGGTTACCCATGGCAAAAGATGCTGAAACATTCATACTCTATGATGTAGCAAGTAATAGAGCCAAACTTGAGCAGCCTTATCTCGGAACCTACTCACATCATCCTCATCTAGCGACCTTGGATGGAGTTGTCGTTCTTACCTGGAGTAATCACTTTGCCGATGAAGATTCTCCTGGTCAATACGTTCGATATGCCATTTCGAATGATGATGGAAAAACCTGGATAAACCCAAATTCGAAAATTGAGCATGGAACAAACTATGGAGCAGTATTATTCCCACCGATGGAAGTACCCATTCGTAACCCTCAAAAGGAAGACAAAGACAAAAAAAAGATTTCTAATTTAGAAAACCCACTACTTGGGCACCGTCCTCATGATAATTGTGGTAGTGGCAACAAAGGAAATGAACGATCAGATAAAAATGACAATTGTGGCTTCTACCATCTTGAAATGTGTGCTAATGGATTTGCTAAGATTGATGGTAAACTATATGCTATTGCCGAAGTTGCAAAAGGTATAAACAAAGTCGGTATTGGTAGAATTGCCCGAGAAATAGAAAGCAACGGAAAACTTGGAGACATTTTTTGGTTAAATGACGATGTTCCTGATCTAAGCAAAATAACACCAAATGCAATTAACCTGAATCTGTATAATCATTTAGAATCTAAAAAAGAGTTGGGTGTAAGGATAATGGAGTATCTAAAAGATCCTTTACACATGCCTCAATGGGATTTCTACCACAAAGGCTGGGTACAGTTAGATGGTAAAGTGCATGCAGATTGGCAATCAGTTAAAGGAGTTAAAGGACATGAGCCAACGTATGCTTATAGAATGAAGAATGGAGTTTATGCTAGGCTATGGCGAATTAAAGACGATAATATAAATGCACAGTTTAGTTATGACAAAGGAAAATCATGGACTGATCTTGAAAAAACCAATTTCCCGGATTGCGGTAGCCGTGCATGTGTAGGCAACCTACCAGATGGAAGAAGTTATGTGGTAAACAATCCATATAAGCACGCCAGAAATCCACTTGTATTATCAATTTCGGAAGATGGAAAAAAATTCGATTCAGCTTATATAGTTCGTAGCGGAGACTCAGGCGAAATCGATAAAACTGGTCGTGCTAAAAATGCCGGTTATCAATACCCCCACTCCATCGTTTCCGGTGACTATCTGATTATAGCTTATTCCATTAATAAAGAGAGTATGGCAACAACCAGAATTCATCTTAAAAATTTGAAAAAATAACTTTCAGGATCGCTAGCGGATGATCCGCTGATCTCAAACTAGTAATCTCGAGCAAAGAACGCTGTTTAGTAACTAAAGTGAGCCTTTTAAATTTGAAGTGAACTACAAAAGTAAATGACTAACTTTTGTGGTGCACTTCAAATTTAAAATGCCCTCTTGCATAATACGGGTAAATTCCTGATTATGCTTTCAGCTTCTCAAAATACATCGCGAACGAACGGTACAGAAAGTGTGTCCATTTGCCGAAAGGTACGATCAGGATGGCCCACTGTGCCAGTACGGTAAGATGAACAAGGAAGATCCATTTGTTCATTTCCAGAATATCGATGTCGATGAACAGGCGGACCATAAAGGCGGAAAGACCCATTAGGAACAACCAGACCACGAAAAACCAGTCCGAGGGTTGGGACTTTTTAGCGACAGCCTTGTCCTTCTTGATGCGGTGTCGTACGAAATCGAAGGTGACCACGAAGATGATGCCGCTCAGCACGTAACCTAAAATATGCACAAACAAATACTCGGTGTGGAACCAGTTCAGGAACACCGTGGTGAAGAGCAGCGACAAATAGGCCAGCACCAGCACGAAATGTTCGAACCAGCGGAACTGATTGTCGTCGCAGCCAAGCGCCCGTTTCTGTGTGAACATGTGGATGAAGAGTTCTCCCAATGAAGTCACGTACTTTTTGAACGGCACCTTCACTTTAGGTTTCAGGATGGTGAAGTACCACATCCTCGCAATATTTGGCGCCAGAATGGTCACTCCTACTGTAGCGATGGCAATGAATTCGAACCAATGGCCGAACTCAAGCATTTTTTCCAGTTCGAAACCCACCGAGTAGGCAAAACCGAGAACGCCGGCAAGAACGGCCAACATGGCCACCCAAGTCAAGGTCAGCGATTTGTAGAGCAAACCCGAAAGTCCGGTCCAGTCGTATTGGGCGGTGAGCCAGCGGCGGAGGGACATCATCAGTTCGCCGGGATCGGCTTGGCGGGGGCAGTTGGCGGTGCATTCGCCACAATAGTAACATTGCCAGGGTTTCAGCGAAGCTTTGATTTCGTCCTCCAGACCTAGGGTCGAATAACGGACCATTTCGCGTGGGAAGGAACTGTCGGCTGTGGAAAGCGAGCAAATGGCGGTGCAATTGCCGCAGTTGAAGCAGGCATTGAAGTCCTTGTCCCCATATTTGGCGAGCTCGACAGCAAATTTTGGATTGATTCTAGCCATGGGTTAGCGGTTTTTAATCTTGTAGTAATAATATTGCTGATCTTCGTCGGTTCCGTCGGCCACCACGATGGCGTAGCGGTTCATGGTCATGAGGTGCCAAGTTACGAGGTCGGCGCTCAGTCCGGCGTTGGTGGCAATTTCAGGGATGGTGTTCTTTTCGTCCTTGATGCCAGCCAGAATGTCCTTCCACACTTGGGGGTATTCCTTCATGGTGGTGGCGCCCTCGTCAGCCGTATCGTCTGTTTCCTTGACGCGTTCCTTGATTTCGAAGTCGGTCATGAATCCATCGATCATGGCTTCGATTTCGTGGTCGGTGTATTGGGCTACTTCGATGGCGTTTACCGGACAAATCGGTGCGCAGATGCCGCAACCGGTACAAACGCCCTTGTTGACGACGGCGATGTGCTTGCCGGTGGCGTCTTCCACTTCCTTGAGAGCACCGTAGTCACAAACATCGGCGCATTTGCCGCACCAAGTGCATGCTGAAGGGTTGACACTGGCTACGATTGGATCGACTGAAACCGAACCGCTCTGCAGCAAGGCATTCATCTTTGCTGTTGCAGCTAAGGTTGATTGCACGGATTCACTGATGTTCTTGGGGCCTTGGCAGGAACCACCAATATAAACGCCTTTGATGACGGTTTCCACAGGTTTCAGCTTGGGATGAATTTCATTGAAGAACTTATCGCTGCCGATGGGGATTTTCAGATGTTCCGAAATCTTGATGGCATCCTGCCTGGCTACCATGCCGGTCACCAAAACGACCAAGTCAACCGGTGCTTCGATTTCCATTTTGGCAGTGAGGTAATCTTTCACTTTGATGAGCGTTTGTTTGCCTTCAGCATAGACTACCGGCATTTCCTTTTCCTCGTATTTAAAGTAGAGGTCGCCTTGTTTGGAGGACTGTTCGTACAGGATTTCCTGTTTGCCGTAGGTTCGTATGTCCCTATAAAAATGATACGTCTGGATGTCGCTGAATTTCTCTTTCAGCTGCAGCGAAGTATGAATGGAGGCTGTACAGCATTGACGGGAGCAATATTTGTTCTCGCCCTTGGTTTGGCGGCTGCCGACGCAGTAGATGAAACCGACGCTGTTGATGGTCTTGCCTTCAAAAACCAATTTATCCTTGGCTGAATCCATTAATTTTGTGAATTCGGGCAATGTCACCACATTGGGCAGCGTTTTGTATCCGAATTCGCCTTCAGCAGGTTTGTAATGGTCGTAACCGGTGGCAACAAGGATGGAACCAACCAGGAAAGCCAGGCGGTCACCTTTCTCGTCCACTTGAAGGGTTTTCAAATTGGTCGGATCGAACTTCTTGCCAGTTTTTGGCAGGCCGGTATTGGTAAGCGTTTCGTGGGGACGAACCTTGATTTCGACATTGAAATTACCCAAGCTGCCTGAAACCTTTTCGAGCGTGGCACCTGTAAACAAGGTGATGTTCTCTTTGGAACGGATTTCCTGATACAGTTTTTCGATGATTTCCTTACCGGACTGGCCGCTCATAAAGACTTTGCTTTTTCCTGCTATCTGACCACCTACATTGAATTCCTGCTCGATGAGGAAAACATCGTTTCCAAGTCTCGACAAGTCGATGGCGGCTTTCATGCCTGAAACCCCAGCACCAATAACCAAAGCGGCCTTTTTGACAGGCACTTCGATGTTCTCGAGGGACTCAGAAAAAGATACGCGGTTGATGCCTGCACGAATCAATCCAGCTGCCTTGACGGTGGCTTCGCGGGGATGGTCGGAGTGCGGCCAAGAACACTGTTCACGAATGTTCACCTGAACATAGTTCATGGGGTTCAGACCTGCACGGGCAGCAACGCCTTTGAAGGTATGCAAGTGCAGTTTCGGAGAGCAGGAAGCTACCACGATGGCATCCAATTGCTTGTCCTTGATATCGTTGACCATGTCGATCTGGTTGGAATCGGCACAGGCAAACATGACATCCTTGGAAATCTGTACGTTTTCTTCTTTGGAAAACATCTTTCCGAGTTGCTCCACATCCACGTAATCGGAGATGTTGCCACCGCAATGGCAAATGTAAACGCCTATTCTGTTCTTCATGTGATCGAGTTTATTTTTATTAAGCCACATGGAACTCGCATGCCCTTCGCAACTGATTCTAGTTGCGCATACCAACATGCTCGTTTCATAATGCTTGCGTGTTTTGGGTCAGATAAGCAGCCACTTCGGTTGCGGCACAACCGGCGGACAGGATGGAATCGGGAATGTCTTTTGGACCAGAGGCAGCGCCTGCCACGAACACACCAGGTATGCTGGTCAATGCCGGGCTCACGAGTTCGTCCGTCTGTTTCACAAAGTTGAAGGCGTCGAGTTCGAGGGTCTGTTTGGGGAACATTTCAGGAATGTGCTTGTTGGGAACCACACCGGTGGAAAGCACCACCATGTCGTGTTTTGCTTCCTTGACGATGCCCTTTGTCACGTCTTCGTAGCGTAAGATCAAGTCACCGCTGCCGTTTTCGTTCTCGCGGATTTTGGCCACCTTACCTTTCACAAAGTTCACACCCATCGATTTGGACTGCATGAAAAATTCTTCATAGCCCTTACCGAATGCGCGGATGTCCATATAATAGATGGTGATGTCAGCCATCGGGAGCGCGCCCATTAAAAGCTGTGCCTGCTTGATGGAGTACATGCAGCAGATTTGCGAGCAGATGGGGTTGTTGGCGCAATCGCTTCCGCAACCGGAGTTCTCGATGGAGGAATCTCTGGAGCCAGTGCAAAGCACGTAGGCAATATTATCGGGCACTTTTCCGTCACCGGGTCTGAGCAAATTGTTGTACGGTCGGGTCGGTGCGATGAGCCGGTCCATTTGAAGGGAATCGACCACGTTGGGATATTTATCGTAACCGTATTCAGGTTTGCCCTGTGGTGGGAACAGCTGATAACCGGTCGTTACAACAACAGATCCAACTTGGGCGTCTATCGTTTGTTTCTTTTGGCTGAAATCGATGGCGTTGGACGGACAGCTATTGACGCATTGGTGGCACTCGCGGCAGTTGCTGCAATCCAGGCAACGGGCGGTGGCTGCCGTCAGCTCTTCTTCGGTATAGGTTTGTTCCACCTCTTCCCAGCTGGTGCGTCGCTTTTCAAGCTGCATGTGTTGAGGGCTTACGGCTTGTCTGAATGGGCCTTTGAAGGTTGAGAGCACTTTGGTTTTGTCAACGGCAGGCAGCTTGTCGCCGTCTTCGAAATCCATCATGTCCAACCCACGCAACAGCTTGTCCATGTAGAATGCAGCCTTCTTGCCTTGACCGGCTGCCTCAATCAATGTGGTGGCGCCGGTGGTGGAGTCTCCGCCTGCAAATATATAATCCACAGAAGTTTGCAAGGTTTTAAGGTCGGCCTTTACCGTGCCGTTCTTGTTCAATTCGACCTGACCGACAAAAGGTGCGGTAGTAGGTTTCAAACCAACGGCTTCGATGACGTAATCCACGTCTTCGATGTATTCGGAACCCTTGACAGGCTCGGAGCTGCGGCGGCCGCTGGCATCCTTTTCACCGAGTTGCATCTTGGTCAACTTGACTTGTTTCACATTTCCATCTGAACCGAAGTATTCCACTGGGTTGCGCAGTACAATTACTTCAACGCCTTCTTCCTCTGCTTCCTTGATTTCGGGGGCGAAACAGGGCATTTCCTCGCGGCTGCGTCTGTAAATGACTTTCACGGACGATGCGCCCAGTCTTAGGGAAGTGCGGGCAGCATCGATGGCCGTGTTTCCACCGCCGATGACCATGACTTTCTTACCCGTCAAGTCCTCTTTCTTACCAATGTTGGATTCACGGAGGAATTCCATGCAACCGATGATGTTCTTCAAATCGGAACCAGGTGCGTTGGTTTTGACGCTCACGTGCGTACCCACACCGATGAACACGAGGTCGAAACCTTGTTTCTTCAGGTCAGCCAAATCGGTAACCTTATGATTCAGTTCGATTGCTACACCTAGGACAGTGACGTTCTGGATGTCGCGGTCCACCACATCTTTCGGAGCGCGGTATTCGGGCAGAGCGAGTTTCAGCATGCCACCGGCACCCGGAGCTGCTTCAAAAATCTTGACTTCATGGCCTTTCAATGCCAAATGATAGGCACAGGTAATACCAGCTGGTCCTGAACCGATGACGGCTACTTTCTTGCCGGTCTTTTCCTTGATTTCAACCGCTGGAGCTATCGGATATTTTTCATAATACCAATCAGCGAAATGCCGTTTGATGCGGCGGATGTCCACACCAGCTTCCAATCCGGCACGGGTGCAAGCGCCTTCACAAGGAGCGTAGCAGGCACGGCCCAAACTTCCCGGGAATGGAATGTCTTCGAGGTGCAACTTCATGGCTTCCTCGTATTGACCGTTTCGGGACAAAGTAATGTACCCGTAAGGTTTCACACCACCCGGACATTCGTTGATGCACGGAGCGGAATGCCCTTGACGGTCAATGGTTGCAATGCGTGGATTGGCCAAATTAAAAGGGATGTAGGCCACCTTTCGGCCTGCCAAATGCGTATTGTATTCGTCACTGCGTACTTCCGGACAAACGATTTCGCATTCGCCGCAACCGGTACAATCGGCCTGAACCACGAAACGCGGATTCTTGGAAATGCGGACATCAAAGCTGCCGTCTTTCTTTTCCACACTTTCCACATCGCTGTTGAGCATCAGGGTGATGTTTGGATGGCGGGCAGTTTCAGACATTTTAGGAGTCGTGATGCAAGCAGCGCAGTCCAAGGTCGGAAACACCTTGCTGAGCTGAATCATCTTTCCACCGATGGAGAGCCCTTTTTCGACCAACAGGACTTGTTTGCCCATATCGGCCAAACTGAGCGCGGTTTCCTGCCCGGCTATGCCTCCGCCAATGACGAGGGCATCGTATTTCTTTGTTGTTTTCATTCTTCCAGACCTGCTAAAATTTTACCAAAATTCTCCATGTGATTCATGAAGGGTTCCGCACATACCGAACAAAGGGCTGCCATGCGGATACGCTTTGGATTGATGTTCAACTCCTTCATGGCAACCTGCGCCTCCTCGACAATCCGGTTGGTATGGTCGGCACAGCGGGAGCTGTAGGAACACTCATGTCCGTCGGCAGCGATAAACACGCCGTCGAAACCCTGCTCAAACGCACGCAGAATCCATCGGGTTTTAATACCGGAGGAACAGGGCATGCTGATCACATAGACCGATGGCGCATAGTGGATTTTGCGCAATCCGGCCTGGTCAATGCCCGGGTCGGAAATCTTGTCAGTTGAAAACACCAAAATTTTTGGCGTGGTGGAAGTACTCATAATCGTGTATTTTAGTTCGATTTAGGGTGTACGAACCCTGTACCCAACAGTGTCAGGTATTGTAAAATTCTAAAATTGAATCTATTCCTTTCTTAAAAAGAGTCTGCTAAAGCTATCCTCGTCGTAAAAGCCAAGGTATTCGTGTCCAATCTTACCACACCAGCGTGGGATGTCGCTTTTAGTGCCTTCATCGGCAGAAAGCACTTCCATGATATCACCGGATTCAATTTCGCCGATGGCTTTTTTGGCAGCCAAAAGGGGTCCAGGGCAAGCGGTTCCGCGGGCATCAATGGAAAGGTCAACTTTCAGGGCTTTCAGTTCTTCGTTTGTCATCATGATCAATATTTTTAAATGAATAGTTGTACGCGACTTTCACCGGCATCGGCCAGGTATGAACCTACGCCAACGTATTTCAGGTGGGGATAATCAATCATTTCTTCCTTCTTGAAACCCATCAAGTCCATGGACATCTGACAGATGTTGATTTCCACACCCAGTTCGGCGGCGGTGGCAATCATTTCTTCGAGGGAAGCGACGTGTTTCTTTTTCATCAGATCACGAATCATGGCGGTTCCCATGCCGGCCATGTGCATTTGGGAAAGTTTAAGCTGCTTGCTGCCTTTGGGAAGCATCATTCCGAACATCTTCGAAATCAAATCCTTGCCCTTCACATTTTTCTTTTTGTCACGCAACATGGTGGTTGCCCAGAAGGTAAAGAATAGTTTCACTTCCATATCCATAGCGCGAGCGCCAGTGGCAATAATCATAGCTGCCAGGACCTTGTCGAGATCCCCTGAAAACACTACGATGGATAACTGATCGTTTTGTTGGCTGGCTTGCAATTTCTTCATTTGCTTTTCAAGCAGCTGAACTTGAGCTTCGAGATCGTTTGGCATAGTTTTTTATAATTTAGTGGTTGAAAGCAGTTCCATACAAATCTAATGTACCAATTAGAAAAACGGTTTGTATTTAGTGAAAAATTTCTTTATTGAACCACAAAAATACTTTCTTCTACGAAATATTCCTACCTTATATTATTTATTCTTTGGCTATTTTTTATGTTATAAAACATGTACTGCACAAATATGCATAATCTGCGCAATATTTAAAAACACAATGCATCCTCTTTTTTTCCAAAATAGTTACATTTAAATAGATATTTGAATATATTTGCAAAAAACAAATATAATGAGAGCAACACATTTACTTTCAGGTTTGACCATTCTATTATTGTTTGCTTGTACCATGCCGGAGACTAATAATCAGACCTTAAACAAGGAAATTTTAAACGGTTACGTACAGAAGGGGCCTTTCATAAATGGATCCTCCATCACCATCTCAGCATTGGATAGAAACCTCAACCAAACTGGCATATCTTACCACACCAATGTATCAGACAATTCCGGGAAATTTGAACAGAAGGATTTTGTTCTAAGTTCGAATTTTGTCGAAATTAAAGCCGATGGTTTTTATTTCAACGAAAATGATGGTGACTTATCTTCTGCTCCATTGACGTTGAATGCGATCACTGACCTATCAAACGACAGTTCAGTTAATGTAAATGTGCTGACCCACCTTGAAAAGAGTCGAATCGAATATTTGGTAAAGGTGAAAGAAATGACATTTGAGACTGCCCAAGCGCAAGCTTTGAAGGAAATCCTTGCTATTTTCAGCTTTGATAAACCAGATATTGCCAAACCAGAAGATTTGAATCTAATCAGTGAGGGTGAAGACAACGCCATACTTTTTGCAGTTTCGGTAATTATCCAGGGATTTCGTTCAACTGGGTCGATGAGTGAACTGATGGCAAACATCATCACCGATATTCGGGAAGATGGTGTCTTGAACGACTCTACAATTGGTACAACGTTGTTGAATGATGCCAAGTACATCGATCTCACTAGGGTCAGAACCAATATGGTAAACCGATACGCTACGTTGGGCATTTCCACAAACATCCCAGATTTTGAGAAATACATCAGACATTTCATCGAAAGCACTGATTTCATCTCCAGTAAGGAGATAGTCTATCCGTTGAATTCCCAATATGGAAAAAACGCCCTGCACGACTCGGTCATGACAGTTCAGCGTCTCACAAACTATTCCTTGGCAGCAACGGTACCGGTAGGAATGCATTTGAAGATTGTTCTGAAAGGTGGCTTGTGGGGATACTTCATCATGCCTTCTGGACCGAAAAATTGGACCATCACCACGTACGATTTCCTATTGAAAACCCAAACGTTTACTGCCACAGAAAGTGGAAAAGAAAGTGATCTGATCATTCAGTTTGATGAACCTGGAATTACGACCATTGAATTTTATGAAAACAATGCAGTCACTCCTACAAAAATCAAGTCGCTGAAGGTGGAAGAGCGTGTTGAAAACAATGATAATCCACCGAATGATACCATTCACTGAGAAAGTCAAGCCGGTGAAATCGTATTGAAAGAAGCGAAATTCCAACATCAATGAAAAACTTGATTTACATCAACGTTCAATTAAAAAAACACAGATAAAGCCGGAGTATCTTTGTTCACTAATTTTACAATAGATGCAAACAGCCCTAATTATTATCGCCAGCCTAATCATCGGCTTTCTATTATTGAACGTGTATGCACGTTCCATGATGAAAAAAATTCCTAAAGTGGCAGATCATGCCGATATCCTGACCATAACCGACAAGAATTTCGACCAACAACTCAAAAACAAAGTGGTGTTGGTGGACTTTTATGCCGACTGGTGCGCACCTTGCAAGATGATGATTCCAATCTTGAACGATGTGGCCGAAGACTTGACCGGAAACACTCGGGTGGGTAAAGTGGATACAGGTCAGTATCAATCCCTCGCCGTCCGTTACAACGTTCGCAGCATTCCGACCATGGTGCTGTTCAAGAACGGGAAAGAAGTGAAACGGTTTGTTGGTGTCAAGCAAAAAGAATTCCTCCTAAAGGAACTGAAATCCGTATGAAAAAAGTAATTATACTTGGTGGCGGGTTCGCCGGTGTTCAAACAGCCATCTCCTTGCAGAAATCGGGTTTGGTGGATGTCACGTTGGTTTCCGACCGTGATTATTTGTTTGTATATCCCATTTCCATTTGGATTCCGGTGCGTAAAAAAACATTCGAGGAGGTGAAAGTGCCTCTGAAAGACATTCAGAAAAAGCATCCGTTCAAGCTGGTCATTGATAAAGTAACCGGCATTCATGCATCGTTTAATGAGGTCGTTTGCGAAGGTCAAGTGTTGCATTACGACTACTTAGTCGTAGCCATCGGTGCCGACAAGATGCCGCATAAGGGCATTGAAAATACGTTCACCATTTGCGGAAAGCCGCAACAGGCAGTCGAATTACGTGACAAACTGGATAGCCTCATCCAAAAGGGCAGCGGAAAAATCGCCATCGGTTTCGGCGGAAATCCAAAAGACAAATCGGCGGTTCGGGGCGGTCCTGGTTTTGAACTCTTATTCAATATCGACCATTATTTGCGTAAAAAAGACATACGCGACCATTTCGAACTGACCATGTTTGCTCCCATGGAAGAACCGGGAGCCAGAATGGGAAAAAAGGCGATGAAAGCCATTTACACGATGTTTGCAAAACAAAATCTGAACAAACGCTTTGGCAAAAAAATCACTGAATTCGTCGAAGATGGTGTCCTGTTTGAGGACGACAGCAAATTACAGGCTGACTTAACCATGTTTATCGCTGCCGGAACGGGTTCATCCGTGTTAAAAAACTCCGACCTGCCTTTGTCCGAAGCCGGGTTCGTAAAAATCAACAACTTCAATCAGGTTGAAGAATTTCAGAACGTATTTGCCATCGGTGATGCGGCGGCCTATCAAGGTCCGGAATGGACAGCCAGACAAGGGCACATTGCCGAAGTGATGGGCAAGAATGTGGCACACAATATCGTGCAAATTGAAAAAGGAAGTCACGCATTCAAAGGTTATCAGGAACATCTCAACATCCTCTGCGTGATGGACATGGGCAATGGCGCCGCCTTCGTTTATAGGGATGACAAAAAGGAAATCATGATTCCCATGCCCATCTTCGGACATTGGCTGAAACAAGCCTGGGGCACCCATGCTACCTGGAGCAAAACAGGCAAATTACCCAGAATCGTATAACGAATTTTCACGAACTTTACCTACTTTTGGAAAAATAGCATTCCAAATGAAAAGGCACTAAGGTGGTGCTGAAGGCGATGAAATGATTCTATAACTATCATGAGAACGTTATCTTTCTCGAAAAACAATATCTGATTTAAATTTATGCTAACTTTGAAATTCAAAGAATACGAACAATAAGTGTACTTTTGTAATATGCCAATGAACGAACAAGAGACCCGTTATCACTTAATAGATCCCATATTAAGAGAAAAAGGGTACAACGATATTACAAAGTTAAAATGTGAGACGCCAGCACCTGTTGAACCAACCGGACCGAAAGGACGTAGGAAAAAAGGTTCTGGACGGACGGATTATTTACTTTGTGTTCAGGCTGATACAATGCCAAAGCCTTTGCCTGTCGCTGTTTTAGAAGCCAAAAAAGAGGATGAAGACCCTTTGAAAGGCATGCAACAAGCAAAAAAATATTCGGAGTGTGAGCGGTTTGAAGTCAAGTATGTTTTCGCCAGCAATGGACACCTTTATGGCGAATACGATCACTTCACCAAAATGCAAGCTGGAACTTTTCCACTAAGCAAGTTCATCACGCACGCAGAACTCACAGCCCGCTATGCCAAGGACACAGGCATTGACCTTGCCACCCCAGAAGCTCAAATCTTATTCATGCCCGACAGCCCATCTTGGAATAAATACCGTTATTATCAGGACGCTGCCATTCGTGCTACTTTTGAAAAAATAATTCCACAAATTCAAAAGGGGGAGGGACCGCGAGTACTCCTTTCATTGGCTACAGGTGCAGGGAAAACAATCATTGCCACCAACCTACTTTGGCGTTTAAATGAAGCGGGGCAGTTACCCAAACCAGCCCTGTTCCTTTGCGACAGAGACGAACTGAGAGCTCAGGCGTATGAGAAATTAAGCGCAGCGTTTGGCGACAATGTACGGATCGTAAAAACGGAGAAAGGTGAAAACGCCGCAAAAAATGCGCGAATTCATATTGCGACCTATCAAACTCTTGGTTTGGATGAGGATACTCCAGAAGATAAAATCGCCAGCTTTTTAACTGAGCATTATCCTGAAAATGCTTTCAGCATCATCCTTATTGATGAGTGCCACCGTTCCGCCTGGGGCAAGTGGTCGGAAGTGCTGAAACGCAATCCAAAAGCCATTCACATAGGGCTTACTGCCACCCCCCGGAAATTGGTTACGAACAAGGAGCTTCCTGCAGAGGAAATGGAGATTTCTGCCAATAACTTCAGCTATTTTGGCGAACCTGTCTATGAATACACCTTGGCACAAGCGCAGGAGGACGGCTATTTGGCTGCCTGTGAAATCGTTAAACGAAAAGCAGACATAGACAATCGGGTTTTTACCAAGCAGGAAGTATTGGCGGCAAAGGTTACAAACATTAAAACGGGTCAGCCCTTAAAAGAAGAGGATTTAACCAAAGAAACCTATACGGGTAAAGATTTTGATGATGAAGTCTTCATTGAAATGAGAACTCCGGCCATGTGCGCCGACTTGTTTTCGCAATTATTGGAAAACGGTGGACCCGAACAGAAAGTAATCATCTTTTGCAACCGTGAGATTCATGCCGACCGTGTAGTCATGCACATGAACAACTTGTATTCTACTTGGTGCAAGGAAAACAATCAGGTTGTCAAAGACGATTATGCTTTCAAATGCATGGGGGGCCCAAACAACGGTGCCGATAAAATTGAGCCCATGCGAGGTTCTGGGCAAAGAGCTTTTATTGCCTGTACGGTGGACTTACTGGAAGCCGGTGTGGATATTGAACGGCTCAATGCCGTGGTGTTTTTCCGTTATCTGAAGTCGGCCATCAAGTTTTACCAAATGGTAGGGCGAGGAACCCGCATTCACGAGGAAACCGCCAAGTACAAATTCTGGTTGTACGATTACACTGGAGTAACCGATTTATTTGGAACGGAATTTATTTCAAAACCACGGAAACCGAAAGAGGGCGGTGAGAATGGTGGTGAAAATAGCGGTGGCGATTATGGCGGAATAGACCCTAGCGGAAGTCATCTTGAAGCTCCTGCCATTGGCGAAATCCGTGGTCATGCTGTAAAAATCACGCCACAGGGTAATTTTATTCTGGGCAGCCGCGACGGAAAAGAAATTGCCATTCCTACCGATGTTTACCGTAAGGAAATAATTCAACGTGTGGTAAGCGAAGCACACAATCTGGATGAGTTTCGCCAGCTTTGGATTGAAACGCAAAAACGGAAATCGTTGATCAATCATATTCTGGAAGCCAATTTTTCGCCCGAAGTCATCAAGGAGATTGACAAAATGAACGATTACGATCTATTTGACTTCTTCGGTCATATAGGATACAAAGCCAAGGCATTGAAACGCACTGAACGAGGTTCACATTACATAGCCCAAAACCAAACCTGGTTTGAAGGTATTGATAAAAATGCAGCCATCGTACTGAAAGCATTCGGCTACCAATTTTCTATGGATGGCACCGAAGCTTTGGAAACACCTGCTTTATGGCAAGTCCCCGAAATTAAAGCTGCCGGGGGTGTCCATGCGTTGAAGATTATGGGAGCACCGGAAGAAGTAATTTTAGAAGCTAAGGGGAGGTTATTTAGGGTATGAGGATAGATACATTAGGAAATGTTGCAGATGTAGTTAATGGTTTTGCATTTGCTGAAGATTTTCAAGGCAATAAAACAGCACATATTCCATTTATAAAGGTTAGTGATTTTGTTTTTGTTAGCAATAGATACATTGACAGATCAATAAATTATGTTGACGAAACAATTCTTAAGAAACTAGGAGCAAAGATTTACCCAAAAGGAACTGTTATTTTTCCTAAAGTTGGTGGTGCATTGTTAACAAACAAGAGAGCAATACTTGGTTGCGAGGCTACATTTGATAATAATATCATGGGATTAGTTCCCAAATCTGTTAACTCTGATTTGCTATACTATTTCATGAGAAGTTATGATATGGCAAAAATTGCCAATACGACATCGATTCCCTCAGTGCGAGCTTCAGATGTAGCAGTAATTAAAATCATGCTCCCCTCAACAGAGGCAGAAGAAAACCTCATTACTAATAAATTAATATTACAATTTGCAGAAATTGAAAAAGCCAGAGAGGCGACAGAACTACAACTTCAGGAAGTAACAAATCTTGCAAATGCAATCATTTTTGAGAGCCTGAACAAGAGTGATAAAACAACCTATTCCTTAGGGGATGTTTTGGAAGAAGTAAAACATGGAATAGGCAGCAATTGGAGGGATTATCCGGTATATGGAGCTACACGCAAAGGAATCGCTTTAGCCAAAGAACCACCCGGAAAACAAGCACAAAAATATAAACCGGTGATTCCGGGTACCGTTTTTTACAACCCAATGCGTATATTAATTGGCTCCATAGCCTTTGCTGAAGAGGATGTTATTGATGGAATAACCAGCCCCGATTACGTTGTTCTGAAAGGCAAAGAAGGACTGATTGATTCAAGATGGTTTTATTTTTGGTTAAGATCGCCTTTGGGAGAACAGTGCATTAATTCATTGGCCCGTGGAGCCGTACGAGAAAGAATGTTATTCAATCGATTGGCTGAGGGCCAAATTGAGCTTCCAGATTATACCATTCAGAAAGAGGCTTCTAAAGCTTTGAGTAATCTTAAATCACTTTCAATTAATCTGGTCCAACAACTAAAGGAAATTGGAACACTACCCAACCGTATTCTTGCACAAGCATTTAGTGAAATTGAAAAAGGCTAAACAAACAATAACATGGAGACTAATAACACCATAGCCGTTTTTGATAGTAAACAAATACGCAGACACTACGACGAAAAGGAAGAAGTCTGGTATTTTTCGGTAGTGGATATTGTGGAAGCGCTTACTGAAAGCAGCAATCCCAGAGACTACTGGTTTAAAATGAAACGAAGGGTAAAAACGGAGGACGGATTTGAACTGTCGACAATTTGTCGACAGTTCAAACTAAAGGCAACTGATGGTAAAATGAGAAGCACCGACGTGTCCGATGTCAAGGGGGTTTTCCGCATCATTCAATCCATCCCTTCGCCCAAAGCCGAGCCTTTTAAACAATGGCTGGCCAAGGTGGGTTACGAACGACTGCAGGAAATTCAGGATCCTTCATTAAGCATGGACAGGGCCAGAGAAAACTGGCAGAATATAGGTCGCTCTGAGAAATGGATTCAGCAACGAATGACTGGCCAGGAAACCCGCAACAAGCTGACCGATTATTGGAAAGAAAGCGGTGTTACCAAGAACGACGAGTTTGCAATGCTCACCAACATCATCCACCAAGAATGGGCAGGACTTTCCGTCAAAAAGCATAAGGAACTTAAGGGATTGAAATCGCAAAACCTTAGAGATCACATGAATGAGGCGGAGTTGCTTTTTACTGCTCTGGCCGAACTTTCGACCCGCCAGATTGCTGAAGCAGAAATGGCAAAAGGGATTATCGAGAATGCCAAAGCCGGAAAAAAAGGCGGCAGCATTGCAAAAAATGCCAGGAAAGAACTGGAAGACCAAACGGGCAAGAATGTAGTTACCGGTGAAAATTTTCTACCTCCGAAAAAGGATACTAAAAAGCTAAAATAACCATGGTTAAAGCTAAAACGAAAACGATTGGGTCCACCCAATCCTTGTCATCGTATGTAAAAACAGTTTGTGATGTCATGCGCCGGAGCAATTGTGCCAGCGCTTTGCAATATGTACCCGAACTAACCTGGATTTTGTTTTTACGCATATTGGATGCCCAAGAGCAAAAGGAACAAGAAGAAGCCAAGGCTTTGGGAAACAGCTTCTCCCCTGCCTTGATCAGCCCATTCCGTTGGCAAGATTGGGCTGCACCCTATAGTGACAAGCCCGATCACCCCAAAACCATAGACGGAAAACCTCAGGGTTGGAAACGTCAAGAACTTTTTGCCAAAGGGGATAAGAAACTGTTCGACTTCATCAACAATGAGTTATTGCCCCACTTGCACGGCCTTGACATAGACAAGTACACCGAACAACCCAATCCCAACGCATCGCCCAAGCAGCGAATCATAGGTCGCATCATGACAGCCGTTGAGCGAGTTCGAGTGGACAGCGAAACCAATCTGCGGGATATTTTAGACAAAATTCATCAATTGCATACCGATCGTATTGACGACACCCACTTTTTCACCCTTTCGCAAGTGTACGAAGACCTGCTCCTGAAAATGGGTGAAAAAAATAGTGATGGTGGTCAGTTCTTTACACCCCGTGAGGTCATCCGTTCCATGGTGCTTACGGTGAATCCCGAACATGGAAAAACCATTTTTGACCCTTGTTGCGGTACCGGTGGATTTTTGGCTGTGGCTTACGAATATCTGAACCAAAAATTGGGCAAAGACATTACCAGCACCGACATAGACCTACTTAAACATGAAACCTTTTTCGGAAAGGAAAAAGAAAATCTGGTTTTCCCAATTGCTTTAGCCAACCTAGTATTGCACGGTATAGACCAACCGAATTTATGGCACGGCAATACCCTGACCAATCGGGCAACCTACGGTGCATTGTTTGAAAACGCTCCGGCTACCTTTGATTACATTTTTACCAATCCCCCTTTTGGTGGCAAAGAGGGCAAAGACGCTCAAAAACGATATGCCTTTGAAACCAGTTCCACGCAGGTACTTTTTGTTCAGGACATCATGGATCACCTTTCACACGATGGCACTTGCGCTATTGTATTGGATGAAGGTTTATTGTTTCGTACCAACGAAAGCGCCTTTGTAGAAACCAAACGCAAATTGGTTGATGAATGTCGTGTTTGGGCAATCGTTAGTTTGCCGGGTGGCGTATTCTCAACTGCTGGCGCTGGTGTAAAAACAAACTTGGTTTTCTTCACCAAAGGCAAGAATACTGATAAAATTTGGTATTACGACCTTTCTCACATAAAGATGGGTAAGAAGTCACCCATGACACTGGCTCATTTCGGTTTCGACAAAAACAACAACGTCATAGCGGACAGCAATCTACCAGCAACACTTACGTATGAATGGTTGGAGGACGAAAACCTGAAAAACGAACCCTTTCCAACCTATGCGAAAATGTTGGCGACCAAAGGAGAAAGCCGTTACTCCTGGACTGTTGATTTTGCAGCTCGTCGTGCCGATGCTTGGGAAAGGATGCAACCGCACAAAAAGAAAGTCGCTGAATTACGAGAAGAGAATATACCTTTAAAAGAAAAACTAAAAGTTTATAAGAAAGCAAAAAAGGGCAAAGAAGAAATTACAGCACTGGAGGCAAGAATCAGTGACATAGAGAAAGAAATCAAAGAACAGGAAAACCTGATTGCCGACATTGACGCAAAGGTTTTTGACTTGAAAGCGGTTAATCCCAATGCAGTTACCAAGGTGGACACGAGGACCTCGTGGGAGGTCATTGTAAATATTGAGGCGCAAACAAAAATTGTTGCAGAAGCTATGAATAAATTAAAATTTGCACTAAAGAATATGGGGAAAAATTGACCGTTAGGTTCCAAATAATCAAATTTTTCTGACTTTTTCGAACGTAGCCGTCAAATCAAGTCCTTTTGCACCTAAAAAAGCGGGCAGTCCGCATCCATGGGCTGCTCGCTTTTTCAAAATTCGTACGGTTATCGCTTCAGCAAAAACGTCTTGAAATCCTCAAAATCCTTCGACATCGGAATGGAAAGCTTTACTCCTTTCATAAATGCCTGAAGACGTTCCGGAATTTCCACCGGTGCACCGATGATGGCTTCCACCGTTTCCTTGAATTTGGCTGGATGGGCGGTTTCGAGGAAAACGCCGACTTGGCCGGGCTGCAATTGCTCTTCGAGTGCGCGGTAGCCGCAAGCGCCGTGTGGATCCAAGAGGTAACCGGTTTCGGCGTAAATCTGCTTCACCGTTTCAGCGATTTGTGCGTCGTCGTAGCGGGCACCGCTAATGTCTTTTGAAAGGGCCTCGTGGCTGTGATCGTAAAGATCCAAAATACGTGCGAAGTTGCTCGGGTCGCCCACGTCCATTGCATTGGCTATCGTAGAAACAGAAGGACGTGGCTTGTATTCGCCGGTTTTGAGGTATTCGAAAAAGATGTCGTTGTTGTTGTTGGAGGCAATGAAATGCTTCACTGGCAGGCCCATTCGCTTCCCGAACAGTCCGGCAGTGAGATTGCCGAAGTTGCCACTGGGTACGCAAACCACCATGTTGTCGGCCTTACCCAACCGTTTCAGCTGAGCGTAGGCATTAAAATAATAAAACGCCTGCGGCAGGAAACGCGCCACGTTGATGGAATTGGCTGAAGTCAGGTTCATGTGTGCTTTCAGGTCGGCATCCATAAAGGAAGCTTTGACCAGCGCTTGGCAATCGTCAAAGGTTCCCTCAATTTCCACCGCCGTGATGTTCTGACCCAAGGTGGTGAACTGCTTTTCCTGAATCTCGCTAACCAAACCCTTGGGATACAGCACATACACATGAATGCCCTCCACTCCGAGGAAACCATTGGCCACGGCAGATCCGGTATCGCCTGAAGTGGCCACCAACACATTGACCTGACTTTGCCCCTGCTTCTGGATGAAATAAGCCAGCAAACGAGCCATAAAGCGACCGCCTACATCTTTGAAGGCTGAAGTCGGTCCGTGAAACAGTTCGAGGCTGTAGATGTTTTCTTTAACCAGAACCAGCGGAGTTTCAAAATTCAGGGTGTCGTAAACGATTTTCTTCAAAGTGTCAGCCTCAATGTCTTCGCCAAAAAAGGCACTGGCGACGCGGTAGGACATTTCCTGAAAGCTCAGATTCTGGATTTCGTCGAAAAAGGAGGCGGGTAGCGTTTTGATTGTTTCCGGCATAAATAGCCCACGGTCTGCTGCCAAACCGTCCACAACGGCGACTTGCAGGGAGGCGAGTGCTACTTTCTTGTTGGTACTGTAGTATTTCATTAGAAGGTGATTTTTAAATATTGGCCAAATGAAACTCGTATGTCAATTGTTCATCTATTTGGATGTTTGCTGAAACATGCTCACTTCATAGTTTATAGCTTATCCTACTGTTTTTCTTGACTCGGCATACTCGAAACACTTTTCACATCGATGCTCGCTACTCATTCTATTCAAACAACGCTTTTACAAATTCATTGTCTTTAAGCAATCCGAATGCACCCTTTCGGGCGGCGAACTCGTCGTAAACCTCTACTGCATCGGGCTCCACGCCGGGCCGATAAATCAGGAAAGGCACCGGCTCGTTCACATGCGTTTTGGTGCGGCAATACGTGGGATGGTCGGGCAAGATGGCGATGGTCACCGGCTCGTCCCAGGTTTTCACTTCTTCGTAAATGGGACCGACGATGCGGCTGTCCAGGAACTCGATAGTTTTGATTTTCAAGGGCACATTGCCTTCGTGGCCGGCCTCATCGGAGGCTTCCAGGTGCAAAAACACGAAATCTTTTTTACGGAGTTCTGCGATAGCGGCTTGTGCTTTGCCTTCGTAATTGGTGTTGTACAAACCCGTGGCGCCTTCCACCTCTATGGATTCAAGGCCAGCATAAATTCCGATGCCTTTAATCAAATCCACGGCTGAAATCACGGAACCGGTCTTTATGTTGGAAAACTGCTCCATTAGCGTCTTCATGGCCGGCTTGTAACCGGGTGACCACGGCCAAATGCTGTTGGCAGGATCCTTGCCTTCGGCGATGCGCTTCAAGTTGACCGGATGGTTGGCTAGCAAAACCTGCGACCGCAGAATCAGGCGGTTCAGTTCATCGGCAGTAGCTTGCGCTTCGGGTTCCAAGGCTTTCACCAACACCTCTTTAAAAGGGGTTCCAGGTACGTCGTGGGGCGGCGTGCAGTAAATCTTTTTGTTGCCGCCTTTCACAATCAAAAGGTGTCTGTAGGAGATGCCGACATGAAATTTCACCAAGTCGCTGCCGAGTTCCGCTTCCAAAAAATGCACCAGTTCAGCCGCCTCCTCATTGGAAATATGCCCTGCCGAATGGTTCTTGATCATTCCATCCTGAATGCAAAGGATGTTGCACCGCATCGCCATTTCCCCAGGCTGAAGAGCCACACCAATACTAGCCGCCTCCAACGATCCACGTCCTTCAAAATCCGTTCGCACATCATATCCCAACAAACTCATATTCGCAATCTCACTCCCCGGCGCAAAACCTTCAGGTATCGTTGAAAGCATCCCACTCCTTCCCTTCAAAGCCAACATATCCATATACGGCGTCTCAGCCACCTGCATCGGTGACTTTCCACCCAACGCGTCTATAGCCTCCTCCGCCATTCCATCACCCAATATAATTATATACTTCATCTTATGTTTGCGATGCTGATGATATCCGCGAACACACCCGCGGCAGTGACACTGGCACCTGCCCCATACCCCTTGATCATCATCGGATACTGCAAATACCGTTCCGTCGTGATCAAAATGATGTTGTTGCTGCCTTCCAAATCGTAGAACGGATGCGACGATGAAACCTCCTGCAAACCCACCGAGCAAGCCCCGTTCTCCATCTTGGCCACAAAGCGGAAGCGTTTGTTTTGACTGGCCAAAACCTGACGTTTTTCCTCAAAGGAAGCGTCCAGTTCACCAATGGTTGCCCAGAAATCGTCGAGCGTGCCTTGAAAATACTTTTCGGGCACAAACAGATTCTTGGCCACGTCTTCCTGCTCCAGATGATAGCCCGCTTCACGGGCCAGAATCAAAATCTTACGAATCACATCCTTGCCACTCAGGTCAATACGCGGATCGGGTTCGGCATAACGGGCCTCCTGAGCCATTTTAATGGTTTGGCTGAACGGTACATCGGCGCTGATCGTATTGAAAATATAGTTCAGTGTTCCGGAAAGAACCGCTTCCATCTTCAGAATACGGTCACCCGAATTGATCAGGTTGTTGATGGTATTGATGATGGGCAACCCTGCTCCCACGTTTGTTTCGAACAAGTACTTGATGCCTTTCTGACGGGCCAAATTCTTCAAGCCGATGTAGTTGCCGTAATCCGACGAAGCAGCGATCTTGTTGGCTGCTACAACGGAAACGTTGTTTTCCATCAGTTCGCGGTACAAACCGGCAATTTGAGGGGAAGCCGTGCAGTCCACAAACACCGAATTGAAGATGTTCATGTTCAGAATTTCTTGCTTCAAAAGCTCTGGCGTCGTGTCAATACCCTCGTTGTACAGCAAGTCTTGGTAGTTGGCCAAGTCGATGCCGTCCCGGTTAAAAATAGCCTTGTTGATATCGGCTATGCCCACCACGTTCAGTTTCAGACCGTTCTGTTTCATCAGAAGCGGTTGCTGTTGCTTGATCTGGTCGAGCAGGCTGCCGCCCACCGTGCCAGTACCGGTCAGAAAAATGTTCAGCACCTGGTATTCGGATAGGAAAAAATTGTCGTGGATCACATTCAACGCTTTCCGCAGGGAAGAAACGTTGGTCACGAAGGAAATGTTGGTTTCGGAAGCACCTTGCGCACAGGCAATTACGTTGATCCCATTGCGTCCCAGCGTACCGAAAAGCTTGCCGGCGATACCCGGTGTGCGCTTCATGTTTTCACCGACGATGGCCACCGTGGCGAGGTCTTTTTCGGCGAAAATCTTGTTGATTTCACCGTTATCCACTTCCGATTTGAATTCAATCTGAAGCACCCGAACAGCCTCATCGGCATCGGCATTGCGAACCCCAATGGAGGTGGAGTTTTCTGAAGAAGCCTGTGAAACGAGGAACACGCTGATGCCGGACTGTGCCAGCGCTTTGAATATGCGGTAATTCACCCCGATCACGCCCACCATGCCCAAACCTTCCACTGTGATCAAGCTGGTGTCCGAAATGGACGAAATGCCCTTGATGGCTTTCCCCTCGCTGCTTCTCTCGTTGGAAATAAAGGTACCCGGAGCATCCGGATTGAATGTATTTTTAATTACAATGGGAATGTTCTTGTTGTAGGCTGGGAAAATGGTCGGCGGATAGATGACCTTGGCGCCGAACGTGCACAATTCCATGGCTTCCACGAAGGTGAGGCGCTCGATGACGTAGGCATTGTTGATGACGCGCGGGTCGGCTGTCATGAAGCCGTCCACATCCGTCCAAATTTCCAGTACGGTGGCGTTCAGGTCGGCAGCCAGGATGGCAGCGGTATAGTCGGATCCACCACGGCCCAAGTTGGTGGTTTCACCCGTGCGGATGTTGCTGGAAATGAAGCCACCCACCACGGTTACGGGAGGTAGCGAAGCAAAGGCTTTGGCTATCAGTCGGGAGGTTTCCTGAAAATCGACGATGTGTTTGCCGAACTGATCTTCCGTTTTGATGAGATCGCGGGAGTCAATATGCGTGGAGTTCAGCAATTTGGCTATGAAATGGGAAGAAATGCGTTCCCCATAGCTCAAAATGGCTGCGGACGTTTTGTGGGAGCAATCCTGAATGAGGTACAGGCCTTTGAAAATGTTGCCCAGTTCATCGAGCATGGTGTCGATTTCGAACTGGATGGCGGCCAAGTCTTCGTCGGCAAAAAGGCCGCTGAGCAGTTCTTCGTGCTTGCTTCGAAGGGCTTGAAACTCTTTTTGATACTCCAAATCACCGGCCGTTGCCAGCTTCGTGGTCTGAATCAATTGGTCGGTCACACCGCCTACGGCTGAAACCACTACCACGACCGGCTCGTTGGCCGAACTGACCATCTGTTTGATGGTGAGAATGCTGTTCACGGAACCTACGGACGTTCCGCCGAATTTCATTACTTTCATAATTTTAAAATTTTGAATCGCAGCGCGGAAATGCTATCCGTGGTTATCTGCGATGTTTTGGTTTTTATTGAGCTGCAACGTCGGACCTACAAACGCCCCGAGTGCCAGAAGCACCGTTTCAGCCATTAAGAAAAAAGTTTTGTTGGAAATGTGCCCTGTAACGGACTGGTGGCCGGAAGTACACACCGATACTCCTTTTTGCCGGACTGTGGTAAAAGTTAGACCCCCCAAGGGGTAGACGTCATTCGCATGTATGAAAAATACAGCATAGTGGTGTAGAATTAGAATGCAAATATAAAACTTTTTCTTGAAGTGAGCAACACCGGTTCAGGGCAGTTTTACCTGCCAGGTATCCACCCATTTCATCGGCTCGATGTCACCCTTGGGGTCGAATTCCAGCGGAGCGCCCCAGTACTGATAATCGTGGCCTTTGATGTTGTCGGAGGCTGAACCCCATAAGTCGGCCATCCAGAGGTATCGGATTCCGTCTACCGTTTGAAGGGGCATCACATACGTCTGCTGACCTGGAATTGGAGGCTGGCATTTTTCAGGATCCTGATCGATCAGAAATGCTTGAGCCCCACCGGACAACATTTGTCGATTTTCAGAAACCTCTATCTCATTGATCATCAAATTATAAGGAAATCTTTTGCTTGTCAGAATTCTCAATCTCCTTGTTTTGATCGGATCGAAGCGCAGGTCCAACAACGTATAGACCGAGGAGGACATTGCCTTTTCGGAAATCTTCACCGGAATCCAATAGCCGTTTTTCCAATACTGTACTTCAAAAGAAGGCGCCAAAATCGGTTCGTGGGTTTGGCTGGCAAGCGTATCGCCACAGCTGCCTTTGCGGTTCCCGGTAAACTGAATCACCTTGATGGTATTGAACGTGGAATCCCCCTGAAAATCAATCTGAATTGGCGTGAAAGCACCATCCGCATTCTTGCGCACCGTAGTATAAAGATTCGGGCTCAGCACCCCATCCACCAGCATCGGAGCGGGTGTCCCTGGGAAGCGGTTGATGTTGTTCCGCTGCTCATATCCGCTCATCGGTTTTTTGGATACATAGACCCTGGCACCTGAACCCTGCGTGCAGAAACAACAAGTCTTGTCGGTAAGCAAATAGTATTTGTCGTTGCGTTTGAACATCGCTCCAGCTTCGCAATCTTCTGTGAGGAAACCACCGTTTTCGAGGGTGGACGAAAGGTAATCGGGCGACAATTTCTCCACCGAACCGCGGTGCCCGTTGATGGTGTTGTAGGCTAGATAGGCCGTGCCGTCATCGTCCACGAACAAACCAAAATCGCCTACCCCATCGGTACTGTTGAACACCTTGACATCGGAATTCACGATTTTGAACGGACCGGTCGGAGTTGCCGAAACGGCCACGCCGAATTTGCCATCCCAAAGTTGAGGGTACCAATTGTACCAAAGGATGTATTTTTTGGTTTTGGCGTTGTAAATAACGTGGGGACGGTAATAAACACCAGCTGGCGCATTTTTTAGCAGCGCCCCCTCCTTCTTCCAACTGGTGAGGTCGTTGGAACTGTATACTTGGTAGAAATTGCTTTTTAAAAAGCCGGAAGTATTACCATAAGCCGTTCCATACCAATAAAATACGCCGTTGAACTGGGCAATTCGGCCATCGTGGGCATCCACGATTTGCCCATCGGTATCGGTGCGGGGACGAAGGTTGGAAATGGTGACCGTTTTTTCGGCCCAAACGAATAAAGGTATAAAAAAAAGAAAGTATAGCAGACGAATTTTCATGCTGAAAATTTGAATTGGTTTTGTTTTCTTTGGGCAAAACACAAATATATACGATTTCGCGGAATACTTGTGTGTCCCTTGATGAAAACAATTCCACTTCTTAAGCAGAAAATCATTCTGCTTCCATGCTTAAATGGTAATGAATCCAGCATGCAAACTCAGCCGATTCCTGCCTGTCGTTGCCGATGTGCTCAGTCCAAGAGGCTGATTCGTCGTTTTCAGCCATGGCCAGTGCCAATGTGCTGGTAGCTGCAATAAAGGCATTGTGTGCAGCAGTACGTGAAACACGGAGGACAGCCTGGTTTTTTTCATCGGCCAGGGCCCATTCGGCACGGATGTGTGCATAAACCACCGCTTTTTGGATCAAATCCATGTACAATTCCACCGCACAGGTGTCGGAGATGATTTCGTAGATTTCTCTGGCAAGTTTTGAAGTCATAGCTTTAGGAATTTTAGGGTTACTTGCAGATTGATTCTCTCAAAAATACACTATTTTTAGGTAGTTGAAGCTGTTTTTCGAAACTATTTTTTTGAAGAATACCGAGCCGTAACTTTTTTTGCTACTTTTGGAAATCATTCCTTTATAATCACAGCCCAGTAAATTGACCGTACGGTGACGGGAAACCACAAAATAAAACTAAATACCATGAGGATCAAGTGGTTGCTTCTGTTTTTACCATTAGTTGTCCTGTCGGCATTTGCCCAAAAAACGATCCTTCTTCAGGAGGTGCTCCACTACGGAGGCATTCTGGTCCCAGTACCCATTCTCTGCGACAGCGTGAATCTGAACAACGAGAAATTCAAAACGACCTCGATTTTAAAAACGCAAATCTCGGAACCCGTAGAATGGAAGGTTTTGCACGTCGGGACCGACTCCGTTTTCCGTGGTGGAAAGCCTGAAAAAGGAAGCGCGCTTTCCCTTTTCAAGTTTTACCTCTGCCCCACCGATTTCCTACCCTTAAAACTTGACATCAAGTCTCCCAACACGCTGGAGGTTTATGTGGACGGCGTAAAGAACACGGATAAGAATTCCACCGAAAAAAACTGGGATAAGGCCGGTTCGGTTACGGTAAAACTCAAAGCAGATCCCAGGCAATATGAGCTTCTGATAAAAATGCAGGCGAACGCCTCGGATTCTTGCGAGGCGATGCTCCAAGTGAGTGTTCAAACGGAAAAAAGGGATTCAGCCGCTGTTTTCACGTTTTCATCTTCCGAACGCAGACGTTACTGGACCTCGGACTTTCTGATGGGCAAAAAAATTCAGGGGGTTTCCCTGTCACCGAACGGTCGTTTTGCCTTGGTCAATTACAATGAGGTGTATAAAGATGGTTCCGTGGGAAACTGTTGTGAACTGACGGACCTGAACACCGGAAAGATGCTCTGGCGGGAAGACCCCAACAACAGACAACTGGCTTGGATGCCCCTATCCAACACCTTATACTATACGTCAAAAGGTTTCTCAGGCAGGGAATTGCGCACGCTGGATCCGTTGACACTGGAAGAAAAAGTCCTGCTGAAAGACTTTCCCGAAGGTTCCTTTACCTGGAGTCCTCAAGAAACGTTCTTGATTTATTCGGTTTCCGAATCGCTTCCTGCCGAAAAAGGTGATTTGCGCCGCATCATCAACCCGGAAGACCGGCAAGCGGATTTTCGAAGCCGTAATTCCCTTTTTCTATACGACCTTAAAACCGGGCTGAAACGTCGACTCACCTTTGGCACAGACAATGTTTCCCTACTGGCCTACAGCCTTGACGAAAAACAGATCTTGTTTTCCACTCACCGGGCATTTTTGCCGGAACAGCCTTTCAGCGACGGTAGCCTGTTCGCACTGACCCTTGAGAATATGAACGTGGATACCATTTGGTACCATGAGATAAATGCATCCTGGGCCACTTTTTCGCCGGATGGCAAGAAATTGCTGGTAAGAGGCAATGCCAATGCCTTCGGCGGAATCGGATTGAAAACGGATGCCGGGCAGATAGCCAATGTCTATGATGAACAGCTTTTCCTGATGGATCTGGCAACGCGTAAAGTAGAAGCGCTTACCAAAGATTTCGACCCTTCCGTGCAACAAGCCCAGTGGAGTCCGTTCGACGGTCAGATTTACATCAATGCCGAAGAAAAGGATTATGTACGGATGTTCACCTGCGACCCATTGACCAAAAAAATTGCCCGTCTACCTTTATCGCCCGATGTGATCGGTGGTTTCGATCTGGCTACGACAGCAGGCAAAGTCCTATATTTCGGTTCAACGGTGTCCGAAACCGGAAAAGTTTACACCATGGATTTGAAAAGCCAAAAGGAAAAACTGCTGGCCGCACCCGGTGCGGATCGCCTAGCGATGGTGGAACCTGTCAAGGTGAAAGACTGGAATTTCAAGGCTTCGGACGGTACGACCATTTATGGACGGTATTACTTGCCACCAGGCTTCGATGCCACCAAAAAATACCCCACGCTGGTTTATTTTTACGGTGGAACTTCGCCTACGAACAGGTCTTTTGAAAGCAATTATCCGCTCAATTTATATGCATCCATGGGCTACGTGGTTTACAACCTGCTACCTTCTGGAACAACTGGTTTCGGCCAAGCATTTTCGGCCAGGCACGTCAACGCTTGGGGCGATAAAACGGCTGATGAAATCATCCAGGGGACCAAACAATTCTGCAGGGAACACGCCTTTGCCGATTCCACCAAGCTGGGTTGCTTCGGGGCTTCGTACGGTGGATTCCTGACCATGTACTTGCAAACGAAAACGGAGATGTTCAAGGCTGCGGTTTCACACGCCGGCATCAGTTCGATCGCGAGTTATTGGGGAGAAGGCTTTTGGGGATACAGCTACAGTTCAGCCGCTTCCACGGGCAGTTATCCTTGGAACAATCGGGAACTCTATTTGGACCATAGTCCACTGTTCAAGGCGGATAAAATCAAAACTCCTTTGCTCCTGCTCCACGGCTCTGCCGATACCAATGTGCCCATCGGGGAAAGCATTCAGTTGTTTACGGCACTCAAAATGTTGGGCAAAGAGGTGGAATTCGTGCGGATCGAGGGCGAAAACCACACGGTGCGGAATTTTAGCCGGAAAATGGAATGGCAACGCACCATCCTGGCTTTCTTTGCCAAATACCTGAAAGGGGACGAACGTTGGTGGGTTGAAATGTATAAACCGACTGCATTGGAAAAATAACGTAATGCGAACACTTGTAAGCTTGCTCCTATTGCTTTTAATGACTGCCGAACTTCGTGCTTCGGACAGTCCAAAAGTTCTTGCAAGGATTCCGTTCGAAATGGTTGGCACGTATGTGGTTCTAAAAGTAAGGATCAACGAGAATCCACCACTGAATTTGCTGCTGGATTCGGGCATCGGAACGACGCTCATCACGGAACTTACGGCTGGAGACAGCGTCGTTTTTGATAAATCGTACAAAACTGTCTTAAAAGGATTGGGTTCCGGCACCGACATACTAGCCTGGGTCAGCGACAATAATACGCTTAACATTGGCAAATTTAAGTTGAAAGACCAGACCATCATGGTTTTGGAAGCCGATATTTTCAATCTATCCAAACACACAGGCACGAAGATGAACGGCATTCTTGGTGCAGACTTCTTTGATAATCAAATTGTTCGTGTGGATTATACCCGAAGATGCATTTATTTGTACGATAAGGACGGATTTGTCGCGCCAAAAGGATTTGTAGCCGTGCCTATCAGCATGGAGGGTCACAAAATGTTTACGGAAGTGCCCATTCAGGATGCCAACGGTCGGGTTCGCAAGGTTCGAATGTTGATTGACACTGGGGCTGAACTGACAGCCTGGTTCCGATCGTACGGCAAGGATCCGGTGCCGGTCCCCTCCCGAAAAATCCGCGGATACATTGGACGTGGACTTAGTGGAGACATCGAGGGATCTTTGGGCAAATTAAGCAAAATATGGATCAGTGATTTTTTGTTGAGCAATCCAGTCGTCGCCTTTCCAGACTCGGTTTCCATTTCAGGAACGAGCATCAACAGCCAACGGGAAGGGACCGTTGGCAGCCAACTGCTCAGTCGGTTTGACCTTATTTTCGATCAAGGGACGAACTCGTTGTACGTAAAGCCCAATTACATGTACAAAATGCCTTTTCCATACAACATGGCTGGAGTGGAGGTGGTTCAGGACAACGAAACGTTTCAGTTGCCTGAGGTGCTGAATGTCTGGGAAAATTCTCCGGGGCAGGCAGCAGGTGTCAAAGCCGGCGATTTCATACTGGAAATCAATGGTATCAGCGGTTTTAAAACGACCATCAACGAAATCAAGAATATTTTTGAAACCCGCTCCCGTTCGACAGTCCGGTTGATTTTGCTTCGGGACGGAAAACCCATTCACCTAAAACTGAAGCTGAAGAATGTGCTTCAGGAAGCTTCCTAAAACATCAATCGAACCGAAGGCGTCCGTTCCAACACCAGCATGGCGTTGATGGGGCGGATTTCCTCATAGCGGGCGAGGTCGTGGATGGTAATGCTGGTTTCCCTCAAATTACCCTCGGCCAACAAGCGTTGCCGGCACGTGCCGTTCAGCAGGTAGGTGTCGGGCGTGTACCAGTGCAGACCGTCGAACAAGGCTACATTGGAATAGGAAGTATCGGTGATGCATTGATCGCGGACAATCAGGATGTCGTCCGCTTCGCCTTTTTGGGTGAGCAACAGTTCTAGTTTTGACCTGTTCTCAAATTTATACGAATAATCGGCATGATCGTCTGTCACGAGCCGAAGTGCATGCACACTTTTGGGAATATAGGGCTGAAAGGTTACTTCTTCAATCTGTTCGCCATAGACGATTCGGCATTTATAGACCCCGTCATCGAGGTTTTTTGGCAAGACCAAGGTTGCCACCAAATCCACTTCAGGAATGGAACCGAAAAAATGCGTTCGCGTTTCGTTCAGCCGTTTGTGGTGCCAATCGAGGTGTTGCAAGCGGTGGTTTTCCAGACGGATGGTTTCAATGAAGCGGTACATATATTTTTTGAATCATTTCTTCAAACTCCTGCATCAGGTCACTTTGGGCGGTGATGCCTCCGCCACTTTTATACACCACTCCAGAGGGTGTATTTTCTAAAAACCGGATCAAAACGGCGCTGTCCAAGTTCCGACCATCAAATATACCGAATATACCGGTATAATATCCACGCTCATAGGTTTCTGTTTCTCGGATGATTTCAACCGTTCGCTTTTTGGGTGCGCCAGTGACGGAGCCTGCCGGCAGAAGCGCAAAAAGGATATCTCCGATTTTGGAAGGGTAATCCGAGGGCAATTGACCAGTTATTTCTGAACTTGCCTGCAACAACCTGCCCGTGCCTGCTGAAATCTCTTCGATGTAGCGGAAACGCTTGACTTGGACATCGGTGGCCACGATGCTCAGGTCGTTTCGGATCAGATCGACGATGGTGCTGTGTTCCGCTTTTTCCTTGGGGTTGTCGGTGAGCTGCTGCAGAGCATTGGGCAAGGTAGCGTCCAGTGTTCCTTTCATGGGACAGGAAGAAATGACCCCATCCTGAATCTGAACAAAGGTTTCAGGCGAGAAAACAAGGAATTGGTTTTTGTACAGCAGTTTGTATTTGGCACGGACCACCTTGTATAATTGATCGAAGGGTAGATTGAGCCTTACCGGCGTTTGGCAGGTGAGGTTTACCAAAAAACTGTCTCCGGCACGGATGTGGTCGATGACGTTTTGGAATTGCGAGGTGTAGCTGCTCAGGGAATAGCCGTCGTGCTCGATAAAAACTGGAAACGATGATTGATTTTGATGATCTGGAAAACCCGGAGTCGAGAAAAGGATACCGGCATCTGCGGTTTCTTCCAAGGGAAGCACCACCGGCTTTTGCAAGTCAAAATCGAATAGGAAAAAGAAAGGTTTCCCTTTCCCGCCCCAGTCGTTCATTTGCAGTATCGCTTTGTCCAGTTGGTTCATCGGCAGTGCTTAGACTGCAAAGATACGAAACAGGCGTCGATTTTCTCAACGATGGTACGAACGAGCCGCAAACCGGATCAAAGCGACAAAGGCCAGCGCAAGCATGATGCAGGCGGACAGAATGTCGGGCGTAAGAGCGTTTAAATCGAAAAAAATCCGATCCATCGTGGAAAGCCCGTTCAACAAGGCATTGTAACCACCCAACAGCACGAACAGCAGAATTCCGATGCCGGCAAATATTCCCACAATGAGTGGACTTCTATTTGCGGAATGCTTGGGTTGTGGCAGGTAATCCAGTGTATTGAACAACCGGGCATTGAAGCCGTCTTCAGGCAACGTTTCCTTGTGACTGCTCAGAAATGTTTTTATAGGATCCTCTTTCATGACCGATGGTTTTTTAGATGTTCACTCATATTCAACTTGGCTCTGGACAAATGTGACTTAACGGTGTTGACGGGCATACGGGTGATGTCCGCTATTTCTTTCAAACTTTTCTCTTCCATATAAAACAGCAATAGGGCCGTTCGCTCTTTGGTGTTCAGCTTATCCAATGCCAGATAAAGCGCCTGATGCTCGAAGCCTTGATCCGCTTTCTCGGAAGCAGTGACTACCAAGCTTTCCACTTCGAGGGGGCTGTAGCGTTCAGCCGCTTTTTTACTATCGCAGAAGCAGTTGTAGGCGATCCGAAACAACCAGGTGGAAAAGGACGACCGGCCACCAAACGTTTCCAAATGCAGAAAGGCCTTGATAAAGGCCTCCTGGGCGATGTCGTCGGCCAAGGCCGCGTCTCCCCTGCAGAGATTACGTAGAAACCGACGAAGTGGTTCCTGATTGATCTGGACCTGAAGTTCAAACTCCTTCCTGTTCACCGGCTTTCTTTTGTTTCTGTTCGATCAGATAAGCGATGAGTTGGCCAATACCAACGAAAACAAAAATCAGACCGATGGAGGCAAATTCCCATCCATCTCCTTGAGAAGCAAAGAAAAAGTAAAAGAAAATGGCCAGGCCGATGCCGAAAGCAAGAAAAAACAGGGACGTTCTGAGAAGGCTTTCCTTGGGTTTTTCTGCTGGTTTAAAAAAATCGGTGGGCAGTTCGCGGCCTTGTTCAATGGCAGCTTTCAACACTTCATTCTTGTACTTTTCCTGTTTTGTTTTGGATAGGAAAATGATCAGGATGATGACGATGGGCGTCAAAAAGGTAAAAACAATACCGAAAATGGGAATTAATAGTGCAACGTTACTTTCCATATTTTTGCGTTTTAGGGGTTTGTGCGTTTGACGTCTTCACTTGCCGAAAAGTTGCAAGCCGATGAAAAAAAATCACCGCGGGTACTTACTGATGAGCCATTCAGGTATAGAAACCGGAACGTAGGGTTTCATGGTTGGATATGGAAGTGCAATGGTTATGGAATCTTTTGGAAAAAACGAGCGGACAAGATCCGGATTCAAGACTTCCAAACGGATGCGAACAATGCCGTATCGAACCATATCGATGTCCTTGGCTGCGCGCAAGGTCAAGTCAACCAAATGTGTTCCACCGGGATGGAAGCGATCCGTGACCCGAACAATGACGGATTTACCGTTTCGCAAATGAGTCACCCGCACCCAAGTGTCGTAAGGCAAGTAACTGGCGCAGGTGTAGGCTTGATTGTCCAGCTTTTCGCCGTTGGAGGTATGCCTTCCCTGAAACTTGGCGGCGTAATAGGATGCTGTTCCTGTTCGAGTCATCAGTACCGTATCCATTCCCGTCCCTTTGCGCTCCTGTTTTTTTCCGGCTTGGGCAGTAGTGCAGTAAAGTACAGTGATAGAAAGGATAAGGAGGTAAAAGACTTTGAAGGGACGTGTCATGGATAAAAAAGTAGGATTCAGCGTTCTAGCAAAGATGTGTTTTTTGACGCATATATGAAACTTTTCATCCAAAATTTCTTGCTGATGAAATAATATCCACTATCTTCGGCACTGTTTGCTAACCTTTTTTAACAGGTTGGAATTCCTTTTAGAAGGTTCTGTCAAGCCGGATTATTTCTTTTTTACGTAAGGATCATGAACGAACACGAATACAGCGCGATTTACGATATTTTGCTCAAAAACTCTTCCACGTGCAGTGTGATGGTTGGCCTGGACGGGAAAATCATTTACTTCAACGAAACCTACGCCAACCTAATTGGTTATACGGCAGATGAAATCAGGCACAAAGATTTTACAGTTTATGTGAGTGATTCCGCTTACGATCGGGAAACGGGCTTTATCAATCAATTGTTGCAGGGTGAGAAATCGGACATCAAGTTCCGATCCTCCCGGCTTACAAAAAGCGGGGATGTTGTCCAAGTTGAAGTGACCGCCATCCTTTTTCGAGATGCAGATAATAAACCGGAATTCGTATTGAAACGCATCGAAGACATCACCAGCGAGGTTCAATCGGAGGAGATCAGCAAAAACCAACTTTTTTACCTGCAAACCATGTTGGAGGAAATTCCTCTGAAAATCTATTTCAAGGATAAGGCAAGCCGCTTTATCACAAACAGCCGTTCGCATATTGAAGGACTTGGTTGCACCTCTTTTGAGGAGGTTAAAGGTAAAACTGACTTTGATTTTTTTGACCGTATTCATGCTCAAAAGGCTTTTGACGACGAACAGTACATTATGGCCACCGGCAAGACCATCAATAAAGAGGAATCCATGAAGCTCAAGGACGGAGTACCGCTTTGGAATCAGACCATCAAGGCTGTTTTACGTGACACAAACGGTGAAGTGACCGGTACTTACGGTATCTCCAGAGACATCACCGACATTAAAAATGCTCAGGAAAACATGAATCTGCTCAATGAGCAGCTTTCCGCCAAAAATCTGGAGTTGAATAAAACGGTAGAAGAACTTTCCCGAACACAGAACAAGTTGATCTTTTCGGAAAAGATGGCTGCACTGGGCAGTCTGATTGGTGGCATCGCTCACGAAATCAACACCCCGCTTGGTGCCATCAAAGCCAGCTCCACCAACATCAACGATGTTGTTGAAAAAATCAATGTCGATCTGCCTTGGCTTATCAACCATGCTTCCGAAGATGAAATCAAATGGTTGTTCAATCTGATTAATGAATCCGATACCAGAGACCTTTCTGTCTTTTCGAAAGAAGAGCGACAGAAAAAACGCGACCTGACCACGCTCCTCGAGAAAAACAACATAGCCAATCCTTCGGGCATCGCGGATACCATTGTTTCACTTCGTTTAAACAAAACCGAGGAAGAATACCTGGTCCTTTTGAACCTACCCAATGCTCAGAGCCTTCTTCAAATGCTCAAGGTGCTCTTTTCTCTCAAGCGCAATGCCAACAATATTTACCTTTCCGTAGAGAAAGCCTCGCACGTTGTTCGTGCCTTGAAAAGTTACATCCATAAAAACAACACCGGCTCAAAGGAGTCGGCTAATCTGGCCGAAACCATTGAAACGGTACTCATCTTGACTGCCAATATTCTGAAGTTCAACAAAATTGAAGTGGTCACCCATTTTGAAAAAGTGCCCTTGCTGTTTTGCCGTCAGGACGAAATCTGCCAGGTTTGGACCAACCTCATCACCAATGCCATCCAGTCAATGGAGGTGGGAGGAACACTTGACATCGGTATCCGAATGAAGGATTCCGATTATATTCAAGCTTGGTTCAAAGATAATGGCAGCGGCATGGTTGAAGAAACCGCAGCTCACATTTTCGAACCCTATTTCACGACTAAGAATATCGGTGTCGGCACTGGAATGGGCCTTGATATTTCTCGTCAAATCGTGGAAAACCACCATGGACGCATTTATTTTGAAACGGAACCAGAAAAGGGCACCACCTTTTACGTGGAAATTCCATTAAATCAAGATCAAAAACAACTTTAAATTAGTGATACCTGAAATGAAACAAGCCATCATTTGTGTGGACGATGAAGACATCATCCTCGAAGCACTTAAAGAACAACTCGGTCCTTTTTTTGAAAACCATTTCCTGATTGAAACCTCTACAACTGGGGAAGAAGCGCTTGAAATCTATGATGAACTGGTTCAGAACGGTTATGAAGTACCTGTGGTCATCTCGGATTATTTGATGCCCAATATGCGCGGGGACGAATTTCTCATCAAGATTCATGAAAAGAATCCGAACATCCTGAAAATCCTCCTGACCGGTCATGCCAACATCGAAGGCATCACCAATGCCATCAACAATGCCAACCTATACCGTTTCATACCCAAACCTTGGGATCGCGACGACTTGATTCTTACGGTTAGGGAAGCCATTCGAAGCTTCATTCAGGAATTGGAAATCCGCCGTAAAAACATTGAACTGCAGGAAATCAACGACAACCTTGAAAAACTGGTGGAAGAGCGGACCAAGGAATTGGCAACCGCCAATGCCACCAAGGATAAGTTTTTCACCATCATCGCTCACGACTTGAAGAATTCGTTCAACGGTTTGCTCGGTTATTCAACGATACTCTTATCGGATTTCGATTCGTTTGAGGACCAGGACAAGATCAAAATGATTTCCTCCATCAAACAGGTTTCAGAAAGCACCTATAAATTGCTGCAAAACTTATTGGATTGGGCCAGGGTACAAACGGGGCTTATTGCCTTCAGCCCAGAAGATATTCAATTGAATGCACTTCTGAAGGACGAGTTTTACATGCAGCGCAAGTTGGCTGAGCAAAAAAATATTCAATTGGATGTGCGCATGGAAGAAAACATTCATGTCGTTGCAGACTATAACATGCTCGCCACCGTCGTCCGGAATCTGCTTTCCAATGCCGTTAAATTCACAAAAAGCGGAGGAACGGTTCTACTTTCTCTTAAAAAAGTCGAAAATTGGGCTGAAATCAGCATAAAAGACACTGGAATTGGAATTTCCAAGGAAAATCTTGCAAAATTGTTTCAAGTGAACGAAAATTTTAAGACCTTTGGGACAAACAATGAGGAGGGGACTGGACTTGGTCTGATTCTTTGCAAAGAATTCATTCTGAAAAACAAGGGTGAAATCTTGGTAAACTCCGAAATGGAAGTCGGCACGGAAATTCTGGTCCGTTTGCCAGTTGAATAAATAAATAGTGCAATCTATGAAAAATGCCTTGATTTCAATTTTTCGATTTTATGTGGATGGCTTCCGGGAAATGAAGCTGGGCAAGACGTTATGGACGATTATCCTAATTAAGCTCTTCATCATGTTCATCGTCCTGAAGATATTCTTTTTCCCGAATTATTTGGGAAGCCGGTTCCAAACCAACGAAGAAAAAGCTGACTTTGTCGGCAATCAATTGATAGAACGTAATACTAACCCTTGAAAATTCACTATGGAAACGCTTGATCTCACTCTGGTTGACTGGTCGCGGGCGCAATTTGCCCTGACCGCCATTTACCATTGGTTGTTCGTTCCCCTCACACTGGGCCTTGGTGTCATCATTTCGGTGATGGAAACCTATTACTACAAGACCGGTGACGAAGAATGGAAACGCATCACCAAGTTCTGGATGAAACTGTTCGGAATCAACTTCGCTGTCGGCGTTGCAACGGGCATCATCCTCGAATTTGAATTCGGGACCAACTGGTCCAATTACAGCTGGTTTGTCGGTGACATTTTCGGTGCCCCATTGGCCATTGAAGGCATCATGGCCTTCTTTATGGAATCCACCTTTATTGCGGTGATGTTTTTTGGTTGGAACAAGGTGAGCAAGAAATTCCACCTGGCTGCCACTTGGCTTACAGTGATTGGAGCAACGATTTCAGCGCTCTGGATTTTGGTCGCAAACGCTTGGATGCAATTCCCGGACGGCATGCATTTCAATCCGGATACGGTACGCAATGAAATGGCAGATTTCTGGGCTGTGCTGTTTTCGCCGGTGGCCATGTATAAGTTTTTCCATACCGTTACCTCCAGCTGGATTGTCGGTTCAGCATTTGTCATAGCCGTTAGTGCTTGGTTTCTGCTTAAAAAACGGGAATTGAATCTAGCAAAAAGAAGCATTCGAATTGCCGCTTTATTTGGCCTGTTGGGTACCTTGCTGACTGCTTTCACCGGTGACGGTTCCGCTTGGCAGGTCGCTCAAAAGCAACCGATGAAACTGGCTGCCATGGAAGGGATGTATCAAGGTCAACAAAAAGCAGGTCTTATTATTGTCGGTGTTCTGAATCCATCCAAGAAAACGTATGATGATGGTATAGATCCGTTCTTATTTAACATCAAAGTTCCTGGATTATTGTCATTGATGGCCAACCGCAAACTGGATTCATACGTTCCCGGTGTCAACGACTTGATTGATGGTGGTTATCCACTTGTCACCAAGCAAGGTGATTCCTTGATCACCCTTTCGGCCGAACAAAAAATGGAAAAGGGCAAACTAGCCGTTCAAGGTTTGAAAGAGTATAAGCTGGCTAAGACGGCAGGTAACGACTCCTTGGCCAAAGTCTACCTGGCTCAACTGGAAGAAAATTTCCCCTATTTCGGCTATGGTTACATCAAAGAGAAAAAAGAGTTGGTGCCCAATGTTCCGCTGACGTTCTACACCTTCCACCTGATGGTGATGATCGGCATGTACTTCATTCTGTTCTTCATCCTGGCTTGGTATATGAACAAGAAGAACACCTTGCATTCGCAGAAATGGATGCTCGGACTTTCCATGCTCGGTCTACCTTTGGCCTACATCAGTTCTGAGTGTGGCTGGATTGTGGCTGAAGTCGGTCGTCAACCTTGGGTCATTCAAGACATCATGCCGGTGAACATGGCTGTATCCCAGATCAGCGCCGGTTCTGTCATGACCACCTTCATTCTGTTTGCGGTGCTGTTTACCGTGCTGCTCGTTTCGGAAGTAAGCATTATGATCAAACAAATCAAAAAAGGTCCGGAGGGACTCAATTAAAACATACATACGATGGACTACTCTTTTTATCAACATTACTGGTGGTTCCTAATATCCTTGCTGGGAGCTCTGCTGGTTTTCCTAACGTTCGTGCAAGGCGGACAAAGTCTGATTTATCAAATCGGTAAGTCCGATCTGGAACGAACCATGCTGATCAATACGATTGGCCGGAAATGGGAATTCACCTTTACCACCTTGGTGACCTTTGGCGGTGCCTTCTTCGCATCCTTTCCCCTCTTCTACTCCACCAGCTTTGGCGGAGCTTATTGGGCATGGATGGCCTTGCTGTTCTGCTTCATCATTCAGGCGGTTTCGTATGAATTCCGAAGCAAGAAAGGCAATCTGTTGGGTAAAAAAACCTTCGACATCTTTCTGTTTATCAATGGGGTCGGAATCCTGTTGTTGGGTGTTGTCGTGGCCACCATGTTCACCGGTTCTGAATTTGTGGTGAACAAGGCAAACCTGACCAATATTGAAATGCCCGTGATTTCCACCTGGAGCAATTCGCTGCATGGACTGGAAGCCTTGCTGAACGTGCGCAACCTCCTGTTGGGGCTGGGCGTGCTCTTTTTGGCTCGTGTACTTGGTGAACTGTATTTCATCCAAACCATCAACGATGACAATATTCAAGCCCGTTCCCGCAAATTACTGGTGTTTGATACCGCTTTGTTCCTGGTCTTTTTCCTAAGCTTCCTCATTTGGACGTTGGTGGCTAAAGGCTATGCCGTAGATCCTGAAACCCAAGTGGTTTCCATGGAGAATGCCAAGTATCTGCACAATTTGTTGCAAATGCCTGTTGTTGCCGTGGTGTTCCTTTTGGGAGTCGTCTCCGTCTTGTTCGGCATTATTTGGACGTTGCTGAAGCCCAAATTCATTCAGGGCATCTGGTTTACCGGCATTGGTACGGTCGCTACGGTCCTAGCACTATTGCTCCTGGCTGGCTGGAACAATACGGCTTACTATCCTTCCAATACCGATCTGCAAAGTTCCCTGACCATCAGCAACAGTTCCTCCAGCCTCTTTACCCTGCAAGTAATGAGCATCGTTTCGCTGTTGATTCCATTTGTGCTATGGTACATATACAAGGCATGGAAAGCCATCAACGGCAAGCAGATTGATGCGGATGAAATGAACGGAAACGACATGAAATATTGATTTGGAAAACAATATGTCTGTTTTTTGTGAAAAAAAGTGAAAAAAGACGAATGAGAAAAGCAAAAAAATAATAAATTTGTCGAGTTAAGTCAAGCCAAACTTATTTGTCTTTTTTCTACTTTTACGAGACTATCTTAAACCAATACGATATGAAACGAGCATGTTGCATCAAACGTTCAAGTTCATGAGCATTTGGCATGCGAGTTCCATACGTCTTTAATCTACTAATTCTGTTTGTATGAAAAAATCACTAAAAGTACTTCTGTCACTGATTTTCCTAAGTGGAAGCAGTTTGTCATTGTTCGCCGAAGGAACGGCTGTTACTGAAACAGCTGGGACGGAAGCGACCGTTGAAACCGAGACCACCGATGCAACGGAAAGTACCGCGGCTTTGGAAAGTACAACGAGTATGGAAGGCGGTGAATTTGACATGGGGGGAATGATGGAAAAAGCCAATTCGTTGGGGGCATATTTCGGATACACCAACATTGGGGGTGAAAACATCATCGGATTCCGTGTTCAGCCCGATTTACAAATCGGCAAGTTGGGCGTTGGTTTGGATATACCCATTCAATTCAGTATTACCAATAAGAAATTCCGAACCGAAGAATTCCAGGACGGTGTTGGTCTGTTGCGTATGATCCGTTTTTTAAGCTGGGGCACCAAGAAGCAGGACGATTATTACATTAAGGTGGGTGATCTCACCGGATCGTTCTTAGGATACGGGATGCTCATCAACAACTATTCGAACTCGATTTCGGTTGATAAACGGAAAATCGGGGTTGACTTGGACTTTTGCTTCGGCAAAATGTTTGGGATCGAAGTGTTGTACAGTGACGTCAATGTCCAGTCGCTCAATTTGCTGGGTATCCGTCCATACATTAGGCCATTGGGCAAGACGGGCATACCCATTCTCAAAACCTTTGACATCGGTGTACAATATGTAACCGATAGGGATAGAACGGGAAGCATGCTTTCTACAGACATGGGCTCCAAACACAACACCTTTATTGGTACCGGTGGTGTCAATGCAGAAGCCATCGATATGGGTGTGACCCTGTTGAATTTACCGATGGTTCGTTTGCAGGCATTTGGATCGGCAGCCAGACTTGAAAGAAACAAGAGTTCCAATTTGTCCCAAGCCTTGCATGATTCCATCAATAACGGTGGGAATGCCGAATACATCATGGATGTTCAGAATTATGAAAACGATGGTGCTGGTTACGGTGTGAGTGCCGGTCTGGATTTCAAGTTCAAATTCTTAGGAAATGTCCTTCGCTTGGATGCCCGTGCCGAACGCTTGTGGTACACCAACAACTTCATTCCGCATTTCTTTGACGTATCCTACGAAATGAACAAGGATGCACGCATCATGGAAGCGGTTACTGCTAAAGCTCAAAAGGGCTACTATGCAGAACTTGGGCTGATGGTACTGAGCAAAATCATGGTCAGTGGCGGTTTGTTGTTGCCCGATGATATGGGTCCAAACAATCCGGCATTGCTGCGTCTTATCCTGGATGGTTCCAAGATTTCGAAAGCCATCGTTTTGGAAGGACAATACGTAAAGGGTGGCCTGACTTCGTTCAACGATGTCATCTCGCTGGATGAACGTTCCTTGGTTTCGGTACGTGCGGGCTATAAGTTGATGAACATGTTCTGCGTGGGTGTCGATTACAACTGGACGTGGGCAAATGTGGGTGGTAAATTCGTACCGAGCAGTTATTGGGCTCCGTATGTTGGTGTGAAGTTGGATCTTCCATTTTTAAATAGATAATCCAGATTTTTAGCCGATCGATCAAAATGGCTTTACAAGGGTAACCTGAAACTTCTTAAAAAGGTTTTTATCAGACCTTTTTAAGAAGTTTTCTTTTTTTGATTGCAGCACTTCGAACGGTTTTCCATAACTTTGCTTTGATTAATCACTCAACTAAATCAAATGTCTGCTGATATCCTTTTTCGTGACTTAACAAACATCTCGCTTTGCATTTCGGCTACGCTTTGTGTGTTGCTGGTTTTTGTACGTGCTCCGAAAAAGGATTCGCTAAAAAACTACCGACAAACACGACATGCTCTGATTGTTTCCTTTTTTTTGGTGACCCTGCTTAATATTTTTGAAATTTATCAGACCGATTCAAACATTAAACACCATCTGGTGATCTTGGACACGTTGATTGTCTCCTCGTATCAAATCTTATTTTTTTCAGCTACGCTCATCATCATGCTTGATTTCCGATCGTATTCAATGCGGAAAGTTTTAAGGGAAATCATTCCGATAACGGTTTTCTCCATTATTGGCTATTTTCTTTTTCTCACCAGGAATTTTGTCTTTTTGCATGGTTGGTTTTGGCTCTTCGGGCTCTATTTTGTGTCGCAAATCATCCGCTATTCGCTCCTTTATCGGAAAGTCAACAGGAATACGGTGAAGAAACTGGATAATTTCTTCTCAGAAGAAACTGCAGGACGTTTAAAATGGACAAATGCCGCTTTTGTCTGGTTGTTTTTTGGAGGGGTCTTCTCCTTTATGTCTTTGTTTCTCAATGAATGGTTCAGCCTGTTTTTTACTGTTTTCTACACGTTTTTTTACATTTACTTCTGCATCCATTATCTAAACTATGTGGCCTTGTTCCTCGATATGGAAGCAGCCTTTACAATAGTGGAGAGCAATCAGTCAAAGGAGAAGTTCAGTAAAAAATCGTATGACGAGTTGGAAAAAGCCATTCAGGAATGGGAAATGCAGAAATTCTTTGTCGAACCAGGCATCACCATCGAACAGGTAGCCACACAACTCCGATCAAATCGAACGTATGTTTCCACCCACATGAATCTTCACCGAAAAATGATGTTTAAAGAGTGGATCAATTCCTTACGTATTGAAGAAGCCAAGGACTTGCTTCGATGTCATCCAGACATGCCCGTGAGCCAGATCGGAGCTATGGTCGGGCTAAGTGATAAAAGCAACTTTGGCCGTCAATTCATCAGATTGACAGGAAAAAGTCCAAAAGCTTGGCGAAAGGATCAATAAACAGCCAAGAACATTATCCTTTTGTTAAATATCTCCGGAGTGGTCAGTTTGCGTCCATTATTTGTTGTTTTGACCACCTTCCAATGGTTTTCAATCTTACTTTTGCAGCGATAAAAGACCTGAGTGCATTTTTAGCATGCTTGTTGGAAACGCATCGTTTTTTTCAAAACCATTGGAGTGGAAACAATAGCCCAGACGCACTGGATAATTCCCTAAGGAATTGTCCATCGTTCTGGGTTATTTTTTCTGTTCCAAAACCGACCCATTTATTCGAGCTTTTTTAGTAAGTTTGTCGAAAATAAAAAAAAACGACATGTTCAAAGGACAACCCAAAGGCCTTTTTGTTACTGCGCTGGCCAATCTAGGCGAACGATTTGGTTATTACACGATGATTGCCATTTTTGTTTTGTTTCTGCAAGCCAAGTATGGTTATTCGGAAGCCGCAGCCGGAAAAATTTATGCGACCTTCCTGATGTTTGTGTATTTTCTACCGTTGTTTGGTGGCATCATTGCAGACCGTTGGCTCGGTTATCGAAAAACAGTTACCGTTGGAATGGTCATTATGTTCATCGGATATGTACTCCTGGCTTTTCCCAACATCATCGGCGGGAATGAAATCATCGCGATTTTTGCCGCTCTAGCTGTCATTGCACTGGGCACCGGGCTTTTTAAGGGTAACCTACAGGCACTGGTCGGAAGAATGTACGACAACCCAACCTATTCTGCCAAACGCGATAGCGGATTCAGCCTCTATTACATGTTTATCAATGTAGGTGCCATGTTTGCACCTACCGCTGCGCAGGCTGTGGTTAATTTCGTGTTGCAAAAGACCAACCTGACGTACGATTCCCGCATACCTGAACTATTCCATAAAATGGATGTGGGCGGCTTAAGCGCCAGTGTAAAAACCGAATTCTTGAGCATCGCTCAGTTGCAAGATCCATCTGTGACCATGGATGGATTGATGCAATTCGGAAAACAGTACGTTGACGCCTTGGGCGGTGCGTATCAACTGGGATTCGGCGTTGCCTGCATCAGTCTGGTTGCTTCATTCGCCATCTTCCTGTTGGGACGCAAAACCTACATGACACCAGCTGAAAAAGCAAATGGCTCTCATAAACAAACGGATTTGGCAACCGAAGAAATCACCCCTGCCGAAAACCGGGAACGGATTGTCGCCCTTTGCTTGGTTTTTATCGCCGTTATTTTCTTCTGGATGGCCTTCCATCAAAACGGTCTGACTTTGACCTATTTTGCAAGAGATTATACGGACACATCGGTGGGTCAGTTCACCAACATCTGGTTTGATTTGTTCACGCTGATTCCGGTTGCCATTTCCGTTATCTGTTTAGGCTTCGCGGTAAAGAAGTATTCATTGACAGAACGCAATACCTTGCAGAAACGCTTGTTGTATGGTGTCATCGCTGTACTGGCAGGAGCTTGGGCATACGTCCGCATTTCGGGTTTTGCCGTGAGCAATCCCTTCACTCCGCAGTTGTTCCAACATTTCAACCCCTTCTTCATTGTCATTTTAACACCGGTTGCAGTGGGCATATTCAACGCCTTGGGCAGAAAAGGCAAGGAGCCTTCCGCACCGAAGAAAATAGCCTACGGAATGCTTATCGCTGCGGCAGCTTATCTGTTCATGGTGGTGGCCTCCTTCGGTTTACTTAGTCCGATGGACCGCGGAGACATCGTCGATTACACTCGCGTAACACCTTATTGGCTTATTTCCACCTATTTTATGTTGACCATAGCGGAGCTCTTCATCAGCCCCATGGGCATCTCCTTTGTTTCCAAAGTAGCACCTCCCAAACTAAAAGGCATGATGCAGGGTGGTTGGTTTGCCGCTACAGCCATCGGTAATTTCTTGATTCAGATCGGTTCTTACTACTGGATAAAGGTACCGCTCTGGTCTTTGTGGATGATTTTTGTTGTAACCTGCATCCTTTCTGCCGTCTTCATGTTTTCCATCATGAAGAAGCTGGAGAAAGTCGCTAAATAAAAAGGAATGAACGACGCCGGATTCCGTAAGGTTTTGCTGATCTGCACCGGAGGGACCATTACCATGTCGGTGGATCCGGGCACTGGCTCGTTGACGCCATTCCGATTCGAACAGTTGTACAAACAAATACCGGAGCTCAACAAGTTTGATTTCCGGATCGACTACCAACAGTTTGAGCCTTTGCTCGATTCATCGGAAGTGGGGCCTGCCGAATGGATTCGCATGGCTGAAACCATTTACGAGGCGTACGACCGGTATGATGGTTTCGTGGTGCTTCACGGCACCGATACGATGGCGTATTCGGCTTCCGCGCTCAGCTTCATGTTGGAACACCTCCAAAAGCCCGTCATTTTTACAGGCTCCCAATTGCCCATCGGCATGGTCCGTACCGACGGAAAGGAAAACCTCATCACCGCCATCGAAATTGCTGCCGCTGCTGAATTCGGTTTCCCTCTGGTACCCGAAGTCTGCATTTTCTTTGAGAACACGTTGTGGCGAGGCAACCGCACGACCAAAAAAAATGCGGAACTTTTCAATGCTTTCGGATCGTACAATTATGCGGCGCTGGCTACTGCCGGGGTGCACATCCGATACAACCGGGCGGTGATCCATTACGAGCGTGGTGAGGTCAAGCTTCACCTGCATAAAGCCATGAAGACCGATTTGGCCATTTTGAAACTATTTCCCGGAATTTCTGAGTCCTACGTAAATGCAGTGATTCGAACGGAAGGTCTTCGTGCCATCGTTTTGGAAAGCTTCGGCGCCGGAAACGCACCCTCCCACGATTGGCTCATCCGTTCGTTGAGGGAAGCCGCCGATAAAGGCATCGTCATAGTCAACGTCACCCAATGCAATACGGGCAGTGTCGAGATGGGTCGTTATAAAACCAGTGTTCATCTCCACGATGCAGGAGTGGTGAGCGGCTACGACATCACCACCGAATCGGCTGTCACCAAACTGATGTTTTTGTTGGGGCATCACGATGATCCGAATGTGATTCGACGAGAAATCGGCGTTTCGTATTGTGGGGAAATGACGGTTGAATAGCAGCCTGTCGAAATTAAGCTTTTTTAACATACAGCCTTATTGTATAATTTACAATATTCCTGCCTAAAATTTCCCTATGTATAGGGGATTAAGCGCTTTTAATATTGTCTTTTCACCTTTCAAAAGCCATTCTACTTACCTCCGTTCTTTGTTGTGTATGAGGAATTAATGATGTTCTTTTGCAGCGAACTTACTAAAATCAGTACCTATGGAATCCAAAAACGGAAGCAAAAGCTACGTATTTCTCATCACCTTGATCGCTACGATCGGTGGTCTATTGTTTGGTTACGATACAGCGGTCATTTCAGGCGCTGTCAAATCACTTAAAGTGTTCTTCAATTTCGATTCATTCGGAGCAATGTCCGAATTCTATTACGGAGCAACGGTTGCCAGTGCCCTGATAGGCTGCATCATCGGAAGCGCCGTGTCGGGATTGCTCGCATCATCCCTCGGTCGTAAAAAATCTTTGTTGCTCGCCTCCATCCTCTTTTTGGTAGCGTCCTTGGGTGCCGCCTATCCAGAAGCATTCTTCTTTCACAAAGGAGAAGGCTCGCTGTCTGTCCTGATCGCTTTTAACATCTATCGCATTTTGGGTGGTATCGGTGTTGGACTTGCCTCCGCCATTTGCCCGATGTATATTGCAGAAATCGCCCCGGCAGAAATCCGTGGAAAATTGGTTTCTTGGAATCAGTTCGCCATTATTTTTGGGATGTTGGTCGTGTACTTCGTCAATTATTTCATTGTAGAAGGCCGTGACCCGTTATGGATTCAAGAAATCGGTTGGCGCTGGATGTTTGCCTCCAATGCCGTTCCCGCCGTACTTTTCGGCATGCTGCTCTTTATCGTTCCTGAAACGCCTCGATATCTGGCCATGGTTGGACAGGAAACCAAAGCCCTACACATTCTATCCAAAATCAATGGCTCCAAGAAAGCCGCTCAAATCTTGTCCGACATCAAGGCAACCGCCCATGAGAAAACAGAGCCATTGTTGACCTATGGCAAGTTGGTTCTGATCATCGGTATTTTGTTATCGGTCTTTCAACAAGTGGTGGGGATCAATGTCGTTCTTTATTATGCACCTAAGATTTTTGAGTCCCTGCTCTTTGACACCAACGCTGCTCAAACGGCAAAGAACGCAATCTTAAGCCCCGAAGCACAGCAAGCTGCCGATGCGATCATGTCTCAAACAGCCATGTGGCAAACTGTTATCATGGGTTTTGTTAATATAGTTTTTACGCTGGTGGCCATTTTCACAGTCGATAAATTTGGCCGGAAACCCTTGCTCATCATTGGTTCCATCGGAATGGCAATTGGCATGTTTGCCATCGGAGGCCTTTCCTATTACGGTATTTTGGGTGTAAGCACGCTTGTTTTCATCATTATTTATACGGCCTCCTTCATGATGTCTTGGGGTCCGATTTGTTGGGTATTGATTTCAGAAATCTTCCCCAATACCATTCGAGGAAAAGCAATCGCCATCGCTGTGGCAGCTCAATGGATCACCAACTTTATCGTTACCGCCACATTCCCCGCATTGGAGGCTTTCAGTATTTCTTTTACCTACCTCCTTTTTGGAGTCATGAGTGTGCTTTCAGCCCTCTTTGTTTGGAAAATTGTTCCAGAAACAAAAGGTAAAACGCTGGAAGACATGACACGGCTTTGGTTGAAGAACTAAAAGTAACTTTTTTATCAACGAAAGAGGATGTCGTAAAAAGCATCCTCTTTTTTTTGTTTTTTAGTATTGATTTCAATTTTAAGTAACTTTTGTTTGAGATAATGAACACATTATTGTATTTTCGCAGGTGTTACAACTCATCGCTTTTTAAAACGGATGTATTAGCCAGTCAACTGTCGGATGAAAAAGAAAAAATGGTTTCTGGAAAAATTCTCGTATCGGATCACCCTCCTTTACCTGATTTTCGGTTTAGCATGGATCCTTTTATCGGATGAATTGTTGGATTTCCTTTTCAAAGATTTGGAAACACTAAGTGCTGCTCAGACGTACAAAGGATTCTTCTTTATTCTCATCACCTCTTTAATGCTGTTTATTCTGGTACGCGAACACTTGAAAAGCATTCGTTCAGCCAGAGAATTGCTGGAAAATAAAATTCAGGACTACAAGGTTTTGTATGAGAAATTCTTGGCACAAAATCATGAACTGAAGCTAGCCAAGGAAAAGGCTCAGGAAAATGAAAGTTTTGTTACCGGTATTTTGGAAAACATACCGGACATGATTTTCGTGAAAGATGCTCAATCGACAAATTATGTATTGGTTAACAAATCGATTGAGGATAATATGGGTTGGAAACGAGAAGATATGATCGGGAAGAACGAAGCAGACTTTTTCCCGGCCGAAATCGCCAAAGCACTCATTGAACAAGGTCAAAAGGTTATTGAAACAAATACCATCTTTCAAAAGGAGGAAGAACTTCCTACCAACAACGGCCTTCGAATTTTTAATACTAAGAAATTACCCATTTTGGACCAAAACGGCCAACCTAAGTTTCTACTGGGTGTTTCCGAAGATATTACTGCTAAGAAAGCCGTGGAAAAGGAGCTAATTGATGCCAAGGAAAAAGCAGAAGACAGCAACCGATTGAAGAATGCATTCCTTCAGAATATTTCTCATGAGATCCGGACACCGATGAATGCCATTTGTGGGTTTTCCAGTTTGATGGTCGAACCGGATCTTAGCATGGAACAAAGAGCCAACTACGGCTCCATTGTGCGGAGCAACTGCGACCAACTGCTTACCATCATCTCCGATGTGCTCACCATTTCATCCGTCGAAACCAAACAAATGAAAGTCAATATTCAAGAAGTGAACCTGATTCAACTGATGGAAGAACTGACTCACATTTTCAAACCTACAGCAACCAGTTTGTCTCTGGATTTTATAAATTCAACCGACTTGGCAGAAGATCAGGCCTTTGTTTTAACGGATAGAACCAAGTTGACGCAAATCCTATCCAATCTATTAACGAATGCACTAAAATTCACAAAAGCAGGAGCCATCGAGCTGCATTGTCATCGTGAAAAGGAAAACTTGTACTTTTTTGTCAAAGACACGGGCATTGGTTTTAATCCTGACAACAAGTACACCATCTTTGAGCGGTTTAGGCAAGAAAACGAAGACATCAACAAAAAATACGGGGGAACCGGTTTGGGCTTAGCCATTTCAAAAGCATTTGTCGAATTGTTAGGGGGGCACATCGGTGTGGAAACCGAGCCTGGAAAAGGTTCTGTTTTCAATTTCACGATACCATACGAGGCTGCCGGCCCATTGGAAACGGAAGTCCTTGAGCCCATCGTTTGGAACAAAGGATTAACCATTTTGGTCGCTGAAGACGAAGACATCAATTACCTGTTTCTGGAAACGTTGCTTCAACCCATGAACTGGAAACTGATTCGCGCCAGAAATGGACAGGATGCTGTAGCAATGGCTCGTGCGGACGATACCATCCGCTTGATTCTGATGGACATTCGAATGCCAGTCATGGATGGATATCAGGCAGCCATCGCCATCAAGGAATTCCGTCCGAATTTGCCCATTTTGGCACAAACGGCTTTCGCCAATGACTATGAAATTGAAAAATACAAAACAGTCTTTGACGATTACATGACAAAACCGCTCCGAATTCAGGTTCTAAAGCAAAAAATCAGCAAGTTTCTGGATGGAAAATCGTTCGAATAAATGCTACTTTTCCAAAAATTCTTCCCGGTAACTCGAAGGCGTTTTTCCAACCACATTCCTAAAAAGGCGGGTGAAGTACGAAACATTTTCAAACGATAGTGAAAAGGCTATTTCCTTGATGGACCGTTTATAGACCACCAGCAGCAATTGCGCACGCTCAATTTTCTTTTGGTTGATGTAGTTGATTGGGCTCGTTTTCAGCTCCCGCTTGAAGAGTCGAAGGAAATGGTATTCGGAAAGCAAACAGATGGAGGCGAGTTCAGAGACACTGATTTTCCGATCGATGTGTTTTCGGATGTAGGAAAGCGCTTTTAATATGCGTATGTCCTCGGTTTGTACGGACTTCATCGAATTGGCCAGAAATCGGGAAAGCAACATCTGAATGATGCCTTCGGTTTCCAACAAAACAGGCAACGGCTCTCTAGTGGACTCTGCAATGCTTTTGAACAAGCTCCGGCTGTTGTCGTATGTTTGCGGATCGAAATAGTCCAATCCTTTGTCCGGATTTATTTCCAACAACCGCTTGAAGAGCATTTCATCAAGAGGCTCTGCCTTGATTTCCACCGGAAAGGCCCATTGCTCAAACAAGCTTTCTTCATGCCCCATTTCCTCGTACACATGCAAGTAACTGTGTTCAAAATGCCCGTCACAATGGTCGCTGTGCAGTGCAAACGGCGGTACCAAATACAGGTGACCGGGGCTCAACTCATATTCCTTTCCCAATAGGCCAAGCCTTGCACTGCCGGCTGCAACCAAGTAAATCCGAAAAAACGGACTACTGATGCCAGGCCAGTTCCAGTTGCCGTCGTTTATGGCACTTCCCACGTTGAGTAAGATCAGTTGCATGCTTCCAAGATGTTTCAATGCAAATATAATCATATAGTTTTTTACAGCTGAAATACATGCTATAGAACATATAAACCAATTACAACGCTTATTTTAAGGACTTTATTGGTTTGCTTCCCAATTAATCAAGTACAGTAAAAAGCAAGATAAGAGCATACATTCCATACTACTGTCATGTACTTTTACTCCCTGGAAGTCAACACTAAAACAAATAGCATGAACAAGTATCCCAAAGTGGGCATCCGCCCCATCATTGATGCACGCCAAGGTGGTGTGCGTGAGAGCCTGGAAGAACAGACCATGAACATGGCCAAAAGAGCTGCCGCGCTAATCACTGACAAACTGCGCTACCCCGATGGCAGTCCCGTACAATGCGTTCTGGCCGATTCAACCATTGGTCGTGTGCCTGAAGCTGCCGCTTGCGCTGACAAATTCGAAAAAGAGGGCGTCGGCCTCACCCTATCTGTTACCCCTTGTTGGGCGTATGGTACGGAAACCATCGATCTGAATCCGTATTATCCCAAAGCCATCTGGGGTTTTAACGGCACGGAACGTCCGGGTGCAGTTTACCTGGCAGCAGCCCTTGCCGGACATGCTCAAAAAGGAGTTCCCGCCTTCGGCATTTATGGTGAAAATGTACAGGACAATACCGACACCAGCATTCCGGCCGACGTGGAAGAAAAAATCCTTCGTTTTGTGAAAGCGGGCTTAGCCGTTGCCTCGATGCGAGGCAAATCGTATCTGGGCATAGGTGGTCAATGCATGGGTATCGCCGGTTCGGTCGTAGATCCCGATTTTTTCCAAGACTATCTGGGTATCCGTACGGAAGCCGTTGACGAAGTGGAATTACTCCGCCGCATCGATAAAGGCATCTTTGACCCTGAAGAATTCAAAAAGGCCATGGACTGGACCTCCAAATACTGCAAGGTGAAGGAAGGGAACGATACCAACAAACCCGAAAACGCTGTAAGCCGCGAACAAAAAGACGAAGACTGGGAATTTGTTGTGAAAATCACCCTGATCATGCGCGACCTCATGGTGGGCAACCCCAAACTGAAAGCTTTGGGTTTTGCCGAAGAAGCGCTTGGTCACAACGCCATCGCCGCCGGCTTCCAGGGTCAACGTCAATGGACCGATTACAAACCCAATGGTGACTTCAGCGAATCGATCCTTTGCTCCTCTTTCGACTGGAACGGTTTGCGTGAAGCCTTTATCCTGGCCACCGAAAACGATTCGCTAAATGCTGTTTCGATGCTTTTCGGCCATCTGCTCACCAATACGGCCTCCATTTTCTCGGATGTTCGGACTTACTGGAGCCCCGAAGCAGTGAAACGGGTAACCGGACACAAACTTCACGGGCAGGCTGCTCAAGGCATTATTCATCTCATCAACTCCGGCGCCACCTGTCTGGATGCCACCGGTGAACAAACCGATGCAAAGGGTAATCCCGTCATGAAACCCTTCTGGGACATCAGCACCCAGGAAGTGGAAAAATGCTTGGATGCCACCACCTGGTATCCAGCCAACCAAGAGTACTTCCGCGGGGGTGGTTATTCCTCCAATTTCTTGACCAAAGGCGGAATGCCGGTCACCATGCTCCGTATGAACCGTGTGAAAGGTCTCGGTCCTGTCCTTCAAATTGCTGAAGGTTGGACGGTTGATTTGCCCGCCGATGTTCATAAGGTGCTCAACGACCGCACCGATAAAACCTGGCCTACCACTTGGTTCGCTCCACGCCTCAACGAAACCAAGCAATTTGGGGATGTTTACAGCGTGATGAACCATTGGGGTGCCAACCACGGTGCCATCAGTTACGGGCACATCGGGGCAGACCTGATTACGCTCGCCTCCATGCTGCGAATTCCAGTATGCATGCACAACGTCGAAGAAGGTCAAGTATTTCGTCCTGCCACCTGGAATGCCTTCGGAATGGATGCGGAGGGAGCCGATTTCAGGGCTTGCCAAACGTTCGGGCCGCTATACAAATAAATAATCCAACCACAAAAAAACCATCGGAAACAATTCTGATGGTTTTTTTTGGTGGTGGATTGAATAAAACGGAAGGATAAAGAACGATGTGATACAACAAAATGCCTGTTTCAGATTATCGTTATTAGGGGAGCATTTAGGGCTTCTAATTGTTACTATAGAAGCGATAATTTGCAACACGCTTTAGAACTTAAGACATTGCATATTCCTGAAACCTCGAAGAGCCAATGCCTCAGCATACTATTTCTTAACTACTTTCCCATTCATCGTTCCATGTTCATTGTCGACACGCAAGAAATACAGCCCGGTGTTAAATCGAGTCATATCCAATTGGTAGGCTGAATTCACTGGATTGTCAAACAGGACCTGTCCTACCATGTTTCTAACAACCAGACGATTGTGCTCACCGGTCAAGTTTAGGAACAAGGTATTCTGCACCGGATTCGGGTAAAAGAACGATTCATTGGTAAGAATACGATCAACACCGGTACCCGGACACGTACTTCCAACGATGTAGGTCATGTATTTGGTCACGGACATGCCACCGGAGAACGCAAATTTACAAGCATAGCTGATGGTAGCACCGTTCGTTTGGCCACTGAGGGTTAACGAGAAAACTTTTCCGCCGACATTGGTCATGGCTGTTTCCCCAAAAGGCGTTTCCTTCCATAAATAGGCAATGGGGCCTGCTTTGTTGTCCAACAGTTCAAAGGTAACGATGACATTGGTGCCAACGGTCTCGTACGTGCATTTGTAGCCAACGGTAAACGTTCCTTGTGAAGCAACAGCCGAAGTCGTTGTGCATGACATCAAGGGAGAAATGGTTACATTGGAAACTTGGGAGGTGCTTACCGTTCCGCTGTTGTCGGTGGCTTTGGCCGAGATCACGTAATTACCTGTCACAGGGTTCCAGTTGGCGGAATACGGAGCCGTGGTGACGGTCGAAAGCAGGGTCGTGCCTTGATAGAATTCAACCTTGGTGATGAATCCGTCAAAATCGCTGGCCGTGGCCGAAAGCGTGACCGGCTTGCCTTCCGTAAAAGTAGAATTGTTGGCAGGCGAGATCAGCGAAACAGTCGGAGCAACATTGGCGGTACTGGTGACCATCACTTGGACTTCGTCCGTGGAAACCCGCGAATCGGTGTTTTTTACGGTTAAGGCAAAACGGTACATCCCTTCTGCAAGGCCTGAAAGGGCTGGACTCGATACCGTGGAATCGGCAATGGTTGCCACCGTGGGGCCATACATCTGCTTCCAACGGTACGTCAATGTTTTTCCAGCAGATTCAGAACTGGCTGAACCGTTTAGTGTGGTGGAAGTAGTAGGCAGCACCACTTTCAAATCGGCTCCTGCGTTCGCAACCGGATAGCTGAACGTCAAATCGCCAGTACGGATGAACGTGAGTTTAGCAAGGTTAAATTCTCCCGATGAAAAGGCAACTTTTAGAATGTGTTTACCTGCTATCAGTGGAATATCAGTCATCGTTTTGGTTGCCCAAGTCGTCCAGGCATTGGTTGACGGAACCGGTATATCGGCGGAAACCACTTGCCCATCCAGTTCCAGGTGGAACGGACCGCCACCCGCCGAATTACCGGAAGCATAGCGGAATGTTAGCGAATACAAACCGGTTTGAGCAACATCGACTGAATATTCGAGCCACTCACCACTCGCCAACGTTCCTACTACGGCACCTTCGGCGGCATCGGAGGAAGCATCCACCGATTCATCCATTCGGAAATTTCCTGCATTGGCAGAAGTTACATCCAGATAGGTGATGTTCTGACCTTTACCACCCTCAAAAACGTCAAATTTGCCAGCCTCAACGATTCCGGGAATCGCTGCAGCAATGCCGCTGTAAGGCAACTGATTGCCGACCTGGACCAGCGCCGTGTTGGTGACCGTGTATTTATCGCCATCGAATATTTTGGCGTAGAAGTTGTGCATTCCCAGCTGCAAATTGGTGGCAGAAGTCGTAAACGGAGCAGCCGCAAGCGTTCCTAAAGAAGCAGTGCCGTCCATAAATTCAACCTTAGTCGGGGTTCCTTCCGTTGGAATTGCCTGCAGTTGAACACTTCCGCCTACAAAAGCTTGAGGAAAGGATGAAGTGATGGTACCCGTAAAACTTCCATCTCTGCTGGTGACCATTTTACCAGCTGGGAGTACCAATTGGAAACCAGTTGAGAACGTAACCGTAAGCGGCGAAGTCGAATAATTCTGGGCCACATAATTGATTTGTCCGTTCAAACGGAAGGCTGCAGCAATGGGATAATTCGCCGTAATGCTGGCATCGAAACGCCCCAATGCATTCATGGCATGCAACCAATGGTAGGTTTGCGCCTCGGAAATACCGTATTTGATGGACCGGTTCGGATACGAATCATACATTTGAATGGCTTTGGCAGGTTCAATGAAAGCGAGGTATTGCCACATCATATCGTGCCATAGATTCGGATTGGCTTGGTTGCTGGAAATGCCGGTGTTGGCAACGATTTCGTTCCATAGTCTTCTGACGTAGGCCGTATCTGCAGCCAAATAAAGCGAGCCACCCTGTATCGGATACATTTCGATACCGTAGGAAGCGGCGATGTCACTCGTCCAGAAGGTACCGTTGTCGTTGCTGTTGGACCAGACCCTCGAATACAAACTGTACCGTTGATTAGCCGGGAAATTTCGGTGATGAATGTCCATATAGTATTCCTCAACGCCAGTTTGCTCGGTCGTATAGAGGTAAATGCCCAAATCTCGAATCGCTTTGTTGTTGGACACTTGACCCCATTGAATAAGCGATGCATTGAAGTTCATGCTTTCGGAACTGGACTCTTGATTGTTACCCTGCGGGTTGTTGGCAAAACCGTCCACCCAGCTGTGACCTGCGTATGGACTGAAGTTCCGCAAGTAAGGGAACATGATGTCGTTGCGGTCGTAAGCCGCCGCATCACGTACGATCAGATTCACCATTTCACCCCACTGAGCCGCCCAACCCGGGCTGTACTGCTCCACAAAGGCTGCAGCATTGATGAAATAACCCCAATGGAATTGCTTGTCGTTCAAGCCATTATCTTGGCCGTAACCTGCCGGATAGCCTATGGCAGAGTTCCAGGTTGCATTGTAATAAAACAGAAAGGCCACTTCGCCGCTTTCGGCCTTGAACCAATTCTCAAGACGGGTCTTGATGGTGTTCAACAGTTTGTTTCGGGAAGTGATATTACCCATTTCATCGGCAATTCTGGCCGTTTGCATCAACTGGTTGAAGACCTGACCTTCGTTGTACGAATCGGTCCAAGTAGCCATGGTGCTGTTCTCTAGTTCGGCAATTTTACCAGTCAAAGCGGTCGGCGAAAAGCCAGTGCTGTAATTATCGACGTAGGGCAAGGTCGGCAAAACGCCATGAAAGGTATTCTCGACGCTGAAACTGTTGCCGGCCATGGTTTTCATTTCGCCTCGAACGGTGGCATAACTGTATTTATTGGGAACCGGAGAACTAGCTGAAAGATGCGCCCATTGGTGGGGCAACAAACCGATGAGCATGTTGGTTTCCGTGCCTTCTTTTACGTCAGTTTGTACGATGAAATCGGTATGAACCACCGACGTTGTTTCATTGAACGAATAGGTTGCCGTGGTTTTAACGGGGAAAACGTAAGCATATTTTTTATACTCGGTTGCAACAGAGGCCACGTTGGAAGCCGTCAACGGAACAAACGCCATCGACCAATAGTTCTTGCCGTTCAGCGTAGAGGTATAGACTGCTCCACTTTGTGTCCAAGTACTTCCGACAGGTGCATAAACGGCAAAATCGGCACCGTTTTTCACGTTGGTGCAAATCAGCATTTCATTGGCAATGACAACGGATCCGGAGTTGATGGTTACCTGCGCCACATCGGTCGTTTTCTTGGTAAAATACAGAAAAGGCATGCCAATTCCTGACGTTGCCTGAAACTGATGTATTCCATCGTTCCAATCCATGGTAACGGTCCAGTCTGAATAATCGGAGACGTTGGTTTTTGCGACATTGAGGCCAGTCACGCCGACCAAAAAAGGTGTTAGGTCGTCAATGACACCGGTAGGAATGTAGCTCACCACCAAACCGGTCGTGGCGGTTTTCATCGTAAACGGATAGTTGAATAGATTGGAGGCGGTACCGTTTTTGACCAGTGCCGACCACCAGTCACTGGTTGGAACGGGCTTGCCAACTGCATTTCCACTCAAACAAGGAGTTCCGGAGGGATAGCCATTCCTTCCTGCCACATCGGCACCGGGGAACGTGGTTCGGTAACTGCCGCTTCCAACATTTACAAACTGTGCTTGTGCAGTGAAAAACAAAAGATACAGAACTAGAACAGAGAAAAGGCGAAATTTTTTGTATTTCATATACACATTTTTAAATAGATGCTGCTTGAAACTCACTGTTTAAATGTTCATCAACTTGGACGCTCCTTGCAACAGGTTCGTTATTAGTTTGATTGTTGCTCCAACGCCCGCTTGCTGTCCAAATCGGTCTTCATCTGAGCAGTTGTAGCAGCATCAATCTTATAGAAAATCATGAATAGGGCACACGACATGTACAATATCCCGGGTATGACAGAAACCAAGAGTTTGATGCCGGTGATGGCCTCGGGGGTTTGCGTCACATTGGGCACAAACTGTGACATCGACAAAATCCAACCTGCAATGGCGGCTCCAACACCCCACCCTGCCTTCTGGGCAAAAACGGCGGCTGAAAAATACAAACCGGTGGCACGTCGTCCAGTTTTCCATTCACCATAATCGGCCGAATCGGCAATCATGGTCCACAACAGCGGAACGGCCGGGGCATACGCCATCTTGGCAATGATGTTGAAAATATAGATCGTCGTCAGATCGTTGTTGCCGGGCAAATAAATCAGCATGAAAAACAAACCTGAAATCAGGGAACTGCCAATAAATACATTCCGGTTTCCGAACCTTTTGGCCAACGGTTTCGACAAAGGCAGCGACACGATGAGGGCCACCGTCCCAATCACGTTGAACAACTGTACATTGCTTTCCCGACCCAGGTAATACTTGAAATAATAGGCAATCGCCGCATTCTGCATGGCAAACATGATGAACGAAATGATGCCCACCAATGCCAGAATTCTCCAGGCTTTGTTTTGAAATAAGTTGCGCAGATCCTCTTTCAGCGAATTCTTCTGTGATTTTGGTGGCTGAACCCGTTCCCGTGTCGACTTGAAGGTAATGAAGAAAAACACCAAACTCAACACTGCAAAAACCAGCACGGTATATTGAAAGCCTTGCGCCTTGTCACCATGTCCGAAGAAATTCGCCAAGGTCAGAGCCAGTCCCGTTACCACAAATTGTCCGGTGAAACCAGCAATAAAGCGGTACGTATTCAGCCCTGCCCGTTCGTAGGTATCGTCGGTCATTACCGCTCCAAGGGCGGAGTACGGAAGATTGATGAAGGCATAAGCCGTCATCAGCAGCACATACGTGGCACCCGCATAAATAATCTTGCCGACTTCCCCAAAATTGGGCGTGGTAAAGGTGAGAATGGCCAGAACCGCGTATGGAATGGCGCCAAACAAGATGTACGGACGGAATTTTCCCCAACGTGTGTTGGTCCGGTCCGAAACCACGCCGACAATCGGATCGATGGCCATGTCCCAAAACCTGGCCACCAGCATGATGGTGCCTGCTGCAGCTGCCGATATCCCATAGACATCGGTGTAAAAGAACAGGAGCCAGAAACCGACCATGTCCCAAACAAAATGGGACGCGGTATCGCCAAGACTGTATCCGACTTTTTCCCTAAAAGATAACTTTGTGGTCGAGGTTTCCATAACGAATCAATGGCCAATTTCCTTGGCCCAATCACCCCGATAAACAATCTTTTGATCGTGTATTCGGAAGAGGAACTTTCCGTACTGGACAGCGACCCCCGCGGAGGCATTCACCACCCAACAATTGTCCGGAATGGTGAAGAAGTTTTCGAACGTTTCCGAAGTGCCCTTTACCGGAACGGTGGCCAGTTGCCCGACGTCCCAACCCAAATGCGTGTTGTAACTCACCTTTAAATCACCAACCAATCGGAAGCCATCTTTCAACTCAATTTTAGTTTTGACCTTGGCCAATTGCCCTTTGTTCAGATCCTTAGCTGGGGTTGTTTCAATGGAAAGCGTCGGCAGCTCAAAAGGCTTGGAGGAAACCAACACAAGGATGGATTCTGTCTTTAGAAGCTGGTTGGCTTTATCGTAGAATTCGAACGAAAGTTCCTTGTCTTCCATGCCCTGTGTTTTCAAAATCAGTTGGTCAGCCAAATACCCTTCCTTGGATATCTTTATGGTTTTCAATACTTTATCATTGCATTTTATCAGAACTTTACGGACATTCCCATCGGTATAGAGTTCCACCGGAAGGGAATCGGAGAAATAAATGTCTTTGTTTTTGGGGCTGAGTATCAAGCCTTTCATATAGTCGCGCATTGCAAACCAAACGGGTCTGGGTGAACCGTATTTGTCGTTCACATCGCTGTAGCCCCAGAAACCAAACCATTCCTCCGGCTGCTCCGTGTTGTGAGTGGAGGCATCGCCCCCTTTCCACCAACCATCGGCGTAGTAAAACGGGCACATGCCCACCGCACCGGCATCAAGCAAGTCCCGATAATTGGCTATCAAGCCTTTGCTTTGCTCGTCCAGTGAATTGCCACCGTAGCGGCCAAAGCCTTTGTGCGAAACCGAATAACCGAATTCAGTGGTAATTAGAGGTTTTTTACTTCCGTTCAACGCATAAAGCTCACGAATGTAGTCTTTCATGCCCATGGTAGCCGTCTGTGCTTCCGTATGGTCGTAACAATTGTACGCATACACATCAAACAGGTTTTCATCGAGGTAGTCACTAATCATGGCGTTGGCTGAAATGGTGACCGGAATGCCTGGATGCTCTTGGTGGATAAGGTCCAGGAGCGTCTTCATCAAGCCATTGAATGCTTTGCCTGTAACAGCATGAACATGATCCGTTTGAGGCTCGTTCAAAATCAGGTAGGTGATGATGCAATCGTATTTCCGCGCATACGTCAAGACTTTCAGGGCCTTTTCGGCACATTCACGAACAAAAATCGTGTCACCATAGTCTTTTTCAGGATTCACATCGATGCCCATAATCAGTTTCAAGCCCGAAGCCTGCACCAGTTTAAGTTGCGCTTCCGAAAACGGGCTCCAAGTACGAATGGCATTGTAACCGGCTTCTTTAATCACTTTCAAGTCGAAAGCCAGCAAATCCAAATCATCGGCCCGAACACCCTGATAGGGATGCTGTCCCGGCCGAGCACCAATTTCATAGCCAATGGCTTTGATAAAAAATTTCTCACCGTTCAGGTAATACCAATTGTCTTTTATTTCAATTTTCATCACTGCAAAAGTTGTAACAACGGCCAATTGGAAGATGAATAACAGGAGGACACGTTTAATTTTCATTTGGAGAAAAGTTAACAGAAGTCCGATGAGCGCTTCACTCTTCGGAATTCGAATCAGTACTATTTACAAAACTCGCTGATAAATCCGGATATAATCCACTTTCATGAGCACAGGCACATTAAAAATGGCATCATCAACCGTCCCCCCCATGTTTCCTCCTACCGCAATATTGAGAATAAAGAAGAAATTACTTTTGAAAGGCCAGTTTCTAAAAGAAGATCCGACATGTTGCTCCCACAAGGTAGCCGTGAGTGAGCCGTCTATGTAGAAACGAATGCAATCATCGCCTTCGTTGGCTTGTTTTTCCCACTCGATGGCATAAGTATGATACGTACCTTCGAGATTTGCCAGCGTTTTACGTGCCCACCAGTTGTTGCCTCTGGAACCATTTTTTTCATACGTATGTGCGGCATGCGAAATCATGGTCGGATCCGAACCAATGTGTTCCATGATATCCACTTCCCCACAGGTTGGCCATCCGGACGTTGAAAAATTCGATCCCAACATCCAGAAAGCTGGCCAAGTGCCTTTTCCAGCAGGCAAACTGATGCGTGCTTCAATTTTCCCATACGCATAGTTCACTTTGTTCCGCGTATTGATGCGAGCAGAAGTGTATCCGTTCGTACCGTAGGTTTCCTTTTTAGCTTCAATGACCAGACTTCCGCTTTCCAAACGAACATTGTCCGTACGGTTGGTATAGTTCTGTTTTTCATTATTGCCCCAACCGCCACCGCCGGTTTCATAATTCCATTTGGTAAGGTCCAACGCCGCTCCTTCGAATTCATCGGCCCAAACCAATTTAAAGGGCAAATCCACATTGGTGATGGTGACATTGCACGTTGAGCTGACGCTATCAGCTTTTGCCGTAACCGTTACAGATCCACGTGCAATAGCCTTCACCATTCCATTCAGAACAGTAGCGACTTTTACATTGGATGAAGTCCATGTCACATCAGCTTTCGCTCCGGCAGGCAGTAACTGCGTAGTCAGTTGAAGTGAGTCACCTGCAGCTATGGATAGCTCGGTGGCACTCAAAACAACTTCCTGCGTTTCAACGTCTGGAAGTTCCTCGGGAACACAGCTCGTGAATACCAGGAGCAGTACAGCGAAAAAATGCATCATGGATCTCATACGTTTTAATTTAAACAATCGTGCAGTGGGCTAAAAAACCCACCGCACGACTTTCAACCTATTTCTTATAAATAAATACAGCATCCAAATCCATGGTTGCACCGGCAACACCGCCAGCCAGCATCCACATGGCGTTCTTTTCACCCATTCCGGTGGTATATAACAAACCACGTGTTTTAAGCTCTGTCATCGGAATCTCAATTTCATGCCACTCTCCGTCGCGCGTGAAATCGGCAACAGCAGTAGTGATGGCACCATTGTCATTGAAACTGGTGGCACCTATGGCAATTTTGCCGGTGGACTGTCCATCAAAGGCTAACAAAAATACGGTTTGGGCTCTGCTTCTGATTACTAAATGCAGATAATAGTCTTCAGGATGAGTCGTTATGTCAACCATTTTATCCAATAAGGTTAGATCCTTCACATTGAATCCAGCACCAGACCAACCTTGTCCTCCAACAACCAAGCTCATCCAGTTTTCAACTTCTCCATAGGCATTTGGGCCGCTGCAGGTACCAGCAGTGAACGTACCGTTCCAGATATACAGGAACTTGGTAGCTTCGTCAGGACGTAAGTCTGCCACAATCTTTCCTTGAATGGCTTTAGCACTTACCGTGTCCAGAATAATGGGGAAATAGGCTGAACCCTGCAAGGAATGGGAGAAATTGGTTCTTTCGGTCACCGTTACGGCACAAGTGGCCGTGAACGTTGAAACGGTAGCGGTAATCGTAGCAGTTCCCATTTCGAGTGCCGTGATGACACCTCTGGAGTTAACGGTTGCAACGGTTTGGTTGGAAGAAGTCCAAGCAATGGTACCAGTGGCACCGGAGGGGGTCAGTGTGGCTTTAAGCGCAACGGTATCACCAACACCGAATGACAAAGATGTTTCATCTAGATTGATACCGCTCACAGTTGTATCTTCCGGAGTACAGGCATTGAATAAAACCAGAGCCATGCTCAGGGACAGGACAAATAAACTTTTTAGTTTCATAATAAATGGATTAAGTTAATTAAGATAAATTATTCGTATAAAGGGTTTTGATCCATAGGATTCAAATCAATTTCTTTACTTGGGATGGGAAAAAGTTCGTGTTTTCCGACGATGAACGTGGCCATCTGGTTTTGAGCTTCAGGCGTTTCACCTGCTTTGTAAGCTTCCATGACCGGACCGGCAACACCCCAGCGACAGAGATCAAACCAGCGGTGACCTTCCATGGCCAGTTCCACTCGGCGTTCGTGACGAATGGCTGTACGCAGGTCGTCTTTGGTATCGGTATAGGTTCCGTAGGGGAACGCCGGCAAAATAACGGCGTTTCCACGGGCACGGGCACGAACCCTTTCCAGCGCACCTTTCGCAGTAGCCAAATTTCCGTTTTCACAGCACGCTTCGGCGTACATCAGCAGCACATCGGCAAAACGGATCACTTTCGTGTTGATCGGCCCACGCGTGGCATGCGATAATTTATAAAACGTTCCGTCTGAATTCATCAGCATGTACTTGCGGTTCAAATAACGGGAACCAAGGTAAAATTCCTGTTCCGGGGTTTCAATTTGCGCATCGGTTGGATTCAGAATGGTGGAGTCACGTCGAGGATCACCCACTTCAAATTCGTTGTACAGGTTCTGGGTTGGTTTGTTGAAACCCCAGCCACCGCCAAGTTTGGAGGAGCGTGATCGTGTCATGATGGTGGTGAACGTACCGCGGGTGAAGCCGTTTCCTTCGCCATAGTCGCTGGTGGGATCTTCCATGAACTGGATTTCAAAAACCGATTCGATGCCGTTTTCACCAGCCAGTGTGAAGTTTTCGTTGTAATTGGTAGTAAGGTCGTATTCATTGGAAGTCACGATCGAATCTCCCCAGATTTCGGCAGCCGAATAATCGTGTAGGTACAGATTGGCTTTTAGCAACATGGCCTGAGCAGCTCCTTTAGTGGCACGACCCAAATCGGTTTGATCGTAGCGGCTTTTAATCCATAGCCTAGCATTGGCATCGGTCAAGTCACTGATGATCTGCGCATAAATGGCAGCAGACGTTGCACGAGGTTGTTTCCAGTTTTCTTTCGATTCGACGGGAACGGTCACCAGTGGCACACCCCCAAATACACGAACCAAGCGGAAATAATACAATGCCCTCAGGTATTTCAGTTCGCCAATCAAGCGACTTTGAACAGCAGTTGTCATAACGTCATCGTTTTTCATAGCCGGAATCTGAGTCAATGGCAGGTTGCATCGTGCAATTCCCTGGTATTGGGCTCGGAAAAAATCAAGCAGCAAACCATTGTTGGAATTGGTCTTGAAATTTTCAAGATCGTAGGCATCGGCCATGTCCGAAACAGATTGTCCACCCTTCAGGGCATCGTCCGACACCACGTCACCGATAAACCATTCGGGATAATACGTGGAGCTATATTCCCACATCAAAGGTACGTAGGCCGCATTGGTGGTTTGTATGGCTGTCTGTCCGACTGTAAAAAAGTCTTCGAGTTTGGTCACACCCGGCGTAGGTTCCAACAACCAAGATTGGCAGGATGTCAGAGCAAGCAAGGTCAGTGAAGTGACAAGTAATATACGCTTTTTCATAGCTCGTGTGTATTTTCTTTATTATAAATCCAGGTTGATTCCTACGCTCAGCGTGCGAGATTGCGGGTAGTTTCCATAATCCACGCCGCTTCCCACTTCCGGATCGTAACCGGTATACTTGGTCAGTGTGAGCAAATTATTGGCAGAAAGGTAGATCCGACAGCGGTTGATGGTGAGCTTACTGGTTAAGTACTTAGGAATGGTGTAACCCAATTGAAGGTTCTTCAAACGGAAGTAGGCGCCACTTTCCACAAAACGACTGGAAGTGGCCATGTTCAGGGAGCTGCCGTATGGATTCGGGATGGTGCCCGTGGGCGTGCTTGCCGTCCATACATTACGCATGGTCGTGCTCAGAGTGGCCTCGTTACCCGCTCCTTCGGTGCGTTCACGTACAGCATTGTAAATTTTATTGCCATAAACGCCCTGGAAAAAAACCTGCAGGTCGAAACCTTTAAAATCGGCACCTAAATTTAGTCCATAAGTAAGCCAAGGAAACGGATTACCAAGATCGGTCTTATCTGCGTCATTGATCTTACCGTCACTATTGCGATCTCTGAATTTAGCATCGCCTGCGTGATACGGTATGGTGGACGCAGTATAGGTAGTCAAGTGCTGCAACGCTTCTGCATCCGTTTGGTAGATACCTTCGTAGTTGTATCCCCAAAACGTATAGAGCCCATAACCTTCGTCTGAAATGGCACGGTCGCCATACACGCGGTCACCTCCGTTCAATGCGGTCAGCACATTTTTGATGAAGGACACATTTCCGTTAACGGTATAATTGAGCTGACCGATGTGGTTCTGATGATCGAGGGTCAATTCAATACCTTGATTTCGAACCGTACCGACATTGGCTACTGGATCGTATCGGTTACCTACTTGGGCGGGAGCCTTGACGGAAAGCAACATTTCCTTGGTGTCGCGTTGGAAAAGATCGATGCTACCGTTCAACAAGCCTTTAAAGAATCCAAAGTCGATGCCGCCGTTGATTTGCTCGGTGGTTTCCCACTTGCCACCCTTGTTGACCACCGTTAGCATGGTGGCACCCGTTGCCAATTGCTGGGTTGTTCCAAAAATATAATCCACAAAGGTCGGACCAGCATTGAAAATTTTCGGAGTGAAACTATCGTTGTTGATCTTGTCGTTACCTATTTGACCCCAACCGACACGGGCTTTCATATAATCCAAATTATCAATGCCTTGCATCCAATCTTCCTCACTCATGCGCCAAGCAAAGGCGGTTGACGGAAAGTAACCCCAGAGGTTTTCGGGAAATTTACTCGAAGCATCCGCTCTGAAATTCAGTGTCACCATGTAGCGGCTGTTGTAGGAATAATGGAGCCGGCCAAGCATGGAAAACATTCTGGTGCGAGACACGCCATCGTTTGCAAATGTCCGGTCTTCGGTCGTCTGAGCCAGGTACCAGTTGTTTTGCGTCGGATTCAGGATGCTGGCACCAGCACCACCAACGTTGTAGTAATTGAATTCTTCGGAAGTCTGGCCGACCATGGCCGTCAGTGCATGCAAGCCCATGCTTTTGTTGTAGGTCAGCGTGTTCTCTAAAATCATGGTGCTGTAACGGGACATGCTGCTGGACAAGAAATTCTTGTCGGATTTGTCGTACGAAGAGTATTCATAGGCTTCCTTAAACAATTTGTCGCGGTTGTTCGATAAGTCCAAACTCAATGCTGAACGAAACAACAGATTCTTGATCGGGCTGATTTCCACATACACATCACCGACCCAACGTTCGACCTTGCTTTCAGGATGGCTGTTTTCGACCATGGAATAGGGGTTGGTCACATTTCTGAAATTGGAAGAAGCGGCGATTTGTCCGCTCAAGTCCTGGCCAAGGATGTTGGAGGTACCTTGACCGTAATGGGTGGGATCCCATGGCGCCATGGCTAGGGCTGCAGAAAGGATCGATGCGCCCGGGCTGGAATTGTTGTTCATGGCGTTCCGTCCAGTCGAAGACATAAAGGAAAGATTTTCCCCAATGGTGAGCCAACTGCGTAGTTTGTGGGACGTATTCATGCGCAAAGTCAACCGTTCGTAATTGGAACCGATGATGGTCCCTTCTTGGGTAAAATAGCCGATACTGAAAGCATATTTATCTTTTTCCGTCCCACCGTCAAACGAAAGGTGGTAGTTTTGAATCGGAGCATTTGCGTTGAACACTTCATCCTGCCAGTCTGTCTCCACTTTGGAATAATCAAAACCATTGGGATTGGACGTTGTCAAGACGGAGGGAAAATAGGGAGACTTACCCAAGCGATAGGCCGTAAGCCACTTATTGAAACCGTAATTTCTAAAATAGTTCTTTTCCGAATTCAGATTGTTCAGGTCAATGATGGTTTTGGCAAATTCATCCCGTTGCATCAGATCCAGTTTGTTCCAACGGTTTTGAATGCCTGAAAACATATTGAAAGAGATGTTGCTTTTGCCTTCCTTGCCTTTTTTGGTGGTCACTAAAATGACACCGTTGGCACCGCGTGAACCATAAATGGCGGTGGAAGAAGCATCCTTTAAAATTTCGGTGGATTCAATGTCGTTGGGGCTAAGGAACGAAATGTTGTCCAGAATCATTCCGTCCACAACATAAATGGGGCTGCTACCATTTACCGTTCCGATTCCGCGGATCCGAACGACGGCGCTGGCACCCGGTTGCCCACTGTTGGCATTGACGGTTAAGCCTGCCGCCCTACCTTGCAAAGCCTGGTCCAAACCCGATGCTGGTGTCCGTTGCAATTGATCGGCCTTGATGGAACTGACCGCACCGGTCAAATCACTTTTTTTCATGGAACCGTATCCGATGGCCACGATTTCATCAAGCACTCTGGAGTTGGATTCCATCATCACTTTCAGGGTTGCATCCCCTTTTATTTCGAAACTCTGTTCTTTATACCCTATATAGGAAAAAGAAAGATTTTTTCCCTGAGGAACTTTTAGAGCGAACTTACCGTTTCCGTCCGTGATGGTACCGACTGTGGAAACACCTTTAACGGTGATGGTTACACCAGGCAAAGGCAAACCATCTTCGACTGCCAAAACAACGCCGGAAACCTGTGCGTTTTGCGCAAAAGCCATCAAGCTTGTAAAAAGGAAACAAAGAAGCAGGATTGAATTTTTCATAGGTATGCTACTCTTCAGATTTTAGATTTCGAACACTACAAAAATAGGGTAGTTCTAAGATACGAACTTCATTTTTCACCTCACAAAAATTCGCTGATTATCTCAAAGCACTACACAATAATACACAAAATAGCATTTTATAACATTGATATTCTGATGTTTAGCAATACACATGCTGTACAACATGTTTTTGAATACTTTTCAATTAGTAAAAAGAACCTAATATTGAATGTATTTCATTAGAGAATTAAGAAGTCACTATCTTTAGCGTATGAAAAGAGCACTCCTTTATGGCTGTTTTATTTTTTGGCAAACACTTGTTCTTGCAAATCATCCCATGGTTCGTAATTTTACAAGGGACAATTACAAGTCTGGCACTCAAAATTGGGCCATTGCTCAAAACAGCTCCAACGTCATGTATTTTGCCAACAACTTCGGAATGCTGGAGTTTGATGGTAAAAACTGGATCACCTACCCCATTGTCAACGGTACCAATGTGCGTTCCGTCTTGTCCACCAAAGATGGACGTTATTATGCTTCTTCCTTCAATGAATTCGGATATTTCCAGAAGGAGCGAAACGGGCAATTCCAATACTATTCGTTGGTAAACACCTCCATCGTCAATCCCATCAATTCGAATGAACTGTACAACATCATTCAGGGCGACAAAACGATTTACTTTCAGTCTGAACGTTGCGTGTACCAATACAATGGAGATACCATCCTTCGTTTGCCTTTCAGCAGTAAGATCACAGCTTCCGCATTCGTTCACAACATCTTGTTTGTGGCCAGCGAAGAAAATGGTGCTTTCATGCTAAATGGAAGTTTGTTTGTACGTATACCAGGTTCAGAAGCACTGAAGCATAAAAAAGTCAGTGCCATTTTAACCTACAAAGACAATAAGGTCTTGTTTGTGACTAGTTTTTACGGGGTGTATGTGTACGACGGCCTAACGATTAAACCATTTAATACTGGTATCGACGAATTCCTGAAAACGAGCCAGGTATTTTGCGCCACCACAAACGGTAAACAAGTGGTATACGGAACGGTCCAACGGGGCATCGCCATCCAAAACATCGAGGATGGTTCGGTAATTTATGTGAATACGTATTCCGGACTTCAGAACAATACCGTTCTGAGCGTGGTCTTCGACAATCTTCAGAACCTTTGGTTAGGCCTTGACAAAGGCATCGATTACGTGATGTTGAACAGTCCCATGCTTAATTTATTCGGCAACAACAACCTCTATGGCGCCGGTTATACCTCCTATTTAAAGAATAAAACGCTTTACTTGGGCACGAATCAGGGGTTGTATTACACCTCCTATCCGCTGTCCAACGGATCCTTGCCTGTTAATCTTAAACTGATCAAAGGCATGGAAGGTCAAGTCTGGAGTTTGACTGAAATCGACAATACGTTGTTTTGCGGCGATGATCAAGGTGCCTTTATCATTCGACCCGATCGGACGGAACGCATTCAGGGTTTGCCAGGAACCTGGACATTTAAGCCCTTGCGAAATCATCCCGACCTCATTTTAGGTTGCTCCTACCAGGGCTTGTTCCTCTTGAAAAAATCAGGTTCCACCTGGAAACTGGCTCATTTCATAAAAGGGAAGTTTGCTGAATCCAGTCCCATGTTCGAAGAAGATGCGGACGGTTCGGTCTGGTTCAGTCATTGGCAGAAAGGTTTGTTTCATTTATTCTTCAACGCCTCCATGGACAGCATCGTCAAAGTAGATCTCTACAATGGCTCGAACGGGCTTCCCACCGACCGTAACAACACCTTGTTCAACGTGGGTGGAAAAATTGTATTTTCTTCCAACAGCGGATTTTTCACTTTTGATCAGAAATTAAAAAAATTGGTCCCAAATACAACTTGGAACAAACTGTTTGCCTCCACTCCAAGTTGCATCCGTTTGCACGAAAGCAAGACGGGTGATGTTTGGTGTGTTTCGGGTAGTTTTATCGGAATTGCAAAAAAGAAGGGTAACGGATACAGCATGGATTCACTCAGCTATCGGATTCTGCAATCCAAAATCATCATCGGATTCGAACATTTCAATTTTTTGGACAAAAACAATACCCTGCTTAGTACGGAAGACGGCTTCACTTGGCTGGACAATCGACGTCAAATGTCTACCACCAATACTTTCAAGGTCTTCGTTCGAAAAGTGCAGGTCACCAACAAAGGTTTCCTTGAAACCTCCGGCAGCAGAAAGGAACAAAAAGGCGATGGTGAAATCTATGCCCACAGCCAGAATTCCCTGCGTTTTGAGTTTGTGGCGCCCGAATACCGGAATGCTGGGCTTGTCAAATACAGCTACATGCTTGAAAACTACGATGAAGGTTGGTCGAATGCTACGGTTGAAAACCTCAAGGAATACACCCATCTGCCAAAAGGTCATTACGTATTCAAGGTCAGGGCAGAAAACGAACTGGAATCGAAGATTGCCGAATGCAGCTATGCATTCACCATTGAACCGGCATGGTACGAATCGAAGATTGCCCTTGCATTTTATATTCTGTTTTTCTTGGCCGCATTGGGAGGCATGCTTTATCTGATCAATCAACGATACAAGCTGGGAGCACGGGATATGGAACTTAAGAAGGAAAAGGAACTGCAGGAACAAAAGAAGCATTTTGATGCCGAAACCACCGAAAAGAAAAACGAAATCAAGGCACTTAAAAACCAACAATTGCAATACGAGCTTCGCCATAAATCGCAGGAGCTGGCCAGTTCGACAATCAATCTGATTCGAAAAAACGAGATTTTGCTCGAAATCATTGACAACCTCTCGACGGTGAGCAACGACATCAAAAGCAGCAACGACTCCTCTACGGTTTTGGCACGCCTTCAGAAAATGGAGCGTTCTATCCGTCAGAACATTGAGAATGACGACAACTGGAAACGCTTTGAAGAAAATTTTGATTTGGTGTACGAAAACTACTTGAAACGCTTGGGAGATCTATTCCCCGATTTAAGTGTAAGCGATAAAAAACTCTGTGCATATCTAAAAATGGACCTGTCCTCCAAGGATATTGCGGCATTGTTCAATATTTCCGTTCGAAGTGTAGAAATGAGCCGCTACAGGTTGCGACAGAAAATGGATTTGGATCGCGAGGTTAATTTGGTCGAGTTCTTGCAAAAGATCTGATCAATGCGCTGAGATGAACCGCTCCATCCGCTTCACGAACTCGTCGGGGCATTCCATGGCTGTAAAGTGACCGGCATCCTGCATCATCTCGATGCGGGACTCCTTGCAGAGCGCCGCCATTTTTTGCATGGAGCGTTTGCTGGCCTTGGAATCGTATTGACCAATCAGGAAAAGCACTGGGGGATGCGTTTTTTGTTTGGAAAGTAAGCTGTCAGCCTGTGCACCGATAAAGGCATCGGTTTCGGGATGCATCCATTGCCAACCTTGCCACTCGTCGATCATTCGGTTCAGTTTCTTTTTGATGCTGCGGTAATGCTGGCCGCTGACACTTTTCATGGCCCGCTTCCACTCCATTTTAAGCGTATCCATGCCTTTTCTCCTGTTCTTTTCGACCTCCTGCCGTCTGAGGGTAAAAATGGTATCGTTGTAGATCTTCAATAGCTTTTTGTTGGCAGTACTTCGATCTGGAAAACCACTGATGGCACCCGAAGTAATGGTCGCTGACAGCACGCGTTCCGGATAAAGCGCTACAAAATCGGCCAGTGTCATGCCACCCAATGAAAGCCCGGCAAAATGGGCTTTTTTGATGCCCAGTCCATCCATGAAATTACAAAGATCGTCCGCTTGTAAAAAGCCAAAACCTACTTCGGGCATGTCCGATTTTCCATAACCACGCAAATCGTACCGAATCACTCGGTATTTCTTGGCCAACTGATCAAACACCTCGTCCCACATCCGACAATCCACGGTATGGGCATGAAGCAGTATTACCGGTTCACCTTGTCCCAATTCTTCGTAATACAACTTGGCGGTCGGATGCGTGGGTGATAGGTCATAAACACCTGAAAGGGCATTTTTCGTCACGGTGGGGACTGCCACAAAGCCGGTTTTCGGGGTTGGTTTGCAGGCTGTCAGTAAAACAAGCGTCAATAAAACAGGGAGGAGGACTCGAACGAATTTCATTTATAGAATATACGTTTCCAGCAGCAGCAACTCACTGGAGGTACTCAAAACGGTGGTATTTAAGGCTGCCGGCAACAAAATCGTTTCTCCTTGGCGGATATCCAGCATTTCATCGCTTCCGTACTGAACCTGCCCTTCCCCTTTCATGCACACGTAAATGACGAAGCTGTCAAAACCTTCGTAGTTTCTGTCCATTTCGAGCGTTTCAATCATGGGCACCTGCTTGCTGCCCTCCGATGTGACAACGGTTTCCATCCCCGACTCGTCGGCTTTGAGGTGAATTCGGTTGGTGGTAAAGTAGGCACAGGAAACCAGGGGCGTCAAATCGTTTTCCAACGGTTCGTAATTGGTTTTCAGGTTGTCGTACAGTTGGTAGTCAATGGCATCCTTGGCCAGTTCGGTATGGAGTTCTCTGCCGTTGCCCTCAGCATCCTTGCGGTTGTAATCGTACAGACGGTAGGTAATGTTGGAACTTTGCTGGATTTCAGCAATGAAAAGCCCGGCTCCGATGGCATGCACCCGACCTGCGGGAAGGAAAAAAACATCGCCTTCCGTCGCTTCGTGGGCTTGAAGCACTTCCTCGATGGAATTGTCTGCAATGCGTCGTGAATATTCTGCTGCATCAATTTGTTGGGAGAAACCAGATACGAGCTTGGCACCCGGTTTGGAATCCATCACATACCACATTTCGGTTTTCCCGAACGAGTTGTGCCGTTGGCGGGCCAGCGCATCGTTGGGATGCACCTGAATGGACAGGTCGTCCTGGGCATCGATGAATTTGACCAACAACGGAAATTCCATACCAAAACGCTTAAAAATCTTGTTGCCGAGCAGCGCTTCGGGAGCTACTTCCATCAGTTCGGTCAGGCTCTTGCCTTTCAGCGGTCCGTTTGCAACGACTGAAACCGACCCGGGAACCTGTGACAATTCCCAACTTTCACCGATTCCGGATTCTTGAACGTCCAGTTGTTTAAAACGACAAATTTCGGAACCGCCCCAAAGGATTTTCTTCAGGATGGGTTCAAATTTCAAAGGATAAAAATTCATTGGCTGTTGGTGTAAAAAAGACTGGGACAAAGATACGGTTTTCAGCCAAAAAAAAGTTCAAAAGCTGAGGCCAATGCTGCAGGAGGCGGGTGAAATTTGGCCGTACCATTCGGCAGTAAGCGTTTTTGGAAACTCAAAACCTCGATTCTTTGCTTTCAGATACTGTTCATACTCTTTTTTGGCTCGGATGGGTTGCGTCCAGATTTGAGTTTCGGTTATGACCGTATTGAGGGCAAAATTAAAAACACCTTCGCCAAAAGAACGTTTGAAGCCGATCCAGGTGATGAGACCGCTGGCTACATTTACGGCACCGGAGAGTGCATGCGCTTGCCAGCCTTTCCCTGCCTTCGCAATCTGAGCCTGTTTCTTTAGGATTTCTTCTCCTTCAGCCAATTTCTGAACTTTCTGTGAAAAGGAAAGTTTGGCGATGGAATCGGTATCGATGGGTCGAAAACCAGTTGTGACCGGTGTCAGCAATTGATTGGCCACACCCAACAAGGTCGTTCCAGCACCAACAATCATATCTTGTCGAAGCGGCTTTTGATGGGTTGTCACAGCGACTGCTCCCTGTCCGATGGTTGCCGCTCCGTACAAAACGACCCAGGTTTTCCACCAGTTACCAGCATGCCGTTCGTTTTTGGCGAGTGCATTTTGCAGTCGTTGTAGACGCAGCCCCATTTGAGCATCGTTCAACGAGTCCTCTATCAACTTCATTTCGGTGGAAAGGGTTTTTTCCACGGCACTTGCTTGGCCAAAAACAACCGTCACCAAAGCTATGCAAACGATCGTAAGGAATGCCTTCTTATTCATTGGGATTGCCCGAAATCAACTTCGATTCCTTCAAAAACATGGAAATAAAGACGACTACGAACAGCAAACCGAGCATCACCAGCAAGGGAATTTGCATCGAACCCGTCACTGGATCTTTGAAGGCGTCCATGCCAAAAATCATCGCGATGCCCGAAATCTGCCCCATGAGCAGCAAAAATCCGTTGGAAGTGCCTTCTGAAACAGGATAGGTGATTTCGGCCCCATATTGGAAACCGATTGGACCGGAACTCAACAGGAAAAAGCCTAGCGTCGCTCCAGAGAACATCAGCATCCAGTAACTCGTGGCAAAGGCGATTCCGGCCAAACCCAAGGTGGCACCGGCAATGGCCAGGACAATGAACGGCTTCCGCTTTTTGAAATAATCGGACAACACCGGCATGATGAAGGCGCCCATGATGCCGGCCATGATCATCACGCCGCCTGCCGTTCCGGCTTCCACCGCCGTGAATCCGCGCGGTTCGAGAATGGCCTCAATCCAAGTGGTGACGCTGTTGAAAATGCCCAGACCGATAAAAAAGATGAACAGCAAAATATTAAAATCGCGGAATTTGAAAATGGTTTTGAGCCCATCCACCACCAGCGCCCGTTCTTCCTGATCCGGTCTGCAGGGAGGCGTCGGTGGGTTTTCACGGACGAAAAAGAGGAAGGCCAAGCCGGCTACGACCGCAAAAATACCATAATAATATAAGGTGGCAGGGATACCGACTTTGCCAGCCAGATAGGGCGTCACCACCATGCCGGCAAAAATCCCGATGTACATGGAAAGCGTGCCCAAACCCGATGCGGTGGCTCGTTCACTGATGGGGAACCACCTGGCTGCCAGCTTGGTAATGGCGTTCAGCAGAAAGGGTTGCCCGATGGCTATCCCAATTTGCGAGAGCAGTATGGAGGTGTAATCTTCCGTGACCAAGCCGCGCATCAGTCCGAATAGGCCAGTGAGCAAGGCTCCGATGCCAACCCCGACCCGTATGCCGTATTTGTCGATGATCCAAGATGCCGGTATGGAAAAAACGATGAATACCAGCATGAAGCACATCGACAGAATGCCGATTTCCAGATCGGTGACGTTCAGCAACTGCGCCATGTCTTTGGTAATGGGCGCAAACGTGATCCACAACAATTGATTGGCAGCCACGATGAGCATGAAAACGCTCAGCACCACCCAACGATACTTATATACTCTGATTTTGTTTTCCACGGTTTCCTCTATTTAGTTCCTGTAAAAGTCCACAACTTTTTCGGTAAAAGCAAACAAATTTGGAAATTGCTATTGATGTAGCTCGGGGGAAGCAAGGGGTTTACGATCAATGGTATTAACCTTGGGCATCGGCTGGCGTGGGTGAATAAGCTTTCTTTGAGAAGTTTAAGCACAATGATATTAATCCTGCGCCTTCAACTCTTCCAAATCCGTAGTTGCCTTTTCCCAAGCCTCCATCTGATCGTTCAGGTCTTTCTTCGATTTCTGATGCAACTGCACCAACGCCAGATTGGAAGCTCCTTCTGGCGTTGCCAGCATGGATAAGGTCTGAGCGACCTGCTTATCCAATATTTCAATTTGCTTTTCGCACTCTTCCACCTGCTTTTCGAGGCGTTTCAATTGTTTGTTGAATTCCTTTCGGGCTTCGTACGAAAGTTTGTTTTCGGAAGGCGCTTTCGTGCCGGCCTCCGCCTGAACAGCGACTTGCTTTTCCATTTCCTTCAAACTATCCATCTTCTTTTTTTCCAGGAAGTACTGAATGCCGCCCAGATGTTCTCTGACCTTGCCACCTCCGAATTCATAAACCTTGTCCACCAATCCGTCCATGAATTCACGGTCGTGGGACACCACGATGACCGTTCCGTCAAACTCCTTGATGGCCTTTTTCAGCACATCCTTGGAACGCATGTCCAAGTGGTTGGTCGGTTCATCCAACACCAGCAAATTCACCGGTTCCAACAACAAACGGATCATGGCCAGACGGCTGCGTTCACCACCGGAAAGCACTTTCACCTTTTTATCGGAAGCCTCGCCTCCAAACATGAACGCGCCGAGAATGTCGCGGATTTTGGTGCGGATATCCCCAACAGCCACCCGGTCGATGGTATCGAAAACGGTCAAAGATTCATCCAGCAAACTCGCCTGATTTTGGGCGAAGTAGCCGATTTTGACGTTGTGGCCAAGTGTGAGCGTGCCCGTATGGTGGATTTCACCCAAAATGCATTTGACCAACGTGGACTTGCCTTCGCCGTTCTTACCGACAAAAGCCACCTTGTCGCCCCGATTGATGGTGAGCGTCACGTGTTTGATTACCGTATGGTGTCCGTAATCCTTGCGCAATTCATCCATGATCACCGGGAAACTCCCCGAACGGGGCGCCGGTGGAAATTTCAGGCTCAACGAAGCATTGTCCTCGTCGTCCACTTCCAGCCGCTCCACCTTGTCCAATTGCTTGATGCGCGACTGCACTTGAATGGATTTAGTCGCTTTATAGCGGAACCGTGCAATGAAATCCTCGGTATCCCCAATCATTTTTTGTTGATTCTCGTAGGCTCGCATCTGCAGCTCGCGGTGTTCCTTGCGCAACTCCAGGTATTGATAGTAGGGCACTTTATAGTCGTAAATTTTGCCCAGCGAAATTTCGATGGTCCGTGTGGTCACCGCATTGATAAAGGCCCTGTCGTGCGAAACCAGTATGACCGCATTGGCATGGTTGGCCAGAAAATTTTCCAGCCACTGGATGGATTCGATGTCCAAGTGGTTGGTCGGTTCATCGAGCAGCAACACGTCCGGTCGTTGCAACAGCAACTTTGCCAACTCAATGCGCATGCGCCAACCGCCACTGAATTCCTCCGTTTTCCGTTCGAAATCGCTCTTGACGAAACCCAGCCCAAACAGCGTCTTCTCCACATTGGCTTTGTAGTTGTTCACATCCGACATGGCCAGATGCTCACTTTTATGTGTAAGGTCTTCAATCAGTTTGTGGTACGAGTCGGATTCGTAATCCTCGCGTTCAGCCAGTGCTAAATTAATGGCTTCGATTTCAGCCTGCATTTCAAAAATGGCGCTGAATGCGGTTTCTGCCTCCTCCTGAACGGTTCGACCGTCGTTATGGATCATGTGCTGAGGCAAGTAGCCTATGGTAATATCTTTGGGCACCGTCACAATCCCCCGGGAGGGAGCCTGCTCGCCTGCAAATATTTTCAGCATCGTCGATTTCCCGGCTCCGTTTTTTCCCACCAGCGCAATGCGGTCCTTTTTATTCACCACAAACGACACGGAATCAAACAGCGTAAACCCGCCGAACTCCACCGTTAAACCATCCACCGAAATCATTGCAGTACCTATTTTAGATTGGCTGCAAAGGTACACTATTTTGGGGAAAAGAGGTACAAATCCTTATTTACGACGCATCATCACTTGCCTCGGAATGACTAATCCAACCAGCCTGCCGAAGGATTTGAGTAATATTTGGTTTTTCAAGGACTATCAATAGCTTCTTCTTCACGATTAAAAGTAATTATTTCTTTTTTATAACTCATTATTATAACTCTATTTTTATTTTAATTATATATTAACTACATTTACGTCATCCATTTTTTTCACCAATGAAACGAGCCACAACCCTTGAAGAACAAATCAAAACACTATCCAACCGTGGATTGATACTTGATCTAGGTCAAGTAAAAACGATGGAAATCTTAAGTGACATAGGATATTTTCGCTTAGGCTTCTACAGCTTTCCTTTTGAAATCAGTTATCCAGCCAAGAACAATAGGACTCACACATTCAAGGAGGGCACCAAAATATCTGATGTAATTAAGTTGTATTACCTGGATTGCGATTTAAGAAACATACTTTCCAAATACATTAACAGAATTGAAATCAATTTCCGCACAAATGTCATTTATAAGGCATCACTTTATTACTTGGATTGCAACACATGGTTTGCTAATCCATTAATGGTAGAAAATGACTTTCTAAAAATGTTTAATAAAAAAGTATACAATGAAACGTTCAAAAGAAAGCCAATCATAAGACGTCATCATAAGAAATATTTGAATGACAAATATGCACCTGCATGGAAAACCGTTGAATACTTCACATTTGGATCCATTCTTAAACTATTTAAAAATTTGAAAGACAACACTCTTAAACTTGAGATTGCATTAGAATACGACATTCACAACGTAAATATCCTTCAGAATTACCTTGAAAGCCTTCACGAGATTCGAAATATATGTGCTCATGGAGGAGTTCTGTTTGACCATACCTTGGCAAAAGCATTAGTAAACGGGCCTGCACTTACTATCTCGAACAGCAATAAGAACAAAATATATGCAACAATTCAGATTACATTATTTGTACTTTCAAAGATTTCCAAGAATCGCTCAACAGATATGGAAAATGAAATTCATGCAATATTTGCCTTGCATAAAGATAATCCCGTTTTAAGAAACATTATTGAGAAAATCAGTGGGTACAATTTTATTTACTAAATAAATTTGCTAAATGTACTATTTACTCTTAGCTTTGTATCCAGAAAGTGCTTATGTGAACAAGCATTACATCCAGCACTATAAAACGTTATAGAAACCTGAGGCTCATAGAGTTTCAGGTTTCTTCGTTTTAAGGCTGTATTGAATCCGATTAAATCGAAATGTTATCAATCTCTTTCATCAATCTGTCCGTTTCCGACAATGCGACAATTATTTTTTGATAGTGCAAAATGTCGTCAAACTCTAATTTTCTTTCTCTGCGGTCTTTCAGCCATTTTTGAGCGGGTTGATAGCCGCCAATGTAGAAGTTCCATGCTACTTCGGGAACGTTGTCGAAATACTGGGTATCGTTTATGTAAACCCGACCAAGAGTTAAATGGTTTTGAAAATCAGTTAGGTCTGAACTGCGAAATATTGGTTTGCACACTTCGTTGTTTCCGTCGATCGGATATTGCGTAATGTACTTCTCAACGGTTGGCGATTCCAGTAAATGAATTTGTCGAATTTCTCCGCCCAGTTTTACCAATTGCCAAAACGTTTCTTTGTCTTTTGGATATGGTACTCTCGGAAAATCAATCTTTAGAAATTCTTTGTATTTCTCACGGTAAGTAGGTGAGTGCAAAACGGCATAGATATAATCCAGAATATCCACCTCTCCAAACTCATTATTGCTAGTTTTGTACTCTTGAATAATAAAAGGAATTCCCAAACTCATTTCAATACCACGTACCACTTTTTGACTCAAATTAGGCCGATATGACAAACTCCGATAGGCGAACTGAGGTTCTTCTAGAATAGTAGTCTCCTGTTTTCTTTCTTTTCCTCCATATTTAGGTGCATCTTCAAAAAAGTAAGATTGCGCAATTTTGGATTTTTCATTGAATAGATATAAAGGAAAGAAGTTCCCCGAACCAAACCTACCGGCTGACCCAGTTAGATTAAAGTCCCCTATAAGATTTGATATAAAAACATGACGCCAGTCACCTACACATTGCCTGGAACAAACTAATCCAAGATTCCTACCATCAATAAAATGTTGCATAACTTCTTTCACTGGCCAACCTATAAAACCTTTTGATTTTCCCGTGTAATAGGTCCATTTAACATCAAAAGGCCTATAATTATACTTTACAAACAATTCATCTTTTAATCCAAACTCAACAACATTATTTTTACAAAACTCCACTTTACCATCTCTACTTTCCCAGCTAATAGTGTTGTATTTCTTTTTTATTTCGTCACAGCTTAAATCATAAATATCTCTTACTTTTGATAAAATTTCAGCTTTACTGTCTTGAAATGCCAAACTATCTCTTTTACTGACGATACCAGCACCGTTTAAATTAAATAATTCTCTGATTAGAAATCCTTTATTGTATTCCTTTTGCTCTTCAAAATCCTTGCTTACAAAGAAATAGTTTGGAGCCACATTAGGTAATTCTTTATAAGGAACAGTTTTAAGCGAGTTTGAAAGTAAAAAATCATATTTATGTTCACGCTTGCCAAACAAATCGAAATGAAACACTTTTCCTAATTCTTTGGTTTTCTTTTTTCCTGTTTTTACAAAAATATTGATGGATACACCTTGTTGAATGTCAAAAACATTTATGTCTGCCGAGCCATCGGGTGCAGTTTCTTTCTTCTTGCTATTCCCGTGGAGGTCGATGGTGTATATCTTGTCGTAAGTCTTTAGTAAATTCCATCGCATTCCTCTGAAAGTTGGATTGTCTAAAAAACCATGAGGATTGATAAAAGCCAACACACCACTACCATTTTTCTCAATAAAGTGCTGACCGTAACGCAGAAACTTCACATAATCATCATTAATCCATTTAGGATTCCGCTCTTTTAGCTTTTCTTTTCCACCAGGTTCAAGCTTATAATCTTCCATCAGCTTCATAATCCATTCGCCCTTGTTTGCACTTTCGCCACTATACGGAGGATTTCCAATTACACACATAACCGGCGTATCCCGTTTTATGCGATTGGCTTCGTTTGCTTCGGAGCTTAACCAGTTGGCAAAGATTGTTCCGGTATCGGGGTTGTGTTCTTCCAAACTGTTGGTGAGATACACCCTGAAACGTTGGTCTTTGGTTGGTTTAAAGCCTGTTTCCTTTAAAAGTAAATCCAACTTAAGGTGTGCCATGGCGTAACTTGCCATCAGCAATTCAAAACCATTGAGGCGTGGCAAAAGATGCGTTTCCACATAATTGCTCCAAATGCCTTGCTGTCCTTCAAACTTCTTGTAAACCTGTTTGATAATTTCAGCCAAGAACGTGGCTGTTCCTGTGGCTGGGTCTAATATCTGAACTCGGTGTACTTCTTGTTCTATTTGCTTATTTTGCCCTTGCAGGTTTACTTTTATTTTCGTTTTGCTGGTGTCGGCTAATCCTTGCGGTAAATCAAATTCGGTTTTCAGAATGTCGTCAACGGCACGAACGATAAAATTTACAACCGGTGCGGGAGTGTACCAAACGCCACGTGCCTTGCGGAGTTTCGGGTCGTATTCGGTTAGAAAGTTCTCATAAAAATGGATAATAGGATCTTCCATTTTTGTACTTCTACCATAATTTTTCAATATTTCTTCCACATTGCAAGCCAAGAATATATTGACCAAGTCATCGACAATCCATTTTATACGGTCGTCAATATCGGGACCAGCAATATAACCAAAGAGTTTCCGTAAAAACGGATTTGATTTTGGAATCAATTCGGCTGCTTCCTGACGGCTGAATGAATCAATGCAAGGGTCGTTCAATCGGGCGGCAAACATTCCATACGCAATGGTTTGTGCATACACATCGGCAAATCCTTTGGGAGTAATGTCGTGAATGAGTATCTCCCGAAATGCAATCATCTGATCCTTAAGAGTACTATCCTCACTCTTTTCTTCATCACTCGTTAGGGCTTTACTGATAATGTTGGCCAACAACCCTGCTTTGTTTGCCATCAATTCTGCCAACCTTTTAGAACTCTTGATGGTTTGCCCAGTATAGGTACAAAAGTTTTTTAGTAAGCGTTGAAACAATTCGAAATTCTCAGTCAATGGTTTGATTCCTCCAGAAGTAACCTCGGCTATGGCTATCCTTTCAACCAAAATATCATCACGATAGATCAGGAAATCCAGATAGTCCGTGAAAATCATATTATTCAATGATGCCTTGTATCGGTCGAATTGAGACTTATTTCCCGTTTTATTCTTTCCTTCAAGGTCACTATCCCCAATATCCTTTGCCTCGATATAACCAACAGGCACCTCCTTTTTGGTAAGGATGTAATCTGGTGCACCGCACGATTGACGTTTGGGTTCGTTGGTTGCTCTGATTTCAGGAACTAGACTTTCAATAAGTAACTGCAAATCTCCGCGAAATGTATGCTCAGTGGAATTACCGAGTTTAAATCGTGTATTTATGCTCTGGACATATTGGTCTAAATTCATGGTTCAATTTTTAAGGTAAAGGCTCATTGAAAATCGGGTGTTCAAATAGTTCAAATAGCTTCAGAAAGATTTTTGATTAGATTCATTTTAAATCTCGGTGAAATACGCTCTTCCATTTGAAATGGATCTAAGGAGGTTTATAATTCTCACAAATTTAGAAAACATATTAATACTTTTATAGTACAGCGTAAACTTAAAAAAAAACATCGGTAACATTCTCGGTTATTTTTGTATTTACCGCTTTTGTTACTATCTTTGAAGCCAAAAGAAATGCACTACAAATGATAGAAGAACTCATAAATAGTTATGGAGAAGTAGGTCTTGTCACGAAAGAAAATATCTTAACTATTCTAAAACAAAAGAATCCGACAACATCCGAAGCTTCTTTACGAAAACAGATTATGCTTATGACTCGAAAAGGATTATTGCAATCTGTAAAACAAGGGGTTTATTCTTTAAATATTAAACCCATTTATTATTTTGAACCTAACGTTTATTTAATCAATATTAATCGTATCTTTACAAATAAATATCCTGAGATCTCGTATTGTATATGGTCAAGCGACAGCCTTCAAAACTTTATGGTTCATCAGCCTTTTAAAAAAATAATTATTCTTGAGGTGGAGAAAGAGCAATTGGAACCCACCTTTTATCTTTTTTCAGATCTTAATTTCAATGTCTTTATTCAACCGGATGCTAAAGCCATGGAGCGATTCGTTATGGGAAAAGAAAACCCAATCATCATTAAGCCTTTGATTCATAAATCACCAACACTGAAAATGAAAAATTGCACTGTCCCAACAATTGAGAAAATGCTCGTGGATACTTTTTGTGATTCAGTGATTTTCAATATTTACCAAGGAAGTGAGTTGCAAAATATATTCAATTTTTCTGACAAAAGAGTTGCAATAAATTATTCTAAAATGCTTTCGTATGCACATGAGCGAAGTAGAAAACCTGAGCTTTTAAATTTTTTACAAAATCAAACCACGATCAACCCGGTAAAATTTCAAAAATGATTCAACCTGACACCTTTAGTCAAGAATGGTTGGGACATTTTCGGCAACAAAAAGAGCTTGCCCGAGTTGATCCTGCAATCGTTGAAAAAATGATTTACGCTTTTGCGTTGCTCGAACTATTAGCTAATAGCAGTTTGAAATTCATTTTTAAAGGAGGAACATCCCTTGTATTAATGGCAATAGGGTCAAACAGATTCTCCATAGATATTGACATCTCGACACTTGCGAGCAAAGAGGAGGTTGAAAAACACTTACACGCTGTTATTGACAAATCTGTTTTTTCATACTTCGAGGAGAATAAATCAAGGACTAACAAGGGAGGAATTCCGAAAGCCCACTATTCGTTTACATATCCATCACGAATTAATCCTAATGCTGAAATTTTGCTTGATATTTTATTTGAGGAAAGCCCCTATCTGAGAACATATCAGGTGGCAATAAAAACAGAATGGATAAATACGGTCGAACCCTATAAAAAAGTTACAATACCCTCGATAGATTCAATTTTAGGAGATAAACTCACTGCTTTTGCTCCTTCAACGGTAGGAATACCCTATTTATTGGGAAAATCAAACTTTCCAGACAAACGAATTGAAATTATCAAACAACTGTATGATGTTTCAAACTTGATCGATCATGCAACAAATCTATTGGAGGTAAAACTCGTTTTCGAGGCAATTGCTAAACGCCAGATTGAGTATCGAAATTTATCAATAGATGTAGAAACAGTCCTTGCCGATATTTTCAATACCGCTTTGGTTCTAGCCCAAAGGGAAAACAACAAACAAGCATTGGAAAAATTACAATTCTTGGATCTTTCAAATGGTTTAAAACGTTTTTCCGGATACCTTATGATTGGGTTTTTTCGAATCGAAGATGCTATTGCTGCCGCGGCAAAAGTGGCCTACTTCACTCAATCACTTTTCAAAAACAAGTCGGAATCCTTTGTCCTTTTTGATGATAAAGTCAACATGACTGATTGGATAATCTCCAATTCTGAATACATTTTTTTGAATAAGTTGAAAAAAACCAATCGGGAAGCTTTTTATTATTGGTGGAACTGTTTGGAATTATGAGCTGTTGGTGGAGTCAAGTCATTAGGGCTCCAGAACTGTTTGTATCGGTAAAAGCAATTCGTATCACTCTTTTCGTCGCATCATCAAATGGCCAGGTATTACAAACCCAACCAACCAACCAATTGCCTCAAGCAGCATCTGGTTTTTTAACTCGAAGTAAGATGCTCCGAAAGCAAGCAAAGCAAAAAGAACTCCACCGGCAAACATCCAACGGTTTTGGACGAGACTGCCCGTAACTAGGATGGCTAGGGCGGTCAATAGCATGAAAAATGCATGTTGCAATTCAAAAACGATGTGATGCAAAACGTTTTGCATCATGAGATTGGTGAAGACCATGGACAACAGAAGGCTGATCCATACGGTAGCGAGGGTTTTGACCTCCGGTTTTTTGAACCAGGAACGGTGCATCCATAGGTAATAAAGGGTAAACAGCAGGACCAACAGCGACAATCCGTTCGTGAGGTACTCCAGTGTTTTGCAGGTGGCGAATGAAAGCGAAACAGCGCGAACTAAAAAATAGCGGAAAAAACTCAGAAACTGGACCCAGCCCCATAAAACCACCAGCAGACTGGCCGGCTGCGCCAGCAACTTCTTCCCTAAATTTCCGCCAAAGGTTGCGGAGCCCCATATTTCATTCTTCTGACTCATAGAAACGTATTAAAAATTTTCAATATCACCGACTTTACCGGCAAACAGGATGGTTTTGGTCCCGTTTTCGCGAATAAAGAATAGAAAGGGTTTATCCACGATGAAAAACGGAAAATCGGGCATGGCGGAAGTAGTTTCAAAAAGAATGGCTGTAACGGCAGCGGCCTTGGTTCCTTTTTCGGTCACTTCCACAAAGGTCTTGTGCAGGATATTGCTGATCATGACTGGTTCCTCCGAAATGGATGAAAAATCGGCAATATCGGTGAAAGCTAGATTCATACCCAGGGCTTTTAATGGTTTGACAAGGCTGAAATCACATGCCACTTTGAATCGGGGCAAATTGACCGAAACCTTTTGTAAGGTAAGCGAACCAATCATGGTGTTCAAGGATTCCAGCGTCAATGCATTCAAAACGGTCGTCGTTGTTTTTCCCGATTTGGGCAGGACAACGGTCATGCTGTAGGCACCGTTCCCGTATGGCAAATCCAGATATTGCGCGTACGTGTCTTCTCCGTAACGCAGCGTGTCCAGCATGGACATCATATTGATCGGTTTTGTACCGCCATTTTGTTTGGTAAAAGTTCCTGAATACGTTTTTTGAGGATTAAATGGATCAACCCATGCACCTTTAAAATAAACTGCATTGATTAGGATCATCCGTTCATCGTCAGTTGCATTCAGAATCTGATCGATCAAATGGTTGGTTTTGGTATCCACCCAAGCGTTGATGGTATCTTTGGCCTTGGTTTGATGAAAATCAATTTTGCGAATTTCAGTATCGAAATAATCCTGATTCAGTTTCAGATAGGTTGGTTTGACGATAAAATCGGGTGCGTACCAAAGGGAATTGGCTAGATTCACAACCGTGGAGGAATCGACCACAGGCAAAGACTTCTGCATCACTTCGTAATATTGATTGACCAAGGAATCGGCCATCCCGTTCGTGCCCAGCATGCCGGACATTTCAGCCTTGGTTTCTCCGTTTGCGCCGTTCCAGGCCATGCCCAATGCAATGCTGATACTCAGTGGGGAAATGATGATGTTGGAATCGCCGGAGTTAGCCGCCATTGTACGGAATAAATTTAGGGCGAAAGCATTGTCTCTGGAAACTTGGGGCAGCAAGGCGGCACGCAGCTGAATGGGGCCTGAACCACCCACTGGAACGTATTCCTCCGGAGTGGTATCGTCTGGCGCTTTCGTTAGTGAATCACATCCTGTCAAAAGGCTCACTGTCAAAGCAAAAAATAGGAAAAGCAGTATTCGTTTCATCGTATTCGTAGTTTTAGATTCCATTAAAAACAAGACGTTTTTACGTTTAAAACCGCTACAACGAAGATACAACAAAAACCAATGAATTGGAAAAGAAGATTTCCTGTGATTTTGAAAAAAAGGTTGTAATTTGGTGCAACAATTCCAGCTGTATGAAACACCGCATTCAACCCCTTTCGAAAGAAGAAATTCCTAACTTGCACATTACTTACAGTTTTGCAGACATCCCGTTTGCCAGATTGTGTCTGGCCTCGACGGAAAAAGGATTTTGTTCGGTCAGTCTGGTCATGGGAACAGATTTGGAAGCCATCGAAGCGCTTCAGAATAAATTTAGAGGAGCAACCTTCGAGGTTTCAATGAATCTACATGACACAAAGCAGCGAGGAATCTTAGATACCGGCACGGAAAAAGTGAATGCGCTAAACCCACCACTAGCATCGGGAAATGCTGGTTCGGATTTCAAACTCGAGCATGCCGCTTTTCTGAAATTGTTTGAAAAAGAACCCGTTTCATTGAACTTTCATCTGCTGGGCACCCCTTTTCAGCTGGATGTTTGGAACGCCTTGTTGGAAATTCCCTTTGGAGGCACTTCTACGTACGGAGTGTTGGCTGCTGAAATCGGCAGGCCCAAAGCCTTTCGAGCCGTGGGTTCGGCCGTAGGCGACAATCCCATTTTCTACGCCGTGCCCTGTCACCGGGTTTTGCCCGCTTCGGGTGGCATCGGAAATTATTATTGGGGGCCGGAAATCAAGAAATCGCTGCTCGACTGGGAAAAAGCTTTTTAGCAACTAAAAAGACAAATCAACAGCGGTTCATACCCATTAAAAATTAGTTCATCCAATCGGCCAGAAAAGCCGGAACGTAAAATGTCTGGTTTTTGTCCACGAATACGGCTACCGAGGGAAGCTGCTTGTCCTTGCCGTTCAGCGTCACCATGTTAGAGTTCTGCCGGATGGTGAGCATATTGCTGCCTGAGGTAACAGTCAATTCGGCATTTACACCGATGGATGAAGGCTTTAGCTTACAATCCATGCCTTTAAATACCACCGTGTGTTTGGCAAAATACTGATTGGTCAATCCGGGTAGTTTTCCGTCCAGTTTGAACAGACTGCAAAGGTAGTCGTTCACTTCGAAGCCAAAATGAACACCTTTGAAGATATCTCCTTTGGGATGGTAATTGGCCACAAAAACCTCTTCACCGGTATGGCCGGTGGTCGTGAAGGCAAAACAGGACTTGTCGGCCAACATGCGAGTGATCGTCGATTTCAAGACTGCTACGCTTGAACGTTGAGCCAATGGGATCGGGCTTTTTAAGTAATCTTTGCAGCTGTCGATCAAGACCTTTTCAGCATCCGTCAAATCCACTCCTGTATAGGCCTTGAACGTGCTTCGCAGGTTCTCATAGCTGGTTTCGTTCAAAATCTGGGCCAGTCGAACAGCGGTCACTTTGGTCTCCAACACCGATTTAAAAAGTTCGTTTTTAGTGAGCTTATCATACCCGGGTAGACGTTTGGTACCAATGCTCATCCCACCGTTTCCATGGTCGGGCAAAATGATCACAGCTGTATTGCCGTCTTTTTTGGCAAAATCCAGCGCCACTTTACAGGCACGGTCGAAAGCCAGAAATTCGGTGATCATCGCTATCGGCTCGTTGGCGTGTGCGCCCCAGTCCACTTTGCTGCCTTCCACCATGAGGAAAAAACCCTTTTTGTTTTGCGATAAGAGGCTTATGGCTTTTGAAGTCAATTCAGACAATGCCGGATAGATGGTGGTATCGCGGTCCAAATCGAAGGGCAGGTCTTTGGCACCAAACAAACTCCAGATTTTCGACCCGTTAAAAGCACGCAATCCAGCCAAATCATCGGATTGAACGGTATATCCGGTTTGGGTCAGAAAGCTGCGGTCTTCGGCTTTTAATAAGTTGGTACCACCGCCGAAGACTACATCCAATTGATTGTGAGTCATTTGCTCTGTGATATTCTTGTAATTTCCACGGGCATAATCGTGTGAGGAACAGTCTGCAGGAGTGGCATGTGGAAATTCACACGTAAATGCAAGTCCGGTCGATTTTCCATAAACGATCCGTGCCGCTTCCAACACCGTCATCATGGGTTGGTAGGCTCTGGAGGGGTCGACTGTAAAAATATCGTTTGCTCCGTCCGAGGGCGGATACGTGGCAATAAAGCCGGTACGGGAAAGTTCGCCCGTCATGTAGGTGGAAGTGGTGGGTGCTGAGTCACCAATGGGCGCGTTGGAGGAATTGGTACGAACGGTTCCGCAGATATAAGGGTCGATGTAGAGGGCTGGAAGTTCAGGGTTCAGCAGCCACTGATACCAGCGGGCGGCTGAGAGGGTTGAAAGGGAACAACCGTCGGGAATGAGTAAAATGATGTTCTTCACGGGACGCACCGGACGGTCGATCCGTCCGGTGGTGGTCCGTGCTTGTTGAAGAACGAGTCTTTTGTCTTGGTTTGCTGCCTGGGCTGAAGGGTTGGTGAAAACGATCAAACCCAGCAGGGCAATTGCATAAAATTGGTTGATTCTTACAGACAATAGGCTCATATTAAAGATTATAGGTACATATTCACGATGGCTTCATACAGTTCCTGCTTGCCACTGATTTGCTTGGGTTCGCCCTTCGCTTTGGCATATGCATAAACATCCTCCAAAGATAGTGCTCCTTCTTCAAATTCTTTGCCTTTTCCGCTGTCAAAAGATGCATAACGGTCTGTCAACATCATTTCGTAGGGCGAATTTTCCAAAATATCGGCAGCAGCCAACAGGGCATGCGCCATGGCATCCATACCGGCGATGTGGGCGATGAACAAATCGGAAGGATCGGTGGAATTGCGACGGGTCTTGGCATCGAAGTTTGTGCCACCACCCTGCAAACCGCCATTTTTCAAGAGCACCAGCATGGCGGAAGTCAGTTCCATCACGTCGATGGGGAATTGGTCGGTATCCCAACCGTTCTGAACGTCACCGCGGTTGGCATCGATGGAGCCCAACATGCCGGCATCGGCAGCGCATTGCAGTTCGTGTTCGAAGGTATGGCCGGCCAGTGTGGCGTGGTTCACTTCGATGTTCAGCTTGAAATCTTTGTCTAGGCCGAATTCCTTGAGGAAGCCGATCACGGTTTCAGCATCCACATCGTATTGGTGTTTCATCGGTTCCATGGGTTTGGGTTCAATCAGGAACACGCCTTTGAAACCTTTGGCACGGGCATAGTCGCGTGCTTTTTGCAGCATCATGCCCAGGTGTTGCTTTTCGCGCTTCATGTTGGTGTTGAGCAGGCTCATGTAGCCTTCGCGTCCGCCCCAGAACACGTAGGCCTTGCCGCCCAATTCGATGGTGGCGTCCAAGGCATTCTTGATTTGCAGCATGGCGTGTGCGGCAGCGTCAAAATCGGGATTGGTGCTGGCACCGTTCATGTAACGCTCGTGGCTGAATACGTTGGCGGTACCCCACAACAACTTGATGCCGGTTTCGGCCTGTTTCTGTTTGGCATATGCTACGATGGCTTTCAAGTTGGCTTCGTATTCGGCAATGTTGGCGCCTTCGTCAATCAAATCGATGTCGTGGAAACAATAGTTTTCGATGCCTACTTTTTTCATGAATTCGAAACCAGCGTCCAGTTTGGCTTTGGCTGCTACCAAGACATCTGCTGAACCTTTCCAAGGCAAATGCTTCGTGCCACCACCAAAAGGATCACCACCATCGGCACACAGACTGTGCCACCAAGCGAGGCTGAAATTGAACCATTCCTTCATCGGACGGCCGTAAACCACTTGTTCGGGATTGTAAAAACGGAAAGCCATGGGATTTTTGCTGTCCTTGCCTTCAAATTTGATGGGCGCGATGCCCGGGAAAAATTCTGTTGCCATGTTGAATGGGTATTTAATTGATATATAGAGAATTATATTTGAAAAAATCGAAAAACTGCAGACATGCAAATGGAAACTCTTCGCAGCAGCACTAGTAGCAGCACCAGCAGCAGCACCAGTAGAGGAACTGCGCTCGCTGAAATCCTATAAATTCATTTTCCAACGAAGATAGGCTTCTTGATACGCTTCAGTATCCGAAACCACGGGTTCAACCACCGTCAGTTTCTTCAAAGAGGCAAACGCCTCAGAAGCACTAGCATAAATGCCTGCACCGATACCGGCGCCTTTGGCAGCACCGACCGATCCATCCGTATCGTACAGCTCGATGGTGGCTCCGGTCACCCCAGCCAATGTATTTCTGAAAATCGGACTGAGGAACATATTGGCCATGCCTGCACGAATCAGTTTGGTTTCGATGCCCATGCCGTTCATCACTTCCATGCCGTAGGCGAAGCTGAACACAATGCCTTCCTGAGCAGCGCGAAGCAATTCGGCTTGTCCGTGCGAATTGAACTGCAAGCCGTGGATGGAACTTCCCGGATTGGCGTTGCCCAGCAAACGCTCGGCACCGTTTCCGAACGGTAAAATGGATAGGCCCTTGGCACCAATAGGCGACTGAGCAGCCAGCTCATTCATTTCAGCATAATCGAGATTCGGCACCACGTTGTGCTTCATCCAGGAATTCAGGATGCCTGTTCCGTTGATGCACAACAAAACCCCGATGCGGGTGAGGTTTTGAGCGGTGCCCGGAACGCCTGCCGTATGGTTGAGGTGGGCAAAGCTGTTCACGCGTGACTGCGGATCGTAATTCGGGGTTCCGTTAACGCCATACACCACACCCGACGTTCCGGCTGTCGAAGCCACTTCACCCGGGTTCAATACATTCAGCGATAGCGCATTGTTTGGTTGGTCGCCTCCGCGGTAACTCACTGGAGTACCAGATTTCAAGCCCAACAACGAAGCGGCCTCGGGAGAAACCAGACTTTGTACCGAAAAAGTCGGCTTTATCTGGGGAATAAACGCATCGTCAAAACCATAATAATTCATCAGCCGCTCCGAAACCTTTTGTTCCTTGAAATCCCAAAACATGCCTTCGGACAAGCCAGAAACCGTCGTGGAGATTTCACCCGTCAATTTCATGGCAATGTAGTCACCAGGCAGCATCAGTTTGTGGATTTTGGCGTACAAGGCAGGTTCGTTGGCTTTCACCCAAGCCAGTTTGGAAGCGGTGAAATTGCCTGGCGTATTGAGCAAATGGCTCAGACACCATTCCTGGCCAAGATCGTCGAATGCTTTGGCACCAAAGGGCACCGCCCGCGAATCACACCAGATGATGGAAGGACGAAGCACGTTTTGATCTTTGTCCACCAGCACCAAACCGTGCATTTGGTAGGAAATGCCGATGGCGGCTACATCCGCTCCGTTACGGCCTTTCAGAACTTCCGCCGTTGCCAATTTCAAATTGGTCCACCAGGCTTCCGGGTCTTGCTCCGCCCAACCGGGCTGAACCGACTTTATCTCCATTTCTTTTTTTGGGAAGAACGCAGTTGCGATTCGTTCTCCACTTTGAGCCTCCACCAAGGAAGCTTTGACAGACGAACTGCCGATGTCATAGCCTAAAAGATACATGTATGTTGGGTATTAAATTAAAATCCAGCGTGAGATTTGGAATACGTTTTTTTGTCAAATTTATAGTACCGAGCCGCACGGTGCGAAACGCCGACTTCAAATTCATCAAGCGGCATCACAAAGTCCATTCGGCTCATTTTCTTGTGAAAATTGCGCACGTCCATTTTTTCGCCATAAAGTTCTTCGAACAAAACCCGCATTTGAGCGGCTGTAAACTTCTTAGGCAATAAATTGAATACCAAGGTGGCATCCATGGAAACATAACGTCGGACTTCATCCACCGCTTCTCGGATAATTTGTGCATGGTCGAAAGCAAGTTCTTTGATTTCGGGAAGAGCGGTCCAAACAGCCTGTACGTTGTCGGACTTTAGCTTCATCTTGTCATCAATTCGAATCAAGGAGAGGTAGGAAACGGTGATGATACGACCAATTTTTAGCTGAACTGCATTCTCGAGCCAACCGATGTCTCTGGGATTGCTGGTGCGCGAAGGCGATCCAAAACTCTTGAATTGCCGCAAATAAAGAATGTTTTTGGCAAACAATTCACCCATGACCCGTTGAGCAGCCTCATCGAGATCTTCCTCAGCGAAAATGAGACTTCCGGGTAATTTCAAGTCGTTGAAACTGGATTCGCCTTCCTTGCCAGTCCGCTTCAACAATAAAACATGAAGATGATTGCCGTCAAAACCGAGTACGACGCAATCGACGGAAACATGAGGATATACAATGGGAGTTTGCATGGCGGTAAGGTGTTTTTCAACAACGTTCCGCAAAGATGAGAAAGGAAATCGTCAAATGCAAATATATTTATGTATTTAACTGATTATCTGTAAGTTATAAATCTTACATTATACAATAAGCCTACGCATAACACACCGAAATACAAGCAGATAACAAAGGGGCATTATTGTACAAAATACAATAATGCCGACCTAAAAAAAACGACCTTACGAAAACGCCATTCCCCCATTAATATCAATGTTCGTTCCTGTCAGATAATCTGAATCATCGGACGCCAGAAAGGCAACCAAGTCGGAGACGTCTCCTGCATCGCCTTCCCTTCTCAAGGGATAAACACCCTTCATTCGTTCGCGATTTTCCGGCGTGTTGAACCGATCGTGGAAGGAAGTGGCAATGGTACCTGGAGCCACCGCATTGACGCGGATGCCTTTGGGTCCCAGTTCCTTGGCCATGGAACGGGTGAAGGTCATGACGGCACCTTTGGCCGTGGCATAGAGGGAAGCGCCTGGGCCACCACCGTCACGGGCGGCAAGTGACGAAAAGTTCACGATACTGCCTCCTGCGGTCATGTAGGGCACGGCTTCGCGGGTACACAGCCAACAGCTTTTCATGTTCACGTCCATCAGCAGATGGTACCAATCATCGTCTTGTTCGGTGATTTGCTTGCGTCCGCAAATACCGCCAACCACATTTACCAGAATGTCTATTTGTGAACCGAAGGCTTTGATGCCGGCATCAAAAAAATGCTTCACATCGTCTGCTTTCGTCATATCGCCTTGAACGACAATGCCTTCGCCACCTGCATCCTGAATCATTTTCAGGGTTTCCTCGGCATCTTCCGGATTGTCGAAATAATTGATGACGACTTTGGCACCTTCCGAAGCCAATTTCACAGAGATGGCACGTCCAAGATCGCGCGCTCCGCCGGTTACAACGGCAACTTTTCCTTTACATTTCATAGTAATCTGTATTAGTTATTAAACATTTCATTTTTGAATTCAGGGATCGCAAACCCGCTACTTGCAGCGGGGCAGCGCATTAACGTTGTTCCTTTCGGGAATCGAGGGTTTCCTGTTGCTTGTAGCGAGGATCTTCAATCTCAATTTTTCCACCGAATATATAAACTGCCGCAATGGACAGTGGCACCAGCACCGCTCCCAATATGAAGAACGGCAACCAGTTACCACCTTGTGTCAGATACGGCACAAACAGCATGGTGATGATGACTCCCAAGGTTGCGGCAGCTCCTCCCAAGCCAGCCATCGCTCCGACGGTTTTGCCAGAATAAAAGTCAGAAGCCAAGGTTTGGATGTTACCGATGGCGAACTGAAAACCACAGAGAATCAACGCCATAAGCGAAACAGCCAGATAAACATCCGTAACAAAGGCTGTTGCCACGAGCGAAGGAAGCATGATCACCCCACCAATCACGAGCGATGATTTTCGGGCAAAGTTCACCGTTTTACCTCTTTTGATCATAAATCCAGAATAATACCCACCGGACAAGCTTCCGAGCATGGCACCGACGTAGGGTACCCAGGCCGTCATTCCAATGCTCTTAATGTCGAACTTGTAGACATCGAGCAAGTAGATGGGCAGCCAAGCTACGAACATCCACCAAATGGGATCCAGAAAAAAGCGACCCAGAATGATGGAATAGCTTTTTTTGTTTTTAAGGAGTTCTTTCCAAGAAAGCGCCCGGTCGTTGGTCAATTTCGATTCGGGTTGACCGTCGAGGATGTATTTTTTTTCTTCATCCGTTATCCAGGGATGTTCTTTAGGGCCCTTCTTGTTGATGATGAGCCAAGGGATCAACCAGAGCAAACCGATGCCGCCAACCACAATAAACGTCAGTTTCCAACCGAAAGCCGCATACAGCAAGGCGATTAGAATGGGTGATAAAATGGCACCGATCGAGGCTCCCACTCCAAACAAGCCCTGAGCAAACGCCCTTTCTTTCTGCGGAAACCATTCCGCATTGCTTTTGGTGGCTCCTGGCCAAGGTCCGGCTTCGCCCAAGCCCAGCAAGGCGCGGAAAAAGCCCAGGGAACCCAAGCCCTTAGCAAAGGACGTGCATGCATCGGCAATGGCCCAAACGGTGACCGATACGACAAAGCCTTTCCGTGTTCCGATTTTATCGTACAATTTACCCGAGAGCATTTGACTGATACCGTAAGCCACCATGAAAAACATATAGATGTACGAGTAGAGTTCTTTCGATTTTTGAGAATATTCCTCCGGGGATAAATTTTTAGGAATAAGCCCCAAATCGCCCACGATGCCTTGCCACATGATGGCCAAGGTGTTTCTATCCAAATAATTGATGACTGTGACCAATACGATTAAACCGATGATCCACCAGCGAAGTCCTTTTACTTTCATTTGAACTAATTTTTTAGTTATAGGCTACATGAAACTTGTTTGTCAACTATTCTTTCACTGGAATGTTTGGAGCAAAATACTCGTTTCCAATTCATTAATTTTTAAACTCTGTAAATAATGCATTCCCCACAAATGAAACTTCTTTCCCTTGCAGCACCAACGTTCGCGCCTTCAAGGCATTGAAATCGGAATTGACTTTAACAAACAAATACGTTTTTCCGTTTCTGGCTTCCATTTTTAGAGCTGTAAACGCCTCATCCTCTTTAATCAATTTGATGGCTGAAACGGAACTCTGATAACCGCTTGTTACTTCGCGGGACAAGTCGTACAAACCATGCGGCTCAATGACCGATGCAAACGTGTGGTTTTTTACGTCCTTTTGCCGAATCATGAAACAGGGTTCGGGCCGCAGGTTAAAGTTTGGGTCGCCAGCTCCCACACGCGTCATCAGAAATTCGGTCTTGGAATTACACAGTGTGGTGATGCTGCAAAAACGATTCCCGTTCACCCAGGTGAAGCAAGCGTTGGGCTTTTCGGTTTTTCCAACCGCTTCCAACCACAGGTGCTGATAGCCATTGGCCGAACCCAATGCCCGAAGTTCGGTCGTATTCTTTTGGTAATCAAAACTGGCAGATACCATTTGGCCGTTGTAGTAGAATGGCAGATCGAGCACATTTATTGAATCCGATTTTACATTGAAAATATCTATTAGAAACGGGTTTTCAAAATCCGGATGGGTTAGGAGCGCCGTGGTCCGTTGCAGATGCACCCCTGGGTAAGCATTACTTTCCGAACCGGAAACAACTTGCAGATCGGGTTTAGAATAATCGCAGAACTGGATGTCGGAATGATGGGCGGAAGAGACCTCGATTTGAGCATCGAAATGACTTTTCTGATCCGCGACCACCGTGTTGTGCGCAATGGACTGCATGGCCCAGGAATAGTTTTCCTTCGTGTAATGTCCGGCATTCTTGGGTTCGATGTTCAAAAAACGAACGGAGCCGTAATCGGGTAAGATAGCATTCCCATTTTCGTAAAATGCAAGGGAAAGTTTGTCGTAATGGCCGTGCGACAATCCATGTGCCGTGGCTTTAAAGGTGAGGCAGGTCTGTTGGGATGGAGCACCTGTTCGAAAAATGGCAATTCCTCCTTCATCACCGTTCGGGCCGTCACGGAGCAAAGTGGATTTGAAAACAAAAGGCTGTACCTGTGCGTTGGTCAAGGCTTTGGCGGTAGCAAAACCTGCATCGGAAACGGAAAATGATTTCTGAAGCCTTGCTACATCCAGCAATTGTTTGTCGGCTGGATTGTTCGTATAAGCGATGTCCACCGCATAGACCAATTCTTGAGTCTGGATGGTTTTGGTCAATGCATCGTTCAAATAAAAGAGTTCTTCGTTGTAGGTGCATTGAAGCAAGACATTCACGGCCTTCAACAAAATGCGGTCCCGATAATTGAAAATCTGGAGTTCGGGTTGTTGGTTCTGGATCACCTGTGCAAATGTCATAAAAGGCCAAATGGCATACCGTTGGTAATAGGGCCCTTCCGTAAAATACCCGTCGGGCGAAAACAGCGCATCCAGTTGTCGGATAAAGCCGGTTTTTCCATCCTTGTTCGAGCCGTACAAGGCTTTCTTGACCAGCTCTTGATCGCCCATCACATAACCAATCATGCCGACAGCGGCGGTGGCCCAGGTGCCATGATTGTGCATTTTGTTGAACACGGCGTAATTGTTCGGGTTGCCGTTCGAAAGGAATTCGGCCATGGGGCGAAATAGATTCGTTTCGACATATTGGCGGTCTTTCTCACCCATGAAATCGTAGATGCAATCGTAAGCGTTGGCTACATGCACCAGCCAGACTGCGTCATTGAGGGCTTGCCAGAAGATTTTACCCGGCGTTGCCGATTTAATGGCAGGATGCAGACCGAGCGTGGGATATAAATCGGCATATTGGAGCAACATGTCCCTTACAAACTGAGCATATTTTTTTTCACCCGTGAGTTGATACAAGGTTCCAGCTGCATTCATTTCGTAGTAATTGCTCTTGTGCTTTTCGTGGGTATAGCCACCGCCACCGTCTTTGGGAACGGGAACAAGGATTTCGTTGGATAAAGCGGCATCCGCCATGAGCCTAAGTTCATTCATGGAGGGGAGAAAGGATGGGTATTTGTTCATCGTAGACCGGATATCCTTTACGCCTTGTTGGGTCAGCAACAAGGCTGGGTGCTGACCGGCATTCATAAAGACCGTAACAGAAAGAAGAAAAAACGTCAAGATTTTCGTTTTCATGCGACTATTATTAAAATCTATTGGCGAATGCAACTTGCTTATATAGTGCTCATTAACTGAATGTTTTTAAAATAAAGTGCTCGATTAATAAATTATTGAACGAGTATTTTTTGAATCATGCAATCGTGGTTCATCGTTTCGAAACGGAGAAAAAATAGCCCTTTCTTGGTTGTCGATATCGTGCATGTACCCTCCGTCAGGTCTTTTTGCAGCATTCGTTTGCCGGTCGAGTCAAAAATACTGAATCTTCCTGGCATTGAAACCGTTGCGATGAGCTGATTTTGTTCCAAATAGGCATAAAAACCATTTTTTTTAGATGGTGAAGGTATACTGTTCGGTGGATTGTTGAAAAAGGAGGCGCCCACTGTCGTTTTGATGGGCATGGCTAGCGTGGGAACACCTATAATTTCACTTGCACCGGGAAGTTTGGTTGAAGCGTTCCGGCTTCGGCCACGGATATCCGTAACGACCTCCGATAAATCCGAGGTTCTAAAGTTTGACAATGCCGAGCCCAAGGACGGTTCATACATGGTTCTTGAAGTGCCCGACAGCGTCATCATGGGATTCTGCCCAGTAACAACCTGCGTAGTCGTGTAAGTAAAATTAGTATACTGGCCTTGATTCATCAAATTGTTCTTCCAAGTCACGTCCATCGCGGCATCCGACTGTGCTAGGACTATATTCGTATTGCTTGCATTGGTATTGAACACTTGATTGTGCGCAACGATTGTTCCGATTGGCGGCATGGTGCACGTCGTACTGCTGTTGTAATTGATGAGGAACGCTTGGCTGCAATCCACCATGGTATTGAATGCAACAAGCGCATTTTTTACTTGAAAGTACTCGTTCAATAACGAATTCTCTTTGCCCCTGACTACACAAAGCGCAGCTCGATAACCGGTTCCACGGAGTTTCTCGAAATAATTGTTGAACACCTTGTGGTTCTCCCCGATAATGCGTACACCACCGGTATTTGAAAGCCCGTTGCCGAAAAAATAATTGCATTCCACCGTGCAGTTGTTGCCATGACGAAGCGTCAGTGCTCCTTCGCATTCCAGAAAAAGATTGTTGAAATAGAGATTTCCACACGATTTGCTGGATATGATTTCACCCTCGCCGTTGCATTTTTCAAAGAAATTTCCAGAGACCGTCACGCCTGCCGTTTGCATGGAGGTGGAGCTGTCACCGATTCGCATGATTTCCTGACCATTGATGGCACTTCCAGTGGGATCCAAATTCGGATTCCGGTACCCAAAATAATTTTCTGAAATGACGTGTTTGGGCTCGATGCCACTTTTAAGCCAGACCACCAGCAGCGTACCCGAATTCGTTTTGTTTTCGAAGGAACAATGGTCCACCTGATTGGCTTCCCCGTACAAGGAAACCCATTTGCTGTCTACTGTAGCATCGGCAGGATTGCAATTCACGATGGCGGTGTTGGTTACTCTACAATTATTGGCGAATTCAGACGAGGAGGTTCGGAATGAAATGACCTCCGACCCGCTGAGCGTTCCATCCTTAAAAAACAATCCGGAAACCACCAAGTAGGAACCTGAGAAGGCCAGCTTGGAGGTTCCGGAAAGCATGACCTGGCCTGGGGTTTGAGCGGTCAAGACGATGGGACTTGAAACGGTTCCATTCGCTTTTAACGCGATGGACTGATTGATCCAGCTGCCATTTTTCATCACAATCGTATCGCCGGCACTCCAAGTACCACCATTGATTTGGGAGGCTGTCGAAACAAGCGTGTTCTTTGCACTGCTTGCACAAATGCAAACAAAAAGCAATAGAGCAACGCTGAGTTTCTTCAGTTCAATCATGTGAGAAATTAATAAAGAACGTAATTGATGCTGTTCGATGTCGAATCCAGATACTTGTTGTACAACACTTTATATTGTGGATTCGGTATAAATTGATAGGCCCGGTACAGCAACCAACTGTAATCCCGCTGCACTTTGTCCCAATCGGCGATCTGTTTGTAAGGGAACTCCTCCACCGTTTTTCCTGCAAAAGGAAGCAGAAAATCAATCGCTTTGGTAATACTGCGGCCATCGGAGGATACGGCACCGAACAAATCCACCTGCATCGATTGAGCCAACCGACTCATGTCCAGAAAATGGTTCAGATTAAAGACGGAATAGCCTAAGGCTTTGGTTCGGGCCAATTCCAAAGGTTGAGATCCATCGGGTTTAATCTGACTAAATAGGCGTCTAGAAGGAAATTCGGTGATGAACTTCATCGCCACGTCTTCCCGACCAACAAATTGGGCATAGCGCACCACCTGAATGTCAAACGCCGTACCATGGTTGTTTTTGGCTTCAAACTCGTCACGACCAATATCCGAGGTCAGCATCCAATCCAAATAGGTGTTGAACCATTCGCTCAAGGAGGCCTCGTCGGCTTTGGTATAGTAGGCAGAAGGCTTCAGCAATTCAATGCCTTCCAACATTTCCACCAACGTATACGTATCAATGATACCCTCTCCCCGTCCCTTCTCGTTGTTGTGTCCAGGAATGAATTGGCCGAAATTCATGTTCGGATTCATCCGGGTTTTTTTATCCATAAACCAAATTCGGAGATTTTCGACCGCTTTGTCAGCGTACTTTTCGTCCGAGGTGAGGTAGTATGCCAGGGAAAGGCAGCTGACACTTCTTGCCATCGCCGATAAGCTACCACGGTCATACTTTTCCGTTTCCGGATTGGTGACCCCGTCTTTTCGGATATAGGGAAGGCCGTCTGCCGTTGCTGGGTTTGGAAACCAATACCGACCCTGACTGGCATAGTCGTGCTTATCGCCGCTGGGTGGAGCAAGTTCTTTATCCATCACGGTGACGAGCGTTTTTTTCATCTCCTTTTCGGCGTTGCGCACTATCAATTTGGCTGACTCGGAGGAAGTCGCTTTTGCTTTCTGCAGACTTTTCAGATTCCAAATACGTGGTTGCCCTTTTACCGCACCTTTGTTTATCAATGCGTCGGGTTTTTGTTGTTGCGCATCAATACTGCTGCACAAAAACAATGTGAGTAATACGATCAAACCTTTATAGCTCATTTCTGTAGAATAATTTTAGTTGTTTTGGTATGATTGCCCACGATCATTCGGATAAAATAGCTACCGGCAGGTAAGGCAGAAACATCAAGGGACTCCGTATGGTTGCCAATATTCTGGCGTTTCTTATGGAGGATATTTTTTTTAGTTTGTCCGTCCAAACCAATTAGATCAGCTTGTACCTGAGATTCTTCGGTCAAGGCATATTGGATTCGAATTTCATCCGACTTTCGAGTGGGTAAAACATCAAACGTCCAATCATCCAGCTTTTTGGAAACGACCAGCGAAAACGGCAACTCTTCAGCAATGGAGAAACTTGCAAAACGCATGGACTCGTCACGGAGCGATGCTGAGTCATTCTTGCTTCGATATATCCCCCATTTTGGTCTGAGGAAGTCGTTGTTGTATCGAATGGTCATCAAATTTGAATTGCTATAGGACAGCAAGGTTGAACCATCACTGACTTTCCTCAAAGTCATGGAATACGTACCATGCAGGCTATCAATCATCACTCGCTCCTCTGCTTCAACCCAGACGCCCTCAAACAAAGATAAAGGAGCTGTTGCCACTTTGGTGGTGTTGTTGTGTATCAGTTCAATTCTGTTTGGAGAAGCCTTCCGGACGGTCAACGTAAAGATGGGATCATCGGCATCACCCCCAACCGCTTTGATCTGATGGATGTGCGTGAAGCTGGTGGATGGTAGAAAGCCGATAGGTATTCTGAATTTCCACTTGTAAACAACGGTTTCACCAGAAACACCAATTAAGTTATCCGGTGAAGAATCATATGTCTTGATTTCCATTCGTTGCCGGTCAAAATTAAGGCATCGGTCGTTATCAGGTGTCACGTGGATGTAGAATTCAAAAACATACTTGTTCAGTTCTGCATCCCAAACTTCGGCAATGTGTCTTCCAAATTCCGGGTGAACGCATTCCGGATGTTCCACCACATTGTAGCCAGGCGCCAACACGCTGTTGATCAATTCGTAGGTATTTCCAGGCCCATCGGCTTCCAAAACGGTCTGTGCAGTGATGGAAACCGAGAATCCTAAAAAAATGGGAATCATAAGCTGTTGAATCCAAGCGTTCATTCCTATTCCAATTTCGAACGCAACCCGATGTTTCCACCATCAGAGGCTTTGCCCAGCAAGGGAGATTTGGTTGAAAGCAGGTAGCTACTTCCTTCAAAAACAGGTGATGCAACCAATAGATTTTCGGATTTCGCTCCGTTTTCAACTTTAGGTTTTACACAATTGTAGAAGCAACAGGCATTGATGCGATTTTTCCCACCTGAAAGCCTGACCAACGTTTTCGTCGTAGAGTTGCTGAAAATGGAATTCTGAATCGATACGTTTACAATCCCTGTCAATTTAAGGACGGTTTGATTCTCGGCCGAAGCCACGGCATCAATGACGCAGTGATTCACAGAAATCATTCCGCCCAATGTAGACTCGTCATTTCCACCGCGGTAATAATCAATCAAGTATTGGGAGAAATGATGGAACACGGTATTCTCAAATAGGATGCGTTCGGCACTGTACTTGCCCACATCCTCCTTTTCTTCACCCAGGCTGAACCCACGGTAGGAATTCCGAAAAACAGAATTCGTCACTTTCAGCGAATCGGCCATGGATCCTTTGTAAGCCTTGAAAATGGCGCCGGTTTCCACGTTGAAATCGTAAATCTCACAGTGGTCTATGAACAAGGAATAGCGCAAGGCATTGACCTTGGAAGAAACGAAGGCATATTTTGCAGGAAAGGCAGCCTTGCTGTCACCGTCAATGGCAAGACCCTGAAGGCTAAGGCGTGCGTTACCGGTCAGTTCAAACAAGCAACCATTTTCTTTGGAGGTCTTCAATTTCAGAATCGGTTTGACCGTTGCGCCTGTAGCAGCTCGGATGGTCAGATCTTTTGTCAGCGAAATCTTTTTGGTAAATAGATGTTCACCTGCCTCCAAAACCAACACGTCTCCGACTTTGGCCTTTTGAACAGCCGCAAACAGGTTGTCTGTTCCGGCCGAAACCGGCGTTACTTTTTCAACCGGCGTTACGGCGTTTTCGGCAACCGGTTTGTACCAGGTAGGTCCGCAGTTTATAGAGGTAGCCAATTCCACTTCCGCTTTTTCCCCTTTGTTTTGGAATGCGCCGATGACGGCCTCCCCACGAAGTTGTCCCAAGATGTCGTATTTAACAAAGGGCAATTTCTTGGCCTTGACCTGAGAATACACCATTTCCAAACCCCAAACCTTACTGTTCAGGATTTGTCCTGAAACGGTACCCAATTCGGTGGAAATGCCCTTGCTATTGACCATCAGGTTGTTGCCCATGGTGATTCCCTCTGTTTTGTCGTACCACTTTATCAGCTCGTCTGCATTCGGACAATAGACGATGTTATTGAGCAACAACACGCCTTCTGGGGTCACAATACGGTTGCGATCGCCCAAACCGACACAAAAGCCCCATGGTGTACTGCAGTCAACGTATGTATTGTTGGCAATCAATACGTCCTTTACAGGTGCATAACCGCTCGGAGGCGAGTCCGGAATGGCGTTCATGATGGCCAACGCCGATCGGAATTCATCACCCCTGAGTTTGTAAAAATAGTTGTTGTAAATAAGATGCCCTTCGTTGATGACGCGCACACCTCCCGTATATTCCTTGCCATTGCCTATGAACCAGTTACCAGCTACCACGGCTCGATTGCCATGCCGAAGCACCATACTGCCTTCACTTTCAAAAAAAGTATTGTTCACCAGCTTATTGTCACAGGACTTGTTGGAAATGATTTCGACTTCTCCGTTGCAATGTTCAAAATAATTCCCATCAACGATGGAACTGGAACTGTTGGTGCACACTTGGCTGGTTCCAATCCGGATGGATTCGCCACCGTTCGATCCCAATCGAGGGCGTGGACCAAAATAATTCCGATAAACCAGATGTCCGTTGTTGATGCTGTTGGAATCGTTGGGCCAAATGACCAAGGTGGTACCCTCGTTGGTTTTTCCTCCAAAATAGCAGTATTCGATGGTGTTCTTTTTACCCCAGACATCCACCCAATGGTCTGTTGAATCTTTATGTTGTTGGTTGAAACCGTCAATGACACAGTCGGTCACGACACTGTTGTAAGCGTAGTCTTTGGAATTGGTTCTGAACTCAATGACCGATTCCCCGGGTGTAAAGCCATTGACAAAGACCAATCCGGAAACATGAAGCCATTCACCAGACAAACGAAGACGGGATTGACCTTCGAGCTTTACTTGACCGGCCGTTTCCGCCGTCAAGCAAATCCTTTTTTCCTTCATTCCTTTCCCTTTAAAAACGAGGGAAGCGTCTTTCCAAATTCCATTTGCCAATACGATGGAATCACCTGGAGCCAAGATTTTCACCGATTGGTCAAACTGTGCAATAGAACTCACTTTGACGCTTTTGGCATGTACAATGAAAAAAGTGGCGACCAATAAAAAAATGGATAGGTACAATTTGTATTTCATAAAGCAACTTACTTTCGAACGGTTTCTAAAAATTCTTTGGGTGTCATTCCATATTGTTTCTTAAAGCTGGTCGTAAAATAGGCCGGACTGTTGAAGCCTGTTTCGTAACCAATTTCGGCGATTGACAAGTTGCTTTCCACCATCATTTTTTTCGCAGTAAGAAGCCTTACATTGATTATCAGGTCGATCGTGGATAGATTTGTCAGTGATTTAACTTTCCGATACAGATTGGTGCGGCTCATGCCCAACTCTCTGGCAATGAAATCGACATCCAAATCGGGGTTTGCAAAATTTTGTTGAATAATCTCACTGATTTTATCCATAAAACGTTCATCGGACGAAACCACTTCGATGCCCAAACTCTCGAGCGAGAACTTTTTGCTGTAAATGTTTTTCAAACGCTCCCGGTTCTGCAACAAGGTGTTGATCTTCAGCAACAAAAGTGAGGTCCTAAAGGGTTTGGTGATGTATTCATCCGCTCCGGCATTGAACCCCTCCTGAATCTGCATGGATAATGCTCTGGAGGTAATCAATATAATCGGGATGTGCCCTGTTTTAATATTCGATTTCAGCCTTTTGCAAAGATCAAGTCCAGAAATGTGTGGCATCATGACATCGCACAACACAATATCGGGCATTTCGGACGTCGCTATCTCCAAGCCTTCCATGCCGTCGGCTGCAGTCAGAACTTTGAAAGAGGTCGAAAGCGTATTGGCAATAAAATGACGCAAATCCTCATCATCATCAATAATCAGAACCGTTTGACTTTTGGATTCGAAAGGCATGGCTGGCAATTCCGTATGCTCGTCGATGGTATAGTTTTGAATGTTCTCATTGATTTCACTTTCACTGAAATTTTCTTTTGTAATGGGAAGAATTACTGTAAACCTTGTTCCACAGGTGGAATCGGATGTGGCCCAAATAGCACCATGGCTAAGTTTGATGATTGATTTTGTCAAACTAAGCCCAATGCCAGAGCCTGATTGAATCTTGTTTGCAGAAGGTTGAACCTGGTAAAACGGGGTGAAAACATCTTTCAAGTTTTTCTCCGAAATACCCAACCCATTATCCACGACTGAAATCATCAACAAATCACCTTTGATGTCACTTATTTCGTCCTGAATGCCGTTTGGCAAGCCCCCTTCCGGCAACTCGGAAACCACCCTTAACGAGAGTGTTACCTCTCCCCCATGATCATTCGAAAATTTAAACGCATTCGTGATCAGATTAAAACACACTTTTTCAAACAAATTCTCGTCGAAAAAGACAGGTAGTTCTTTATACGGATTCTCAAATTTAAAGTTGATTTTTTGCGATTTTGCCAATTCATTAAACGACAAATAAACTTCGGAGAGAAAATCGACCATGTCGCTTTCAGAGACCTTCAGTTTCATCTTGCCCGATTCTGTTTTCTGGAAATCCATGAGCTGGTTCACCAGCAACAACAATCGATTGGCATTTTTCTGCATTAAATGCAAGGACTCTTTGTAAAGTGGGGTGAGCAGCTCCGATTTATCAATCAAGTCGATGAGTGGAGTCAGAATCATGGTAAGCGGAGTCCGCATTTCGTGCGAAAAGTTGGTAAACAACTGTATACGCTCCTTGTGGAAACCCTCACTTTTTTCTTGTTCCAATTGTTTAAGCTGGATCTTCGCTTCGAGTTCGTGTTTGATTTTCAAATAGTAGAGTACGACCACAAAAACAAGGATGAGCAGTATAAAATAAAAGGTATACGCCCACCATGTTCTCCACAAGGGTGGCGAAATATGTATTTTTAATGAAATTGGATTTTCGTTCCATATTCCATCATTATTGGAGCCTTTAACCATAAACGTATAATTTCCCGGAGCCAGATTTGCGTAGTTTATTTCGTTGCGGGAGCCAATATTGGCCCATTCCTTGTCAATTCCTGCCAATTTTATGGCGTAGGTATTGTGTTCGGGGAAAATGTAATTCAATGCTGCAAAGGTGATCGATATATTCGCTTGGTTGTGTTTTAAATCAATCTCTTTGATCACATTCAGGTTTTCAGAAAGAATGCCGGTTTTGTCGTTCACTTCAATTTTGGTATTGTTGACGGAGAATGAAGTGAAAATGACTGGTGGAATAAACGTGTTGTGACTTAAATTGTTGGGTAGAAACGAAATGAAGCCATTGCTGCCGGAGAAAAACAAACGCCCATCGGCAGCTTTAAAAGCCGCGCGCAAACTGATCTCAAGCAAATGAATCCCATTTTTGTTGTTGTAGGTTTTGATTTTTTTCGTGTTGATGTTCAGTTCTGATATGGTTGAATTGGAAGCAATCCAAATGTTTTTATCCTCCGATTCGACAATGGAACAAATATCTTCATCAATCAAACCGTCCTTTTTATCATAATGTGCAATAACGCCTTCCTTCTCGGTATAACAAAACACACCTTTTCCAAACGTGCCTATCCAAATTCTGTTTTTTGAATCTCTGAAAATGGAGGAGACATGTTCGTTCACATCGATTTTTTTGGATTTCTCATCCTGCAAATTGATTTGTTGAACGGTGTGTCGTGCATAATCAAACTTCAACAATCCATTAAATCGCGTACCAACAAGCAACACCTTTTCGCGCAACAAAAGCAAAGAACGCACATCATTAAACGTATATTTTTTATTCTTTCCTACAAAAAAATCAGACTGAATATTACCGCTTTTATCAATACAATATAAACCCGTATTATCTCCTGTCGCTCCAGCCCAAAGATTCCCGTCCGTGTCTTTCAAAAGTTCATAAATGACTTTTCGTTCGTCGTTCAATTTATAAAGGAACTTGAATATGCGTGTTTTCGGATCGAAAAGGAATATTTCGGATCGGCTGGTACCACAATAAATTGAGCGATTTTCGTAATACAAACTTTTGATGATGTTTTTGCTGTAGTTCCTACTGTTAATGGGCTCAATGCGATTGTAGGTGAAGGTTCGGCTTTTAACATTCCACCCAATCAAACCTGCACCTTCGGAGGCGATCCACATGTTTCCATCGTAGTCTTCGACCATCATGCCCATGATACCGGTATACTTGTTGTTCTCCGCTGGATTGTAAAAGGTAAACCGTTTGTTGTTGGGGTGATAATTGGATACGCCTCCAGCGTATGTGCCTACCCAGAGCGTACCTGCATTGTCGTATTTCACAGCCAATACGGAGTAATGATTTAACTCTCCTCCAGGAATGTATATATCCGAAAACGCGGTAAATTTCCCAGTAGCCTTATTAAACAAATAAAGTCCGTTAAAAGTTCCCAAAATAAGATTGCCCTTACCATCGTCTTCGATGGACCGAAGATTGTTATTGTCTTCAATACCGTCCGTGATGGTGAATCTCTTAACGGTTTTATTGCCAGGATTGAGCACACACAATCCTTTATTGGTACCACCATACCAAATCAAACCACTCTTATCTTCAAAAACAATGCTTATTTGTTTCTCTTTTGGCAGGTTATCGATTTTAAGCTGATCCATTATTACCATATTTGGATCCACATGTAGAAGCCCCTGCGAAACGGTTCCAATATAGAATGTTCCATCTTTCGACACACAAATACTCCGAATGGGATCATCCTTTAAAAGCCCGTTTAAATAATACCGGTCAAACTTTTTCTTTGATTGATCAAAAATATTCAGTCCCGATTTTGTTCCAATTAAAAGGCGATTGGATGTATCTAGTTCCAAAGAGAAGATGTAATTGTCTGATAAAGAATTTGGATTCAGCTTGTCGTGAAAATAGGTGATTATTTTTTCAGTGGAATGCTCTATACAAAGCAAACCGTTGGTTGTACCCACCCACAAATTGTGTTCACTGTCCTCGCATAAAGTGACTATGTGATTATCAATCTGATTATCAGGATTTTTAAAATAGTAATTTTTAAAAGATTTTCCATCGTAACTATTGAGTCCATTGCGGGTTCCAAACCACATCAATCCTTTGGAGTCCTGAAAGATCACTGTTACTGTCAATTGAGAAAGACCATCCTTTAGAGACAACGCCGAAAAACGCACATCTTGCCAATCTTGGGCATAAACGGCATATTGAAGGATACAAAAAAGGGTCAAAAGGATTCTTCTCAACATTCCACTGTTTTTTATAGATGTAAGGCGAATGGTTTACTTCTTTGTTGGATGGGGTTCCGGCAAACTCATCCACAAAAGTGGGTTTTTTATTGGTAAGTTACGCATACTTTCGTTCCCCATTTTCTTTTCTACCAATTTTTTCCACAAGTTCAACCATTCCGGATTATTATAGGCTTTGGACGCTAAAAAAAGAAACGCAGAAGGCCGCGGTTGTTCCTCCCATTCGCTGATATCCTTTTTGTACGTCCATTTGTCTTTATCTACTATGAATGGATACATAAACTCAACTCCTTTGCCAATAAACCGTCCATCTTCTGTTTTGTAATTCCAAAAATCATTCGTTGCATCGGAGATGAGCGTTACAAGTGTTGCCATGCCATCCAAGTTAAACTGCATGTATGAAAAAGGCTTGGTGCGGGCAATTTCTTCTGGAAAACTTCCATCCTTCGCCATTTGGTTGGGTAAAAGAATGGTTTTGTAATGCGTGCGAATTAATTCCAACCATTCGACATTGTCAGTCAGCCGAGCATACGCAGCAGCTTGGGTGTGCCACCAGGTACCATGATTGTTTTTCCAGTTCATTTCAGCGATGCCATACGGATGGGTCGTAAGCCAATTCAGATACGCGGTAAACCATTGCTTCACTCCCTCCATGACCTTGGAATCCATATATGAAGATCGTTCGAGTTGTTCGACCGATAGAGCCACCTCAATCAGTGGAGTTGCATCGATAATACCTATGCCACGCCCAGTACATACGCCCTTGATGGCTTGTGCATACAGCAAATGTGGATTCATTCTGGTCGTTGTATCGACAAACCAAGCGTTTAAATGTTTCGTTGCGGTTTCGATGTATTTTTTATTACCAGTTAGTAAATAGGCTGAAGTTTGTGTTCCAATGACCCAACTTAATCGACTCAATGCATTGTGATGTTCATCAAAGTTCTCTGGATTACGTTGTCCATCTTTCTGAATGTATTTACCTGCTGGGTTTTCCGGATTTGGCCACCAATAGGTGCCTTCCGAATAATAATCGTGGATGCCGCCAGCGCTGCGAACACACGATGAAGCCGTCACTGTGATTGGTGTCAGCGCTTGTTGCTCGTTGGCAGTGTTCAGCACTTTTATTCTTAAGTCTTTAATGACTTGATTCGTAATCGATTGTCCTGCAAATGCTGCTATCGGAACTAAAAATAGGGTAAGAAGTGAATGACGTAGGTTCATTTCATCAATTTTAAACAGTACTGTCAAGATTTGGAGGTAGAATGCAATCGTCCATTTCTGTATGGTGCCCATCAATCTTTTCTTTTTGAAAGAATGAAGCTCCTCGCTACAAACAGCGAAGGTTCTTCGATTCCGAATAGAAATTAGGTGTTTGCTCGTTAAACTCAAATCAAGGAGCAAGGCAGCGCACGCTTGGGACTTCAAAAAAAGAGTGCTGCCAATTGACAGCACTCTTTTTTTGAGAGCATTCTTAGTAAATTACAATTTTTGTCGTAGTCGTTTTCCGGTCTTGGTTGGTGAATCTTACTAAATACAAACCTGATTTTAAGTTCGTTGTAATTTGGTTCGTACGTTTAGCAGAAATCATTTTCATCCCTTGCAGGTTATAAACGTCCAAATCACCCACTTCTGCAGCGTAAATACTTTTGCCATTGCTCCAGATACTCGTTGAAACTCTAGCGTGTTCAACAGCCAACAATCCTGCCGTAATGGAGAAACTTGCGGATGGTGGGGATAAAAGCGAATTGCTGTTCGTAATGCCATCGCCAATGGCAGCAACTTTGTAGGTACAGACCGAGGCTGAATCCAAGCCTATTACATTATAGGTGGTCCCTGTCCCTGTCACTGTGAAGTTGCTTCCAACAGGTTTGGCAGCATTCCATACAGAAACGATGTAGCCTGTTGCATTGGCTACCGGTGTCCAGCTGGCTGTAAAACCTCCGGCAATAAGGTTTGTTGCAGCATTCGGGGCAGCAGGTGTTGCAAGTGGAGTTGTGGTTGGCAATGTAGGTCTTACAATAATTTGAGTCACATTCATGGAAGTTGTCCCATTGTTTCTCAGCCTGAAGGTCGTCGGCGTTGAGCGCGATACGTTTTCGATGTATGTCGCTTCCAGTTTGTTTGTTGCATAGGTAAATAAGGTATTCCATGTTGTACCGTCAGCGCCTAATTCATCAAGAGCAATGACTTTTGCATCGGAACCTGAATAGGCATGAAATTCAATTTGGGCAACGCTATTGACAGCAGGGAAAACAACAGCTGCAGTAGTCAACTTGTCAAAACTAATCAAATTGGTGTGTGTCTCACCATTGACACCCGTATTGGATCCACCATAAATCAGTGCTTTTTCAAAACTGAATCCATTGGCTTTCCAGGTAGGATAGTTTCCATTGGCAGGAAGATTTGTTGATGGTGGTTGCACACAATTACCCCAAACGGCAGTTTGACTGAAATCCGTGTTGATGGAATTCACGCTAGCTGCCAGCGTATTGCAGGTAATTAAAGCCGATGCTGTCGATTCGATGGTGCCTTTTGCAATCACTTTGTAGCTGTAGGTCGTACCCATTTGAAGGGCATTCATTGCCAAACTGACTGTTGAATTGCCCGTTACTGTAAAGGTATTTACCAGGGTTGTATTGAGCAGAAGCTGGACATCATAACCGGTAGCATTCGCTACACTGCTCCAGTTCGCGGTAAAACCTGCCGTAGTGATGTTTGAGGCTGCAGCTACTTCAGGTACCGACAAACCCAACGTTGTAAAAGTAGGGGAATCAGCACCTGGTTGTGAATTAGCGAAGGTGAGTTTGTCCGCTACAGCTGTCACTTTGTAGGTGTATTCTGTGTTGGAATTTAGACCGGTGATTGTAGCCGTGGCTACTGTGGGACCCGTAACACTGACTGTTTTTACCAAAACGCCGGCTAAATAAACGCCAACATCGTATCCTGTAGCATTGGCTACAGGTGTCCAATTTGCACTGCAACCATTGTTGGATAAACTTGTAGCGGCCGAAGCGATTGGAGGAACTAGTTCAGCCACTTGTTTGCCTACGGCGGCTGCCCAAGATGTAGATACACGCACCCCACTTACCTGAAATCTGGAGGCACTATTTCCAGTACATCTGAATCGAATCCCATCAATAGTGCCAACCGTTTTGGCAACGTTGTTATCGGTTATATCAGGAGTCGGCTCGGTAGTTGAAGCAACCGTTGGATTTACAAACAACGATGCAGTTGTTGTGGCCCAATCGTATTTCACTACTAAAAGAAACGTTTGATTGATATCCGAGTATTCGGTCGTTGCCCAACGATAATCAGCAGCAGCTGAACTATTTTTTGTCGTTGCGAAACGAAAGTTTGTAACAGTTGTTGTCCCTTTACCGATCAATACTTTTGGTCCATTACCTGTAGCAATCGAAAGCCCCATAATTTCAGAGTTGGATTGATTCTGTGCAACACCCGGTTTAAAAAGCAACGACATGTAAATCACACCGGAAGAAGTTGGCGTTATTGCTTTTACCACCTTAAAATCGGAACCACCGGATGTATAATCGGAAGTAACCAGTTTCCCAGTTCCCGATAAAGCGTACATTCCGTTTGCATCGCCATATGAAAGTGCATCTGCAGAAAGGTTACCTATGGTGCCCACTACGGCAGAATTGGCAGCCAAGGTATTTGTCCAAGTCGGTTCATTAACCAAACTTGTCCATGAATTGGCTATGCTTGTCCCTGGATAATTAAAAGTCTCGTCCAGCAAAATCTGTGCATTTACAAATAGTGCAACGACCAAAAAAGATACAAATAGTGTAATTTTTTTCATGATGTTGTGTTTTATGATGGATATTAATTATCGGGTCTGAATTAGACATTAACAAAAATATTGATAATGCACTTCTACCATCGATAATAATCTTCCATATAATTTCACTTTTGATGCAACATCAAAAATAATCCACCAAACAGAAGGGCTGAGCGTTGTGTAGGGAAAGTGATCGTTATTTATTCCAAAACATGACGTTGGCCGGGGCACGTTTAAACAACAACTCATTCGCCATGAATTCCATGTACGGTTGGGTATGTTTCCAGAAAGCATAATACCCCTCACAAAGATAATTCAGACCAGGCTCACCGGTTTTGGTATGAATGATCCTATTTTTTGGGCATTCCCCATTACAAAGTTTTTTGAATTGACACTGCAGACATTGACCAGGCAGCATATCGCGCTTATCGGCTCCGAATCGGAGTTGTTTTTGAGAAAAGGCCATTTCATAAATGGTATGTGTCCGAATGTTCCCAAGTTTGAATTCCGGGAAAACAAAATGATCGCAGGCATACACATCGCCATTGAACTCCATCACGGTGGCATGACCACAAATTTCACCAAATATACAGACACCCGGCATCGTTCCTACCGTTCCTGCCAGCGTTGCATCAAAAAGCTGGAAATAGTATTTGCCTACATCCTTCCTTACCCATTCATCAAAAATCGTGATGTAAAACTGGCCGAACTTTTTTGCATCGACGGTCCAGGGCGCCAAAACAGCATCGTCGCTTCCTTCGGGTGGAAGTAAGCAGAGCCCATCGGTGCGTGTCTTTGAAATTTGCTCCACAATGGGTGAAAACTGCATGTACTGACTGCCAATTTCCTTAAAAAATTGATAGATTTCGAGCGGGTAATCGACATTGTAATCGTTGATGACCGACAGGGTATTGAAGTCCACCTGATGTTTCTGAAGCAATTCAATACCACGCATCACTTGTTTAAAGGTGTCTTTTCCTCCATTATTTTTACGGTAGACATCGTGGCAATGTTCGGGGCCATCAATGGAAATGCCGATCAGAAAGTTGTTGTCCTTGAAAAATCTGCACCATTCATCGGTTAATAACGTACCATTGGTTTGAAGGGCATTGTCGATGTTCCTTCCACGACCGTATCTTTTTTGGAATGCAAGTGCTTTTCGGTAAAAAGCGATATCGCGCAACAAAGGTTCACCACCGTGCCAGGTAAACAAAACTTCAGGAACGGGCTGGGCTTGAATGTAACTTTCAATAAATTTCTCAAGTGTTTGATCGCTCATCTGAAGATTCTTGCGATTCTCGTACAACTTTTCTTTTTCCAGATAATAGCAATACGCACAGTTCAAGTTGCAACTGGAGCCGTTGGGCTTTGCCATTACATAGGTTGGTATGGATAATGGATTGAAGGCAATGGTGGTATGTTTCATTCGATAAAAATACACATTTTATCATTTTAATGTGCACTACAAATTGGAAGTTTCAACCGTTGCATCAAAATTGAAATTCTTTGGTCAATTTTTAGCGCTTGATGGCATGTTCCAATTCTATTTTTGTGAGCGGAAGAAAAATGACTTCTAAACAAATCGGTAATGGCAGATCAAACACACTATTTTAAAAAGGGAATTCTAGCGAACGTTAGACTATTATTGGGTGTTTGTTTTTGGATGATCAGTCTATCGATGTCATCTGCAACACTAGAAAGTGAGATTTCTACCATCGAAAAACAATCGAATTTCTTTCTTCAATCTACCGAATCCGCACTTTTACAGCCGGCATCATGGGATAAATATGCCAATAAAACCAAATACAAACTGGTTACACCACGAAGTCTGGAATTAAATGGCAGTTTACGTTTGGTACCATCATTGGATTGGTGCAGCGGATTTTTTCCGGGCAACCTTTGGTTTCTTTACGAACTTACTGGTAAAGAATCTTGGAAAAAGGAAGCAGACCTTTATACCCGAAAGATTGAACCCGAAAAGCGGAATGGCACCACCCACGATATGGGTTTCAAGATGCTTTGCAGCTTTGGCAATGGTTATAGACTAACCAAAAATGAGGAATACGAAAAGATCCTTATAGAATCGGCATACACCTTGTCAAAGCGCTTTAATCCAAAAGCTGGAGTCATTCGTTCGTGGGATCACAGCAAAGATCAATGGGGTTTTCCAGTGATTATCGACAACATGATGAATCTAGAGTTGTTGTTTTTTGCATTTCACCACACCGGCGATTCGCTTTTTTATAAGATTGCCGTTTCACATGCCAATGCAACGCTTAAAAATCATTTTCGGAAAGATTACAGCAGCTACCATGTGGTCGATTACAACCCCGAAACCGGGAACATCGTTAAGAAAGGCACCCATCAAGGACTCAATGATGAATCGGCGTGGGCACGCGGGCAAGGCTGGGCATTGTATGGATTTGTAATGATGTATCGAGAAACAAAAAACACAACGTATTTGACCCAAGCGGAACACATTGCCGATTTTATACTGAATCATAAAAATTTACCTGCAGATAAGGTACCCTATTTTGACTTTGACGCACAACCTGGAAACAAAACTCCCCGTGACGCCTCCGCTGCAGCACTTATCGCATCTGCCTTGTATGAATTTTCACAGTATGATTCTCAAAAAGGCAACGATTATCGGCAGAACGCTGATGCCATCATGAAATCACTTAGCGGGTCCTATTTTTCGAAATATGGTACCAACAAAGGATTTCTTCTCACCCATTCAACCGGTTCAATGCCCCAAAATGTCGAAGTGGATGTTCCACTCATTTACGCCGATTATTATTACCTGGAAGCCTTGGTGAGACGAAAAGTATTGAATGAAAAAGGTCGAATGGAATTCAATACAAAATAGCGGAAGACGTTTTACTTCCGAACCGTATGATTTGAAACATGAGAAGCACAAAAAATAGCATGAAGCAACACATCCATTATTTAATTATACTGACGATCGTACTGTTTGCGAACAATGACTTTTCTTCAGCAAACACACCGGTGGGTCAAAAAATAAGACTGACTGACAACTGGCAGTTTCTAAAGAGTGATTTGGGAGGTATCTGGGAAACAGTTCGTCCTGCTGCACCAGAATCGCCAGAGGATGTACTGATATGGGAAGCAGTAACGTTACCTCATTGCTACAACGCCTTTGATGCCGTCGACCCTAAAGGCAACTACTATCAAGGACCTGCCTGGTACAAAACCTTGATTCCGTCCGAAAACCCCAAAGGAAGAATTTTGCTGCATTTTGAAGGTGTGGGCCAGGAGGCGGTGGTATACATTTACACGACCAAAGTGGGCAGTCATGTGGGCGGTTACGATGAATGGTGTGTTGACATTACGGATGCTGTCGAGAATTTCAAGAAAACAGCTGTTTGCAAAAAACAGTTTAATGGAAGAATTCCACTTTCCATCCGAGTGGATAATTCCAGGTATTTGGAGCGGATACCCTCTTCGATGTCCGACTTCAATGTATATGGCGGTATTTATCGCCACTTGAATTTGATATACACGCCCTCCGTATCTTTTATTAAACCAACCATAGAAACGACTGTTGACCCTACTACGGGAAAAGCAAAAGTAACCGTTACGACTTCCATCAACAACCATTCGACGCTGGAAAATGCCGAAATTGCGGTAAAATTCACTTCGCCGGATTCAAAATTGGTGGTTGAGAAAAAGCAAACTATTGCTTTAAAAACGTCAACATCTTCCTCCATTACGTTTGAGATTAAAAAGCCATTGCTTTGGTCGCCAACGAATCCCACCTTATACACCTGCGAAATGACACTTCAAAGCGAAGCTGGGATAGAGAAATTCTTCGAAAAGGTGGGTTTCCGTTCGTTTGAATTCCTGAAACAAGGACCGTTTATGCTGAATGGCAAGCGATTGTTGTTGAAAGGCACACACCGGCACGAGGATCACGCTGGTGTTGGTGCAGCCATGACGGATGAGCAAACCATCAGGGAGATGAAGCTGATTAAGGACATGGGGGCGAACTTTATTCGACTTGGGCATTACCAACAATCCGAACTGGTGCTTGATCTGTGTGACGAATTGGGGCTCCTGGTTTGGGAGGAAATACCTTGGTGTAGAGGCGGTTTGGGAGGCGACACCTATCAGGCTCAAGCCAAACGAATGCTTGAAAACATGATTGCACAACATCGAAACCATCCATCCATTGTCCTTTGGGGGATGGGAAATGAAAATGATTGGCCAGGAGATTTTGCCGATTTTGATCAAGACAAAATCAGACAATTCATGAAAGAATTAAATGATTTGTCGCATCGGCTTGATTCCACACGCGTCACTGCGATTCGCCGCTGCGATTTCTGCAAAGACATCATTGATGTGTACTCTCCCTCGATCTGGGCTGGTTGGTACAGAGGGGTTTACACCGATTATATGAAAGCATCAGAATCCGAAATGAAAAAAGTCGATCGGTTTTTGCATGTTGAATGGGGCGGCGACAGCCATGCCGGACGACATTCGGAATACCCCACCTACGGACTTGATAAAGTACAACCCAGCAAAACCGCTGATGAAAGAGCTGGCGATTCTACTTTGAAAGGCGGAAAACCACGTGTTTCAAAAGACGGTGACTGGAGCGAATCGTACATGGTTGAATTGTTTGACTGGCATCTAAAAGAACAAGAAAAAATGCCTTGGCTTACCGGTTCTGCCGCTTGGGTGTTTAAAGACTTCTCCACACCGCTTCGGCCGGAAAATCCGATTCCATTTATGAATCAAAAAGGGGTTGTGGAACGTGATCAGACTCCAAAAGAAAGCTATTACGTATTTCAATCTTATTGGGCAGAAAAACCCATGTTGCATATTTATGGTCATTCCTGGCCGGTTCGTTGGGGGGCAGAAAATGAACTAAAAACGTTTAAAGTTTTCTCCAATTTGCAAAAAGTTGAATTATATTTAAACGAAACTAGTTTGGGTGTGAAACAACGAATGAGCGAGGACTTTCCTGCAGCGGGCTTGCATTGGGAGGGTCAACCGAAACAGGGTTTAAACAAACTAAGAGCGGTGAGCATCGTAAAAACAAAATTCAATAAAGACAGCCTATTGACAGACAGCGTTGAATTCGACTATCAAACCCAAAAATGGGGCGAAGTGGCACAATTGGTTTGTACATCTTTAATCGTTTCTGAAAATGAAATCTGGGTTGAAGCACAATTGTGCGACAACAGTGGTGTAAGATGCCTTGATGCCAAGGATTTCATTGAGTTTGAGATAGCTGGCGACGACATGTTGGTTAAAAACCTAGGAACAAGCAGTGGATCGTATAAAGTTCAGGCTCAAAATGGAAAAGCGCGAATAAAAGTAGCGATAAAAGGTAAAAACAGTGTGATCTCTGTAAAAACTGCAAAGGCTCGAACGCAATTTTTACAAATCAAATAAACTGGTTCTATAGTCAATAAATGAAAGTATACTGATACAACCTTAAATTTCAAATTAATAACTGATTTCATGAAAAAATCAAAAAACAGAAAATTATGTAGAAAAGCAATGCTGGTGTTTGTACTAGTATTTACGACTGCCCTAAATGCTTTTTCACAAATTAAAGTCAGTGGAACTGTTTATGACAGTGACCAAGAGCCGCTCATCGGTGTCATCGTACTCGTAAGCGGATCTAAATCACGAACCATAACCGATATTGACGGCAAATACAAAATTCAGGTCCCCAATGGGAATGCTGCGATTGCCTTTTCATACATCGGTTACAAAACAGTCGTTAAAGTGGTTGGCAACTCCACGGTTTTGAATGTATCGTTGGAAAAGGATGACAAAGAAATCGACGAAGTCGTTGTCGTTGCCTACGGAACGCAAAGAAAGTCGCATTTAACTGGCGCTGTTACTAAACTCAAAAACGATAACCTGGATGAAATTCCTGTTTCGCAGATCGATCAGGCTCTTCAGGGGAAAATGGCCGGTGTTCAGATTATGAATACCGAAACGGAGGCTGGTGAATCGCCCATCATTCGTGTTCGCGGCATGGGCTCCATCAGCGCGAATGCGGCACCGCTCATTGTCATCGATGGTTTTCCTACCCCCGATGGGCTTGCATCAGTAAGCATGGGCGATGTAGAATCCATTGAAGTGTTGAAAGATGCATCCTCTGCAGCCTTGTATGGTTCCCGCGCAGCAGGCGGCGTCATTTTGGTAACCACCAAAAGTGGTAATGATAAGAAACCAAAATACAATTTCAAAATGTACACAGGGATACGTACAGCGCTCAAAATGCCCGAAATTCTGACAACACCTGAATATACACAGCTGTTGATGGACGAAGCCGCTCTCCGTCGGACAGATCCTTCGGTCGATGGAACCACAGCCACGATGAAGTACAATTTGATTACAACGGGTGATCAGGTATCCTACCTGCTCGAGAAATACTACGCAGATGAACCAACCGATTGGGTGGGTAATGCGCTGCGTGATTACGGTTCCAACAACAATTACCAATTAAGCGCCTCCGGTGGAGACAAAAACCTGAAATATTACATGTCTGGCAACTATACCGGTGAGAATGGCATTATGAAGAATAGTTCGTACGACAAATACACGTTTAGGGGAAAGTTGGATGCTGTATTATCCAAAAAAGTGACGGCTGGTTTCAGCTTTTCACCATCCTACAGCAAAAAAGAAAACCCAGGAGCCGACTTGAATACCTACATGCGCTATCCGACATGGCTGCCCATCAGACACAATGAAGCAACAGCGGCGCTAACTGGTAAAACAGCAGGATCCTATTCAAATGCATCCGATTATGCCGGATCCATTGTGAGTGGAGAAGGTTTAGATGGTGAAATTTGGCACATCACCGGTGCTAATCCATCGGGCTCTGCTCAGCAAAATCCAACATCGGTACGCGAACGAACCAGTGTCTTTACCGATGATTACAGACTTCAGAGTAATGGTTATATTTCCATTGAATTTCTACCTGGGTTGATTTTTAAAAGTTCAAATGGAGCATATATAGCTTATAAAGAGTATAATAAAAAGCAACAAACGTCTGCCTCGACAGCAGGAGCACCCAACTACTTGGAACGTCAGATGTCCCTTAGAACGGAATTGCTATCTGAAAACACGTTCAACTATACAAAGAAAATTGGTGACCATGAAATCGGCGCATTGGCAGGTGTAACCTTCCAAAAAAGCAGCAGCAAATTCAATAAGATGGTTGCCACAAACTTTGCCGATGAAGATTTGCTATCCTTCAATATGGCAACCTATATTTTGTTGGACAATGCAGCGACCGGAGTGAACGGTTCTACCAGCTATTATTACACCGATGCCTTATTGTCTTACCTAGGTCGATTGACGTATGCCTACAAGGGAAAGTATTTAGGTTCGGTAAGCATGCGTGCTGATGGAAGTTCCAAGTTTGCCGTTGGAAAAAGATGGGGCTCTTTCCCCGCGGCCTCCATAGGTTGGCGGGCTTCCGAAGAAGGTTTCCTCAAAGAATTTGAACAACTGTCGAATTTAAAAATTCGATATAGTTTGGGTTTGACAGGGAATAACAACATACCGCAATATGCGTATATGAATTTAATAAGCACCAACAACACGGTATTTGGAACAGGTAACGGATCTTTAACCGAAGGAATGTCTTCCATCAGCTCTTCGTTGGGTAATCCTGACATTACTTGGGAAAGCACGAAAGAAAGTGATTTGGGTGTGGATTTGGGTTTATTCAATAATAAATTGACCGTGTCTGTGGATTATTACGATTCGTACACCATTCAATTATTGCTCCAGCAACCGGCCATGTACATTACTGGCCATCAAATGTTTTGGAACAATATTGGCAGGGTGAACAATAAGGGTCTGGAAATTGAATTGACGACCACCAACATCGATACCAAAAACCTCACTTGGAAAACCTCTGCCAACTTCTCTACCAACAAAAACAAATTACTGAGTTATGGTAATCAGGAAAAGGTTGACAACTTTGGAGAACGCAATGAAGTGTATCGTGCCATTGTAGGCCAACCGGCCATTCAGTATTTCGGATATAAGAGTGATGGTGTTTATACAACGTTTGAGGAAGTCGCAGCAGCCAAGGCCATGGCCGATGCAAATGGAGTTGCGTTTAACTACACCAAGTTTGCACCCCTCCTGGGCGGGTTGAAGGTCAAGAATATTAACGGCGATAATGCCATTAATACAGACGACCGTGTCGTGTTGGGAAGCCCATTCCCCGATTTCACCTGGGGCATCACCAATACTGTAAAGTACAAAGATTTTGACCTGAGTTTCTTGTTCCAAGGTGTTCAAGGTGGATTGTTGATGAATGGAAATGTAAACTACAACGAACAGTTGCGAACCAATGTGGCTTATTTAAAAAACCGATACATTAGTCCGATGTTTCCTGGTGATGGAAAAACCGTTTATTCGAACAATACGAACGGAGGCGATTTAATGCTCAGCGATTATTGTTTGGAAGATGCTTCTTATGCAGCACTCCGCGACCTATCCTTTGGCTATTCGCTACCTAAGAAGATCGCAAGGTCCATCGGAGTAGGTTCACTCAGAACGTATTTCTCCGGTCAAAACATGTTGTATTTTATGGCTGCCAACTACAGAGGCATCAATCCGGAAGCACGTAAAGAAAGTCAAAATGCGGCTGATAAGGATTTCTCACCAAATCCACAGGATTCAAACAAAAACCCACTTAGGGACGGGTATCAACGTGGAGCATTTCCACTCAACAGAACCTTTACCATCGGTTTTGACATCACTTTCTAAACACAAAAAAACAGGGAAATGAAAAATAAAATTGGAATCATACTCGCATTAACTGCACTGACCACGTTCACTGCATGTGATAATTTATTGGATGACAAACCTGAATCGGTGTTGACGCAGGTCGATTTTTACACCACCCCCGCCCGTATCAATTCGGGTGTGAAGGGCTGTTATGCCGGTATGGCAAACGTCATGAACGTGGAATGGAAATTTACAGAAATCAGAACTGACAATACCTGCAATGCAAGTGTAAACACAGGTTCAGGCGAACGTGTGGATCTGGCTGACCTGGCTTTCTTACGACCATCGCCCAGTATGCCCTTAATTCAGGATTATTGGTACCGGCTCTTTCAGAATATTTCAAACGTAAATGCCATATTGCCATCGGTTGTTGATACTAAATACATTCAGTTGGAGGCCACGCGTGCACAGTATGAAGCAGAATTGCTATTTATTCGAGCCTATCATTATTATACACTGGTGACCCTTTTTGGAGACATGTTTAAAATTAAAACAGTCATTGGACCGAACGAAGCTAAGAAACTCCTTCGCAGTCCTGTCTCTGAAATTTACAGCGAGATAATCATTCCCGATCTTATCAAAGCTGCAGATCAAGCACCAGCAACGTATCCATCTACTGAAACCGGAAGAATTACCAAATGGGCCGCAAAAAGCTTATTGGCCAAAGTCTACATGCAAATTGGCGGTGCTGACAACCTAGCATTGGCTAAAACGCTATTGACTGAAGTGCTTAATCCATCGACGGGTTTTGGATTAGTCACCGATAAAGGGACTTCGACCAGTGCCTATGCCAACATTTTCAATATTGCCAATGAAATGAACAAAGAAATCATCTTTGCCATCCGGTACCTGGGTGGAACATCCGGTATTGGTTCTCCATTCTGGGGTACTTTTGCGGCTGACAATTCTGCCAATATTTTTCTAAAAATCGGTACCCCGGCGGGCAACAACAATCCAACTTTGGAAATTATGAGTTTGTTCAAATCGGACGTAAAAGACACTAGATCTGATGCTTGCTTCAGGACTTGGCAAAAAACTTCGACTACCATCGTGCCGTACATTTCAAAATACATGGATGCAACCATGACCCAACCCATGCAATCGGAGAATGACTGGATCGTCATACGTTATGCCGACCTTGTATTGCTTTATGCGGAGATTTTGGCTCAGGATGGTGGGTATGCAACCGCACATCTCGAAGTGAATAAAGTCAGAGCACGAGCCTTAGTAGACCCACTGCTTGAGTTCACCTCGCCTACAGAGGCATTGGATGCAGTTTACAAGGAACGTAGGTTGGAACTTGCGTTTGAAAATCAACGTTGGTTTGATTTGTTACGCATGAATAAATCGTATGATGATCCCGACAAAGCCATTAACATTTTGAAGACCCATCATTTCATCACCGATTGGACCCTTCTTTATTCGAAGTACAGTCCTATACTGCCTCCGATTGAGAGTTTCTTTATCAATGATCGTTTGTTGTTACCCATTCCACAGACCGAAATTGATACAAACAACGAGATCACTCTTCCAAACAATCCAAGTTACTAATTTCAAAAATCAATACGTATGAAATCAAAATATAGGATTCAAAAATCGTACCTAATGCTTTTGTTATTGTTTATAACTTTAGCATTTGGTGGATGTGCCATGGAAGATGAGTTGACCGTGATTCATCCAAAAACGCTGGAGGAATACAAAGTGCAAATGATCGATTTTCTGGCAAAAGAAAAATTGGTGGTGGACTCGGCAAGAGTTGGTTATAACAAAGGCAACTTTAGAACGGTAACGGATTCCACGAACTTAAAAGTAAATTACCTGAATGCCATCATAGCCGCACAAGTTATTGTTAATAAAGCAGATATAACAATTGGTGAAATTGCGCTTGCCAACAAATCATTAGCCATCCCTGGAAAAGCATTCTGGGCTGGATTGTGGATTTCGGATCGTAGGGCACTTAACGATTCCATTGTGGCAGCATCCGCATTGAACACCATCACCCTAGCAGGCGATTCAGCAGGGCGGGTACTTAATGACGCGAAAACAGCTTTTTCTTCAGCCATTTCAAAGGCAACGTCAACTCGTGGTGCGTCAACATCGGTCGATTTACAGATTAAAACAGCCATCGCAACGCTGACGGAAGCAAAAAAGACGTTTGTTGCCGCAATTATTCCAGCATCTCTCGATGTTTTTGTGGCCAATTCGAAAACCCACATCACCGCTCAGAAAACGTTGGTTGAGAGTTCGGTTGCAGGATACGGAAAGGGCGAATACCCTGTATTGACGCGTACCAACTATTTGAATGCGTTGACCATTGCGAACGATTCTGCAAACAAAGTTGGTGTATCGTACAAAGGGCTTTCAGGCGTTTTGAACGCATTGATTGCACCGCGCACTGCCTATATTCCCTTTGTGGCCGACCACCGTCCATTAAACGATACCATTATCCTTGCAGAAGGCATCTATGCCGCTGCCGTGGTTGGGACCGCAAAAGGCCAAGTGGTTACCGTCGCAAAAACCACCTTGAATACAGCAATAACCACAGCAAAAACAGCTCGTGAGACTACAACGTTAACAGAAGGATTGACCAATGCTGCTCGGTATAAAATCGGCTTGGCAGTAAAAACGTTCAATGCTGGCATCGTACTTGGAGACTTGATTTTTGATAGCGAGGCACTCAAGGCTGCTACAGTTGTTGGAACAGCCAGCGGACAGGTTAGTCAGATTGCAAACTCTGTATTTGCTTTAGCGATTTCGGATGTGAAAATTGTCCGTAATTCAGGTTCTTCAACGTACGATCAAATGATGGCAGCCATCAAGAAACTGACAGATGCCAAGACAGCATTTGAGGCTGCAATTATCTAGAATAAATCCAACCTGTTGATTCTTTTTAATGGACAGGTTGGATTTTCATCTCCTCAAATAAGTCAGCAGGTAAGAGTATTTTTTTAAAATGTTTATCGGAACAATCATCAAAATGAATGGTCAGCCTCTAAAAAGAATCAACATCGCTTTAGCAGGCCTGATTTCGGTTTCTTGTTTTGCTCAAACAAAGAAGCCGACAGAAAAGCCAAACATCCTATTTATTGCCATTGATGATTTGAAACCCATTTTGGGTTGTTACGGAGACAAGCTGATAAAAACTCCCAACATTGACCGTATTGCAAAAAACGGAACGGTGTTTCTTTCAAATTACTGTCAGCAAGCGGTTTCAGGTCCTACCCGAGCCAGCATCATGACCGGAATGCGACCCGATCAGACACAAGTATGGGATTTAAAAACCCGCATGCGCGATATCAATCCGGATATTGTCAGTTTGCCTCAGTATCTGATCACACAAGGATATAGTACACAAGGCATTGGAAAAATTTACGATTCTCGTTGCGTCGATAAGGAAATGGATGCGCCCTCTTGGAGCGTACCCTATTACAATTACTTTAAAACCGAAACAAAGTATTATCCAAAAGAAACAGGAGTACCCGCTTTAGGCCAATATCAATTATCTCAAACAAAAGAGTTGGCTGAAAAGTACAGGAAAATAGCTGAAGCAAATGGATTGCCTGAAAATGAAATTGACGCCTATATCTTAAAATATATAAAACCCTCTGTCGAATGTACCGAGCTGCCTGATAATGCTTACAACGACGGTGCAAATGCTTTACGGGCGAAAGAGATTTTAGTTAAACTGAAAACAGAAAATAAACCCTTTTTCTTTGCGGTCGGTTTTTCGAAACCACACCTACCCTTTGTAGCGCCAAAGAAATACTGGGATTTATACGACCGCGAAAAAATGCCAATTGCAGGATATCAGGAAAAAGCAAAGAACGGAGTGGACATTGCCTATCACAATGCTGGAGAGATACGTGCTTATTCTGATATCCCTGCATTATTGGAATTCACCGACCAGAAAGATTTTGGGTTGACTTTACCCGTGGATAAGCAAAAAGAATTGATTCATGGTTACCATGCAGCCGTTTCGTATACGGATGCACAATTGGGTATTCTTTTGAACACCTTGGACTCATTGGGATTGACCGAAAAAACCATTATCGTGTTGTGGGGAGACCATGGTTGGCATTTGGGTGATCACAATCTTTGGTGCAAACACACCAACTTCGAGCAGGCAACCCGTGCACCACTTATTATTTCGGCCCCTGGTATGAAATCTTCGGCAACCAAATCACCCTCCGAATTTGTCGATATTTTTCCTACATTGTGCGAGTTGGCCGGTGTACCTGTTCCAAGCCATTTAGCTGGAAAAAGCCAGGTTTCGGTTATGAAAAATTCCAAATCAAGAGTGAAGGAATTTTCTGTCAGCCAATATCCGCGAAGTGCCTCCGTCAGTGAGTCGGAACGTTTGGGTTATGCTGCAGGCAATTATATGGGATATTCGATTCGTACGAGCCGCTACAGATACACCCTATGGATGAAAAACAATTTCCGAAGTGATCAGATTTTTAACAAGGACCTAGTTTTTGCATCGGAACTGTATGATTACCAAAACGACCCAAATGAAACGGAAAACCTGCTCGGTAGAAAAGAATATGCAAAAATCGCTGATGAATTGAATGCTCAGATAATTGGTTTTTTTAAAACCCAAGAAAAAAGTAAACGCATTAATTAACGCCTAATACAATGAAGAAAACAGCTTATAACCATGCTATTAATTTTGCCCTACTTGGATTGGCAATCTTGCCTACAGTTTCACAGGCAAAAGAAGAAGTCAAACAAAAGCCCAATATTCTGTTTATTGCGGTCGATGATCTAAAGCCACTTATTGCAGCGTATGGCGATAAGCAAGCCATTACACCTGGCATGGATCGGTTGGCCAAGGAGGGCATGGCTTTTCAAAATTGCTACGTACAACAAGCCATTAGCGGTGCAACACGCGCAAGCTGTCTAACTGGAATGCGGCCGGATAAGACCAGAGTCTGGGATTTGGTGACCGATTTCAGACAAGTGAATCCCAATGCGGTCAGTATGCCGGAATATTTTATCAAAAATGGTTACGAAACAGCGGCGGTAGGGAAAATTTACCACATGGGCAGCACGGGTCCCGGCCATGATGCTCCATCATGGACCTTGCCATACGTCAACGACAAGGCTGAAACGTATGTAAACTTTACTCCCGAAAAAGGCAAAAAAGGGCCTGCCATCGAATGTGCCGATGTCCCTGACATAACCTATCAGGATGGTGTTTGTGCACAGGAAGGCATCAAATTGATGCAACAACTTAAAGTTGGTGGAAAACCATTCTTCTTGGCCGTTGGTTTCCATAAGCCACACCTGCCGTTTGTTGCCCCGAAAAAGTACTGGGATTTGTACAAACGGGACCAATTTCAGATCGCGCCTTTTCAGAAGAAAGCGTTGAATAGCCCCGATATGGCTTATCACGTTTCGGGCGAATTGAAACAATACACCGACATTCCACAATTCGACAGTTACTCTGAAGACGAACTCCAACATCTATCTGCTGACAAACAAAAAGAATTGATTCACGGATACTATGCCGCCACTTCCTACATGGATGCTCAATTAGAGAAAGTTTTGAACGAACTGGACCGTTTGGGTTTGGCTGAAAACACCATCGTCGTACTCTGGGGCGATCATGGTTGGCATTTGGGCGATCATGGATTGTGGAACAAGCACACTGATTTTGAAAATGCGACAAAAGCTTGCATGCTGATGCGCGCCAAAGGCATGGCTACGAATGCCAAACCCACCACTCAATGCGAATTTGTGGATATTTTTCCTACTTTGTGCGATTTGGCGGGTATTCCGACACCCAACTATTTGGATGGCATCAGTTTGGTTCCGGCGATGAAGAATCCTACCACTCAACTCAGAGATTACGCTCTAAGTCAATATCCACGTGGCAAAGCCATGGGTTACTCCATTCGCACCAAGCGATTCCGCTATACGCAATGGATTGGCAATTACTATTCAGCTGAAAAGCCATATAGTGAAGCAAAAGTAGAAGCCACTGAAATGTACGACTACGAAAAAGACCCCTTGGAAACCAAAAGTGTCATTGGTGATATAGCCTACGTAAAAGAAGAAGCCCAGATGAAAAAACTTTTCACAGAAGCCATGGAGCGGGAACACATTCAATATGGAAACTATTCAAAATTGGCAAATTGGCAAACTCCCATCAGCACGACACCTGAGAAAAAGGGACGAAAAGTAGGTGCAATTGAATAAAATAAAAACCGATGTCAACAATTAAAAAAATCTTTTTAATACTTGCATTTGCCTGTTCTGCGAACCTGTTTGCACAACAGCAGTACATGACCGAAAAAAACATTCCTTATTATTCCGATTCTGTCAATAAAACTGACGAATACATTAATAATCAATGCCTTTTGGATGTCTATTATCCCAAAGACACAAAAGACTTTGCCACCATTGTTTGGTTTCACGGTGGTGGCATGACCAATGGTGAAAAGCAAATCCCCAAGGCATTGATGAACAAAGGTTTTGCTGTTATTGGTGTGGAATATCGTTTGTCACCAAAAGCAACTGCACCTTCGTACATTGAAGATGCTGCTGCGGCAGTGGCTTGGACATTTAAGAACATCGGCAAATATGGTGGTTCGGTAAAAAAGATTTTCCTATCCGGTCATTCAGCAGGTGGGTATCTGGACTTGATGATCACCCTTGACAAATCCTATATGGCTAAATACAACATTGATGCCAACCAGATCGCTGCCATCATTCCTTTTAGCGGACAAGCCATCACCCACTTTACCATCCGGAAGGAAAAGGGCATAAAGAGGACGCAACCCATCATCGACAAGTACGCACCGCTGTATTTTGTACGCGCCGATGCACCACCAATGTTACTCATTACGGGCGATCGGGAAATGGAACTGCTTGGTCGTTACGAAGAAAATGCGTACTTATGCCGGATGATGAAATTGGCAGGCCATACCCAAACCCGGCTGTACGAATTGCAAGGTTTTGATCATTCAGGCATGGGGGAACCAGCCTTTCCATTGTTGATCAAAGAGGTTGTAACCATTTCTAAAACAATACAAAACCCATAATATGAGACTTAAAGAAATCTTGAAATCTGCCGGAATGGTGTTGGCTGGAATTTTTACCGGAAACGGACAAACTCAAGCAAAAGAACCTGCAAAACCCACTGAAAATAAGAAACCCAATATCATTTTCATCTTAGCCGACGATTTGGGGTATGCTGAAATCGGATGCAATGGTTCCGACACCTATAAAACGCCCAATATCGACAAACTGGCCAGTGAAGGGCTGCGCTTTACCCATGCATACGCCAATCCATTAAGCGGCCCCTCGCGAGCCGTGCTTCTTTCGGGCAGGTACAATTTTCGCACCGGCGCCACCAATCAGGACGCCTGTTCAGAAATTTTCTCAGCAAACGAGAAAATGATTCCCTTTTATCTGAAAGATGCCGGGTACATTTCGACCTCCATTGGAAAATGGGGACAGCTTCCCCTCGACCCATCCGATTATGGGTTTGATGACTATCTTCGGTTCTACGGTAGTGGTATTTATTGGAGTTCACCAGAGAAGATGCAAAAATACAAGGTAAACGGAGCGGATTTGGTTTTGAAAGAAAACGTGTATATGCCAGATTTGATGCACCTACAAATGGTTGACTTCCTTACAAAAAACCAAAATAAACCATTTTTTGCCTATTATTCCTTGTCGCATGTTCACGGAGAAATCGTTCGGACACCAGACAGCAAGCCGGATACCCAAAATTTCTACAACGACAACACGGCATACATGGATAAACTGGTTGGAAAGTTACGAACAGAACTCGACCGCCTTAAATTGAGTGACAACACCATCTTGATTTTCTTTAGCGATAACGGTACCGCCGGTGGAAAAGCCGATGCAGCTACCATTGGCGGGCGTCGATTGAGCGGACAAAAAGGCTCCATGCTCGAAGGCGGAAGTCTGGAACCCTTGATCATCTATTGGCCTGGCGTCACTCCAAAAGGGACGGTTTGTACCGATTTGATTAGTTCAGCCGACTTTATTCCTACATTTGCCGAGATTGCTGGGACTACACTTCCAAAGGATATTGTTTTGGATGGTCAAAGTTTCAATGCTCAACTACATGGTCAAAAAGGGACTCCACGAACGTCCTTATTTGTTCAACTTGCTAATAATTACTGGGTGCGCAGTATGGATTGGAAGCTCAATCAATCGGGTGAATTGTTCGATATGAGCAAAGCACCGTTTGAAGAACCGCTCGTTCCGGCCGACACTAAAAACCCAGTTGCCCTTGCTGCTCGTCAAAGCCTTCAAGCGGAGCTGGACCGGTTAAATCCCAAAGGAGGTTATATCGATACCGGTGATGGCACCGGAAGACATGCCGATAAAGCCAAAAATAAAGCGAAAAAAACAACTCAGAAAAATGTTGAATAAATTCTCAACATTTTAATTGTTTATGATTTTGACATCAATTGCTTCTTCTCACCCAATAAAATCGTGACTTTGGATGAACTAACGGTGAATAATGACACCATTAAATGCAGAATGATCTTGGGGGCTTGGGGCGATAAGGTAAAAGTGATGAAAAAAATACGGCTCATTTTCTATACATTATTCATCTTGATGACGCCGTTCGCTTACAGTCAAACGTCGACTTTGATTTCCGTTGGCGCTGATGGCAAACTGATCTACAAGGCCGACTCCAAAGGAACCGTCCTTCCAGATTTCAGTGGTGTTGGTTATCAGAATTCCGAGAAACCGATTCCGATTGTCCCCATTGTGAAAACAGTGACGGCAGTTGCAGGTGACAATGTGGCCAACGTTCAAGGGGCCATCAATGAAGTGGGAACTATGCCTTTAGTCAATGGTTTTCGGGGCACCATCCTTTTTAAAGCAGGAACGTACGAAATGAGCGCCACAATTAAAGTTGCAGCAAGTGGCATCGTCTTGCGTGGCGAAGGGCAAACCACCATTTTTAAAGCCACCGGAACGGTACAATACGATTTACTGACGATTGACGGTGCTTTTGGAAAAACCGATTTAGCTTCCACGCAGAAACAAATAACAGATGCATTCGTGCCCGTTGGCACCAAGAATATCACCGTGCAAAGTGGACATACGTTTGCAGTTGGTAACTGGGTGCACCTGCGCCGTGAACCAAATGATGCATGGATAAAGATGCTGGGAATGGACACCCTTTCAAAAATTGACCCCTTGGCGACGAACTGGACCGCTTCGAGTTATAAGATCAGCTACGAACGAAAAATCACGAATATTCAAGGGAATGTACTCACACTCGATGCACCGGTGATGGACATCATCGATCCGATTTATGCCAATGGTTTCGTGGTTAAATTCACCTCCGCACGCATATCGAATTGTGGCGTCGAAAATCTGAGAATGACTTCGACATACACATCCTCCACCGATGAATTCCATGGATGGAATGCCATTAGAATTGATCATGTGGAGAATTGCTGGGTGAAAAAAGTAACTGCCAATTGGTTTGGCTATTCTTGCGTCAATGTAGCGGATGGTGCTGCATTTGTTACCGTCGACAGTTGCTCGATGCTGGATCCCATTTCCAAAATCGAAGGTGGTCGTCGGTATTCGTTTAATGTGGATGGTCAGCGTTGTTTGGTCCAAAACTGCATCACTCGGAACGGTCGCCACGACTATGTTGATGGCAGCCGGACAGCAGGCCCGAACGTATTTTACAACAGCACCTCCACCCTGGAGCATGCAGATATTGGCCCACATCACCGGTGGTCAACAGGAATTTTGATCGATAATGTCACTACCGATGGTCAGATTCGGGTACAGGATCGTGCCGATTCTGGTTCAGGACACGGTTGGTCGGGGGCACAAATTGTGTTTTGGAATTGCTCCTCGCCCGATTTTGTCGTTCAAGACCCACCTTCGTACCACTGTAATTGGGCGATTGGTTGCGTTGGGCCCATCACGAATGTCGGTCAATGGACCAGTAATCCTCTTGGAATTGTAGAGTCCAGAGGTAAAAAAATTACGGCCATCCCAAGCTTATTTAAAGCACAATTGGCTGAACGGCTTAAAGAACTATCGACGGCTTTACCACTTCAGCATGCAAAAACATTTACGCTTGAACTTGTTCCAAATCCGGCTTCACAAGAAGTAAGCATACGTTTTAGCTTGTCTGAAAACGCCATCGTCCATCTTGAAATCTGTGACTTGTCCGGCAAGACTGTAAAAAATATCCGTACAAAAAATCAGCTATCTGCGGGTAGTTATGATGAGATACTGTGTTTGTCTGGATTTGAAAAAGGAGTCTTTTTTACCAGACTGACCGTTGGAAACGCTATTCAAACGGAAAAGCTGATCGTTCAAAATTAAGCGCAATTTTTATGCCTGGTAGAAGAACACATTTGATAAGTTTTGCCTTTTTGCTGCTATTTTCCACGATGCAATTTTCAAAAGCAGCGATCATTCAAGTTGCTTCAATCAATGCTTTACAGACTGCTATTAACAACTCAAATCCAGGTGATGTGATCCATTTGGCCAATGGTCATTACACAAACAATACCCTCACTGTTTCAAAAAGCAACATCACCGTTCAGGCAGCTACATCGGGAGGAGTTTATTTAGATGGAAACAATACCATCGTCATTTCTGGAAACTATACGACCTTCAGTGGTTTTCAGATCACCTCCAATACAACGTTTAACGGAAGCAACACCATCGCGCTGAATGGGAATTACAATACGCTCACAGAAGTGAACTTCAACGGTTACTGTGCCGATCATTTCGTATATATCACCGGACGATACAATGTGGTGACCCATTGCAATTTTCAAAACAAACTGGCCGTTATGACCGATAAGGCAGGCACCGGCGACTTGGTTCAGATTATTCCGAACGCCACTAATCCAGGGTATAATACCATCCGATATTGTTCATTTCAACACATTCCCGGTATGGGTGGCGATTATGGAAATGAATGCATACGGATAGGAAACAGCACGCTTTCCACCTTCATATCCAGAACCACGGTGGAGTATTGTTATTTTGAAGACACGGGGTTGGGTGACAGCGAGGCCATCTCTGTGAAATCAAGGGAAAATATACTCCGATTCAACACCATGAACAACAATCAAGATGCCATGTTTGTATTCAGAAACGGTGATAACAATGTGGCATACAGCAATTTCTTCATCAACTCAGGAGGAATACGTGTAAAAGAGGCAAACAACATTTTTTGTTACAACAACTACTTTGAGAAAGCAGGAGCGACTGGCTCTATGAGTGCCGTATCCTATATTTACGACACCTCCAATTCAACATACGTACTGGACAACATCCATTTTTTACACAATACATTTGTCGATTGTGGTCTGATTGACCTTGGTGGTGTCGGTGCGACCAATGGTACTTGGGCCAATAACATTTTCAAAAAAACCGGTACTATTTTTAACAATCCAAACAACGGTACTTCTTTTAAAGGGAACCTATACAAAGGAACGCTTGGCATCAGTATTCCCTCCGGGATGACAAATAATGATCCACTTCTTACACTCAATGCCGATGGTTTTTATGGCTTATCCGCTTCGAGCCCCTGCATCGACGCAAGCGATGGAAGCTATCCCCCACTTTTGAATATTCCCAGCATCGATACCCTGCTTATGGACATTCAAGGAAAAACCAGACCGGGATCAAGAACACTAAAAGATGTAGGTTGCGAGGAATACAATGCTGCCGCAACGTCCATCAATCGCCCTTTGAAACTTTCGGATGTGGGACCCTCCTACTTAAAACCAGTTACAACGACGATGCAACCGTCCGTAAATCCTATTGAGTTTTCAGTTTGCCAAAATCCGACAAGTCATTCCATAGCCTTAACGTACTCGCTTTCATACGAATCGACGCTCCAAATAGCGCTCTTCAAGCTTAATGGTATGTTGGTGAGAGCCCTACTCAATAATCAGAGGCAATCATCCGGCACGTACACCGAACAAATCCCTATTTCCGATTTGCCATCCGGCATTTATTTAGTTCGATTAACCAATAACAATCAATCGAAAACCATCAAATTCATCCATTTATAAACTACCTTCAAAAGTAAAGGGCTGAATTCTCGAATTGGAATTCAGCCCTTTTTTATACAACTTACAAGATTTTTACCAAAGCGGTGAAGGATACTCCCCTGCTTTGATCAACTCTTCAATTTTAGCAACAACCGCCGGACGGTCCTCCGCATACGTCACCCCAAACCATTTGGAGGGTGTATCAAGTACTTGGCAGGTAGCTGTTCCAGAAACGATCAGGTTGTTCACTACTAATGGAATAAAGAATTCAGCTTTCAAATTGCCTTCGCTTTCAATGAGAAAAGTTTTGAAATCTCGTTCGGAATAGTCGAAATAATCGGGCGTGAAACCCCACATGTTCATAGAGACTGGAGCGTTCTCGTCCACAACCACCATCTTCTCATTTTCATCTTTGTACTTAACCTGACCATCCGTATCGCGAATGATATAGATTCGTTCTACAACCGTTGTGAGGTTGCCGGAAGCGTCTTTAGAGCAAACACCGCGAGCCACGGAACCACTTTCGGACAAGGTATTGCCCACCCGGTAGCCAATCATGCAATATTCGTTTTTCTTACCTTCCATATTGCTCAACCAATCGGCCAACACCACATAACTTTCACGACCGTAAAAGTCGTCGGCATTGATCACAGCAAAAGGTTCTTTGATGGCGTCCTTGCCCATCAAGACGGCATGGTTGGTACCCCAAGGTTTGGCACGGTCAGCAGGGCACGTAAACCCTTCGGGCAGGTAATCTACTTCCTGAAAAACAATTTCAACCGGAAGTTTACCTTGATATTTATTGACGACGATGGTTTTGAAATCTTCCTCAAAAGAATGACGGATCACGAATACGACTTTGCCGAAACCGGCGCGGTAAGCATCGTAAATGGAATAATCCATGATGGTTTCACCGTTGGGACCGAGGCCGTCCATTTGTTTCAGACCACCGTAACGGCTACCCATTCCGGCTGCCAAAACGAAAAGTGTTGGTTTCATAAATTGCTTGGGATTTAGTGTTTTGCAGTTTTTAAGCAGGCACAAAAGTACTAAAAATATAGTATCTTTGCCAACCAATCCTCAAAAAGAAGCCTTATGAAACGATGCATTCTTTTATACACCCTCCTTTTACTTTTTTGCACCATGAGCACTGAAACCAACGCCAAAAGCAACATCGTCCTGATCGAAACTTCGATGGGAAACATCAAAATTCGGTTGTACGACGAAACACCCCAACACCGCGACAACTTCCTTAAACTCGTTGAGCAGCACTATTTTGACAGCCTTCTATTCCACCGCGTCATCAAAGGGTTTATGGTTCAGGGGGGTGATCCGGAGTCCAAAAATGCTGCAGCTGGCAAATCCCTTGGATCCGGTGGACCCGGTTATACCATTCCTGCAGAAATCGTTTATCCTCAACTTTACCACAAACGCGGTGCACTTTCGGCAGCCCGTGCCGGTGACGAGGTGAATCCATTGAAAGCCTCATCCGGCTCCCAGTTCTACATTGTTTGGGGTGATGTTTACAACGAAGTTCAACTGGCAGGCATGGAGGATAAGAAAAAGCAACAGGCCATGCAGGCTTATTTCCAATCGTTGGCCGTTCAGCGAATGGATACCATTAAAAAAATGCAGAGCAGCAATGACAATGCAGGTCTCGGCAAATTGCAGGCAGATTTAATCGTACTTACGGAAGCCGAATTTAAGAAAAATCCTTCCAAAGGTAGTTTCACGGCCGAACAGAAAAAAGCCTATTCGAACCTTGGAGGAACGCCTCATCTTGACGGCCAATACACCGTTTTTGGAGAAGTCATCGAAGGCCTGGACGTGGTCGGTAAAATACAAGAGGTCGAAACGGCTCAAGGAGATCGACCCAAGAACGATATCCTGATGAAAATGACCGTTGTTCAAAAATAAGCGACCTGCAAAATTCTAAAACAGCAATGCGTCCAGAAAGTTAGTCCTGACTTTCTGGACGCATTGCTGTTTTTCAATAAATGGGAGAACCTTTTTGCGTTTTCACATTCAATACGGATTTTCCGACCGGATTCGCCATTCGTTGGGATATCCATTATTGGCACGGTTACCAATATTCTTCATCCATCCCAAGGGGTGCCCTTCAAAACACATCAGCACCCAACCCAGCGGGCAATCCTCTGGCAACGTCATCGCTTCCCGGCGCAAATAATCGATGGCATGCTTCTTATCCAAATCAAAAGACTGAACGACATCGCGGTTCAGGGAAACCGATAAAGCCAGCGAACAATCTGGCAATAAGTCCTTTCCTTTGATTTCACCCAAAACAACCCCAGCGTGCACCACTCGGATATTTTCCTCCAAACGCCTAAGTGAAGCAAGATGATTGGTCGGAAAAGCGCAGATTCGCCCTTGACGGTCTGTATAGAATTCAAAATCACCATCATTCAATGCGCCAACTCCGCCCTTAACAGCGGTGAATGCGCGCCCCGAATTCAACAAAAGTTGTTTAATTTCGATCGGAATGGCAGGTGTTTTTTTCACGGTGGAATTCTTAGTACGCGCTGACTTGAAAAAGGATGTTCCGCTTTGGTGTTCCCCCTCCTTTTGAATCAAAGCCAGAAAAAAACCTTCCCCCTTGGTTCGATGCGGAAAGAACCGATTGACAGCAAGTTCCTTGTTCGGCCCTAGAGCACCGGATATGCCCCAAGCCTTATCCAATGGAATCTCTACCAACTCACCACCGAGTTCGGAACAAATCCACAGCACGTTTTCCTCGTTTTCCGCCAAATTGTAGGTACACGTACTGTAAATCAGAAAACCTCCGGGTTTTAGGGATGACCAGATGTTGCCGACGATATCTCGTTGCCTGGTTGCACATAGTTTTACATGATCCACCGACCACTCCCCGACTGAATCCGGATCCTTGCGAAACATGCCTTCGCCCGAACAAGGCACATCGGTGAGCACAACATTAAAAAATTCGGTCATGCTGGAAAAAGCGGTGGCGTCGCTTTGTGTCGTCACCACATTGGGCAATCCCCATTTGATGAGATTCTCCGCTAGGATATTGGCACGCAACCGGTTCAATTCGTTGGCTACCAACAAACTGTCTTTCGGCAGACAAGATGCCAATAAGGTGGATTTTCCTCCCGGGGCGGCGCACAAATCCAATACATTCAAGGACTGTGATCCGATCATTTCAACCACCTGATTCAGAGCCTTTTCCACGAACATGGAGGATGCCTCCTGCACGTAATAACAACCTGCATGGAGCAAAGGATCAAACGTAAATGCGGGTCGTTCTGGCAAATATTGGCCAAAAGAAGACCAGGAAACCTTAGTACCCGAAACCGAGACTGCTGGTTTGAGGGGATTCAGCCGAATGCTCACCGGAGACGGTTCCTCCAACGCTGAAAAAAGCGCTTCGGCCTCCTCTCCCAGCAAGGCGCGGGTATTTTTCAGAAAAGCATCGGGTAAATTCATAAGAACAATCTTCTTAATTTTAAGGTCTGATGGTTCACACATGTCTACAGTTCCAAGCTTTGACATTTGTCGTTCCAACGTTCGTATTGCAAAGAAAGCCAGAATTCTTCAAAGACGGCAAAAATCCGTTATCTTTATACGCACAAAAACCAAACCCATGTCCGGCACACTATACCTGTTCCCCGTCCACTTGTCCGACAGCCCGCTGGAGAATGTTCTGCCCGAATACAACAGGCAATTGCTGCTCCCCATCCGCCAGTTCATCGTGGAGGATGTCCGCACCGCCAGACGCTTCCTGAAAGCCTCGGACAAAGGCTTCGACATTGACGCCTGCACCTTTCATACGCTTAACAAACACACGACTCCCGAACAGATTTCCAGTTATTTGAATGCGCTGAAAGAAGGCCAAGACATGGGATTGCTCTCCGAAGCCGGTTGTCCGGCCATTGCCGATCCGGGTGCCGACATTGTCCGGATCGCTCAGGAAAAAGAGTATAAGGTAGTGCCTTTGGTAGGCCCATCCTCCATTTTGTTGGCACTCATGGGTTCCGGCTTCAACGGCCAACGGTTCGCGTTCGAAGGCTATTTGCCGGTAGAAAAAGAAGATCGGTTAAAAGCCATCAGAAGGTTGGAAACCCGCTCCTACAACGAAGACATGACACAAATCTTTATTGAAACACCCTATCGGAACGAAAAAATGCTGGAAGACCTCCTTGCTGCGCTTCGTCCTCAGACCCGCATCTGCGTGGCCTTCGACCTGACCGGTCCCGAAGAAAGCATCCGGACCAAAACCGCCGCAAACTGGAAAAAAAGTCCGGTTGAACTCACCAAAAAGCCCTGTATCTTTTTGATATACAAGGCTTAAACTTGATTTTCCGCATGATACGACGACCGCACCAACGGTCCACTTTCCACAAAAGCAAAACCCTTTTTCAATCCAATTTCCTTGTACCGTTTGAAATCATCCGGATGAATGTATGCCTGAACCGGCAAATGTTTCCGTGTCGGTTGCATGTATTGCCCCAATGTCAGAATGGAGCATCCGTTTGCTAGCAAGTCGTCCATCGCCTCCAGCAACTCCGCTTCCGTTTCACCCAAGCCCAGCATCAATCCAGACTTCGCCCGCACACCAGCTTCGGAAAGCTGCTTTATCACGGCCAGGCTTGTCTCATATTTTGCCGCTGAACGCACCTCCGGCGTAAGCCGCCGTACCGTTTCCAAATTGTGCGAAACAATCTCCGGCTTCACGTCGATGATTTGTTGAATCAATTCAGGAATCCCTTGAAAATCAGGAATCAGCACCTCTATCGTGGTGGTCGGATTCATTTCACGCAACACCTTGATGACTTGAACCCAGTGCGCCGCACCCAAATCAGGCAAATCATCACGGTCCACCGAAGTGAGCACCACGTGTTTTAATGCCATCAGCTTGACCGATTCAGCCACCCTTCGTGGTTCGTCAGGGTCTGGGGGCAAGGGTCTGCCCGTCAATGTATTGCAAAATCGGCAAGAACGAGTGCAAATATCGCCCAACACCATAAATGTTGCTGTACCACGGCTCCAGCATTCTGCCTGGTTGGGGCATCTTCCACTGGTGCAGATGGTATGCAAGTGATGGCCTTCGATGACCCGCCGGGTATGGACAAACTGTTCATTATCCCCCAGCTTTGTTTTTAGCCATTCTGGCTTTCGTATATAATCTCCCATTATAGGTTCTTTTTAAAGAAATCGAACATCTTTCGGTAAAGATGTTTTCGATAGGTGTCACCCAAAATACTGTGGCTACTCGTGGGATACACCTGCATGTCAAATTGTTTGCCCTTCAGAATGAGCGCCTCCGCCATGTCCATGGATTGATTTGCCCGCACATTGTCATCTGCAAGGCCGTGAACCAGCAGTAAATTGCCTTTCAGATCACCTGCACGCAAGATGGGTGAAGTCCGATCATAACCGTCCGGGTTTTCCTTAGGTGTCCGCATGAACCGTTCCGTATAAACCGTATTGTAATAATGCCAGTCACAAACGGGAGCCACAGCAATACCTGCTTTAAAGGTCGAGGCGGGGTCCGTCATACACATCAAGGTCATAAAGCCTCCATAACTCCAACCCCAGATGCCGATGCGCGCTCCATCCACCCAGTTTTGGCTTTTCAGCCATCCAGCCACTGCAATTTGATCCTGCAACTCCTGCAATCCAAGGTTCATGAACGTCGATTTCCGAAAGGCAGCTCCTCGCCCACCGGTACCACGACCATCTACACAAACGACAGCATAGCCTTCCTGCGCCAAAAAGTATTCCCAATCAAAATCATACGTATCCAGAGCGAATTGCGAGTCCGGGCCACTGTATTGAACCAATACGACCGGGTATTTACGTTCATTGCTGAAATCCAATGGCTTGAGCATCCAACCATTCAATTGCTGACCGTCGGCTGCAGGGACTTTAATAAATTGCTTCTCCTTAAAGCCCAAATCAGCCAGTTCATTTCGCAGTTTCTTGTTGTTTTCAAGGGCTCTAAGTTCCAGTCCCTGCCCATCATGAAGCGTATAAACGGGTGGCGTGTTCAAATCCGACCAAGTTTGTACAAAACAGGTGTAATCTGCATTGAAAAAAGCATCATTCACACCATTGCGCGTTGTCAGACACGCTTTTTTCCCTTTCAGATCAATGCTGTAAACCGCACGCCTGGTAGGATCGTCTTCGTCCGACTGAAAATAAAACACATTCTTGATCGTGTCGCAGCCAATGAATTTGGTCAAATCCCACGTACCAGAAGTTAGTTGTTTTTGCAAACCTCCAGTGGCTCCATAAAGATACAGGTGACGGAATCCGTCCTTTTCACTTACATAGGTGAAATAGTTCGATTTGAACCGAATGGCGTCATACATCGGATCCAAATAGGTTTCCGATTGTTCGGTCAAAATCAACGTGCTTTGAGCCGATTTTGGATTGGCAAAGTACATTTTGAACGTATTTTGAGAGCGATTCAAAGTCATCACAGCCAATTGACTGCTGTTTCTGGTAAAACGGATTCTTGGAATATAATCCTCTTCCGCAACCGGTAAATCCATTTGCCTGGCGGAACGCGTCTGTAAATTGAATGCCCATACAGTCGCTACGGAATTCGGTTCACCGGAAGAAGGGTATTTGAAACTAAATTGACCAGGGTAATACTTTTGACGTTTCTGTATGCTCACCGAATTCCCAAAAAGTGGGAACGAATAAAATGGAATATCCTTTTCACTGAAGCGGATGTATGCCAGAAACTTACTGTCAGCAGACCAGTCAAACGCTCCGGTTTCTATGAATTCTTCCTCATAGACCCAATCCGTTGCGCCGTTGATGACGGAATTACGAACACCATCCGTGGTCACCTGAATCTCCGTACCAAAGTCCAACCGCCTAATAAACAGATTATTGTCACGAACGAAAGCGATGGAGCGACCGTCCGGTGAAAAGCGAGCGTTCCGCTGCGCACCATTTTTGGAAAGCGCCTCGATGGTGTTGCGTTTGCGGTCATAGACATAATACTCCGTCATGAATGAACGACGATAAATGGGTGTTTTTTCCGTCCAAACCAGCATCTTGGCTTCTGAAGGACTAAATTCATAGCCAACGATTCGTTCGGGGCCATCCCCTTTTACTTTATCCAAATCAAAAAGGATTTCCACTTGCTTACCAGTGAGGAACTGATAACTCATGATGTGTTGCCCAGCCTCATCCAAACACGTATAAAGCTTGGCATCCAGCATCGGTTTCATATCAGGGAGCGTCAGGGCGTTGTAAGTTCCCGTAACGACCGAATCCAGTTCCAGAACAGGTCTGACGGCCTGAACAGCAAGCATGCAAAAGCTACAAGCCCATAAAATCACAAATCTCTTCATCAGGAAATATTTTAGCAGGGCAAAAATACGAAATTGAATCGGGTAGCACGCTCTTTAAACGTCCTTTTGTGTATTTTTGTATAGAAAAACGAAGCAAATGCCCACCACATCCCCCTATAGAAAGTTTCAGTTTTTTCTGGACGAACACTTTCAAACGAAAGTTCAGAAAATTTCCCTGAACGCCGGTTTCACCTGCCCAAACCGTGACGGCAGCAAAGGCTTCGGAGGCTGTACCTTCTGCAACAATCAAACCTTCAATCCAGCCTACTGCGAAACAGAGAAGTCCATCACCACTCAACTGGAGGAAGGCATCCGCTTCTTTGCCCGCAAATATCCAAAAATGGACTACCTGGCCTATTTCCAAGCTTATACAAACACCTATGGTGAACTGAAACGATTGAAAAGGCTCTATCAGGAAGCACTCGATGTACCCGGCATCAAGGGATTGGTCATCGGAACAAGACCGGATTGCATGCCCGAGGAACTACTCGACTATCTGGAGGATCTATCAAAAAGCACCTTCATTTTGGTTGAATACGGCGTGGAATCGACTCTTGACAGAACCTTGACCTTTATCAATCGCGGTCATGACCACGATTGTACCGAAGATGCTATTCGCAGAACTGCTGCCAGGGGCATTCCCGTAGGAGTGCATTTGATACTCGGTCTTCCGGGCGAAAGCAGAGAAGATTTGATCCATCATGCCCAAGTTTTGAGTGCTTTGCCGATAAAAACCATCAAATTACACCAACTTCAGTTGATAAAAGGCACCAAACTGGCCGCTCAAGTTGCTGCAGACCCTACACTGATCCGCATCACCGAACCTGCGGAATATGTAGAAATTGTTTGTGATTTTCTCGAGCACCTTCGTGGAGACATCGCTGTAGAACGCTTTGTTTCTCAATCTCCCCCAGAATTACTTATTGAACCGAACTGGGGGTTGAAAAATTACGAATTCACCCATCTGGTCGAAAAATGTCTTAAAAAAAGAGGAAGCAAGCAAGGAAAAAAGTATTCAGAAACCCAATAATTGAAATTCCTCGCTTAAAGAAGTGGGAATTGCGTCCGAAATTCAATTCAAAATGCCTTTGACCTTTTCCTTCAATTGCATGGGATCAATTGGTTTAACCACATAATCAGATCCTCCTGCCTCCATGAACTCAATGCGGTCGGAATTGAATGCAAATGCAGTCAACGCAACGATAGGAACGTTTTCGTCCAACTCCCGAATAATCCGGGTAGCATCAAGTCCATTCATTTCAGGCATTTGGATATCCATCAAAATGAGACTGGGATGAATTTCTTTGAACAAACGTACCGCTTCATTTCCGTTGACGGCCCTAACAATGGAGAATTCTTTCCGAAGTAAAATGTCAACCAGTGCAAAATTGCTGTCAATATCTTCAGCAACAAGGATCGTATGTTTTAAATTGATAGGAGCATCCATAGTTCAGGTATTTCTTTGTTACAAAAAAACATTCTTCAGTAACAAATATAAGACTTCGTTTCCAATTTATAAAACAAAAAGTTTGTGCTTGTTTTTTTTTCTGCATCGGTTTGAATTTTACATATAAAGCGTACATTTGTTTAACTACACACTTTTCAACTAAAAGGGCTTTCTGAATGACACTTACCGATACTGAACCAATGTCCAAGAGTCAATCCTCCGGGTTTGGATTTTTGAACAATCCCGATAACGCCCACAAAATTCTTCAACTCACCTCGGACACCATGTTCCTGTTGGACAAAGAGGGATTATGCGTTGATTTGGAGATACATACGGACCGTTGGTTTATGCAAGACACCACCTATTTCTTAGGCAAGAATCTCTTCAAGCAGATTCCTGAACGGACTGCAGAAGCTCTTCGAATCAATTTTAACACGATCCTTGCACCAGGAGATCGTTCAGCAGAAAACTACGAGGTGCAGGTTGCAGGTAAAAACTACTATTTCAAATGCATCTTTTCCTACTATGATGAACAACACATCCTCTGTCAATACCGCGACATTACTCAACGCGTACTGCTTAAACAGCGCATCGAAATTGTCAACCATAAGCTGCAAGAGGTTGAGAAAGTCGCAAAAATAGGCCATTGGCTTTACAATCACCGAACGAATTTGTTGAAATACACGAGCTTTCCGGCTGGTCAGACCGACAACAATGAACCTAGGAGCATCCATTTGGAGGATTTTATGAATTCGGCTCATCCGGACGATCGAAAGGCAATCAACGATTACCTCCTTGCAGACTTCGACATCCAGAAAAAAGAATACATTGATTACCAAATGATGCTGTCTGGAAATTCCATGCATTTCCGCATCAAGATCATTGATTCATTCAACGATGAAGAAGGCGACAAGGTTACCGAAGGCTATATTCAAAACATTACGGACATCAAAGAAAAGCAACACGAGCTTGAAATGATTACGTTGGCCGTTCAGAATTCCACCGATTACATTTTTGCCATGCAAACCGAAGGCAAGCTTGTTTTCGGGAACCAAAAGTTCAGAGAGCATCACGGATTGGACGAAGATCTTGTACTAACCAGCATCAACTTTTTCAATACCATCGTTCACGGATCGGGCAAAGTACGTTGGCAAGACATCATTAAACAACTCATCTCAACTAGAAAAACACTCAATTTCGTCTTACCAAAACCTATTCCAGACAAGCCCGAAATTCTGGCATTCGACTGTACCTCCTACTTGGTCAAAGACGCCAGGGGTTCCGACCAAATCTGGACCTTTGGAAAAGACATTACCGAAAGGGTTCAATACGAAAAGCAAGTTAAGGAGTTGAATCAGATCATGAGCACCGTTCTGACGAACATCCCCATGAACATTGCCGTAAAGGATGCAGACAACGATTTCCGCTACATCTTCAGCAACCGGATGGGTAAAAAAATTCATTGGGGAGTGATGGATGACATCATCGGGAAAACCGATTTCGACCTTTTTCCCATCCAGGAAGCTACCAAAATGCGTTCCGACGACATCGATTCACTCGAATCCAGAGAAGAAACCCGAAAGATTATCGTTGACAAAGACAGCAATGACCACACCATCTTCTTTGACCAGCTCCGTCTGTTGGTGGAAGACGAAAGCCGAGCTTTACTCATTTCGATCGAACGCGACATCACCAAAGACAAACTGATGGAACAGGAGCTGATCGACGCCAAAGAACGCGCCGAAGAGTCCGATAAGCTCAAGTCCGCATTCATCGCAAACATGAGTCATGAAATCCGTACACCACTAAACGCCATCGTCGGTTTCTCCAAAATCATTGCCGAAACACAAGATCAAGATGAACGTAAATCCTACTATTCCATCGTAGAAACCAATAACGGCAGGTTGCTCGGTCTGATCAACGAAATCTTGGATCTTTCAAAAATTGAGTCAGGCATCATGGAATTCGACCTGGAGCCCACCAACTTGGCTTCTCTTTGCCGCGACATCCTCCAAACGATGAGTCTGCGGTGTCAACCAGGAGTGAAACTCCTTTTCGAAGAGTCCAATCCGGACCTCATCATCAACACCGATAAAAACCGCTTGAGTCAAGTACTCAACAACCTCATCGGCAATTCCATCAAGTTCACTAAAAAAGGTTCCATCTGTTTTTCCTATGAGCTAAAAGACAAGTTCCTGGAATTTACAGTGACCGATACTGGTTCGGGCATTTCACCGGACAAAATCAGAAAAGTGTTCGACAGGTTCATCAAAGGGGATAATTTTACGCAGGGCACCGGTCTTGGATTACCCATTTGCAAATCCATCATTGAAAAAATGGGCGGAACCATTTCGGTTGAATCCACCTATGGAGAAGGTGCCCGATTTATGTTCACACTACCTTCCGAAAGCCTTATTCAATCAATCAACCGAAAAAGCAATTCCGATTCTTCCAATTCCATCGTCATTCTGGTGGCAGAAGACACGGAAAGCAATTTCCTGTTGTTGGAAAACATGATCGGACAGACCTTTACGCTTCGTAGAGCCCTGAACGGGATGGAAGCCGTAACGATGTTTCAGGATTCAGAGCCCGATCTGGTACTGATGGACGTTAAAATGCCCATACTTAATGGGATCGAAGCGGCCAAAATCATTCGTAGCATCTCTCCAAAAATCCCCATTGTAGCATTGAGTGCGTATGCTTTGGATCAGGACAGGAATGCGGCAATGCAGGCAGGATACAACGACTTTCTGGCTAAGCCGTTTGATAAGGAGCAGCTGATGGATATCCTTCTCCGCTACCTTAATTAAACACGGTTCGGCTCAAAAAAAAAGTTCTCTGTCGAGAACTTTTTTTGAGCCGAAAGCCGGACTCGAACCGGCGACCTACGCATTACGAATGCGTTGCTCTACCAACTGAGCTATTTCGGCAATGTTTTTATTGCGGCGGCAAAATTAGTCAGATTTTTTAAAAATCAAAGCTTTTTGATCTATTTAATGTCGGCCATGAGTTTCTCGAAAAAAGCATCCAACTCTTCGTCAATATGCTTTAAAAAATGGTCATCAACCAGAACCTGTTCGTCATCTAAAAGCAACAGTTCAGCCAAGGTTTCCATATCCTCATCGACCATCAGAACAGAGAACGGTTTGAGGATGTTGATCTTATCAAAAACACCTTCATCCTTCACTTTGTGGACAATTTCACGGAGTAAGAGTTCGCATTCTTTAAGTTCCGCCTCATTGTCAAGTGTTTCGTAATCTTCTTGCCAGGCAGCAACCGGAACCTTAATCAACTCATGATCCTCATCATCGAATACTGAAAACTCTCCAGCTTCCGGATTGGGTAACAGATACAGGTCGACAATGGCAGCCTGCGATTCTGATACCTCCAATTGCTCCAGGGCATTGCGGAAGGCACGATCCAACAAATGATACAAGGCTTCTTTCTTCATGGCGCCAAAAGTACAAAAAATAATTAGTTTAAATTTCCATCAAAGTATATTTTCAGCTTTTGAAAGTCCATAATTCGGTCTTCAAGCGTCTTCTTCCAAAGTACCAACATGGAGATGTCCTCATAAGAACCGCCAACTGGACAGTTGAGCATGGCAGCCTCTGCCTTTTCTTCCCATGCCAACGCTTCCTCTGGTTTCCCTCTGACCTCCTCATAAAACATCATATTGATGGCTGCTCTATATTTTGACCGTAAAAAGCCCTTCACATATTCCGTTTTCCAAAGTTCAGCAGCTTTGTCAATCATATCCTTTCGAACCAAGTCTGCCGCCATGCTCATTCGGTAACCTCCTGTACAGAAATACTCCCGTTTCTCGGTCTCCCAATGCGGGCCGAAAAGTTTGTTCAGATGTTCAGCAACAACGTCACCGATTTCAGGCAAAACAGCTTCGATATCAGGCAACATACTGGTAACCAAGTATGGATTTTGACTGAACGTTTGCCAAAACAGACTGTCGTTATACTGAAACTGAGCAATCAACGTATCTACATCGAGATCATAAATCCTCCAAACGGAATTCACCCAAACATCCCTAGTTGCGGTGTAGGTTTCTCCGTTGAAGTACGTATTCGTGGTCGTTTTTGTTAAAAGTCTGTCCAAACTGAAAAGCAGATGCACACTCGTATCCGAGCTGATTTCTAGGATTTTGGAATTGCTTAGCCGGCTGGAACGAAGGTAATCATCCTGCCCGATCTTAAGCGTTGGCAAATCTTTTCGTTGCATCAAACCAATTTGGTTATAAAAACCTTCATTCAACAAATAGTCATTTAAGGAACGCATCAACATTCCAGACAACGGTTCAACATTGAAAGCAGTATCTCCAATGGTTTTGAAATTAACCTTGATATCATGCCCGGCATCAAGAGGCTGTACACCCGAATTATCAACAAGTACAATGTTACTTTTCCGTGATGGAACGACCACGTAACCTGGTTTCAGAACTTCCATCCGAAACACCTGCATGTTGGTGCAAGAACTGCTTAACAGGGTCAATATCACTATAAATAGAGCAAATTTCACATTGTTCATCTTCTTTCCAAAATTCATTCAAACAAAGTTATGTGTTTCCAGTCAATTCACTTGCTTTTTTTAGGTATTTTTTAGTATCTTTGCGGCTCGATTTTCAAATCAATATAATGTCCAATTCACTAATTTTTTCTTAACAATCAATGGAACAAAAAAATCTTTTAATGCCCGATCAGGCTTTTGATTGGGCCGCCTTTGAGAAAGGCGAAGTCTTTGGCACCATGTCCAAAGCAGAACTCGAAGTAGCTTACGACAACACCCTGAACACCGTAAAGGACAAGGACGTCGTAGAAGGTACGGTTATTTCAATGAACAAACGCGAAGTCGTGGTCAACATCGGCTTCAAATCCGACGGTATCGTTTCTTTGAACGAATTCCGTTACAACCCCGATCTTAAAATCGGTGACAGCGTTGAAGTGTATGTTGAAAACCAAGAAGACAAAAAAGGTCAGCTGATCCTTTCACACAAGAAGGCCCGCGCAACCCGCAGCTGGGATCGTGTCAATTCAGCACTGGAAAACAGCGAAATCATCAAGGGTTTCGTAAAATGCCGTACCAAGGGTGGTATGATTGTCGACGTATTCGGCATCGAAGCCTTCCTGCCGGGTTCACAAATCGACGTCAAGCCCATTCGCGACTACGACGTATTTGTCGGCAAAACCATGGAATTCAAAGTGGTCAAGATCAACCAAGAATTCAAAAACGTTGTTGTTTCTCACAAAGCACTTATCGAAGCTGAACTGGAACAACAGAAGAAAGAAATCATTGCCAAACTCGAAAAAGGCCAGGTACTGGAAGGTACCGTCAAGAACATCACCTCCTACGGTGTATTCATTGACTTGGGCGGTGTCGACGGCTTGGTTCACATCACCGACCTTAGCTGGGGCCGCGTCAGCGATCCGAAGGAAGTGGTTGAACTCGACCAGAAGATCAACGTCGTCATCCTTGACTTCGATGATGAAAAGAAACGCATCGCGCTTGGTCTCAAGCAGCTGACCCCGCACCCATGGGATGCGCTCAGCGCCGACCTGAACGTAGGCGACAAAGTGAAAGGCCGCGTAGTGGTTATGGCCGACTATGGTGCATTCATCGAAATCGCTCCTGGCGTAGAAGGTTTGATCCACGTCTCCGAAATGAGCTGGTCACAACACCTGCGCAGCGCTCAGGACTTCATGAAAGTTGGCGACCAAGTCGAAGCTGTCATCCTGACCCTCGACCGCGACGAACGCAAAATGTCTCTCGGCATCAAGCAATTGAAAGAAGACCCCTGGTCCAACATCGAAACCAAATACGCCGTTGGCAGCCGCCATACCGCCAAGGTTCGCAACTTCACCAACTTCGGTGTCTTTGTTGAAATCGAAGAAGGCGTTGACGGTCTCATCCACATCAGCGACTTGAGCTGGACCAAGAAAGTGAAACATCCGAGCGAATTCACTCAGCTGGGTACGCCCATCGAAGTAATCGTTCTCGAAATCGACAAGGACAACCGTCGTTTGAGCCTCGGCCACAAACAGTTGGAAGAAAATCCTTGGGATGTTTTCGAAACCATCTTTACCGTTGACAGCATTCACGAAGGCACCATCATCGACCTGATGGATAAAGGCGCCGTTATCTCCTTGCCTTATGGCGTAGAAGGTTTCGCAACCCCGAAACATTTGGTGAAAGCCGACGGTACCACTGCAGTCGTTGAAGAAAAGCTCGAATTCAAGGTCATCGAATTCAACAAGGACGCGAAACGCATCATACTGTCACACAGCCGTATCCACGAAGACGAAGCCAAGACGGAAGCCCGCGCTGCCAAAAAAGCTACTGGAGCCAAAAAAGCCACTAAGAAAGACGAAGCTGAAGAACAGCCCGTTGCTCAAAAGATGGAAAAAACCACTCTTGGTGACATCGATGCTTTGGCTGAACTTAAGGAGCGCCTAGACGCAAAAAAATAACTAAGAAGTCTCAATAGAGCACCAATCTCTGCGTTGCTGCTCATTCGCCACTCCTCACGTACTTTAAGTACGCTCCGGGGTGTCTCATAATCAGCGCCTTGACCTTGGCACTCTATTGAAACTTCTTCCACCGTCCTGCTAAAAGAGGGTGTCTCAAAAGTAAATTTTGGGATACCCTCTAATTTTTTGTACAAAAATCGACAACGCTCCCGTCCGTCGAGGTCGACCGCGGGTACGCCGCTTCCCTTCAGTCCGCTTTTCTCACCGAATGAGTGCACCTCACTACCATTCATTCACAGAGGAAACACCCGCTTCCAATTTTGGCAATAGGCAATCGATCTTTTTCAAATTCCAAGGTTCGATTATTTCCACCATCCAACTTTAAAAACGAAGTTAATATCTTAACTTTGTTCTGCGTTAATTGTAGTCAAACAACATCTCCAATGAAAAAACTCCTCGGATCCTTGCTTTTGTTGACCCTAGTAAGTTGTGCCGGCAACCGTTACGACGTTCCCGGAAGCCCGGAGAACAACATCACCATCCAACGTTTTGACAAATCCTTTTACGAAACAGGCATTTGGAATGACTCCGCCTTCCTCAACCTTTACGCCAATCAAATCATGGAAGTTGGAGAACCCGGAAGTGCATTGTTCAAACAGTTTGAAACAACTTTCCGAAGCGATGATGACATTAAAAAACTATATACCGATTGCCAAAAGACATTTAGTGATGTTTCTGAAATGGAGGAAGAGTTGACTTGGGGTTTTCACCGCATGCAGTATTTCTTTCCAAACATCCCGATACCAAAAGTATATATGCACATTGCCGGATATGGCGAATCCATTGTTTCGGCTCCAGGTATCCTATCTGCAGACATTGATAAATACCTTGGTAAAGACTACGATGCCTACAAAAGCTTTTTCTCTCCCTATCAGATCGTGCGGATGTATCCCGAAAAACTCACTGCTGATTACCTGACGGGTTGGGTCCGCTCCGAACTGACCGAATACAAACTCATGGACAACCAACGCCTGCTTGACTTTATGATTTACGAAGGCAAAATGTTGTTTTTAATGCAAATCCTGCTCCCGGACCAAAGCATGGAAAATCTGAGCGGCTTCACCACGGCCCAATTGGATTGGTTTGCAGCGAATGAGAAAAACATGTGGGGCACCATCACTCAACTGCAACATCTGTATAGCAAAGATGTCAGCATCATTGCCAGATACATTCGTGAAGCGCCTTATACAGCCTTCTTTAGCCCTGAATCACCGGGTCGCGCAGCCGTATGGACCGGTTACAGAATCGTTTCCGCCTATATGGAAAAAAATCCGAAAGCAACCCTGCAGAGTTTGATACTGAAAACAAAAGCGCAGGATGTACTAAAAGGTGCGGATTATCGGCCCTAAACCTTCAATATCCAGTAATAAGTAGCTGACTGAAAGATCTTTATCAAACCACCTCCGACAAATGCATTTCGCAGTGCTTACAGTCGAAATGCAACTGAATCCGTTTGGTATTGTAAACCAAAAACAACGGTTCATGCAGCGGTTTCGCTGAGGGGTTTTCGCGCGGACAAGCGCCCAACTCATATTTGATGCAATGCTTGTTGAACATCAGCACCTCTCCAGGCTTGCGGATATGCTTTTCCGATTCGAATGCGGAATCAATAGATTGTACACCGTGCAAACGATAGAATTCTGCCGCCTCTTGATTCAAAACATTACCCAGATACGTCAATTGCTTTTCTGGATACGGATGTGTCGTCTCGGGTAAACGAAATTCTTCCCTACGATACGCTATTTCCCGAACAGTCCCCATCTTTTCACAAAGCAATCTCCGTTGTTCCGCCCAGACTGAAACCGGCACGAACCAATCTCCAGTCCACTCCAGCTCACAAGAAGCGGCTTCAAACAACGTATTTCCAAGCTTAGTCAACTGATTTTTAACCTGTTGCTCTTGGGGTTTCGAAGCTGGTACTTTTTCCTGCACAAAGCTAATTCCTGCTTGATTTCCATTCGCATCCTCCATGCTCAGCGCAAAGCCGAATGCCGTTTCCCAGCACTTGATGGCCACCGGAATCTTACGTTCTGCCGATGGTTTCTCCATTAAAGACTCAAAAGCCTGGTCGTGTGTACGATACAACAGTGTATGGGGTTTAAGATCGGGCATTCTGGCTGGAAACAAACGATTCTCCTCCACTCTGTTCACCCGAAATCCCTCAAATTGCCCCGATGAGCCTACAAAACTTAGCCCGTCGCCATTGCTAAAGGAGGTCAAACCCGCTACTGTAAATTGATTCCCACGAACTTCTTTCACGCGGCCAACCGGTTCACCCATCGATTTGGGCGTATCCGGATTTCCTAAGTCAGAAGGTCTTCCTTTCAAAAAATAATTCGTAAACCCTCGGTTGAAACTCTTGCTCGGATCCGGTGTAAAAAACAAACGACTCACACCATCCGAACTTCGTTTCAGGTCTGGTCGCCTTTTCAGAATCTCATCCAATTTACTCCGGTAAAAAGCAGTCACATTCTTCACATAGGAAACATCTTTCAAGCGCCCTTCAATCTTGAAGGAATGAATACCGGCATCAACCAATTCCTCCAGTGAAGTGGCCCGATTCAAATCCTTAATGGACAACAGGTGTTTCTGCTTTATAAGCATTTTCCCATCCGAATCAATCAAATCATACGGCAAACGGCAGAACTGCGCACATTCCCCCCGATTGGCACTTCTACCGCTAATAGCCTGACTTATAAAACACTGCCCACTATAGCTGACGCAAAGGGCTCCATGTACGAAGCATTCCAACGGTACCGTGGTTTTGGTGGAAATGTCCCGTATTTGATCCAATGACAATTCTCTGGCCAAAACGACCTGTCGAAAACCTGCATCTTGAAGGAACTGAACTTTCTCAGGTGTCCTATTGTCCGTTTGGGTACTTGCATGCAACGGAATGGGCGGCAGGTTCAATCGGGTAATGCCCATATCCTGTACAATCAAAGCATCCACACCCCTATTCCAAAGATCCCATACCAGTTTTTCAACCTCGGGCAATTCTTCATCATACAATAAGGTATTCAAAGTCACATAAATACGAACACCAAATGGATGAGCGAACTGTACCAAGTCGGCTAGATCCTCCAAACTGTTTCCAGCGGCAGAACGTGCTCCAAATTTCGGAGCGCCTATGTAAACAGCATCCGCACCATGAAGAATAGCTTCCCGGGCAGTCTCCACATTTTTCGCGGGTGCCAGTAATTCGATCGTACGGATGAATGTCATTTATCGGATTTGAGTGATGTCGTAAGGCGTTTCCTGGTAAACAAAATAGTTCAGCCAGTTGGTAAACAACAAGTTGGCATGTGCTCGCCATTTCACCAATGGTTTCTTGGAAGGGTCATTGTCCGTGTAATAATTTCGTGGAATCTCTATGGGTAAACCCTTGTGAACATCCCTTTTGTATTCCGTATCCAACGTATTGGGTGAATACTCAGAATGTCCCGTGATGTAAAATTCTCGACCGTTCCTTGCCATCACCATATAAACGCCTGATTCCTTTGATTCAGACAAAAGTTTCAGTTCAGGCACTTTCACAATATCCTCCCTACGAATTTCCGTATGACGGCTGTGCGGTACGAAAAATTCATCGTCGAAACCTCTGGAAATGGCGTTGTGTGGGTCGTTGAACGTATGTTTGAATACGCCGAACATCTTTTTATCCAAAGGGTACTTTGGAATTCCATAGTCGTGATACAGTCCAGCTTGAGCCGCCCAGCAGATGTATAAGGTGGACGTAACATGCGTTTTCGCCCAATCAAAGATTTCCTTCATTTCGTCCCAATAGGTCACCTCCTCAAAGGGCATCTGCTCGACAGGTGCACCCGTAATGATCATGCCGTCATACCGTTGATCACGCATTTTATGAAACGATTTGTAAAACTGTTTCATATGCTCAATCGATGTGTTCTTAGAAGTATGGCTCTTAAGTTTCATAAACTCAATCTCCAACTGAAGGGGTGTATTCGACATCAATCGAACCAAATCTGTTTCCGTTGTAATCTTCAACGGCATCAGATTTAGTATCACTATGCGAAGCGGACGAATATCCTGTTCGTTCGCACGTCCGGAATCCATGATGAATATGTTCTCCTTCTTCAGTAACTCCACAGCAGGGAGCTGTTCGGGCAAATTTAATGGCATAATCGAATACTTTTGAAAAATCCGCTATGGATCCATCGGTTTAAAAATGCAACGTTTCTGTACGTTATCCTCTACTGCAAAGGTAGCTAGAATTTATTTAAATGAAAGAACCCCCAACACATTGCTGTATCGGGGGTTCGTAAAAACGGCGACTACCTACTCTCCCACTTGCGCAGTACCATCGGCGTGGGCGGGCTTAACTTCTCTGTTCGGAATGGGAAGAGGTGGGACCCCGACGCTATAGTCACCTGAAAATAAGGTTGACATGTCGTGCTATCATCAAGAAGCCTTGGGCAAATTCTTTCTTTCATTGTTTCGGACCTGTATAGCGGGGCCGTATCAGGGATACGTGGCCCCGGTCATGAACAAAGTCACGGGCAATTAGTACTGCTCGGCTTTGGTGTTGCC
>Ga0247842_10000140_pt1 | contig 162090 bp, 159 predicted proteins | sample LaCruzMarch2015__3_FD_192411 | JGI IMG/M metagenome (GOLD analysis project Ga0247842, IMG submission 192411) | Freshwater microbial communities from meromictic Lake La Cruz, Castile-La Mancha, Spain - LaCruzMarch2015_19m | ecosystem: Environmental > Aquatic > Freshwater > Lake | place: Spain... | reverse complement strand
TGGTTTTATCCGGTAGGCCCCTCTCTCATGCCATGATGATGCTTATTCCTTCTGCCTGGGAACAGAACAATCTTATCGACGATAAATTAAAAGATTTTTATAAATACCACGCTTGTTTAACCGAACCCTGGGATGGGCCGGCAGCCATAGCTTTTACTGACGGATCAAGGATTGGCGCGGTGTTGGACAGGAATGGTTTGCGCCCCTGCCGTTACATTATCAGTAAAAAAGGCCTGGTGGTTATGGCCTCGGAGGTAGGCATTTTAGATATCGCCCCCTCGGATATCCTTAAATCCGGCAGGCTTGAGCCGGGCAAGATATTTTTTATTGATACCCAGGCCGGACGCATTATAGAAGATAAAGAAATAAAAGAAACTATCTCCGGGCAGCGGCCGTATGGCCAGTGGCTTAAAAAGAACATGCTTGAGCTTGCTGATTTGAAAGCCGGTAAAGAAAAGAAAAATTCCCGTATACTTACCAGTTTAAAAACTTTCGGCTACAGCCGTGAAGATCTGAAGGTGATCATTAAGCCTATGGCAGAGTTTGGCCAGGAGCCGGTGGGCTCGATGGGTAATGACACCCCGCATGCGGTGTTATCCGATAAACCGCAACTTTTATACAGCTACTTTAAACAACTTTTTGCTCAAGTCACTAACCCGGCGATAGACCCTATCCGCGAAGAGCTGGTGATGAGTTTAGAGACTTATTTAGGGCCGGAAAAGAATATGCTGGAAGAGACTCCCGGGCATTGTTACAAATTAAGAATCAAGAATCCTGTGCTTACCAATCAGGATTTAGAGAGTATTCGCGGGATTAAGGCCAATGGGTTTAAAACTAAAACCATCTCATCGCTTTTTAAGATTTCGGCAAAAGACGGTTTCCATAAAGCACTGGATAGGATATGCAAGGAGTCTAGGCAAGCCATAAAAGATGGGTTTACTTTTATTATTTTAAGTGACCGTGGTACAAATAAAGATTACGCGGCCTTGCCCGGGCTTTTGGCTATCGCGGCAGTGCATCGGTATCTGGTAAAAAAAGCTTTACGCACCCAAATAGGAATCGCAGTAGAGAGCGCAGAGCCAAGAGAAGTGCATCATTTTGCGCTTTTATTCGGGTACGGGGCAGATTGCGTCAACCCTTATCTTGCCTATCAGGCGGTAGAACTTTTGGTCAAAGAAGGAGACCTGAATCTGGAGTTAGAGGCTGCGCTGTATAATTATATTAAGGCTGTAGATAAAGGGATTGCCAAGATTCTTTCCAAGATGGGTATCTCTACTTTACAGAGTTACCGCGGGGCGCAGATATTTGAGGCATTGGGCTTAAGCCAGGAAGTGATTGACGAATATTTCTCCGGGACAGTCTCGCGTATCGGGGGAGCCGGCTTAGAGGTTATTGCCCGGGAGGCTCTATCAAGGCATAAGCAGGCATATACTGAAGAGGGCAATTTAAATTTTCCTTATCTTGCTGCCGGCGGAGTTTATCAATGGAAAAGAGATGGCGAATTTCATTTATGGAATCCGGATACTATTGCCAGCCTTCAGGATGCCGCCCGCAACGCTGATTGCAAAAAATATAAAGAGTTTGCTGATTTGATTAATGACCAGACAAAACACCCGACTACATTAAGAAGCCTGTTAAAATTTAAATCTGCCCGTTCCGTCCCTATCGAAGAAGTAGAGCCCGTCGAAGAAATTGTAAAACGTTTTGCTACCGGAGCGATGAGTTTCGGCTCAATCAGCAGGTCTACGCATGAGACTATTGCTATTGCCATGAACAGGCTGAAAGCTAAATCCAATACCGGAGAAGGCGGCGAAGACCCAGCCCGTTTTATGCCTTTGCCTGGCGGCGATTCCAGGCGTAGCGCGATAAAGCAGGTTGCTTCCGGAAGGTTCGGGGTGACTACTAATTACCTGGTTAATGCCGACGAACTACAAATTAAAATTGCCCAGGGCGCAAAGCCCGGCGAAGGAGGGCAATTGCCCGGGCATAAGGTGAGCGTTACCATTGCCAAGACGCGCTATACCACGCCTGGAGTAACTTTGATTTCTCCTCCCCCGCACCACGATATTTATTCTATTGAAGATTTGGCGCAGTTGATTTTTGATTTGAAAAACACCAACCCCCGGGCGCGGATAAGCGTAAAGCTGGTGTCTGAAATCGGGGTAGGGACGATTGCCGCGGGCGTGGCCAAGGGCCATGCCGATATGATCCTGGTTTCAGGAGGAGACGGCGGGACCGGAGCTTCTCCTGTCAGCTCTATCAGGAATGCCGGCCTTCCCTGGGAATTGGGGTTGTCCGAGACACACCAGACACTGGTTTTAAATTCTTTGAGAAGCAGGGTCCGTTTACAAACCGACGGACAGATGCGCACCGGGCGGGATGTAGCTATTGCCGCGCTCTTGGGCGCGGAAGAATTCGGTTTCTGCACTGCAGTTCTGATTGTCTTAGGATGTGTAATGCTCAGGCATTGTAATCTGAATAATTGTTCTGTGGGGATTGCCACCCAGGATGAGCTTTTGGAAAAAAGATTCAGCGGTAAGCCGGAATATGTGATTAATTACTTTTATTTTGTAGCCCAGGAATTACGCGAGATTATGAGCTGCCTGGGGCTGCGCCGCATGAATGAAATGGTGGGCAGGACCGATTTATTGGAAATTAATAATAAAATTTTGCCCTGGAAGGCAAAAGATTTGGATTTTTCCAGGTTATTATATAAACCTCCGGTATCCGTAGGATCGCCGGCTTATTGCACGGTTAAGCAGGAACACGGCATAGATAAGGTTTTAGATTTATCTTTAATTGAACTATCCCGGCCTGCCCTGGAAAAATCCGAAGCCGTGACTAAAGAGTTGCCTATTACCAATACCAATAGGGCGGTCGGAGCCATGTTAAGCGGCGAGCTCTGTAAAAAATATGGCGAAGAAGGGTTACCTGAAGGTACAATACACTTTAAATTTAAAGGCATAGCCGGACAAAGTTTCGGGGCCTGGCTGGCAAAGGGGATAACTTTTGAGCTTGAAGGCATGAGCAACGATTACGTGGGTAAGGGAATCTCCGGAGGTAAAATCATAATCTATCCGGATAAAGACGCAGACTACAAGCCGCAAGAAAATATTATTATCGGCAATACCGTTTTTTACGGAGCGATAAGCGGCGAGGCCTATATCAAGGGGGTAGCCGGGGAAAGATTCTGTATCAGGAATTCCGGCTTGAATGCCGTAGTGGAAGGAGTAGGCGATCATGCTTGCGAGTACATGACCGGAGGAAGGGTTGTGGTCTTAGGCAAGACCGGCAGGAATTTTGCTGCCGGCATGTCCGGCGGTATCGCTTATGTTTACGACCCGGATGGCGATTTCCGGAATAAATGTAATACCGGGATGGTACAGTTGGAAAAATTAACAGGAACTGACCTGGACACGATTGAGAAAATGTTGCTTAGCCATCATCGTTACACCCAAAGTTCTCTGGCCAGGCATCTGTTGGCAAATTTTCTTATTGAAATGCGGAAATTCGTAAAGGTTATGCCTATTGAGTATAAGCGCATCCTGGAAAAGAAGGAAACAGCAGAAGAGTTGGAATTGGCAGAGGTGTCTGATGGGTGATGTAAAAGGATTTTTGCTGGTAAAAAGAGAGACTTCGAAGTACCGGCCGGTATGCGAACGGATAAAAGACTGTCGCGAAGTAAGCGTTTTGCCGGAAAGCCAGGATTCTCAAAAACAAGCCTCGCGCTGTATGGATTGCGGAACGCCTTTCTGCCACTGGGGTTGTCCCGTCGGTAATTATATACCGGAGTGGAATGATTTAGTCTTCCGCGGCCAATGGCAGAAAGCCTTTGAGCTGCTTTCGGCAACCAATAATTTTCCCGAGATAACCGGAAGGATCTGCCCGGCAATATGTGAATATGCCTGTGTTTTAGGGATAAATGACCAGCCGGTTACCATACGCGAAAACGAGCTGGCTATCATTGAATACGGTTTTAAAAATGGGTACATTAAACCTAAGCCGCCAACGAAACGCACTCATCATAAAGTTGCCATTATCGGTTCAGGGCCGGCGGGCTTGGCTTGCGCGGACCAGCTCAATAAGGCAGGGCACGGAGTTACGGTTTTTGAGAGAGACGATAAAATAGGCGGGATCCTGCGTTACGGTATCCCCGATTTTAAATTAGAGAAATGTATTTTAGACCGTCGCCTGAAAATTATGGCCAAAGAAGGGATTAAGTTTAAAACAGGAATTGAGGCGGGCAGGGATATCAGTATGCGGGCATTAAAAAAAGAATTTGCGGCAATTTGCCTGGCAGGAGGAAGCCGTAGCCCCCGCGATTTTAAAATAGAAGGCAGGAATTTAGAAGGTATTTACTTTGCCATGGATTATCTGGTGCAGGCTAATAAAAAATCGGCGGGAGAAAGGATTGCTTCCGAAGAATTGATCGATGCCAAAGGAAAGCGGGTAGTGGTGATCGGCGGAGGAGATACCGGTTCTGATTGCCTGGGGACAGCCCACCGCCAGGGCGCCCGTTGTGTAGTGCAAATAGAGCTTCTTGCTCAACCGCCGGAATGCCGCAGCCAGGATTGCCCCTGGCCAAAATACCCCATGATTTTAAAAACTACCTCCAGCCACGAAGAGGGCGGAGAGCGGAAATGGTCGGTCTTGACCAAGAAGTTTATCGGGGATAAGGGCCGGCTTAAAGCAATTTCCTGCGTAAAAATAGAATTCGAAAGAGACGATAAGGGTTGCCAGTTAATAAAAGAAGTCCCGGGAAGCGGATTCCAGATTGAAGCGGATATGATTATCCTGGCTTTAGGGTTTTTGCATCCGGAAAAAAACAAGATTATTAATGGTATTGGCTTGGACCAGAGAGGCAACCTTAATACAGGGGATAACTACATGACTTCGGCTAAAGGGGTATTTTCCTGTGGAGATATGCGCCGGGGGCAGTCGCTGATTGTCTGGGCAATCGCCGAAGGCAGGAGGTCAGCCCACCATATAGATAAATACCTGATGGGCAAAAGTAGCTTGCCAAACCTGTAATTCTGCCCTACAAAAGCTTTGACTTCTTTCGGGAATCTGATATCATAAAAAGGGTAGTTCAATGGAGAATTACGAGAAAAACAACGGCGTTTTAGGGCCGGAAGTGTCGGCGCGAAAAACGCCTTTTTCTTGAGCCGCAACTTATAAAACAATGGCAAAATACATATTTGTGACCGGAGGAGTGATATCCAGCCTGGGAAAAGGGATTACTTCTGCTTCCATCGGAAAGATATTGGAGGCCCGGGGGTTAAAAGTCACTATTATGAAATTCGACCCCTATATCAATGTCGATCCCGGGACCATGAATCCCTATCAGCACGGTGAGGTTTATGTCACCGAAGACGGGGCAGAAACGGATTTAGACCTGGGGCATTACGAGCGGTTCACCAATGCCTCAATGACCAGGTTTAATAATGTCACTACCGGCCAGGTTTATAACAGCGTAATCACCAAAGAAAGAAGAGGCGATTACCTGGGCAAGACCATCCAGGTCATCCCGCATATCACCAATGAGATAAAAGACAGGGTGAAAAAAGTCGCCGAGGTCTCGGATGCGAATATCGTCATCGTTGAGATAGGCGGGACAGTGGGAGATATTGAAAGCCTGCCCTTTTTGGAGGCAGCCAGGCAATTCGGCCAAGAACTGGGCAGGGATAATGTTCTATATGTCCACGTAACATTAGTCCCTTACATAAAATGCGCCGATGAAATCAAAACCAAGCCCACCCAGCACAGCGTAGGGACATTGCGGGAGATCGGGATACAGCCGGATATATTGATCTGCCGCACCGAGAAAACCTTATCCAATGAATTGAAAGAAAAAATATCCCTCTTCTGTAATATGCAAAAGGAAGCGGTGATTGAGGCAAAAGACGTGGAGTCTATTTATGAGATACCCTTGGTTTTCAAGAACCAGATTTTAGATGAGATAATCCTGAGCCACTTTAAATTAATCTGCAAGCTTTCTGATTTAAAAGGGTGGGAAAAAAACGTAATTGAGAAGATATACAACCCCAAACACAAGTTAACCATTGCCCTGGTGGGCAAATATATCGGCCTTCAGGATGCTTATAAATCCATTTATGAATCGCTGGCGCATGCCGCTATCGCTAATGATGCCAAAGTCGAGGTCAAAAAGATAGATTCAGAAGATGTCCAGAAATACGGCGCGGAAAAATTTTTAAAAGGCGTTTCGGGTATACTTGTCCCGGGCGGCTTTGGCTACCGCGGCATAGAAGGCAAAATCAAAGCCATCAGGTTTGCCCGGGAAAATAAAATTCCATTCCTGGGTTTATGCCTTGGCATGCAGTGCGCGGTGATCGAATTTGCCAGAGGAGCGTGCGGCTTTAAAGAGGCAAACTCGACGGAATTTAAGCCCAAAACCAGGTATCCGGTAATCAGCCTTTTGGCCGAGCAGAAAAAAATTAAGGACCTCGGCGGTACCATGCGCCTGGGCGTTTATCCCTGCAAAATAAAAAATAATACCGTGGCTTCAATGGCCTATGGCAGGAACCTGGCACAGGAGCGCCACCGGCATAGGTATGAATTTAACAATAAATACCGCAGGGTCTTTGAGAAGAAGGGTATGGTTTTTTCTGGCCTATACCCCAAAAGAAATTTAGTCGAGATAGTGGAACTTAAGAAGCATCCTTATTTTATAGCCGTGCAATTCCACCCCGAATTTAAGTCCAAGCCGGATAAAGCCCACCCTTTGTTTAGGGAGTTTATTAAAGCTGCTCTTGTAGCCTGAAGAAATAAAATGAAAACTATACTTGCTTTAGAAGACGGAAAGATTTTTAAAGGAGAATCCTTTGGCGCCGAAGGCGAAAGATACGGCGAAGTGGTTTTTAATACCAGCATGGCCGGCTATCAGGAGATACTTACCGACCCGTCCTATAAGGGCCAGATTGTGGCAATGACTTATCCTTTGATTGGCAATTACGGAATAAATAAAGAGGACGCGGAGTCACGCGGGATATTTTTAGAGGGTTTTGTAGTCAAGGAATACAGCAAACTCGCCAGCAACTGGCGTTCTCATCAATCATTAGGCGATTATTTGAAAGAGAATAATATAATAGCTATTGAAGGAATTGATACCAGAGAGCTGACTTTGCATATACGCAAGCAAGGCGCAATGAAAGCAGTTTTGTCTACCGTTGATTTGGATGAAGAAAGGCTGGTCAAGAAGGCCAAAGATTCCCGGGGATTAGTCGGCGTAGATTTAGTCAAAGAAGTTTCCTGTAGCAAGGTTTATGCCTGGTCAAAAATCAAGGCGAAAAAATACAAAGTCGCGGTCCTTGATTGCGGATTAAAATACAATATTTTAAGGATGCTGCTTAAACATGGATGCGAGGCGATAGTAGTTCCGGCAAAGACAAGCGCCGAGGCAATCCTTAAATTAAAACCGGACGGCCTCCTGCTTTCTAACGGGCCGGGAGACCCGGAAGCGGTAAAATATGTGATTGAGGCGACACAAAAGTTAATCGGGAAGCTGCCTATTTTTGGCATCTGCCTGGGCCACCAGATGCTTGGCCTGGCCTTAGGCGGCAAGACTTATAAACTGAAATTCGGGCACCACGGGGCAAACCACCCGGTGAAAGATTTGAGGAGCGGCAGGGTTTCAATTACCGTGCAAAACCACGGCTTTTGCGTAGATGTTAATTCGTTGGATAAAAGTGATGTAGAGTTGACCCATATCAACCTGAATGACCAGACCTCTGAGGGTATGCGGCATAAGAAACTGCCGGTGTTTTCCGTGCAGTTTCATCCCGAGGCTTCAGCCGGGCCGCATGACGCCGGCTATCTATTCGGCGAATTTATCAAAATGATGAAAAGACATGCCTAAACGTACTGATATAAAAAAGATTTTAATCATCGGTTCAGGGCCGATTATTATCAGCCAGGCCTGCGAGTTTGATTATTCCGGGACCCAGGCCTGTAAGGTCTTGAAACAGGATGGGTATAAAATTGTGTTGGTAAATTCCAATCCGGCCACGATTATGACTGACCCGGAAATGGCGGACAGGACTTATATTGAGCCTTTGACCGTCGATACTCTGGAGAAAATCATTGCCAGGGAGAGGCCGGACGCGCTCTTGCCTACTCTCGGCGGGCAGACTGCCTTAAACCTGGTTGTGGGCCTGGCCGAAAAAGGCATACTCAAAAAATATAAAGTAGAACTCATCGGCGCAAATATCAAGGCCATAAAAAAGGGAGAGGACAGGCAGCTGTTTAGAAGTGCTATGAGGAAAATAGGCCTGGATTTACCACGCAGCGCCCTGGCCTATACACTCAAAGAAGCGATGAAGGTAGTCCAGGATATCGGTTTCCCGGTGATTATCCGGCCCAGCTTTACCCTGGGAGGCACCGGCGGGAGTGCGGCTTATAATATCGAAGAGTTCAAAGAGTTGGCAAAGCATGGCATCGAGTCCAGCATGATTCATGAGATCCTCATCGAAGAATCGGTGATGGGTTGGAAGGAATTTGAATTAGAAGTGATGCGGGATATAAAAGATAATGCGGTGATTGTCTGTTCGATTGAAAATTTTGACCCCATGGGTGTCCATACCGGCGACAGCATAACCGTAGCGCCCATCCAGACATTGACAGATAAAGAATACCAGCTTATGCGTGATGCTGCTATTGCCTGTATCAGGGAGATCGGCGTAGAAACAGGAGGTTCGAATATCCAGTTCGCGGTTAATCCTCTTACCGGCAGAATGGTAATAATTGAAATGAACCCCAGGGTCTCAAGGAGTTCGGCCCTGGCTTCCAAAGCCACCGGTTTTCCTATCGCTAAAATTGCGGCAAAATTAGCCGTGGGCTACACCTTAGACGAGATTCCCAATGACATCACCAAAAAGACTCCCGCCTGTTTTGAGCCCACTATTGATTACTGCGTGGTAAAAATCCCGCGCTTTACTTTTGAGAAATTCGCTTCGGCAGACCCCACTTTGACCGTATCAATGAAATCAGTGGGTGAAGTGATGGCTATAGGCAGGACTTTCAAGGAATCTCTGCAAAAGGCGCTGCGTTCGATGGAGATAGGCCTTGCCGGGCTGGATGATTTAAAATATCCGGTAAGCGACGAGGAATTGAAAAAGAATTTGAGGGTTCCTAATGCCCTGAGGATTCTCTATATAAAAGAGGCGATGAAAAGAGGCGAAAGCGTCGAGCAAATCCATGGCATGACCCGGATAGATCCCTGGTTCCTGGAAAACATCCGGCAGATTGTTGAACTGGAAGGCCAGATAAAGTCAGGATTGAAATTTGACCGCCAGGAAGGCTCGATCAGTTTGCTTAAGAAAGCTAAAGAATTCGGATTTTCGGATTTACAGTTAGCCCGCTTATTGGGCCAGACCGAAGAAGCCATAAGAAAATGGCGTAAGGATTCAGGGGTAAACCCGGATTATAAACTTGTAGATACCTGCGCGGCGGAGTTTGAGGCGCATACCCCGTATTTTTATTCGACGTACGAATAAAAGTGATGGGAGTTCTCCTGCTTCGTGCCGCACAGAGTAACGGCACTCGCAGGATTTCACTAGATAAAAACTGAAGGAGTTCAAATGTGCGGAATATTTGGAATTTATCCACATAAGGATGCGGCGCAGTTGGCCTGTTTAGGCCTTTACGCGCTTCAGCATCGGGGCGAAGAAGCCGCCGGAATAATCACCCGTAACGGCAGGAAGGCGCATTTGCATAAGGCCTTGGGTTTAGTCAGCGATGTCTTTGATGATAAAATTATCCGCACCCTGCGCGGAGAAATGGCGGTGGGGCATGTGCGTTATTCTACCACCGGCTCAAGCAACCTCAAGAATACCCAGCCATTTTACGTAAAGTCAAAAATCGGCGATATCGCTATTGCCCATAACGGTAATCTTACCAATACCCCTGACCTGCATAAAGAGCTTGAAAATAACGGCGCCCTCTTCCAGACCACCATGGATTCGGAGATTATCGCCCATCTATTGGCGCATAGCCAGAAAAAAGATTTTAAAGAAGCTATAACCTGGTCGCTCTCTAAGTTAAGAGGGGCTTATTCTTTAGTCTTAATGCTAAACGATGTTCTAGTGGGGGCAAGAGATACTTTTGGCTGGCGGCCGCTCTGCTTGGGTAAATTTGACGGCGCGTATGTATTAGCCAGCGAGACTTGCGCCCTGGATTTAATCGGCGCCCAATATATCAGAGATATCCAGCCCGGGGAAGTGGTCTTTATCAGAAAAGACGGGATAGAATCATTCAGGCCTTTTAATGAAACAGCCCGGGCGTTCTGTATTTTTGAATACGTTTATTTTGCCCGGCCGGACAGTAATATTTTTGAGCATAATGTGTACATGACGCGTAAAAGATTGGGCAGGCAGCTGGCAGCTGAATTTCCGGTCGAGGCGGATTTAGCAATGCCTATTCCGGACTCCGGCACATACGCGGCTTTGGGGTTTTCTGAAGCCTCGAAGATCCCCTTTGAATACGGTATGATCCGCAATCATTATATCGGCAGGACCTTTATCCAGCCGACTCAGGACCTGCGCGATTTCCGGGTTAAAGTAAAACTTAATCCCCTAAGGGAAGTATTAAAGGGGAAAAGAGTGGCTATTATCGAAGATTCCATTGTGCGCGGCACCACCAGCCGGATGAGGGTGAGAGCTCTGCGCCAGGCAGGGGCAACACGGGTGCATATGCGGGTAAGCTGCCCGCCGCTCAGGTTCCCCTGTTTTTACGGTATAGATTTTCCTACCCAAAAAGAACTGATTGCCTCTAAGCATGACATCAATTGGGTCAGGGATTTTATCGGCGCGGATAGCCTGGAATACTTGAGCCTGGAGGGGATGTTAAATTCCATGCCTCTTCCAAAAGAACAATTCTGCACCGCCTGCTTTACCGGTAAATATCCTACTGATGTGACCTGCCGTTTATGCAAGCGCATCCTGGAGAAATAGAAATATCCACCCAGGGTGATTCCATCGCCTTTTCCTAATCCTGCATATGCCTTTTTGACCTTGTTTTTTGGGCTTTGGCGTGTTATTATATCGGGTAAGCCGAATTAATATGCCCAATCCAGGAAGAACAGATATTTTCCAAGGAGGTTTTAATGGTTACCATTGAAGATTTCAGGAAATTAGAATTCAAAGTCGCTGAAATAAAAGAGGTTATAGAACATCCTAATGCCGACAGGTTGTATATTGTTACCGTTGACCTGGGAGATAAATGTAAACAGATCGTGGCGGGAATCAGGGGTTCTTACCAAAAAGAAGAGCTTATCGGCAAACAGGTAGTGGTGATTGATAACCTTGAGCCGGCAGTTTTACGCGGAGTGGAAAGCCAGGGGATGTTATTGGCTGCCTCTGATGAAACAGGGATAGCTATTGTCAGCCCTGGCAGGGCAATTAAATTAGGCAGTATAGTCAAGTGATCAAGCAGCTTATCCCCGATGAGTACTGTTTAAAGTGCCTTGGCTGTTGCAGGTTTGCCGAGCAGTATTCTGTCTGGTCGCCGAACCTTTTAGACGAAGATATAAAGGAGCTTATGAAAAACAATCTCGCTCCGTCGGTTATCTCTGCGCATAATAAAATCCGCCTGGTGCTTTTTCAAAAAGAAAATAATTTCACCTGCTCTCTCCTGGGGCAGAAGGATAACCGGTGTAAAATTTACTCTTATCGCCCCTTTGAGTGCCAGCTTTATCCGTTTTTGCTCAATAGAAAAGGAAAAAAGGTTTTTCTGGCGGTAGATTTGAATTGCCCTTATGCCAAAGAAAACCTCCAGGCCCCGCTATTTAAAAGATATATCCGGTATTTAAGCCAGCTTCTCAGCAGGCCTCGCCGTTTAAGCAGTTTAAAAAACAATCCTCAAGTTATCCAGGAATACCCTGAAGCCTTGAACCTTGGGCAATTAAAAGTTTAACTTATGAAGTTGAATAAACTGGCAGTTAAGGATAAAAAATTATTTAATAAATTTTTCAGGCTGGCCGAGCATGAATTATCGGTCTATGCCTTTGAGAATATCTGTATCTGGCAAGGGCTGTTTGATATTGAATGGGTGGTTATCGACGATTGCCTCTGCGTATTTTTTAAAGACAACTTCGGATGTTTTTTGAACTTCCCTCCTTTGGGCCGCAAGGTCAGCGCCGAGGTTATAGAAAAAGCTTTTCAGGCCCTAGACAGCTTCAACAAAAACAAAAGCATATCCCGCATAGAAAATATTGAAGCCGGGGATTTAGCTTTCTATCAGGAGTCAGGCTACGAATGCCAGGATAAATTTCCTGACTATCTTTGTTTAAGGGGGGATTTGGCAGGGCTTAAAGGAAATAAATTTAAAACCAAGCGTGCCTGTTGTAATTATTTTGTAAAGCATTACAAATTTGAATATGCCCCCTTTTCTTTAAAGTATAAAAATGATTGTTTAGGACTGTACGATTACTGGATGAAAGAACGCGGGTCAAAAAATAATGACCATATCTACCTGGGTATGTTAAAAGACAACCGGGTTTGCCTGGAAAACCTGCTGGATAATTACCCGAAGCTGGATTTTACCGGTAGGGTAGCCAAGGTGAACGGGGAAATAAAGGCATTTACTTTCGGGTATAGGCTAAGCCGCAGCGCATTTTGTATTTTATTTGAGATCGCCGACCTTAACCAAAAAGGCCTGGCTCAGTTTATCTTCCGTGAATTTTGCCGGGAATTAAAAGATTACAAATACATAAACATTATGGACGACTCCGGGTTAGAGAACCTTAAGCAGGTGAAGCTTTCTTATCATCCGTCGAGGTTTGCCCCGGCATATATTGCCAGGAGAAAAAATGAATAGAAATATAGAGGAAATTGAATTTACTATTTTTGATACGGAGACCACCGGTTTAGAACCGTCTGGCGGAGACAGGATAGTAGAAATTGCCGGGATAAGGTTTAAGGGGCAGGAAAGAATATCTACTTTCCAAAGCCTGATTAATCCGCAGCGCCCCATCTCCCCGGCTGCTTTTGCGGTAAACAAGATCAACGAAGAGATGCTCCGGGATGCTCCCGGAGCAGAAGAGGTCATTCCGAATTTTTTGGATTTCATCAAAGATAGCTGCGTATGCTCTTACAATGCCGGTTTTGACCTGGCCTTTTTAAACAACGAGCTTGCGATTATCGGAAAAAGCCTGCCCCAGGACTTAGTGATTGTAGACGCGCTAAAGATGGCAAAGCGCCTTTTGCCCGGCTCGGAACGCTATGCCCTCTGGTTTATCGCCGACAGCCTGGGCATAAAAATAGAACAGAAACACCGGGCCTTTTCTGACGTAGAGCTTACCCTGGGGGTATTCAATAAACTGAAAGAAAAACTTAAAGAAAAAGGAATCACCGATTTTAATAATTTTTCAGGGTTGTTTGGCCTTGATTCCCGGCTGCTGGCAGATATGAACAACCAAAAAATCGCCGAGATTCAGCAGGCAATGGATTTAAAGGTAAAGTTAAAGATAAAATATATTTCCAGCAGCAATGCCGAGGTTTCCGAGCGCGAGGTAGTCCCCCAGGCGATTAAAAAAGAGAATAACCGCGCTTATCTGGTGGGATACTGTTGCTTGAAGAGGCAGGAGCGTACCTTTAGAATAGATGGCATACTACATCTTGAAGTCGTATAAATTAAAAATTGAGCCTTTTCAGGTTTTCCAGGCCTTGGCCCGCCAGAAAAACTGTTTTTTCCTGGATAGCAGCCTGAACAAAAATTCTTTAGGCAGGTATTCTTTCTTAGGGGCAAACCCCTTCCGCATTTTAAAAACAAAGAATGAAAATCCCTTCCCGAAATTACGCAGCCTGCTGGATAAATATAAGATAGATGCCCCTAAAAACAGCCCTCCTTTTTTAGGGGGTGCGTTGGGGTATCTTTCCTATGACCTGGGTCTAATGTTAGAGAAAAAAGTAGAAAGCAGGCCCAAGGAGGATTTAAAGATTCCCGATTGTTTCTTCGGTTTCTATAATACCGTTGTTACCATCGACCATTTAAAACAACTGCTTTATATATTCTCTGTGGGTTTTCCGGAAATAAATTCCCGCCTGGCAAAGTCGCTCTGCCAGTCTAATTTTAAGAAAATATGCAAACTACTTTCCGGGATAGGGGCGGAAAATAAATGCCGCGGAATATCCGGATTTAAAAATAACTCCAGTGAATTGAAATCGGATTTTTCCAAAGAGGATTATATCGCGGCTATCAAAAAGGCCAAAGGGTATATAAAAAAAGGCGATATCTACCAGTTAAACCTCTCGCAGAGGTTTCAGGCCAGGACAAATTTGTCTGATTTCCAGATTTATAAGCGCCTGCGTGAAATCAGCCCCTCGTGCTTTAGCGCTTATTTTAACGCCGGGGGCCACCAGATTTTGAGTTCTTCTCCGGAAAGATTTTTAAGTTTGGAAAAGGATATCGTGACCACCCGCCCGATGAAGGGGACCAGGCCGCGGGGAGAAAATAAATCCCAGGACGCAACCCTTAAAAAGAATCTTTTGACAAGCGCAAAAGATAAAGCGGAACTGATGATGATTGTGGATTTAGAGCGCAATGATTTGGGCAGGGTTTGCAGCTATGATTCTGTCCGGGCAGAGGCCTTAAGGGAACTGGAAGAATACAGCACTGTATTTCAAACCACGGCCACGGTCTCCGGCCGCCTGCATAAGAATAAGGACAGGGTAGACCTGCTGCGTGCCTGTTTTCCCGGAGGCTCAATTACCGGCTGCCCTAAGATCCGGGCTATGGAGATTATCGAAGAACTGGAGCCTACCAGGCGCTCTGTTTATACCGGGTGTTTAGGCTATGCCAGTTTTTCCGGGGAGCTGGACTTTAATATATTGATACGCAGCATTTTGAAAAAAGACGATATGCTTTATTTCGGCGTAGGCGGAGGGATTGTAGCAGATTCAAATCCCGAAGAGGAATACCAGGAAACCCTGGTTAAAGCCAGAGCAATGATTGCCGCGATAAACGGGGAAGATGTATGGAAGAAATAGTTTTTTTAAATGGTAAATTTTTGCCTCAAAGTCAAGCTTGGTTACCGCTAACCAGGATTGACTTATTGTATGGCTGGGGTTTGTTCGAGACCATGCGTCGGTATAATAATAAAATAGTATATTTCGACAGGCATCTGCTAAGGATTAAGGATTCATCTAAATTAATAGCTGTGAATTTTCCTTATCCCCTGGCCAGGTTAAGAAAATATATTGAAGAAACGGTTAAGATAAACGGTTTTTATGATGCCCGGGTGAGATTAACCATCCTGAAGAAATCAGGAAAGACAGCCGATACCCTGATTACGGTTAAAAAATATTTACCATTTTCAGCTGCCAAATATAAACAGGGTTTTTCTTGCGCGGTTTCCCCGCTTAAACAGGGCCACGGTTCTTTATTGGCAAATCTTAAGACCACAAACCGTATTTTATTCGAGCTTTCATATCTCGCCGCGAAAAATAAGAGATTTGACGAATCGATAATCCTGAATAACCGCGGCTATCTTGCCGAAGCCAGCCGCAGCAATATTTTCTTTGCCAGGGATAATGAAATATTCACCCCTGGGTTAGAATGCGGCTGTCTGGACGGGATTACCAGGAAAGTTGTTTTTGATATCGCGGAAAGACAAGGTATTAAAATATACCGGGGAAATTTTACCCTGCGGGATTTAGCTGCTGCTGATGAGGCATTTCTCACCAATTCTCTGATGGGGATTATGCCTTTGAAGTCGGTAGAAAATCATCTTGTGGGGCAAAGAAGCCCGCGGCGTAAATTTACAAACTTCTTTATGGAAAAGTACAATCTTTTGTTGGGGCAGAAAGTATAATGATGGCCCACTGCGAAAATCGCTTGGCGATTTCCTTGAAAAATGGAAGTTGAAAAAATAAAACTCCCTTTCAGGATGAAACAGCCGGTTTTGGCTATGGGCGGCCAGGCCAAAAACAGAGTTTGTTTTGCCGGCGGTAACTTGGCTTATTTAAGCCCCGGGCACCCGGATTTAACCAACCCCAATGATTTTTCAAATTTCCAGAAAGACATAAAAAGTTTTCTTAAAAAACGCCCCCGGATTATTGCTTACGATTATCATGATGAATATCAGTCAACAAAATATGCCGTATCCTTTTTAAGCGGATACCAGCTTATCCCCATACAGCACCACCACGCCCATATTACCTCGTGCATGGCAGAAAACAGCCTGAAGAACAAAAAAATTATCGGGGTGGCTTTTGACGGCACGGGCCTAGGAGATGACAATACCCTTTGGGGAGGGGAATTTTTGGTTTGTGATTATAAAAATTTTGAAAGAAAGGCTCACCTCCAGGAGATTCCTCTTTTAGGCGGGGAAAGGGCGATATCAGAACCGGCAAGGCTGGCGGCGATTTGGCTTTATTTTATCTATAAAGACAAATTCTTAAATTTGAAGAATATCGGATTGATAAAGAAAATAGATAAAGGAAAATGGCGGGCACTGAAGAGCATGTATATATCGGGATTAAATACTCCTTTGAGCAGCAGCATGGGCCGGCTTTTTGACGCCGTGGCAGCCCTTGTCTTGGTAAAGGATAAAGCCAGGTTTGAAGCGGAATTGGCAATAAAGTTGCAAAAAATAGCTATGGATTATAGATTAAAATCCGCGGGCTATAGGTTCAATATCCTTAAGGGAAAAAATAAGTATATTTTGAGCCCCCTGCCTATGTTCAAAGAGATAATCGGCGATTTAGCAAGCGGGGAGCCAAAGGAAAAGGTCGCGTATAGGTTCCATTTGACCGTAGCCGGGATGATTAAAAAAATGTCCCTGGCCCTGAGGAAAGAAACAAAAATAAACCGGATAGCCTTATCCGGCGGGGTTTTTCAAAATAACCTTTTACTTAGCTTAAGTTTAGATTTATTATATAAAGAAGGGTTTGAGGTATTTACCCACAGAAAATTATCCTGCAATGATTCCGGTATTTCTTTAGGGCAGGCGGCAATAGCTAATTTCAGGAGCTGAACTTATGTGCCTAGGTATTCCCATGAAGATTGTGGAAATTAAAGCTGAATTCGCCCAGGTGGAAACAGGAAAACTCAGGCGGACTATCAATATCCAGATGCTCCCCGGGATAAAAAAAGGGGATTATGTGATTGTGCATGCCGGATTTGCAATAGAAAAAGTGGATCCCGGCAGGGCAAAAGAGACTTTAAGGCTGATCGATGAAATACGTTGATGAATTCCGTAATAAAAACCTGATTAATAAAGTATCGCAGCGGATAAAAGAAATAATGCCCTCCGGAGAAATCAACATCATGGAGGTTTGCGGCACGCATACCCAGAGTTTTTGCAGGTTTGGTTTGGAGAAGTTATTGCCGAAGAATTTACGGCTGATTGCCGGCCCGGGCTGCCCGGTGTGCGTCAGCCCGCAGCAATATATAGATGCCGCGATCCAGCTTGCTAAAGAAAAAAATACAGTGATATTGACCTTTGGCGACATGTTGCGTATTCCCGGCAGCGATTCAAGCCTGGAAAAGGAAAAGGCCAAAGGGGCGCAGGTTAAAATTGTTTATTCCGCGCTGGATAGCCTCAAGGTTGCCCGGGAAAATCCCGATAAGAAAATCATATTTTTGGCAGTGGGGTTTGAAACTACTGCTCCCACAATCGCCTTAAGTATTATCGGGGCAAAAAAAGAAGGGCTAAAAAATCTTTCATTTTTCTCCGCCCTGAAGTTAATTCCGCCGGTGATGCAGCACCTTGTCACTGACCGCAGGTTAAAGCTCCAGGGGTTCTTGTGCCCGGGGCATGTCTCGGCAATAATCGGGACCAGGCCGTATGAATTTATCCCAGAGACATATGGGATACCTTGTTGCGTGGCGGGGTTTGAGCCTTTGGATATTTTAGAAGGCTTGTATATTCTCCTGAAACAGATAGCCGAAAATAAACCTGGGGTAAAAAACCAATATATGCGGGTGGTGGCCAGGAATGGCAATCTGAAAGCGATAAAATTAATTTCCGAAGTTTTTAGAGTTTCCGATACTTATTGGCGCGGTTTTGGCAAAGTCCCCCGCAGCGGGCTTAAGCTAAAAGAGCCTTATTCAAAATTTGATACTGAGAAAGTGTTTCCGCTAAAGTTTAAAACCCGGGAATTAAAATTAAAGACCCGATGCAGGTGCGGCGATGTTTTAAAAGGATTGATTTTCCCCCGGGAATGCCGGTTGTTCTTTAAGGTTTGCAACCCCCAAAATCCGGTGGGGCCATGTATGGTCTCAAACGAAGGAGCCTGTAATGCCTATTATCACAAAGAACCTGCGGCCTAAATCCAGAATCAAAGGTTTCGTATTTTATTTTATCCTTTCGGTTTTTCTGGCCGGCTGCGCCCCAAAGAACGATATCAGCCAGGAAGAGGATTACGCTAAATTATCTCAGGCTTATTACCAGCGGGCAGTAGCGCATTACAATGATTTGATTAAGAGCGGCAAGGATTTAGACAGGTTATACCTGGAGCTTGGCCGGTTATACTACGCCCACGGGCAATTTGAGCCGGCAATAGAAGCGCTTAAAAAAAGTAACGCTCTCCAGGCAAAAAAATTCCTGGCCTTATCTTATTACCGGACGAATAATTTTATCGACGGATTAGAAACATTTAACAAATACCAGATTGACGACGGGGAATATTTATACTACGGGGGCCTGATCTGCGAAAAACTTAACCTTTATGATAAGGCGCTGGAACTTTACAGAAAGACCGGCGGCGTAGACTTCAAGCCGAAAGCTATCCAACGGATAGAGAATATTGAAAAACGCTCCGGCACAAAACAGATCAGGGATTTAGACCCGCAGGTGAGTAAGATCCTGGCCAATGCCCCTCCGGCAGAAAAATATCCCCAGGCAGGGGCGCTTATTTTATCCTGTAACGAAAAAACCGAAATCACCCCTAACGCTACCCAGGTCTCCGAGCTGCATTATCTGGTTAAGATTTTGAACGAACGCGGGAAAGAAGATTTTTCCGAAGCCAAGATAGATTACGACTCTACGTACGAGAAAGTAGAACTGGAATACGCCAGGACAATAAAGCCCAACGGCGAAGTCGCGGAAGTAGGCAGCAGGCATATCCGCGATGTTTCCAAGTATTTAAATTTTCCCCTTTATAGCAATGCCCGGGTTTATATAATATCCTTCCCCGAGATCGCCGAGGGCGTAAGCATTGAATACAAGCTGAAAATATACCGCAACCAGTTAATCAATAAAAAAGATTTCGTATTGAATTATCCGGTGCAGGCATCTGAACCGATTATCTCGGCGAATTTTGAACTGGTTTTGCCTGCGGATAAGTTCCTGCGCATAAAGATATTAAACGGCGAATACAATAATTTCGGGGCTAAGCTGGAACCGCAGGTTTATAAAAAAGACAGCCGTTTGGTTTATCACTGGCAGTTTAAAGATGTCCCCCAGATAATACCCGAATCGAATATGCCTCCTGATGTCCGGGTCAATCCATCCGTGATTATCTCCACCTTCGGCTCCTGGCAGGATATCTATGGTTGGTGGTGGGGTTTGGCTAAGGACAAAATCAAGGCTGACGCCGAAATAAAAAATAAAGTCGCCCAGCTGATCAAGGGCCAAAATTCCCCGGAGGAAAAGATAAGGGCGCTTTATAATTTCTGCGCACAAAAAATCCGCTATGTTGCGGTAGAATATGGGGCGGCGGGATACGAGCCGCATAAAGCCGAGGATGTATTCAAGAATAAATACGGAGACTGCAAGGACCAGGCAATACTTCTGGTTACTATGTTAAGAGAGGCCGGCATACCGGGCTATCCCGTTCTTATCGGCACAAGAGACTATTATGATTTATACGACGACATTCCTTCGGTGCTTTTTAACCACTGTATCGCCGCGGTGCCCCTGAAAGATAAGATTATCTTCCTTGACCCTACCGCGGAAACCTGCCCTTTCGGCGATTTGCCCGGGGGAGACCAGGAGAGAAAGGTATTAGTGATTAAGGAGGATGGGTTTATAATAGAGAATACCCCATTATATCCTGCCGCGCACAACAGGATAGAGCAGAGGGTTATCTTGAAGATAAATAACGATGAGACAATCAACGCGGAAAAGGATAATTTGACTTATGGGGCGTATGACCAGGCTCAGCGTTATTGGCTATTGTACACCCCGCCGGAATTAATCAAGGAGGCCCTTAACGAGAGAATACAAGCCGTCTCCATAGGCGCTAAGCTAGACAGCTACTTTATTAAAAACCTGGACAATCTAAGCCAGCCGATTGTGTTGAGTTATATCTTCCATGGCCCGGAATATCTTACCGCAGCCGGCCCTTTGAGGATAATGCCGCAGTTATCCGGACTGGATACGTCGCTGGTTGCCAAAGACAAACGCAATTATCCTGTTGATTTTAATATATTGGACACCAAAGAAACAATATACGAGTTGGAGATTCCCAAAAATTTTTCCGTAAAATACCTGCCTGAGAATGTGTTCAAAGAGAACCGCTGGATAGGCTTTGCGGTTGAATATGTCCGCAAGGATAATAAGATAGTTTTTAGGCAAAAAGCGGAGTTAAAGAAAAAGGAAATCCCGGTGGATGAATACCCTGAATTCAAAAAGTTTTTTGAAGATACTGCTAAACAGGTCAAGCAGAGGATAGTCCTGGAAAAAATAAAATAAAAACTTCTATAGGAGAATAAGAAAATGCCGCAAGGAGAAAAAGACCATTTAGGTGAGGAGCGCCGGAGGTATATACGTCTGGATTCGGTTTTTCCTGTGGGGTTCCGCCTTATGGCTCCCGACGGAAAGACCCCCCTGTCGGATTTGCTGCAGGGCTTCACCAATAATGTAAGCAAAGGGGGCATCTGCCTGACGGTAAATAATTTAAAGCCGGAATTCGTGGCTCTTATAAAAAGTAAACAAGCCAAGTTTTCTTTGGGGATAGAGATGCCCCTCTCCGGAAAAGAAACTCCCGCCTTAGCTAATGTAACCTGGACAAAAGAAGTAACCGGCGAGATAAACAGGTACTTTATCGGCTTAAATTATGAGCAGATTGACCGGCGCCAGAACGCCGTGATTATGCACTATGCCTGGACCAAAAAACTGTTTGTCCCGGCAGTCTTAAGCATAATCATTATCCTGGGCGTAGCCTTAAGCATAAACAGTTTCATAAGCTACAAGTTAATAAAAGGCAATAAAGCCCTGGTCGCCCAGCTGGTTGAGATTGTGCAGGAATCCAGCGTAGCCAAGCAGAAGATAAAAGAGATAAGTAAGGAAAGAGAAGATTTACAGGTGGGGATCCACTCCTTGCAGATGCGCCTGCAGACGCTGGGAGAGGAAAAAATAAAATTAGATGAAAAAGCAAAATCAGAAGAAGAGAAGCTAAAGACCGAGGCGGGCAAGACAGACAAACAGGTGGAAGAATTGAATGCTCTTATAAGCAAGTTATCGCAGGAAAAGAATGCCCTCCAGGAGAAATTGATTGCCGCCCAGCGTAAAGAAAATACGGTTGCCGAAGAACTCCTGCAATTGGATAAAAGAAGGGCTACCCTTGAGGAAGCTAATTTCCGCAAGATGTACCAGTGGCTGAAAATCCACCAGAACCCGCGCACCGGCCTGGTGATGAGCTTTGAAGGCGACAGTGATATAGATAACTGGGCTTTTACCTATGACCAATCTCTATTGATACAGGCTTATACCATCTTCTCTGATTTTGACCGGGCCAAAAAAATGCTGGATTTCTTTAATAAGAAGGCAGATAGGCCGGGAGGTTTATTCTTGAACGCCTATTACGCCAGCGACGGAAACCCTGCCGAACATGTGGTGCACTGCGGGCCGAATCTATGGCTGGGTATCGCCGCGCTTCAATATATCAGGGAAACCAAGGATTCCAGCTACCTGGATTTAGCTGAAGATATCGCCCGCGGGATAATGGCTATACAGAATGAAGATAGTGAGGGCGGAATCCGGGGAGGCCCGAATGTTACCTGGTATGCCACCGAGCACAACCTGGACGCCTACGCATTTTTTGATATGCTTTATACTACTACTTCGCAGGATAAGTATGCCCAGGCCAGAGACAAGGTTTTGAACTGGCTAATCTCGCATTCTTATGATAAGGCGGATATCCCGATTAAACGCGGCAAAGGAGATTCTACTATCGCTACCGATACCTATGCCTGGTCAATCGCCGCTATTGGGCCGGAAAAATTAGAAGAGATAGGCATGAATCCGGATAAAATTATGGAATTTGCCGAACAGAATTGCAGCGCCGAGGTTTCTTTTACCCGCCCGGAAGGCCAAACCATAAAAATCAGGGGTTTTGACTTTGCCCCGCAAAGGCATGTCTCCAGGGGAGGGGTGGTTTCTTCGGAATGGACAGCCCAGATGGTCATGTCTTTTAAGATAATGGCGGAGTTTTATCGTCAAAAAAGCATGATTGCCAAGGCCCGGGCTTATGAGAAGAAAGCCGATGATTATCTCCTGGAATTAAGCAGCATGCTGATTTCCAGCCCTTCGCCTTCTGGCCAGGGCGAAGGTTGTCTTCCTTATGCCAGCCAGGATTTTGTGGATACAGGGCATGGCTGGATGACTCCCAAAGGAAAATCTACCGGTTCTGTTTCCGGCACTGCTTATACGCTCTTTGCATACTACAATTATAATCCTTTGGAATTTAAAAAGTGATTTACCAGATAGATTCGATATATCGTAAACTATTTTCCTGTTTTGGGCCGCAGCATTGGTGGCCGGCAAAATCCAGGTTTGAAGTGATGGTAGGCGCGATACTGACCCAGAACACGAATTGGTCCAATGTAGAGACGGCAATAAATAATCTCAGGAAGAAAAAATTATTGGACGCCGGCAAGCTTTACCGGCTGCCCCAGAGGAAATTAGCGCCGTTAATAAAATCGGCGGGCTATTACAACATTAAGGCAAAACGCTTAAAAGAATTTTTGAGGTTTTTGTTCAAGTCTTACCAGGGAAACCTCAGGAAGATGTCTTTAGTCGATACGCAATTATTACGCCGGCAGTTACTCTGTGTAAACGGGATAGGGCCGGAGACCGCCGACTCTATATTGCTGTATGCTCTAGGTAAGCCTGTTTTTGTGGTCGATGCCTATACCAAAAGAATATTTTCCAGGCATCGGCTTATCCGCGAGGATGTTGATTACCATGAGCTGCAGGACCTGTGCGCAAGAAACCTGACGAAGGATGTAAAATTATTTAACGAGTTCCACGCGCTTCTGGTAAAATTAGGCAAAGATTTCTGCCGTAAAAATAAACCCAGGTGCGATATCTGCCCGTTGAGGTAAAATTATGAACTTAGGCTATATCCAGAGATTCTTCTGCATCCCCCCAGGCGAGTTAAGAAGGATGGTCAAAGATTTTCATTCCGAGATGTCAAAAGGGCTTGCCGGAAAAAAGAGCTCCCTGAAGATGCTTCCTGCTTACATAGACAGGCCTGGCGGAAATGAAAAAGGAAAGTTTATCGCTATTGACTTGGGCGGGACAAATCTTCGGGTATTGGAATTATGGCTTAAGGGAAAAGGAAGGCTGGCGATAATCAGGGAAAAAAAGTTTGTCCTGGGAGAAAAAATCATTACCAGCACAGCAAGAGAGCTTTTTGATTTCATCGCTGATTGCGTTAAGAGCCTCATTCAGTCATCCGGCGGGGATAAAAAAGAAAGCAACGGGTTAGGGTTTACTTTTTCTTTCCCTATTAAGCAGACAGGCATTGCCTCCGGGATATTAATACATTGGACCAAAGAGTTTTCCGCAAAAGGAGCGGCAGGCAAAGACGTGGTAAAATTACTCAACGATGCCTTGGAAAGGAAAGGGCTTGGAGGTATAAAAGTATCGGCCTTGGCCAATGATACCGTCGGTACACTTGTTGCCCGCAGCTACCAAGACCGCTATTGCGATATAGGGGTGATTTTGGGCACAGGGACAAATGCCTGCTACAGGGAAAAGGTATCAAAAATAACCAAGTGGAGAGGCAAAGCTGGGCGGACAGCCCATATGATAATCAATATGGAATGGGGTAATTTTAACCTGTTGCGCCAGTCGCCTTACGATATACAATTGGATAATGCTTCGGAAAACCGGGGAGAGCAGATTTTAGAGAAGATGGTTTCAGGGAAATATTTGGGGGAGATCAGCCGCCTTATTTTAAAAGATTTAATTAAAAGAAAAATGCTTTTTAAGGGATGCGGTTCTTCCGTGTTAGGTAAAACGGGGAGTTTTAAGACAGAATATATGTCGCGGATACAAGGCGACCAGTCGGCAGATTTATCGCAGGCCGAGGAAATATTAAAAAATTTGGGCGTAGTTAAATCTACGTTGGAAGACAGGTTACTGGTGAAGCAAATATGCGATGTGGTATCAACGCGGGGAGCGCGCATTGCCGCCGCGGCAATGGCCAGCGTAGTTACCCGGATAGATCCCCACCTGTCAAAAAAGCATACCCTTGCCGTTGACGGCAGCCTGTATGAAAAATATTTTGGTTTCGCCAAAAATATTAAGGCCGGCCTCAGGGAGTTATTCGGGAATAAGGCCGCCAGGATTAAAATGGCCCTGACTAAAGACGGTTCAGGAAAAGGCTCTGCAATTGTGGCAGCCCTGGGTAAAGTCCTGCTGGTTTTTATCCTGGTTTTTTGTTTCGCCTTCCCTTTGTATGCCGCTCCCTGTTACGGTACCAAGATGCCCAAGAAAAAAGAATTCTTCGCCGGGGCAGAGGCCTACAGTATTTTTAAGAGATACCTGAAAGACCAATATGGAAAGTTAAGGAGCGCCCAGGAATTTGTCCTGCTTTCTTACGGAGTTTTTGACTGGTTATCTATAGATTTAAAAGGAGGCGCGGGTTTTATAAAACAGCACCCTGTTGGCAGCGATGAATTAGATTATCCCACCAGTTTTGCCGGAGGTTATGGCCTGCGTTTTAAACTTTACGACAAGCAAGCCTATAAGATGGTTTTAGGTTTCCAGCATATAAGTGTCCATCCCCAGAGTATCCATCTGGGAAGCGTCAAGCATAAAGCCATCCTAGATGACTGGCAGGTTTCGGTTCTGGTTTCCCGCGAATTCGCAAAATTTACCCCTTACCTGGGGACGAGGTGGTCAAGGATAGACTATATACATTGGGTAGGCGAAGACAGGAAAAGGGAGATGTCGGATTTGACCAGGAGCATCGGGTTTATCTTCGGCCTGAATTTACCTTTGACCAAAAAAATCTGGTTGAATTTAGAAGGCCAGCTGTTTGACAGCGAGGCTGCCGCATGCAGCCTGAATTATAGTTTTTAGCTTTACGGATAATTATGATAAACCAAAAACGGCTGGTCAGCCTTGTTCAAAAACTTATCCGGATAAACTCGGAAAATCCGCCCGGGGATGAATCCAGGATCGCCGCTTTTGTGAAGGATTATCTTAGCCGGCGGGGATTAAAGGCCAGGATATACGAATTCAAAAAAAAGCGTTCTAACGTGGTAGCAGTCCTGGAGAAGAAAGGCAGCAAGCGTTCTTTGCTGATTACTCCGCACTTGGATACTGTTCCCTGCGGGCAAAATTGGCATTTCCCTCCTTTCCGTGGAATGATAAACAAGGGAAGAATTTATGGATTAGGGGCGACTGACCGTAAGGGGGATTTAGCAGTCGGCCTGGAGGTAATAAACAGCATTATTGAAGACAGGATTTTTTTGGACTATAATCTTATTTTTGCCGCCACCGCCGATGAAGAGAGCGGTTCGGGTTTGGGGGTTATCCCGTTATTAGACAAGGGAATACTTAAGCCTGATGCCGCGGTAGTATTAGATGCCGACGATTTCAGTATTGTAGTGGCTCAGAAAGGCCTGGCCCATCTAAAGGTCAAGATAGAGGGCAAGAGGGCGCATGGCGCTTACCCCTGGCTGGGAATAAACGCGATTGATATTGCCTCTCTTGTCATCCAGGAATTAAAGAGCCGTAAGGCCGGCTGCTCAAAGAATAAATACCTGAAAGCCTCCACCCTGAATATCGGGACAATAAGAGGCGGAGATAAAGTCAACGTGGTGGCTGACTGGTGCGAGCTGGAACTGGATTTTAGATTTTTGCCGGGCGAGTCGGCCAAGAAAATCATAGAAGATTTAAAAAGTATAATCAAAAAGCATGCCAAAAAATTTAAAATAGAGATTGAGGGCATCCAGAGGCCTTACCAGATCAATGAAAAGCATCCGCTGGTGGATGGCTTAAAGAAGGCGATGCGGAAGATGGGGGCCAGGCCCAGGGTAGAGGGTTCGGAAGGGGCCACTGTCATCACTTTTTTCCAGGACAAAAATATACCGGCTATTGCCACTGGTTTTGGCTGTGGAGGCTGTAACCATATAGCTGATGAGTATGTCAAAATAGGCAATTTATACAAAGGGGCAAAAGTTTTAGAAGAGTTCTTAAAGAATTACAAGTCTTAACCTATCCCCCTCATAGATTAAAGCAGGGGGATTAATTCGGGCAAACAATTTACGTTCACTTCGTTCCGTAAATTGTGCCCTCATTAAGGAGAGAACATGGAAGGTATTAAAATTTCTAAAAGGCCGCGGCTGAAAAATCCCTATCTGGTTGTTGCCTGGCCGGGGATGGGGGAGGTAGCCTTTAAGGCCGCGACTTATTTAGTGGATAAGCTTCGGGCGGAAGAGTTTGCCGAGATTGCCCCGGGGGAATTTTTCTATTTGACCGGCATCAGCATCCAGGAAGGGGTGTTGAGCCTGCCGGAATTGCCTTACAGCAAATTCTATTACTGGAAGAATAAATCCGGCAATAATGACCTGGTAATATTTGTCAGCAATGCCCAGCCGGACTTAACCAAGGCAGAAGAGTATTCTAAGAAGATTCTATCTCTGGCCAAAAGTTTAAAGATAAAAAAGGTGATCAGTTTTGCGGCCATGCCCCAGGCTATTGACCATACCCAGGATGGCCGGGTCTGGTGCGCGGTTACCTCAAGCGAATTAAATAACGACCTTAAAAAATATGAGCTTTCTCTTTTGTCTACCGGCCAGATCAGCGGGATGAACGGTTTGTTATTAGGCCTGGCTAAGAGAGACGGACTGCCGGGTTTATGCCTCCTGGGCGAGATACCGCTTTATACTATTCAGATAGAAAACCCTAAAGCTTCTTACGCGGTGCTGGAAGTGTTGGGTAAGATATTGAATATCCAGTTGGACTTGACCGGGCTTATAGAGCAGGCGCATATCCTGGAAGACGAGATTAACAAACTTCTGGAATACCTTAAGGTGGGGCCGCAGACCGCAAACCCTATCGGGGAAGAGGAGATAGAGAAGATAAAGAAAACCTTAAGCCAGTTAACCAAACTGCCGCTTTCCATAAAGGATAAAATCGAGAAACTCTTTGAACAGGCAAAGTCGGATATTTTAAAAGCCAATGAATTGAAGGCGGAGTTGGATAAATGGAGCGTATATAAAGAATACGAAGACAGGTTTCTGGACCTGTTCAAGAAATCAAAGGATAAAGATAATTGAGCGGTACAGCTAAAATAAAAGCCATTATATTTGACCTGGGGAATGTGCTGATAGATTTTGACCATATGATAGCGGCGCAGAAGATTTCCGGATTTACAAATATGGCGGCAGAGGATATCTTCAACCTTTTCTTTGATTCGCCCCTGACCGGGTCTTTTGAGGAAGGCAGGATTTCGCCCCGGGATTTTTTTTCTGACGTAAAAGAGAGATTAAATCTAAAATTGGATTATGATGGATTTTTGCCTATCTGGAACGGGATATTTTTTTTCAGCGAAAAAAACCGCAGTGTTTACGGCCTGGCTAAGTCTCTAAAAAAACGTTATAATGTATCTGCTTTGTCGAACGTTAATATTCTACACCTCGAGCATATCAAGAAAAATTTTCCGATTTTTGACGCCTTCCACAATGTAATTACTTCCTGCGAATTGGGCTTTAAAAAACCGGATCCCGCGATTTATAAAAAGGCGCTGGAAATATCAGGGGTTGAAGCGGCAAGCGCCTTTTATACCGACGACAGGGCGGAACTTACCGAAAAGGCAAAAGAGCTGGGCATCAGGAGTTTTGTTTTTACCGGGGTAGAACAGCTGCGCAAAGACCTTCGGGCTGCCGGAGTAAATATCAATCAATAAAATGCCATTTAAAAAAATACTGCTCGGCCACGGAAGCGGCGGCAGATTGATGCATAATCTTATCAATGAACTGCTGCTCAAAAAGCTCGATAATCCCGTATTGAGGGAACTTGCTGATGGCGCCCGCCTAAACTATAAAGACGGGATTGTTTTTTCCACCGATTCATTTGTAGTCAGCCCGATAAAATTTCCCGGAGGCGATATTGGAAAACTGGCGGTCTGCGGTACGGTCAATGACTTGGTGATGATGGGGGCGGTTCCGGAGTATCTTTCCCTGGCATTGATTGTGGAGGAGGGCCTGGACTTCGCTATTTTAGAAGAGATAGTTGATTCCATTTCTTTAAATGCTAAAAAGAGCGGGGTAAGTTTTGTCACCGGAGACACAAAAGTAGTCGAGAAAGGCGCCTGCGATAAAATCTTTATTAATACTTCCGGCATCGGCAGGAGTATTAAGAACAGGAAATTATCCCTGAAAAATATAGAGCCCGGCGATAAAATTATTGTTACCGGAGAAATCGGCAGGCATGGCTTAGCGGTGTTAGCCAAAAGGAAGGAATTGAGTTTCGGGTTAAACATCAAAAGCGATTGCGCGGCCTTAAACGGCCTGATTATCCCTGTTCTTAAAAAAACCGGCGCTATAAAATTTATGCGCGACCCTACCCGGGGCGGGGTGGCTACTACCTTAAATGAAATCGCTGAAGGCGCGAATCTCGGCATTGCTATTGAAGAAAAAAATATACCCATATCCGGCAAAGTAAGGGCAGCCTCCGAATTATTAGGGATTGACCCTTTGTATATTGCTAACGAGGGGATTGCGATATTAGTCGTGGAGGAAAAAAACGCGGGGATAATTTTAGCTTTATTGAAGAAGCATCCTTTAGGCAGAAATGCCAGGGAGATAGGGGTTATTCAATCAGGGCCTGGAGGGCAGGTCATCCTAAATACTATTCTCGGCACGCAGCGCATCGTGGATATGCTGACTAGCGAGCCGTTGCCAAGGATTTGTTAAATGAAAACTACTAGATATCAGAGAAAGTTCTACCGGGACTGGGCTAAGAATAAGGATTTACATCTGGCGCGCGTTGTTACCAAAGAGACGGATTTAGAGATTCTTACCGACAAGCCTTTGGATAAAAAATTCGTCGAGGAGAAAATACACTTATACCGCTGGCATATAGAAAATTATATAACCAGGGACAGCAGGTTTTTAACCAGCCTAAAGCCGATATCGGTAGAAATGAACGCGCCGTTAATTGTAAAAGAGATGGCCCGGGCGGCAGAGAAAGCTAATGTTGGCCCTATGGCGGCAGTGGCTGGCGCTATCGCGGAATTTGTGGGAAGAGATTTATTGAAGAGCGGATACAAGGATGTGATTATCGAGAACGGCGGAGATATTTTTTTAAAGGCCCGCAAAGCCCGGTCCATAGGGATTTATGCCGGAAAGGCCAAGCAATGGAATAAACTCAGTTTAAAAATAAAAGCAAAAAATACGCCCATGGGTATATGCACCTCTTCCGGTAACATCGGGCATTCTTTGAGCTTTGGCTGCGCGGACAGCGTGGTAATACTTTCTAAAAACGCGTCTTTGGCAGATGCCGTAGCTACCGCTACGGCTAACCTGGCCAGGTCAAAACAGGATTTGGCGTTTGCCCTGGATTTTGCCCGCTCCATAAAAGGCGTATCAGGGGTGGTGATTATATTAAAAAATGACCTGGTCAGCTGGGGAAGCGCATTTGAATTTGTAAAATGAGACGGGCTCCGGAAATATCCATAAGCAGGCTGGCATTATATTTGCGGTTCCTGGAGGATTATATAAAAGAGAAGGGCCCGCAATCTACCATCAATTCTACAGAGCTGGCCCAATTTTTGGATATTAATCCCCACCAGATAAGGAAGGACCTTTCTTATTTCGGAAAATTCGGCGAACGGGGAGTAGGTTACCGTACCGAAGAATTAAGAGATAAAATCATCCGGATACTGGGTTTAAGCAAGAAATGGAATTTATGCCTTTGCGGAGCGGGTAATCTTGGTTCGGCTCTTCTTGCCTACAGGGGGTTTAAGCAGATGCGCCTGGATATAGTGGCTATATTTGACAATAACCCCGAAAAAATCGGGAAGACCATCCAGGGGGTCAAGGTGTATAGCCCTGGAAGCATAAGCTCTGTGGCAAAAAGGTTGAATATTGATATAGCTATCATCGCAGTCCCGCTGACATCGGCTCAAAAAATAGCCGATAATCTGATCAAGGCGGGGGTAAGGGCGATTTTGAATTTTGCCCCGGCTAAATTAAATGTCCCAAAGAATGTTAAATTACGCAACGTAGATTTATCCACAGAATTAATTAATCTTACCTACTTTTTATCCTCTCTCGGCTAGCCGGATATGCTGTTTCTCCGTCGGTAAATAATAAATAAAAAAAATTCTCAAAAACAAAAAATGCTTGACAAGGACTACATATTGTGATAAAAAAATAGTATAAATACAATATGTAGGAGAAGGCTTAGAGGTTTTCTAGGAGGTTAGAAAGACTAAATTGAAAAACTAGGCGATTGATTAAAGGGCTCTTTTGGTGTAGAGCCCTTCTTTTTTAACTTAAAATGAAAATAGTAGGTTTAACATACGATTTAAAAACAGATTACGCCTTTAAAAAGGGAGATCCGCCTGACGCTAACGCGGAATTTGACCATCCTTCCACTATAGAGGTGATAGCCGCGGCTATTGAATCCCAGGGTTTTAAAGTAAAGAAAATCGGCAATGTCTCCCGCCTGCTGGAGACTATAGACAAACTGGGCGTGGATATAGTTTTTAATATTTCTGAAGGCACGACCGGCAGAAACAGGGAATCCCAGGTCCCGATATTATTAGAGATGGCGGGGATACCTTTTGTCGGAGCCGATGCCCTGACCCTGGCCCTGACCCTGGATAAATTTATGGCGAAAAAGATTTTTGTCGCCGAGAAGATCCCTACCCCGAAATTCTTTGAGCTAAAATCTATCGATGCCCTGGTGAATACCGACCATTTGAAATTTCCCCTTATCGTAAAGCCGCGTTTTGAAGGCTCTTCCAAGGGTATGAGTGAAAATTCCCGCGTGGAAAATAAGGAAGAGCTTAAGAAACAGGCGGAATATATCATCAAGGCTTATAAACAGCCCGCGCTGGTGGAAGAATTTATCTCCGGCCAGGAATTTACCGTGGTAGTAATCGGCAATAACTCTCCTGAGGCGATGCCTATCGTCCAGATAAAAATAGACGGCCGCCTCAAGCTTAATGATAAATTCTATACCTTTGCGCGCATCACTTCCAACAGGCTGGAATATATCTGCCCGGCGAAGATAAGCCAGGATTTAAAGAGCAGGATTTTGGGGTTAGCCCTGAAGACCTACGAGGCGGTAGAATGCCGTGATTTTGGCAGGGTTGATTTCCGGGTTGATAATGAAGGCAATGTTTACGTGCTGGAGATAAATCCCCTGCCTTCTCTGTCCACCGAGGATGTTTTTCCGCTGGTGGCGAAAGAGACCGGGATTACTTACGAAAAAATAATCGGCAAGATTTTAAAGGCCGCCTCTGAAAGATACACCTTAAATTAGATGAAGATTACTTTAGCCTACAACCTTAAGAAAAAAGACGAGACTAAGCCCGCGGATTATTGTTCGGAGTTTGACTCCGAGGAAACCATAAACGCGATTACCTGCGCCCTCCAGAAAAAAGGCCACGTAGTCAACCAGGTGGAAGTAGGCCAGCCGAATTTATTTTCCTATTTCAGGAACAACCGGGTGGATATGGTTTTTAACATCGCCGAGGGCCGCTCAGGCAAGTTTCGCGAATCAGAAATACCCGCCATACTGGATTATCTGGATATACCTTACACCGGCTCCAATACTTTTTCCCTGGCCTTAGCGCTTAATAAAGCCCTGACTAAAAAAATACTGATTGCCGAGAATATTTCTACTCCCCGCTTCCAGGTTTTTATAAGAGGAAACGAAGAATTAAACCCCGAATTAAAATTTCCGCTTATCGTAAAGCCGAACTGTGAAGGTTCGGCTAAGGGGATAACCGCTTCCAATGTGGTCGGTACCAAAGACGAACTTTTTAAAAGAATCAAAGAGTTGAAAGAGATATACCGGCAGGAGATGCTGGTGGAAGAGTTTATTGAAGGAAAAGAGCTGACCGTGGGGATTTTAGAGAACGGCAAGACCACGATATTGCCGATCCTGGAGATAGATTTTTCAACCTGCAAAAACAGCGGAGAATACTTCTATTCCTGGAGGATGAAGGAATACCAGGGGAATGAAGAATTGGGCCTGACCCCGACTTTCCATTGCCCTGCCCGCCTGGATAAAGAAGTGGAAAGAAAAGTAAAAGAGGTGGCCTTAAAGACTCATCATGCCGTGGGCTGTTTTGATATATCGCGCACGGATATACGTTTGAACAAAGACAATATTCCTTATGTGCTGGAGATAAATCCTTTGCCCGGGCTTGACCCCAGGGAATCAAACTTTCCGGTGATGGCTTATGCCGCCGGAATGAAATACGAAGATCTTATTGAGGCAATATTAATGAGCGCAACTAAAAGAAGAGAGGAGCAAATTGAATAACAATACTGTTACAGCTGAAAGCCAAAAGTTGCAGCAGGAAGCGCCGCAGCAGGTCCGTCCGTCAAGAAGGTCGGCGGATTACCAGCAGATAGCTTTATACAAAGATGTAAACCCGCTGGATTGGGAAGATTGGCACTGGCAGTTAAAGCACAGGATCCGCTCCAAAGATGAGCTTAGCCAGGTCATCAAGTTGACTCCCGAGGAGGAATTGGGGATGAAGAAGGCCGCTGGCCGCCTCTCCCTGGCAATAACTCCTTATTGGGCGACCTTGATGGATCCCGATGACGCAAGTTGCCCTATAAGGCGCCAGGCTGTTCCGGTAGCCCAGGAATTCATGGTTTCTCCTCACGAGATGATTGACCCCTGCGCCGAAGACAGGGATTCTCCCGCGCCGCATTTAGTGCATCGTTATCCCGACAGGGTATTGTTGTTAGCTACCGAGCATTGCGCCATGTATTGCCGCCATTGCACAAGAAGAAGATTAGTGGGGGATAACGAAAAAGAAACCAGCAATTCCGCGCAGAGATTTGATGCCGCGATTGAGTATATAAAATCAAACAGAAAGATAAGGGATGTGCTTATTTCCGGCGGGGATCCTCTCACCCTGGAAGATGAGGAGCTAGAAAATCTAATCCAGAAGATACGCTCTATTTCGCATGTAGAATTTTTACGCCTGGGCACCCGCGTTCCGGTAACCTTGCCCCAGCGCATCAGCGAAAATTTGGTGAATATGCTGAAGAAGTACGCGCCAATATGGATCAGCATACATTTTAACCATCCCAGAGAGATCACCAAACGCTGCAAAAATGCCTGCGATATGCTGGCGGATGTGGGGCTGCCCTTAGGCAGCCAGACGGTCCTTCTGAAAGGTATAAATGACCGGCCCTATATCATGAGAAAACTTATGCATGACCTCCTGAAAATCAGGGTCAGGCCGTATTATATCTATCAGTGCGACCCGGTAAGAGGGACTCAGCATTTCAGGACCCCGGTGGCGGTAGGGATTAATATCATGGAAAAGCTGCGCGGCCACACCTCGGGTTACGCCGTGCCGGTCTATGTCATAGACGGGCCAGGCGGAGGCGGCAAGATTCCCGTGGGCCCGAATTACATACTTTCCCAGGCGAAAGGTAAGTATGTTTTGCGTAATTACAAAGGTAAAATCTATACCTATTTGGAATGATGACAAGCGTTAGAGCTAAAGTAGCCCTTATTATCGCCGCGTTTTTAATCTTCCCTGTTGTTTTATTTGCCCAAGAGTTTGACCAAGAAAGAGACGCCTACCTTGAAGGATACTTAAATACCTTAACCGAAGAAGATGTTCCCGCCCGAAAAGAGGCTCCCGCGCAACAGCCGGTTATAAAGCAGCCGGCGCCTACCCCAGTCTCCGAAGAAAAAGCTTCAGCGATAGAAAAGGCCTTGCGTAATATGCATATAGAATTGGCCTTGGAGTATGTTGGTTTCGTCAACGGAAAACAGACCTTTGAGGTTATTAACGAGGCCGGGCAAAGGATCTCCCGTTTAAGTTATCCCCACAGCGGCGGTATGTGGATTGCAAAAGGAGAGCTGCGTTTATTGCCCCGGCTTTCTGTGGGCGGCAGGTACGGCAGCAGCAATTTCAAGAAAACAACCTGTACGGATACCGACTGGGATCCCAGTATCGCTCCCGACCGCGTTGAATTTGAATCAAATTCTGATTGCGACAAAAAAATATCACTTTACGACATTAATCTTTATCTTCGCCTGCTGGATTTTGATAAGGAAAATACGGAATTGGGCAGCTCTAACATGGCGGTGCTCAACGATTGGATGGTAGACAAACTATCTGTGGACATTTTTAGCGGATACCAGAAACAGGAAGGCCGTTATGGGATGATTAACCTGGTTTACACCGTAGATGATTACCAGACTGTGAGCGAACCATTTAATAGCCTGAATTCGTTTTATAAGATTAAGTATTACGGTCCGCGTTTAGGTTTACGCGCAGGAGGCTCCCGCGGTAAACTTTCCAGCTCAATGAGTTTTGCCTATTCCTGGTTAAGCACAGATGCCTTTGGCTGGTGGAACCTGAGAAAGTATTCTTTCTGGCAAAATGGTAAAAACGGGTATGGCCTGGAAGCCGAGGTCGAATTGAGCTACCAGTTCACCTCCCACTTTTCAGCAGGGGTAGGTTTTAATTACATTTCTTTAAGACAGAAGAACCTTACCGAGACCGGAATTTATGCTAATAACCCCAGTTGGAATTATAAAGATTTAGATATTATCAGGAATGCCAACAGCGATATTTATGGCCCATCGGTCATTTTAAAATATATTTGGTAAAGCCTTGCCTTCCCCTTGTTTTTCCTTGACCCTAAACTTTGGGTGTTATATAATACGGTTCTTACGATAAAAGGAGCATAGGCTATGGATACCCATAACAAAAGAAGCATCATTCTTTTAGGCCATGCGCAATCCGGGAAAACTACCCTCTCAGAAAGCATCCTTTATTTCTCCAAAGCCTCCAAGCGAAAAGGCACTATCAGCGATGGGACAACCGTAAGTGATTACAGCTTCGACGAGATAGAAAGAAAAAGCTCCATAAACGCCGGCCTCTTGTTTTGCGATTACAAAAATACACGGATTCAGATAATTGATACTCCTGGTTACGCGGATTACTTCGGGGAGGTCCTTTCGGGTATACGCGCGGTGGACGCTGCGGTCATAGTCGTAGACGCTGTTTCTGGCGTAGAGGTGGGTACCGAGCGCGCCTGGCAGCTTCTGGAGGAATTTCAGCTGCCCTGCTTGATATTCATAAATAAATTAGACAAAGAAGACGCGGATAGAGATAAAGTCTTAGCCGAGATAAAAGACAGGTTTTCCAATAAAGCCGCGATGATAGACAGCTTAGATGACCCGGATTTAACCGAGGCTATTGCCGAAAGCGACGATAAGCTGCTTGAGAAATACCTTGAAGGCACAAAATTATCTCCGGAGGAATTAAAAAGCGGGCTGCGCCAGGGAGTAATCAAGCGTAAAGTTTTTCCTGTGTTGGGAGGCTCTGCTTTAACCGATAAGGGCATTGCCGAATTGCTGGATACGGTTATCCAATGCCTGCCTGACCCGACGGAGCGCCCTGCCGTTGATGGAAGTGATCCGGTAAAGCCGGAGATAAAGAAAGAAGTCATCTTTAAAGCGGAGGGAGTTTTTTCGGCGTTTGTTTTTAAGAGCATATCCGATCCCTATGTAGGGCAGCTTAGTTTATTACGGATTTTTTCCGGGACATTATTATCTAACACCGGTATTTATAATGTCAATAAAAGGACCAAAGAAAGAATCGGCCAGCTTTATCTTCTTCAGGGCAAAGAAGAGAGAGGAATTGATTCTGCTTCCTGCGGTGATATCGTGGCAATCGCCAAATTAAAAGAGACAGTGACTTCGGATTCCCTCGGCGATGAGAAAAACCCGGTTTTATTCCCCGCGATTATTTTTCCCGAGCCGGCTATCTCTGCTTCGGTCAAGCCCAAATCCCGCCAGGATGAAGATAAGATTTCCGGGGCGCTGCACAAGCTTTCTGCCGAGGACCCTACATTTAAGGTGACCCATGACCAGCAGACCAAGGAATTGATCATCTCGGGCTTAGGAGACCTGCATTTAGCGGTTATGGTTGAGCGGATGAAAAAAAGATTCAACGTGGAAGTGGAATTAGGTACTCCCAAGGTTTCTTACAGGGAGACGATTACCAAGAGCGCCAAAGTCCAGGGTAAATTCAAGCGCCAATCCGGAGGCCGCGGTCAATACGGGGATGTCTGGATTGAAATCGAGCCTTTAAAAGGCAAGGGTTTTGAATTTGTAGATAAGATTTTTGGCGGGGCTATTCCCCGGAACTTTATTCCCTCAGCAGAAAAAGGCATCAGGCAGGCCTGTTTAGAGGGTGCTATAGCCGGTTATCCGATAGAAGATGTCCGGGTCACTCTTTGCGACGGCTCCTATCATGAAGTTGACTCTTCGGATATGGCCTTTCAGATTGCCGGGGCTATGGCTTTAAGAAAAGCGGTCTTGGCCGCCGGTCCGGCATTGCTTGAGCCGGTTATGGATGTGGATATAACCATACCCGAGGAATACCTGGGCGCTGTTTCCGGGGATATTAATTCCCGCAGGGGCCGTATCATGGGTATGGATATTAAGGGAAAACTGCAGATTGTCAAAGCCAAGGTCCCATTGTCCGAAATGTTTACTTATGCCAATGACCTGCGCTCTTTTACCGGCGGCAGGGGAATGTATATTATGCGTTTTGCGCATTACGAAGAAGTCCCGCATAAGATCGCCTCGAATATCATAAGCCAATACCAGGCATCCAAGAAACAGGAAGAGGAATAATTTAGCCACGTTTTATAACTTAAATAAAAATGAAAATAAGCGTATTTTCTATTCCCGAGATAAGTTTAGGCAAGCGTAACATTAAAGACCCACGGCTTGACCAGGTTGATAAGATAACCAAAGCCAAGAAAAAAACATATATTCAGGTTGAGCTGGCGGCTGAAGATGCGGCATTGGATGTAGACGCGATCCTGGCCCTGAAAGATTCCCGCACCGACTTGATCCTGAAAGATTTGGAATTTGTAGAAACGCGTTTAGGCCGGGCCCAGGAAGAATCGGAAAAGGCCCTGTTAAATAAACTGAAAGGCATCCTGGAAAAAGAAGAATTTATTTTCTCGGCTGGCTTAAATGATGAAGAAAAGCAGGTGGTCGCCAGCTACAGCATGTTTACAAAAAGGCCGGTGATTGTCGCTGAAAAGAATGAACTGGATGACCAGGATAGTTTATTAGCCCGGGCAGTCAGTGAAGCCGGGTTTATCAGTTTTTTTACCACCGGCGAAAAAGAGACGCGCGCCTGGCTGATCAGAAAAGGCGCTACTGCCTGGGAAGCTTCAGGTACGATACATTCGGATATCCAGCAAGGTTTTATCCGCGCCGAGATCATCAGCTTCAATGATTTTATTCAGTGCGGCGGAGAGAACCAGGCCAAGCAGGCGGGAAAACAGCGCCTGGAGCAGAAAGATTATGTAATGCAGGATACGGATTTAGTGAATTTTCGTTTCAACAAATAATCCAACTTAAAAGAGGGATATTTATGGTCAAGATCAAGCGGGCTTTAATCAGCGTGTCGGATAAAACAGGGATTTTAGAGTTGGCCAGGGAATTGGATAAATTCGGGGTGGAGATTCTTTCTACCGGCGGCACGGCAAAATTGCTGCGGGAAAATAATATACCGGCTAAAGAGGTATCTGAATATACCGGTTTTCCTGAGATGCTGGATGGAAGGGTAAAGACCCTGCATCCTAAGATACATGGCGGGCTGCTGGCATTAAGGGAAAACCCCGAGCACATGAAAACTCTGGGGGAGCATGGCATCGGGCTGATTGATATGGTGGTGGTAAATCTCTATCCTTTTGAAAAGACCACTCAGAAGCCGGGAGTAAAGATTGAAGAGATCATTGAGAATATTGATATCGGCGGGCCTTCGATGCTGCGTTCGGCGGCAAAGAACCACCAGTCAGTGGCAGTGGTCTGTAGCCCCAGCCGCTACGCCCAGGTCATCGAAGAGCTTAAGAGGAATAACGGTTCCCTGCCTAAAAGTTTGTTGCGCGATTTAGCCATTGAGGTATTTGGCCGCACCAGCCAGTATGACGGCGCCATACACAAATATTTATATAAATATTTTGACAGCGCGGTACTTCCAATAGGCCTGCCAGAAGAATTCAGTTTAACCTTTGAAAAAATCCAGGATTTGCGTTACGGGGAGAACCCGCACCAGAAAGCGGCATTTTACAAAGAGAAAGGCAAAGCCAGGGGCCTGATAAATTTAAAGCAACTGCAAGGCAAAGAATTGTCTTTTAATAATATCCTTGACCTTAATTCCGCCTTTGAATTAGTCAAAGAGTTCGCCAGGCCGGCGGCAGTCATCGTCAAACACAATAACCCCTGCGGGGCAGCAGAGGATGATGCTTTGGACAAGGCGTATCTGGCGGCCTGGAAATGCGATAAGCTTTCTGCATTCGGCGGGATAGTCGCTTTAAACAGGAAGATGGATATTAAAACCGCCAAAATTGTGGCAAAAAGCGGGTTCCTGGAATGTATTATCGCTCCAGGTTTTGATAAAGATGCAATCGGGTTATTTAAGGAAAAAAAGAACCTGCGTTTAGTGGAAATAGATGATTTAGCGCCTATAGATGAGCCTGACCTCAAGCGTATAACCGGCGGTTTATTGCTCCAGGGTAAAGATTTAGCCACCCTGGATATGAATAATCTTAAGGTGGTGACCAAAAAGAAGCCCGCGAAAAAAGACTTGGAATCGCTTATCTTCGCCTGGAAAGTAGCCAAGCATGTTAAGTCCAATGCTATCATTCTTGTGCGCGGGACCAAGACGGTGGGTATTGGGGCGGGCCAGATGTCCAGAGTTGACTCCGTGTTTATCTCTACCAAAAAGGCGGGAAAACTTACTGCCGGCTCTGTCATGGCCTCTGATGCTTTTTTCCCCAAGGAAGACGCGATACAGCTGGCCGCCAGATATAAAATCAAGGCGATAATCCAGCCGGGCGGCTCGATTGCCGACGATAAAATTATCAAGATGGCTGATAAATATAAGATAGCCATGGTCACTACCGGTATCAGGCATTTCCGCCATTAATGGATGACCTACCCAGAAACTATCCGCTATCTGGAATCTTTTATTAACTACGAGAAAATCCCTGCTTACCCCTATAAGCAGTCTTTCAAGTTAGAGCGGATTAAAGATTTCTTAAATGCCCTGGATAACCCCCAAGATACTCTAAGGTGTTTGCACGTTGCCGGGACAAAGGGTAAAGGTTCTACCTGTGCCTTTGTTACCTATATATTGAGGCAGGCCGGTTATAGGGTAGGTTTATACACCTCTCCGCATTTATCGGATTTCAGGGAAAGGATCCGGATTTTAAAACCTAATCTCGCCCGCAACAGGGCGCATCCCGAAGAAGATTTTGAAGGGATGATTACCAGAAACGAGTTAAGCGGTTTAGCCAGCCGGGTAAAACCGCTTATAGATGATTACAATAAAAATTCAAAATATGGGCCGCTTTCATTCTTTGAGGTGTACACAACTTTAGCCTTTCTTTATTTTGAACAAAAAAAAGTTGATTTTGTGGTTCTAGAAACCGGTTTAGGCGGCAGGCTGGATGCCACCAATACAGTTAACGCTTTGGTTTGCGCCATAACTCCTATAAGTTATGAGCATACCCAGAAACTGGGCAACACCTTGCGGGAGATCGCCGGGGAAAAGGCCGGAATAATAAAAGAGCAGCGGCAGCCGGTAGTAATAAGCGCGCCGCAGGAAAAGGAAGCTGCCAGAGTAATTATAGGTAGATGCAAGGCGGTAGGCGCCAGGTTATTTGAAGTAGGCAGGGATATAACATTCAGGAAAAGAAAAGGCAGTTTTAGCTTGAAAGGGATTTTGAGGAGATACCCGGATTTAAAAGTAAATCTCCCGGGAGAGCACCAGTTGGTTAATGCCAGCCTGGCTGTGGGGGTAACCGAGGCATTGAGTTTCTATGGTGTTAATATCTCCAAAGATTCCGTAAGCAGGGGCCTTAATAATACTGTCTGGCCGGGAAGATGCGAAGTTATCTCCCGGAATCCTCAGGTGGTCTTGGATGGCGCGCAGAATATTGCTTCAAGCAAGGCTTTAAAGAGAACAATCCGGGAAGGCTTCAAATATAAAAATCTGATTTTGGTTTTAGGCATTTCCAAAGATAAGGATATCCGGGGAATATGCAACCAGCTCCGTGGCTTAGCCAGTGTGGTTATCCTCACCGAGGCTAATAATCCCCGGGCAGCGCTTGCCTCTGGTTTAGCGAAATATTTTCCCTCGAAGAAAGCGTATCTAACCAGCAGCGTATCCCAGGCAAAAAAATTGGCTTCGAGGATAGCCGGGAGAAATGATTTGATCTTGGTTTGCGGTTCGTTATTTGTGGTAGGAGAATACAGGGATGAAAAATTATGACCTTAATGATACCATTGCGGCAATCTCTACGCCGATAGGCGAATCAGGCATAGGTATTGTCCGTATCAGCGGCAAAGAAGCATTACAAACAGCCGACAAAATTTTCTTTTCTAAAGATAAATCAAAGCCGTCGGGTTTTGATAGCTATACTATCCACTACGGATGGATTATGGATAAAACAGAGGTTGTCGACGAGGTGATATTGACCCTGATGCGCGCTCCCAGGTCTTATACCAGGGAAGATATCGTGGAGATAAACTGCCACGGAGGGATTGTGGCTTTGCGCAGGGTGCTGGATCTGGTTGTTACAAACGGCTGCCGCTTAGCCTCGCCGGGCGAATTCACCAAGCGGGCATTCTTAAATGGCAGGATTGATTTAGCCCAGGCAGAGGCGGTGCTGGATGTTATCCGCGCCAAGACAGACTCTGCCCTAAGAATAGGGGAAGAACAATTAAGAGGGCGCCTGTCCGGCCAGATTAATAAGACAAGGAAAGCCTTGCTGGAAATCCTTTCTATCTTGGAAGCCAATATAGATTTTCCCGACGAGGAAATCAAGCCCGCGGAATTAAAAGGCCTTTTGCAAAAGCTAATAAATATTGACGCTGAAATGAAATTACTCCTTGAGAGTGCCAGGTTCGGCAGGGTATTGCGTGAAGGGATACAGGTGGTTATCTGCGGCAGGCCGAACGTAGGGAAATCATCCTTATTGAATGCCCTGCTCAGGCAGGAGCGTTCCATAGTCACCGCTATCCCCGGGACTACCCGTGATACCATCGAGGAGATTATAGATATAAAAGGCATACCCATAAGGATCGTGGATACCGCAGGCATACTGGAGCCGCGGGATTTGATAGAAAAGAAAGCTGTTCAGCGCTCAAGAAGATTCATTGATTTGGCGGACCTGGTTATCCTGTTATTTGACGGCAGCAAGAGATTAACCGGGGAAGACCAGTCCCTGATGGCTAAATTAAAGAAGAAGGCGGTTATTGCCGCTATAAACAAGATGGACCTGAAGCAAAGGATTGAACGAGGCAAGATTTTAAAGAGATTTAAATTTACGGTTGATATCTCGGCGAAGAAATCCAGGAATATCAATCTACTTGAAGAAGCGATTGCCAATTCGGTGTATAAAGGCAGGGTGCATAGTTCAGACGCGGTGATGCTTTGTAATTTGAGGCACATTGCCGCCATTAGAGAGGCGCAAAAACTTGTTGCAGAAGCAATTGGTTCGCTGGATAATAAGCTATCCAGTGAGTTTGCCGCCCAGGATATCAAAGATGCCCTATCCTGGCTGGATGGCATATTAGGGAAGAAATTTTCGGAAGATTTATTAGACAGGATTTTTAGCCAATTTTGTATTGGCAAGTAACCGGAGGCAAAATGGATAAGAAGAAGATTGAAAAAGCAGTCAGGGATATATTAGAAGCAATCGGCGAAGACCCTAAGAGGAATGACCTTTTAGAGACGCCTAAGCGGGTAGCCGAGATGTATGAAGAGATATTCGCCGGGATAAGCCGGGACCCAGAAAAAGAGCTGGAAGTGATTTTGGACCAGAAACACCACGAAATCATACTTTTAAAAGGTATTCCTTTATATAGTGTGTGTGAGCACCATCTTTTGCCTTTCCTTGGCAAGGCGCACGTGGCCTATATACCCAAGAACGGACGGGTCACTGGCTTAAGCAAGCTGGCCCGGGTGGTGGACACTTTATCCAAGCGTCCGCAGGTCCAGGAGCGGTTGACTACCCAGATAGCCGAAATAATTATGGCTAAGCTAAAACCCCTTGGAGTAATGGTGGTTATAGAAGCCGAGCATTTATGCATGTCTATGCGCGGGATAAGGAAATCCGGGACTTTGACCGTAACCTCTGCGGTCAGGGGGATATTCAAAGAGAACCAAAAAACGCGCAGCGAAACCTTGGCCTTAATTAATTCGTAACTTCTATATTATCAAACAGTTTTAATCCAATACAAAAGCAGATTTGCCTTTTAGTTATCCATTTCTGGATTTGACTTTTTGGCATTAATGTGATATAGTTTATCTGCTAGTCAGTCATAAAGGAGCGGGGGTCAAATGACCTTAGATTATATTGAGGATAAGGCAATTTTCTAGGCATAGAGAATTGCCTTATTTCTTTTATAGCCAATAAGATGGAAAATCAAGAGAAGACAAACGAACAAATCAAGGATGAATTGTTAACGGTAGGCCAGCAGCTTGCTGAATTGGAAGAATTAAAAGCTGAGCATAGCCGCATTCTTGAACAGCTAGACCAGGCGCGTTCAGAGCTTGCCATCCGGGTCAAGGTACGCACCGCGGAAGTTACCAAGGCTAATGAGGACTTACAAAAAGAGATAGGCGAGCGCAGGCGGATGGAGGAAGCATTAAATTTCAGGTTTGAGTTGGAAAAACTTATTGCCAGGGTATCCACGAATTTTATTAATCTGCCGGTAGAAAAAGTTGACGCTGAAATAAACCAGGTATTGCGTTCAATCGGACAATTCATCAAAGCCGACCGCAGCTATGTGTTTTTAGTTTCTGATAAAAGAGATGCGGCGGATAACACCCATGAGTGGTGCGCGGAAGGAATCGATTCGCTTATACAGAAGATGCGGGGGGTAAAGATTGATGATTTTGCCTGGTGGGGGAAAAAGATTTTAAACTTAGAAAACATTTGTGTTCCCCGGGTTAGCGACTTGCCTCCTGAGGCATTCAGGGAGAAGGACCTTTTGCAGTCACAGGGAGTGCAGTCTCTCATCGTAGTGCCTATGGTTTACAGCGGTTCTGCCATAGGGTTCCTGGGAATGGAGACTGTGCGGGTAGAGCATGCCTGGGAGGAAGAGGCGGTTACCCTGCTTAAAATCGTAGCCGATATTTTTGTAAACGCCTTACAGCGTAAAGAAAACGAAGAAGAGATAGTCAAAAGAGAACACTTTCTAAGCAGCATATTTGACAGTATCCAGGACGGGCTGAGCATTCTTGATATGGAGTTGAATATTATACGCGTCAATTCCACGATGGAAAAATGGTACGCCCATGCCATGCCTATTGCTGGCAAGAAATGTTACCAGGCTTACCATGGTCGGGAGAGGGCCTGTGATACCTGTCCCAGCTGTCGGACCATTAAGAATGGCGAAACCGCTTGCGAGGTCGTCCCCAAAGCAGGAAGCGGCGGGAAGACGGTTGGTTGGCTGGAAGTATACAGTTTCCCGCTTTTTGATTCGGCAACCAATCAGATGAACGGAGTAATCGAGTACGTCCGCGATATCACCGGGCGTAAACGGACGGAAGAAGAGCTAAAAGAATCAGAATTGCGCTATCGTACAACGCTCGACTCTATGGTTGCCGCTATACATGTGGTTGATTCTGACTTACGGTTTGTTCTTATAAACCAGACTTTTAAAGAATGGAATAAAGATTTAGGTTTGGAAGTAAATGCCATAGGCAAAAGGATACCCGAGGTATTCCCGTTTTTGCCTGATAAGGTTTACCAGGAGTACCGGCTGGTATTTGATACCGGCAAGGGTATGGTTACGGAGGAGGCTAATAAACTCAATGGCAAAGAGTTTATCACTGAAACGCGCAAGATACCGGTCTTCAGGGGAGATAAAGTTGCCCAGGTCATTACAGTAATCAGGGATATCACTGAACATAAACGGACAGAAGACAGGATTGTTAAAATCAATGAGTGCTTCCTTGATTTTGGCAACGATCCGATTGAAAATATTAACCGCCTTACTTCTCTTTGCGGAGAATTATTGGGCGCGGATTGCGCTTTGTATAACCGCCTTGAAGGGGATAAACTTTATTCCTGGGGTATATGGCATGCCCCTGAAGGTTTTAAACCTCTGAGCGGGGCTGAAGGGCATATCTGTTATGATGTGATTAGGCAAAACAGCGATGAAGTTATGGAAGTGCGCAACTTGGGCGAGACTAAATACGCAGAGACCGACACTAATGTTAACCTTTATAAATTGAAAACCTATATCGGCAAGGCGGTGAGGTTGGGTGGTGCCTATATCGGTTCGCTATGCGTAGTCTACCAGCGTGACTTTATCTCTACCGAGGAAGACAAGAGGTTCTTAGAGATTATTGCCGTAGCCATCGGAGTGGAAGAAGGGCGTAAGAGCACCGCGGATATGTTGAAGCAGAGCCAGGTCCGCTATCGCGCTATTGTTGAAGACCAGACCGAGTTGATATGCCGCCTCCTGCCGGATAAAACATTAACTTTTGTTAATGAGGCATGCTGCCGTTATTTCGGTAAAAAACAGGCCGAGCTCTTAGGGAAAAATATTATGGAACTCGTCCCGGAAGAGGAGCATCAGAAAGTAAAAGATGATTTTAGCACCCTTAATCTTAAAAACCCTGTTTTAGTCCATGAGCATAAGATTATAGCGGCCAATGGAGAGGTGCGCTGGCAGCAATGGACTAACCGGGGAATATTTGACAATGAAGGAAAACTCCTTGAATATCAGTCGGTCGGTCGCGATATCACTGACCGTAAAGAATCAGAAAAAGAACGTGAGATGCTGGATAAGGAACTGATGAAATCAAACAGGAAAATGAAACAATTGGCCCTGAGGGATTCCCAGACCGGCCTTTATAATCACCGTTATCTTGAGGAAGTAATTGAAGCTGAATTTTACCGCGCCAGGAGGTATGCCCACCCGATATCGGTATTAATGTTGGACATAGATTATTTTAAGTCTATAAACGATGTTTATGGATACCCATTCGGCGACCTGGTAATACAGCAGCTGGCGCAACAACTTAAGATGATGGTGCGCCGTTACGATATTGTTATCCGTTTTAGCGGAGAAGAATTCATAATCCTCTGCCCCGGTACAGAGAGGTCTACGGCTTTAACCTTAGCCCAGAGGCTTTTAGACGCTTTTAACTTGTATAATTTCGGAGATAAAAAGCACAGGGTTAAATTAAAGATAAGCATGGCGGTTGCTTCTTATCCGGAAGATAAGATCGTCAAGGGCATTGACCTGATTGAACTTGCCGAACACATGGTGGCGAAGATCAAAGAAGACGGAGGGAACAAGGTTTATACGTCTATAGATGTGGGCAGAAAGAAATACCCCGCCCTGGAAAAGTTTGAAAAAGGGGCCGCGGTTAATATACTGAAGAAGAAGATCGGGAAGCTTAATAAGCAGGCAAACCAGAGCTTGATAGAAGCTATCTTTGCCTTTGCCAAGACAATTGAAGTGAAGGACCATTATACCGGCGAACACGTAGAGAAGACCGTGCATTATGCCACAGAAATTGCCAAGGCCTTAGGTTTGAGTAAGGAGGAAATAGACCGTATCAATCAGGCAGCCATGCTGCATGACCTGGGAAAAATCGGGATAAGCGAGAAGATTTTACTGAAGAGGGGGAAACTTACCCCGAAGGAATTTGAAATAATCAAGACCCATCCCCAGCTGGGGGTGGACATCATAAGGCCGATACAATTTTTACATGCCATAATCCCTTTAATGCTTTACCACCATGAGAGATGGGACGGGAAGGGTTATCCTACAAGGTTAAGAGGGGAAGATATCCCCATCGGAGCCCGAATTATTGCCGTAGCTGATGTATACCAGGCATTGATTTCCGACCGTCCTTACCGCAAGGCCTTTCCCAAAAACGAAGTATTGAAGATAATGAAAGAAGGCGCAGGCACTCAATTTGACCCCCAGATTATAAGCGTGTTCTTGAAGATCTTAAAAGAGAACCACCATTAACCGCATGCTTTTCTCCCCGGCAATCCTAATGTAATGAAAAAGGCCATATTAATCCAGCTTATTCTGGGGTATAGGAAAGTATAAAATGACCCACTGCGAAAATTGTTGTAAGTCATTACCGCTAGCAATTTTCTTGATAATAGTTTTGGGCTTTGCCGTATACAGCAACTGCCTGGACGGGAAATTTATCTGGGATGATTTTGGCCTGGTGAAGGATAACGCCTATATAAAAAGTTGGCTCAATTTTCCGGAGATTATGACAAAAGGCATGGGGGCAGGGAGCGGGAGTAGCTCCAATTTTTATCGCCCGCTCCAGATGGTTACCCACATGGTGGATTATTCCTTGTGGAAATTGAATGTCGTGGGTTATCATCTCACCAATACCCTGTTGCATATTTCTGCGGCATTGGCCGTCTATTGGTTAATCAATATTATTTTCTGCAGCCAACCCCTGGCTTTTCTTACGGCGTCCTTATTTGTGGCCCATCCCGTCCATACCGAGGCCGTCTCTTATATATCCGGGCGCTCCGATTCCTTATCTGCCATATTCATATTGTTATCCTTGATATTTTATATAAAATCATTATCCTCTGTCCGCAATAAAACCTACATCCTGGCATTGCTTAGCTGTGTATTCGCGCTCCTTTCCAAGGAAAACAGCGTTGTTATTCCGTTATTGATTTTACTTTACCATTATGCCTTTAAAAGCAAGTTCAAAGCAAAAGAATTCCTGTTTATCTCCCTCATAGTTTTAGGTTATGTCGCCTTAAGGTTGACTGTATTAAAAAGTTCAATCCCTGTCTCGCCGGTTTTATTCCAGAGGATCCCGGGGTTCTTTGTAGCCCTGGCCGAGTATGCCCGGCTCCTGTTATTTCCTTTTGATCTGCACCTGGAATACGGGAACAGGTTATTCAGTATTTTTGACCCTAAGGCGATACTGGGGTTGGCGATAGCTGTTTCATTGATAACTATTGCTGTCAGGCAGAGGGAAAAAAATAAATTGGTGTTTTTTTCCATATCCTGGTTTCTCCTGGCCTTATTACCGGTGGCTAATATTTACGCTATCAATTATTCCTTTATGATGGAACACTGGTTGTACCTGCCTTCAATAGGATTTTTCCTGATTTTAGCCAAAGGGCTATGCCTGTTGTATGACTCGAGGAGATTCAGATACGCGGCCGCGGCTTTGACAATATCCATTTTATCTTTTTATGCCTGCCTGACTATAAAACAGAATAATTACTGGAGAGACCCGGTTTCCCTTTATAAGAGGGCCTTGCAGTTTTCTCCGGACAGCTGGAGGTTCCTAAATGAGCTTGGCCTGGAATACGCGGACAGGAAACTTAATAAAGAAGCAATCGCGGCCTATCAGAAAGCGCTGGAGATCAACCCCGGCCTGGCAGGGGTATACTATAACCTCGGCACTTTGTATTCTTCAGCCGGAGATGACCGGCAGGCTATCATCTCGCTTGAAAAGGCAGTTGAGCTGGCTCCCGGGTATGTAGATGCCTATATTGTCCTGGGCAGGGTTTATTGCCGCGCCAACAAAAAAGAAGAGGCACTTTCTTTGTATAAAAAGCTGATGGAGATAAAACCAGGCTTAGCCGCGGCCCGCCTTGATTCGCCGTGCCTTTATTTTAAATAGGATTTTTTAGGTTATTGCCTAAGGCAATTTTCTTGTTTTCAGGCATGTCTTAATGGTATAATTATGGTAATTATGGCAAAAGAAAAAGTTATCGCAGTCATGCCGGCGTATAATGCCGCTCTGACTCTAAAAAAAACTATAAACGATATTCCTCCGGGTAGCGTTGATGAGATTATTTTAGTGGATGACGCAAGCAGCGATAATACGGCGGAGATAGCGCGCTCCTTAAAATTAACCGTAGTTACCCACCGGAAAAATCTTGGCTATGGCGCTAATCAGAAGACTTGCTATAAATTAGCGCTGGAAAAAGGGGCGGATTTTATAGTGATGATCCACCCTGATTACCAATATGACAGCCGGCTCATCCCCGCTGCTATTAATATATTAAAACTGGGGGTTTGCGATATTGTCCTGGGTAACCGGGTCAGGACAAGAAAAGAATGCCTGGCTTCCGGCATGCCGCTCTACAAATATTTAGCCAACCGTTTCCTTACTATCATAGAGAATATATGCTTTGGGCAGAATTTAGGGGAATTTCATTCGGGGTTCCGGGCTTACCGCCGGGCGGTACTGGAAAAAATACCTTTTTATAATAATTCTGATGACTTTGTTTTTGACAGCCAGTTTCTAATGCAGGCGGTTTATTTTGGTTTTGTCATAGGCGACCTGCCCATGCCTGTGCGCTATTTTAAGGAAGCATCTTCAATCAATCTAGCCCGCAGCATTATTTACGGCTTAAGGACATTAAATACTATCTTAGTTTTTTATCTCCATCGTCTCAGCTTGATACGCTCGCCGCTTCTGAAATTCGATAAAAAGCATCCGTAGGTTTTAAGCATTATTTTTATTCCCCCCTTGATTTAGAAGAGAGAATTCCCAGTTGCATCCTGTATTTAGCCAGAGTCCGGCGGGAAATACGTACCCCCTCTTTTTTAAAAGAATCAGCGATTTCCCGGTCAGTTAAAGGCTCCCCTTCATTTTCTATCAGGTTTTTGACTTTTGATTTCGCTGCCTTGGAAGATAGAAACGTGCCATTTTCCTGCTTCACACCGGAATTAAAGAAATAGCGCAGCTCAAGTATCCCCCATGGCGTTTGGACGTACTTGTTGGCTATAGCCCTGCTCACCGTAGATTTATGTTTACCGGTTTTTCTGGCGATATATTCCAGGGTCAAGGGTTGAAAATTAAGCTCCCCGTTATCCAGGAATTCTCTCTGGGCAAGGACAATCTCTTCTGTTATCCTGCGCACGGTTTCTTTGCGTTTTTTTACAGCCTCGATCAGGGAGCGGGCTGCTTCCAGCCTTTCTCTTAAGTATTCTTTGACCTCATCGGGGGTGTTTTTTTCTTTGGCCATCAGCCTGTACTTCTGGTTTATATTGATTTGCGGAAATTCGCCGTCATTGAATATAACCTCATACCCTTGTTCATTTTTTCTTAAAGCGGCATCCGGTATTAAGCGCGCGGAGCATTCTGTGTTAAAAGAACGGCCGGGTTTGGGTTCAAGTTTTGCAATTCTCTTTATAGACTCTTTAATTTTTTCTTGGGGGGCTTTAAGCTTTTTGGCGATATATTTGTACCTTTTCTTTTCCAGGCAAGGCAGATATTTATCTACAATCTGTCCGGCAAGAGTATCCTCTTCTCCTATTGCTTTTATTTGTATTAATAGGCATTCTCTTAAATCTCTTGCCCCTACACCTATAGGGTCAAGGGTTTGGACAATAGATAATGATTCTTTCACTTCGGGCAGGCTTATTTTAGCGCATTCAGCAATTTCTTCTACCGGGCACCTAAGGTAGCCGTTGTCATCCAGGTCTCCAATAATCAATTCTCCTATTTCACGCTCTTCCTGCGAATCAGCAATCAAATGCAATTGACGCAATAGGTGTTCCTGGAGAGTAACGGGGGAGGTTATCAGGCTTTCCCTGTAGTCCTGCCAGTCTCCATCCTCAGGGCTGCAATTGTTCTGCCCGGACGATACTTTTTCAGGGTTTCCGGTATCCAGCAAAGGATTTATTTCTGCCTGCTCTTTTATGAATTGGTTAAGCTTGGACAGCGGCATTTGTAAAAGGTCGATAGACAGTTTCATCCGGGGGGTCAATCTTAATTTTTGGGCGAATTTTTGGGCGGGTTTTAGTGTAAAATAGATATTTACCATTTTAGCGAAAGGAATATTTTCTTCTCATATTGTATAGCAAACCATGATACCAGGCAACATGGATTTATCCAGAGCCGCCAATTTTAGTTAATCAATGGTTGCATAGTATGATATAATATTATCGTAAAACAAGACGGTTGCGCTATGAATAACCCAAAAAAATTACCGGTTGTGCTGGTGGTTGATGACGAGCCCGCGGCCCTGGAGACATTCGAGGCTATTCTGGAGGGGAAGTTTGAAGTTTTGACTGCTAGGAGCGGCAAAGAGGCGTTGGATAGAGTGTCCAAGGAGTCAATTGACCTGGTCTTTTTGGATATCATCATGCCGGATATTGATGGCATGGTAGTCCTGCGCAAGATTAAAGAATACGATAAGAATCTATCCGTGATTATGGCTACCGCTACTGACAGCGCGCGCAAAGCGGTAGAGGCAATGCGGCTAGGGGCCTGCGATTATATTACTAAACCTTTTGATGTGCAGGAAGTAATCACGGTTGCCCAGAAAGCGATAGAGCAGGGCAAATTGCTTAAAGAGGTAGCCTATCTGCGTTCCCAAAGAGAAGAGATCAGGTTTGAGAATATTGTCGGCAAGAGCAAAAAAATAAAAGAAATATACGAGATAATTGAAAAAGTAACCAAGAACGACGCCACCATCCTTATCTCCGGTGAAAGCGGAACGGGTAAAGAGCTGATCGCCCGGGCCATCCATTTTAACAGCCCCAGGAGGCAGAAACCTTTTATCCCGATCAACTGCGCCGGTATCCCGGAAAATTTATTGGAGAGCGAATTATTCGGACATGAGAAAGGGGCTTTTACCGACGCTGCCAGCCAGAAGCTGGGCATGTTTGAGTTGGCCAATGAGGGGACACTTTTTTTAGATGAGATTTCCGGCTTAAAAGTAGATGTCCAGGCTAACCTCTTGAGGGCCCTGGAAGAAAAAGAAATCAGGAGGTTAGGCGGGACCAGGATAATCAGGGTTGATGTGCGGATAATCTCCGCCACCAATGTAGATTTAAAACAAGCCGTTCAAGAAGGAAAATTCAGGAAGGATTTATACTATCGTTTAAACGTTGTCCCTATATACCTGGCGCCCTTAAGAGAACGTAAGGAAGACGTGCCTTTGTTGATAGATTATTTTCTACAAAGATATAACCAGATTTTCCGGAAAAAAATTGGAGGCCTGACCAAGGAAGCAGTGGAGTGCCTGGTAAACTACAATTGGCCGGGCAATATACGCGAACTCAAGAACGTTATTGAACGCCTGGTAGCCTTGAAAGAAGAAGGGGTGGTGACGGTCAAAGATTTACCTTTTGATATATTTATCAAAAGCAGCATAGGAAACAGTTTCCAGGCCGAGGGGGGCTTAAAAGAAGCGAATAAAGATTTCGAGAGGCAATATATAGAGATAATCTTAGAGCGGGTAGGTGGGAATAAGGCTAAGGCGGCCAGGATATTAGGCATCCATCGTAACGCCCTTTTTAATAAGATGAAGAGCTTAGGTTTGAAAAATAGTGGATAAAAAGTACTCGGCAGGGCGCAAAGCCAGATATTCATTAATCGTTATATTAATCATCTGCCTGATCCAGGCTAAAGCCCTGGGGCAGGAAGTTGAAGAAAATGAGATAGATTTAGAGAAGATCGTAGTAACCAGCCGCGGGGCAGGGCTCGGCTTGGGCCAGGTAAGCGAGAACGTAGAAATAATTGGCCAGAAAGAAATCAAGCAGCTGCCTGTCCGGGATTTAGGTCAGGCCTTGGATTACATCCCCGGTGTTTACGTAGATCCAGGCCCTGGTTTTGACCATCCCTCCTCTATAAGCATCCAAGGTTCTGATTCTCGCCAGGTAAGAGTGATGATTGACGGCATACCTTTGAATACCCAGGCCTCCGGCCAGGTTAACCCCTCTAAATTCCCAATTGAAAATGCAGCCCGCATCGAGACGATTAAGGGTGCCGCTTCCAGTATTTGGGGTTCAAGCCTGGGCGGGGTGATTAACATCATTACTAAAGATACCGGCACAACTTTAATACCTAAAGGAAATATCTCCGGTTCTTACGCCGGCTATCGTACCCAGAAACAGAACGGCGAGCTTTCCGGTAAAGTGGCAGGCCTGGGTTATTATCTATTTGCCAGCCATATGGAATCAGGGGGCAAAGGGGCAAGGGATGATGTGTCAGAAAAAAAAGCATTCGGAAAGCTTTCCTATGATTTAAAAGAATTGGGAAAAATAGCCGGTTCTTTCGGATTCAGCCAGGGTGATGTGAATAGCGGCGAATTACCCGACGGGACCTGGGAGGCGACCCCCTACCGCTGCCAGTATGGGAAGCTCGGCTGGAGCAATAATTTTGAGGGGGTTGATTTAAATATTGATTTAAAGAATTCCCGGCAGGATATTGTCACAAAAGATTTCGACAACATAAGTACTGATGTTCCCTGGCAAATAATCAGAAGCAAAGATGTGCTTTACCAGGTAAGCATAGTTTCAGCAGCTCATCCCAGGGGTAAGGATTTGTTAATTGTGGGTATGGACTCGGATTGGGATATTCTAAAGTCAACTTACCTAACTAAAGCCAAGAGTTTGAATCTGCAGGCGCCATTTACAAATTATACCCTAAAGTTAGACCCCTGGCATCTAAATTTCGGATTGCGTTACGACCGCAATAGCGAATTCAGCGAAGACTTAAGCCCTTCGTTTGGCTGCGTGTATCATTTCAACGGATTACCCGCTACTTTTGTCCGGGCGAACGTTTCGCACGCCTTTAACGCTCCGCCGCTGCTCTGGAAATATTATGATGAAAGCCTGAGCGGGCTCGCCGTGAATCCGGACCTTAAACCCGAGCGGGCCTGGGTGTATGAATTGGGCATAGAAAGCCAGCCTCTCTCTAAACTTTGGCTTAAACTTTCTTTATACAGAGCGGATGTCTCTGATGCGATTTCCAGCACCACTAATGACCAAGGCCAGTGGATAAAGAAGAATTTTGAGAAATTCCGCAGGCAGGGGATAGAGGCGCAGCTAAAGCTGCAGCTTCTCAGGGGCTTAAGTTTTTTCAGCACGGCAGCGTTTAATGACGTTGAGAACAGGTTAACCAGGGAAATCGTCAAGGACACGGACAGCCCCAGGCAGAGTTTTGACCTGGGGTTTGAATACAAGCATAAGATAGGGCTCAGCCTTTATCTTGACGGCCGCTATAACTATTGGAACCGGACTTACGATATCTTTCAGCCGAACGACAAAAAATTCGTTTTTGATTTTAAAGCCAGCCAGAAGATCAAGAATTTTACCTGTTTTATGAATGTCTATAATCTTTTCAACAGCGGATACTGGGCAGACTATTATTTTCCCACTCCCAGGCGGTATTTTGAGGGGGGAGTTACCATTGAGTGGTAAGCTTCGGAGTGCACAATAGCGGTAAGTTGCACTGTTTTGTGTACATAACGCCCATCGGGTTAACAGCCAGGCATTTCTTTACTAAATAAATTTTTCCGACGATAATATTAATTATTTATTCCAGCCCTTAACCTATGGCACGAAAATTGCTTATATATAAAGTTGAGATGCGAATATTCATATTAATCCTGCTGATTATGTTTATGCCTGCGGTTACAATAGCCGAGAGTATTCCTAGACAAGAAAAGCCTTATGGCGGGGCCTTGGTTTGGGGGACGCGCAATAAGCCGTCTATAATCAATCCTCTGTTTACTACTTCCAGCGTTTCCATGTCTTTACAGGATTTGATATTTAACCGGCTGGTGAGGTTGAATTCAAAGGGCGAGATAGAGCCGGATTTAGCCGAATCTTGGGATATTTCTCCAGACGGCCTGGTTTATACCTTTCATGTAAGAAAAGGGGTGCGTTTCCATGACGGGGTAGAATGCAACGCTTATGATGTAAAATTTACTTACGATAAAATTATGGACCCCGCGGTTAATTCTCCCTTCAGGGTATATTTTGATTTAATTACAGATACACAAGTAATGGATAAGTATACCTTCCGGATAATTTTGAAGGAACCTTCTGCAACGCTTATTTATAGATTAGTAAGAGAGGTAGTCCCGGAACACCTCCTTGAGAAAGCGGATTTAAAAACCTGCTATTTTAATTTCCATCCGGTGGGCACCGGGCCGTTCAAATTCAAGGATTGGCCTGGTAATAATCAGATTATTTTGGAATATAATCCTGATTATTACGAAGGAAGGCCGTATCTGGATAAAATTGTGGTTAAAGTTTATCCTGATTCCCGCAGCCTCTGGATCAGTCTGATGCGTGGAGAGGTGGATTATGCTACTTTTATTGAAAGAGAAGACTACGAAGTGATAAAGAACGATCCTGTATTTAAGGCCTATGCTTTTCCCGCGGATATTTATTACGCCATTTTTTATAATACAGCTGATTCTTTACTCGCTGATAAAAAAATCCGCGAAGCGATTGCCTATGGCACAGATATAAAGAGTTTGATTGAGAAGGTGGCTTATGGTTATGGCATAGAATGCTCTGGGCCTTTTTATCCTCAATGCCCAGGGTTTAATCCGGAAGTTTTGCCGTATGAGTATAGCCCCAAAAAATCTCTGGGGCTATTAAAAGAATCAGGCTGGAAGGATGAAGATAATGATGGGATTTTAGAGAAAGATGGAGAGGAATTAGAACTGAAGGTATTAGTGGATTCGGGGAGCCAGATTTACCAAAGGATAATCATGGCTATCAGGCAACAGTTACAGGAGATAGGGATAAAGATTAATGTTGTCCTGTATGATGATGAAAAGGGGCTTAATCAAGAATTTTTAGATAAGCATAAACTTCAGGCACAGCTGAAATTATTTTTAGCCGGGACAGATCCCGATCAGACAAAAGAATACTGGTTTTCAAAATCACCCAAGGGCCTTGATAAGCTATGGTTCTGCGCAAATGAGGAAGTAGATAGATTATTTGAATTAGGAGCGGTCACTCAAAATATAAAAGAAAGACAAAAAATATACCAAAAAATTCATAAGCTTATCTATGAAGACCAGCCTGCCTGCTTTCTCTATTTTCCATTCGTTTTCCATGTGATTTCTGCTAAATTCGAAAATACGAACGAATATTTTGCATTAAGTATGCCTACTTATACCATGAAGGATTGGTATATTGAGGAGAAAAGTTTCTTAAACGAAAGGAGGTGAGAAAAATGGAGGTCATAAAAAAAGGTTCAGATAATGTGTCTGAGGTAGGCCCTTTGGGTTGTTGTTTTCCAGTAGGAACTGAGAATCTTCGCATAAGGTAGCAGAACAGGAAAACTGTCCCTTGCAGCAAAGCTCTGGGCGGCCGACCAGAGTCGCTGCAGGATACAACCGCAAAACAGATAGAGGATAAGAATGAAGCTATCTAGATTTAATCTCTGGGTAGAGAATTACCCGGAGCAAAGCAAGTACTTATTATTTAATACCCGCACCCAGGCATTGATTAAGATAGACCAGGAGCTAAAAGAAAATTTGGAGCAGCTTTCAGGCTCCAAATTAAAAGAAAACCTTGACGCCCTAAGAGAAAATGGGATTATCGTCAAAGACGAGGAAGAAGAAAATCTGAAGTTAAAGGATTTTTTCCGGCAGCTGAAGTACGAATCTGATAAATTGACCTTTGAAACCACTATCTTGACTACTTACAGCTGTAATTTTAAGTGCGACTATTGTTTCGAAGAGTCAGTCAGGGAAAAAATATTCATGGATAAGGATACCAGCGACCTGGTAATCCAATGGCTAATTAACCGGGCAGAGAAAAGAAACCTTAAAAAAATATATCTGGTCTATTATGGCGGAGAGCCCCTGTTAAATATCCGGCCTATTTATGATATCTCCTGGCATATGCAGGATTGGGCGCGGAAAAGTGGCGTTGATTTTGCCTTTGGGGTTATTACTAATGGCAGCCTGATTTATCCTGACCTGGTAGATAAATTTTTAAGCGTGGGGTTGAAAGAAGTGCGCGTGACTATTGACGGAGACAGGGAAGCGCACAACAAAAACAGGCCGTTTTCCGACGGTCAGCCGAGTTTTGACCTGATTATAAATAACATTAAAGGCATAATCGATAAGGTAAAAGTGGCGGTTGCCGGAAATTTTGACCGAGAGAATTTTTCCAGCATCCCCCGGCTTCTGGATTACCTTGATAAGGAAGGCCTGCTCTATAAACTGGATTATTTCGCATTCGCGCCGATTGTCCCCCGTTTAGGCCCCAAAGAAAATCCCTCTGCCATTGAATTAAGCCATTGCCTTTCATTCCTGGAAAAGGACGGTTTATTTAATGAGGTGCTCAGCATTAAGCGCGAACTGTTAAAGAGAAAACTTAAACTTCGCACATCCGGCCTGGCTGTAAACGCCTGCCCTTTAACCATGCAGGACGCGGGGGTGACCATTGACCCCAAGGGCCTGATATATAAATGTAATTCGTTGTTAGGCTATCCTGAATTTTCTGTCGGGGATGTGCGTAATGAAGAATTTAACCAAAAACATGACCAGTTTTTAAATATTGACGCCTGGGATAAGTGCCCCGCGGACTGCCCGTATGTCCCCATGTGCCAGGGTGGTTGCCGCCTTTTTTCCTACCTGGAAAATAAAAACTTTTCGGATTTATCCTGCAAGAGGGGTTATTTTGACCGGATTACCCCGGAATTAATCAAGCTGGAATATGAGAAATTAACCAAGCAGGCTTAAAGGGGCTGGCCGGATAAATTTGGGTAGAATTTCTTCTATTAAAGTAGGATAATATATCGTGTGTCCAGCTATGCCGCCAGGGTAATAAAATGAAAAATATTGCCAAGGATTTCCTGCTTTTTTTAAGCCCTTATAAGAAACAAGTCTCTTTTGCTTTTCTCTCCATATTTATTTCCAACCTTCTCGGGTTAGCCTTTCCCTGGGTAATCAAAATCGTCATCGATGAAGTGCTGGTTAAGAAAGATGCCGGTCTGCTGAATATCCTGTCCTTGTCCCTGGTGTTTATTTTTATCTTAAAATTTTATTTCGGGTTTATGCGGGAATACCTGTTTTCTTTTATCGGAGAGAATGTGGTCTGCGATTTGCGCAACAGGCTCTATTGGCACCTGCACAGGTTATCAGTCAGGTATGTTGAGAATACTCCGGTGGGCAAAATTATATCCGGTATTATCGGAGACGCGGAAAGCATCAGGAAATTCTTATTCGGGGGAGCGATTGACTTTATCTATTCTTTCTTCAATATCTTTTTTGTCCTGGTTATTTTATTTATTTTGGATTGGAAACTGACTTTAATCTCGCTTTTTTATCTGCCGGCATTCGGCTTGGCTTTTCTTAAGCTGGCGCCCCGCCTGAAAGAAAAACACAGCCTTGTGCGGGAGAAATACGCGGAATTGACCTCCAGGTTAAGCGAGGTATTTAACGGTATCCGGGTGGTCAGCGGCTTTGCCAAAGAAGAACATGAGGCCGGCGAATTTAAATTCAAACAACAAGAGATATTCAAGGTTTCGCTGATGAGCGAAAGGTTAGGTATTTTCTTATGGATGACTTCTGAATTTTTTACTTCTTTGGGGTTGGTCACGCTGATCTGGTTTGGGGCAAGGGCGGTTTTTGACGGGCGTATCAGCATAGGTACCCTGATGGCTTTCTATTCCTATCTGGGTATGCTCTTTTTCCCGGTGATCAAGATGGTGATTATCAATAATTACTACCAGGAGGCAGCGGCATCTTTAGAGCGTATTAACCAGGTATTAGCCGAAGAGCCCGGGATTAAAGAGCCGGGCCATCCGGTTCATTTAGAAAAAATCAGGGGCAATATAAAATTTAGCGATGTCAGTTTCGGCTATGATAACCGTAAAGAAATATTGTCCGGGATTGACCTGGAGGTAAAAGAATCGGAGGTAATCGGTTTAGTAGGAAAGAGCGGCGCCGGAAAAACTACCCTGATAAATTTACTTTTACGTTTCTACGACCCTACCCGGGGAGAAATTTTTGTTGACGGGCATAACCTGAAGAGCCTGGGTTTAAAATCCTACCGTTCCCGGATTGCCATGGTGCTTCAGGATGATTATTTGTTCAGCGGGACGATCAGAGATAATATTCTTTACGGCCAGCCCCGGGCTTCTGAATCCGAAGTCATAAGGGTAGCCGAATCAGCCAATGCCCATCAGTTCATCTCCGAGCTGCCTAATGGTTACGATACCCAGATCGGCGAGCGCGGGGTAAAATTATCCTATGGCCAGAGGCAGAGGATTTCTATCGCCAGGGCGATATTAAGAGACCCGGCTATTCTTATATTGGATGAGGCGACTTCCGCGGTTGATTCGGAAACCGAGCGCCTGATTATTGAGCAGGCTTTCAGGAAATTAATCAACGGCCGCACCACTTTTGTCATCGCGCACCGGCTTTCCGCGGTAGCCTACGCCGATGAGATCCTCTTCATTGAAGGCGGCAGGATAATTGAACGCGGAAGGCATTTTGAACTTCTGGAGAGAAAAGGAAGATACAGGGAAATGTGGCTTGAACAGGGCAGCGCGATATTATGGGAAGCTTAAAGAGGGGAATTAAAAGGTCTTTATTGAAATTCTATTACCGCAAGTTATGGGTGCGCATCGCGGTCATCCTGCTGGCGATAGTCACCGTCCCGGTTGTGCTTTTAGGCGTATTGCTTACCAGGACTTCTCAGGAGGCAGTGAGAAATTCGGTATTGAGCAATTATAAACAGATTGCGGTCAGGACAGCCAGAGAAATAGATCTATTCGTTAAAAAGCCGCAGGGCATCCTGAACAGCACGGCCGCGGTGTTGGGTGTGATTTATCCTGCTCCCTGGAAGCAGGAGACGGTTTTAGTGGAGCTGGTCCTTGGCCAGCCTGTTTTGATGCGCGCTGTTTCCGGGGATTTATCCGGTAATCAGATAGCCAGCTCAGAGTTAGGGCGGGGGTTAAATTGGGATTACCCCAAAGAGGCCCTGGAAAGCGTGATAAGGGGTGAAAATTATATCTCGGCAGTCAAGTTCCTGGATAACCACACTCCCTTTGTGACCATGGCAGTCCCCATCAAAAAAATGGGCAGGACAATCGGGATATTGGTCAGCGACGTGAATTTAAGAGGCATCTGGGATATCGTGGATAATATCAGGATAGGCAAGACCGGCAGCGCTTTTTTGGTATCGGCTGACGGAACATTAATCGCCCACCAGGACAAGAAAAGGGTTTTAAAAAATGAAAATCTTGGCGGCCGCAGGGAGATCCGGTCAGTTTTGTCCGGCAAGACCGAGGCCATTGAATTGGAGGATAAAGCAGAGGGAAAATGGATCAGCGCCTATTCTCCTGTTCCCGATTTGGGCTGGGGTATTGTTTTAAGGCAGAGCCAGGATGAGGCGTACCTGTTTTCTAAAGTGATGAAGATGCAATCCTGGATAATTATAATCCTGAGCGAAATGGTGGCTATTTTAGCAAGTATTTTTATGGGTAAAGTGCTGGCCCGCCCGATTAAAGCCCTGGCATTCAGGATCAAAAGAGTGGCGGCAGGCGACCTGGACCATAAGATCGCCGTAAGGACGCGCGACGATATAGGAGAACTGATCAAGTCTTTTAATGAAATGACCAGAAAATTGAAAAAGGCCAAAGAGAAGGAGCGGCTTTCGGCAGTCGGAGAGGCGGTAGCCTGGGTTACCCACGAGCTAAAAAATTCCCTTGTTTCCATAAAGTCGTTCATCCAGATATTCCCTCAGCGCCATCAGGATGAGAAGTTCGTGCATAAATTCAGCAGGATACTTCCCGAAGAGATTGAGCGCATGGAGCGCATATTCAAGGAGCTGGCTGATTTTTCATCCAACTATGAATTGAAGACAGCCAATATTGATGTGAAAGGGGTTATGGACGGCATATTGGAAATACTAAAAGATGGCCTGGCCGAGAAAAAGATCGAGGTTAAATATAATCCTCAAGATGCCGACTTTCATATGGAAGCCGACCCGGTGAAGCTAAAACAGGTTTTTATGAACCTGATTATTAATTCTATAAACGCGATGCCTGCCGGCGGTTCGCTTATGGTCTCTATAGGCCTTGTCAGCGCAGATGTTTTAGGCAGGCCCACGCAGATAGAAGTGAGGATCAAAGACACCGGCGAAGGCATGACAAAGGAAGCGCAGGGAAAGATATTTGAGCCGTTTCACACTACTAAAAATGGAGGCATGGGTTTAGGGTTGACTATAAGCCGCAGGATCATCCAGCAGCACGGCGGAGATATCCGGGTAGAGAGTGGCTTGGGCGACGGGACTACTTTCACGGTGAGGTTCCCGGCGGGAACGGTTAACCCCGGGAATATACGGCGCTGGAATAATACATAAGAATATTGATTGGTAACCTTGGTTGTTTTAGCCTAAGCGGGTGCAATCGCCTTTAAGAAGCGATGGAATCCGCTTTTTAATTCGGATCCGGAATAGGGCCAAGGTAGAAACAGGACAGTTGAAAGGTGATTTAGCCCATTTACTTTTATCGCGAATAACTATAAAGTATTAAAGAAGTTAAGATAATCATGTAAATTTAACCCGTTATAAACATGGCCGGAGAGAAAATTTTAGTAGTAGATGACACCCGCAATATAAGAGAAATCTTCACCACGGCATTTGATGAATATAATATTATCACTGCCTCAGACGGGAAAGAGGCCATGGATATCCTGGGCAGGCCAAATGATATAGACCTGATAGTCCTGGACGTGATGATGCCGAATATGTCCGGGTTGGAACTATTAAGGCAGATCAGGAGAGTAAATAAATACTGCAAAGTGGTGATTATGACCGGCTATAGCTCAAAAGATATCGTAATTGAGGCGCTGCGCTCAAATGCCGATGATTATATAGAAAAGCCATTTGATGTCAATAACGTTAAAGAGATGTTTGAAAGATTGCTTAAGGAAGGCGGCAGCCTGAATGATGATGGCGCCGATAACAAAGCAGATAAAATCAGGTTCGCCCAAAGGCTAATCGAAAGGAATTACAACAGGCGCCTCTCCCTGCAGGATATATCCAAAGAAGTATTTTTGAGTTATAAGTATTTGAGCCGGGTCTTCAAGGAAAAGACCGGTAAGACCTTTAATGAATATAAGCTGGAATTAAAAATCGCCTCGGCCAAACAATTATTGAGCGAAGGTAATTATACCCTGGGCCAGATTGCTTATATGGTCGGATACCAAAACCCGGATTCCTTTATGAAGATGTTCAAGAGAGTCGCCGGGCTTACCCCTTCGGAATACCGTAACCGCAGGCAGAAAAAACCGATGAGAATCCCTAAAAAGGAAAAAGAGAGATGACCAAAAAAGTAACTAAAGCTTTGATTGTGGACGATGAAGAACTGATCCGGGATTTTTTAAGCCGGCTTTTGAGCCTGGAAGGCCTTGAAGTAAAAACCGTAGAAGATGGTTTCCAGGCGATTGAGACCGCGAAAAAAGAAGAATTTGATATAATTTTTTTAGATATAAGGATGCCCAAGATGGATGGCGTGGAGGCGTTCAAGAAATTAAAAAAGATAACCCCCAACAGTAAATTTATCATGATAACCGGTTATTCTATGGATGATCTGCTGAAGAGGGTGGAAGGCGAGCATATCGAGGCATTTATCACAAAGCCATTTGATATCCACGAAATAGTGACTATCATAGAAGATTTCGCCAGGCAGAAATATCCCGACGATATTGTCGATGTCCTGGTTGTTGAAGATGAAGACGCGGTCTCAAGTTTCTTCAAGAGATTATTTAAGGCTTATGCTATTACTACCGCCAAAACAGGCAAAGAGGCCCTGGGGATGATAGAACACAAGGATTTTGATTTGATACTGGCGGATATAATGCTGGCAGATATGAACGGGGTAGAACTATATTCCAAAATCCGGGAGATGAGGCCTCACGCAGAAATTATTCTGGTCACCGGAGACGCTAAAAAAACAGAAGGGATAATCAAGGGCTGCCTCTACCAGCAGATAAAAAATTTGCTGGGTTAGATAGCAAAGATTCCCCTGTCTAAGCTCCTGTATTGCACCGCCTCCGAAAGATGTTCTGTCTTAATATCTTCGCACCCCGCCAGGTCCGCAATAGTCCGGGCCACTTTTAAGATCTTAGCGTAGGCGCGCGCCGATAATCCTAATTCCGTCATCGCCAACCTGAGTAATTCCTGGCTCTGGTCATCAAGCCGGCAGTATTTCTTAACCATTTTCGTATCCATCTGGGCATTATAAAAAATACCTTCGCTTTTAAAACGTTTTCTTTGAATTCCCCGGGCTTTTTCAACCCGCGCCTTGATGGCGCAGGAAGATTCCGCATCTTTTGGGTCAGTCAGTTCCCTGTATTTAATTGAAGGCAGCTCAATATGGATGTCAATCCTGTCCAGCAGCGGCCCTGAAATTTTGGCCATATAGTTTGCGATTTTGTTGGGATTACAGTGGCAAGCTTTGCGCGGGTCGCTAAGATACCCGCAGGGACAGGGGTTCATTGCGCATACCAGCATAAAAGAAGCCGGAAAAACAAAAGATTTAGCTGCCCGCGATATCCGGATAGAACCGTCTTCCAGGGGCTGCCTTAGTGTTTCCAGGCAGTTGCGCTGGAATTCCGGCAATTCATCCAAAAATAAAACCCCCTGGTGGCTTAAGCTTATTTCTCCCGGCCTGGGGATAGTGCCGCCGCCGGCTAAAGCCACATCAGATATAGTGTGGTGAGGGCTGCGAAATGGGCGTATGCCGATCACTCCATCTTTAACCGGCAAGGTTCCCATTACAGAATGGATCTTGGTTACTTCCAGTGCTTCGTCAAGGGTCAAATCCGGCATAATCGTGGGAATTCTTTTAGCCAGCATAGTCTTGCCGCTTCCCGGCGGGCCGATCATCAGCATATTATGCCCTCCGGAAACCGCCACTTCTATAGCCCTTTTAGCTAAATTCTGGCCTTTGACTTCCGAGAAATCCACCGGGTACTGGGAACTGTTTTGCAGTAATTTTTCTAAATCCACCTTAAAAGGCTTGGCCATATCCGGGCTGTTTAAGAACTCAACTGTTTCTCTCAGCGTCTTTAAGGGGAAGGCGCGGATACCCTGGACTATGCCTGCTTCTTTGGCGTTCTCTAAAGGCAGAATAAGATTTTGAACTCCGGATTGAGCCATGGCCGCGCTAATCGACAGGATTCCTCTGGCCGGCCTGATAGAGCCGTCCAGCGACAGCTCCCCTAATATATAGTAATCTTTTAAATTTTGGCCGTTTAACTGCTGGGTAGCAGTGAGTATCCCTATGGCGATAGCTAAATCAAAGCAGGTCCCCTCTTTTTTCAGGTCCGAAGGGGCCAGGCTTATGGTGATTCTTTCGCTTGGCCACTCAAAGCCCGAATTTTTAATCGCGGATTTGACCCGCTCTCTGCTCTCCCTTATTGAAGTATCTGCCAACCCCACCAAAGTTATGCTGGGTAACCCTCTTGAGACATCAACCTCTATCTCTATGGGGTAAGCTTCTATGCCCAATAAACCAAAACTATAAACTTTAGCCAACATATTATGCTCCTCTTCTTAATCATAATAGACGCGAAGGCAGGCTAAATCTAACCGGTTAATTTTAACCCCAACAAAAAACTTGCTTTTTGTGCTCCGTATTATATAATGTAGCGAAAAGGGAGGCAAAGATGGCAAAAAACTATAAGTTTATATTAACTGCCCTTTTATGCGGCATTACCATATTCAGCGTTTTCAAGTATGTTTCTACATTAAAAGAAAACTGCGATTTATCCAATACGCTGGACCAGATGAAACAGCAGGTAACTGTTTTAGAAAATGAGAAGCAAAACCTGTTGCAATCGTTAAAGAAAGAAGAAGAATCGGTCCAGAAGCTTGACCAGGAAAATGCCGGGCTTAAGGCGAATCTGAAGGAAGGCGAAGAGAAGTTGACCAAGCTTGATACGGACTTTAAGGCAGCCCAGAAGACCATCGAGCAATTGAATTCTGAACTAGCGGCTTCAAAAGAAGCGAAAAGTAAATTGAATACCCAGCTTAGCGAAGTCAGCCAGGAAAAAGATAGCCTGAATATCCGTCTTGGTTCGGTTGAGGAGCTGAAAAAAGCGATCAGAGAATTAAGGGTACAAATGCGTAAGGTGAAAGTGGAGATAAAGAAGAAAACCAGGGTTACTGATGATAGCGAAGGCAACCGCGGTTTTGTGATCAAAGACGGCAAGTCTACCTCTTCTGCAAAGGTCAAGATAGAAGTCAAGCCAGCCTCAAAAGAAAAATAATGGAAGATATTTTCGGCCAGATGATCAGGAATAAAATATTTATAACCACCCTGTTGGCCTGGTTAGTTGCCCAGAGTATTAAGGTAAGCATCGGAGTGATCCGCCAGAAGAAGTTTGATTTCCGCTGGTTTGTAGGCACGGGCGGGATGCCTTCCAGCCATGCCGCAGGCGCTTCCTGCCTGGCTGTTGCCATCGGCCTTGAGTGCGGTTTTGACACGGTCTATTTTGCCCTGGCCGCTTCATTTGCCATTGTGGTGATGTTTGACGCCCAGGGCGTGCGGCGTTCCAGCGGCAGGCAGGCCCATATATTGAATAAAATAATGGATGATATTTACTGGCAGGGGAGGATTAAAGAGCATCGCTTGCGCGAACTTATCGGGCATACCCCTATTGAGGTCATCGGAGGATTCTTACTGGGTGTTGCGATTGCCTTTCTGATGCATAAACCCCATTAGGCGGTTCAAGCAAAAAGTTAAGGAGGCTACAAGGGTGAGTAAAAAATGGTTATTGATAGCGGCAGGAATATTGATAATAGCGATTATCCTGGTGGTATTAAATATAAAGAAAGCTAATATCCCTTTGCGGGTTAAAGATGGCAAAGTTACTTCTATATCCGGTTTGGCTAATCAAGCCATGGATTCAGAGGCAAAGGGCGATATGCTTGAGGCAAAATCTACCTATCAAAAATTAGTAAGCGAATTTCCCAACTCAAACGAAGTAGCTAACTGGGAGAAAAAAATAGAAGAGCTGAATATAAAATTGTTATTTTCTCCGGTGATAGTCCCTAATAAAAGCCTGTTTTATGAGATAAAGCCGGGTGATACACTGAACAAAATAGCCAGCCAGTTTAAGACCACGGTAGAATTGATTATGAAAAGCAACAACCTGCGCGATAACAAGATCGTGCCTGGCAGGAAGATCAAGATATGGACATCGCCTTTTAGTATAGTTGTAGACAAATCCCAAAACACGCTTATCTTAAAAAGCGACGAAGAAGTTATCAAGTCCTATATTGTTTCAACCGGCCTGAATAATTCTACTCCAGTCGGTAATTTTAAGATTACCAATAAACTTCCAAATCCCACCTGGTTCAAGGCAGGGGCGGTGGTTCCGGCTTCCAGCCCTGAAAATGTCCTGGGTTCCCGCTGGCTTGGATTGGACCTGCCGGGTTACGGCATCCATGGTACAATTGACCCTAAAAATCTAGGAAAACAAGTCACCCAGGGTTGCGTGCGCATGGCTAACGCCGAAGTCGAAGAATTATACGCGATTGTCCCCGTAGGCACGGAAGTGACTATTGTTGATTAAATCTACCTTATAATGTGAACGACCTTAATTTCGAAAAACCCATTGTAGAGCTGGAAAAGAAAATTCAGGAGTTGAAGAAGTTTATCCAGGATAAAAAGATTGACCTTTCTTCAGAGGTCAAGCGCCTGGAAGAAAAACTCGAACACCTGAAAAAAGATACCTATGCCAACCTGACTCCCTGGCAAAAAGTGCAGATTGCCAGGCACCCCGGCCGCCCCTACACCCTGGATTATATCAACATGCTGATGACTGATTTTATAGAAATGCACGGCGACAGGCTTTTTTCCGACGATAAAGCATTGATTGCCGGCTTTGCCAAGTTGGATAAACAAAAAATCGTGGTCATGGGCCATCAGAAGGGCCGGGATACCAAAGAAAACCTGAAGCGTAATTTCGGCTGCGCCCACCCTGAAGGGTACCGTAAGGCGCTTAGGGTCATGCAAATAGCGGAAAAATTCAACCTTCCTATTGTTATATTCGTGGACACTCCCGGCGCGTATCCAGGGATAGGCGCCGAGGAACGCGGCCAGGCCCAGGCCATAGCACTTAACTTAAGAGAAATGACCGGGATTGCCGTGCCCATAACTATGACTATAATCGGAGAAGGCGGCTCAGGAGGGGCATTAGGTGTGGGAGTAGCGGATAGGGTTTGCGTCATGGAGAATGCCTATTATTCGGTAATTTCCCCCGAAGGCTGCGCCGCGATATTGTGGAAAGACGGGGCAAAGGCCCCGAACGCTTCAGAGGTATTAAAACTGACCGCTCAGGATTTATTAAAAATGGGCATTATTGACCAGATAATACCCGAACCTATGGGCGGGGCGCACCGCGACCCGGAAAAGATGGGGCAGTCTTTAAAAGAGGCATTAAATAAAAACCTTAAGGAATTAATGGCGTTAGATAAAGCGGAGTTATTAAGGTTAAGATACAAGAAATTCAGAAGCATAGGCGCCATAAAATGATTGAACATGAATTGTTGCTGCTTGGCCTGCTGAAAGAAAGCCCCAAGCATGGCTACGAAATAAAGACAAAGATTAAAGAGATTCTTTCTTTGTTTGCGGGAGTAGAGTTAAAATCCATATATTATCCGTTACGAGTGTTAGAGAAGAAAGGCCTGGTTTTAAAGCGCACCGCAAAACAAGGCAAGCGGCCGCAACGTTTTGTCTACGAATTGACCAAAAGCGGCGAAGCGCGCTTTGACGATTTACTAAACAAGAGTTACCTGAATTTCAAAAGGCCGCAATTCAGCCTGGACTTAAGTTTGTATTTTTTAAATTACAGCGAACCTGCGGTTTCCCAGCGACGCTTGCGCGGACGGATATTTATTTTGAATAAACTCGGCAAGGACTTAAGGCAGATGATTAACAACCGGAATAAGAAAGAATTTTCCCCGTCTTTGTCCCGGATTTTAGAGCACAACCTTAAGATGCTGGAAGCCGAGTCTCAATTTCTCGCGCACCTTATAAAAACAATCTGATTTTCCCAATAGAAAATTATTTAGCCAAAAAGGAGGCGTAGAAAAGAAATGAAAAGCATAGCGGCGGTGTTATTAGGTTTAATTTTGATCAGCAGCGCATACGGAGAGGATAAAGTCATGAGTGATAAGACAGTGGTCTTAGAAACTACCCAGGGCGTGATAGAGATTAAGCTTTTTCCAGGGACAGCCCCCAAGGCATGCGAAAATTTCACTAAGTTGGTTGAAAAAGGATATTATAACGGACTCATCTTTCACAGGGTGATAAAAAACTTCATGATCCAGGGCGGCGACCCTACCGGCACTGGCAGGGGCGGAGAATCAATCTGGGGAAAGCCCTTTGAGGATGAAGTCAGTTCCACTCTGCAGTTTGATAAAACAGGGATTTTAGCCATGGCAAATGCCGGGCCCAATACTAACGGCAGCCAGTTTTTCATTACTACTGCCAAGACTCCCTGGCTGAATATGCGCCATACTATCTTTGGCGAGGTAATCTCCGGCTACGATGTGGTACAGAAAATGGAGAATACCTCTGTTGATGGGCAGGATAAGCCGCTGAGCGAGCAAAAAATCATAAAGGCTTATCTGAAATAGAGATTCATTCCAGAAATAAATAACCTGCAAGAGATGCCTTGATATAACCTTGTCGGCTCTCGCAGTGGTTAGGAAAGGGTTTTAGCTTTCCTAACCATAAAAAATTAGTTGACAGGGTTTATTTTTTTGTATAAAATATGGTGAAATTTGAATAGTAAAATTTTACTATATCTTGAAAGGACTAATCCATGGTTTGGGAGGTTAATACAGAAAAAAAATTTAAGCTGTTTATTTCTAAGATACCGGTTTTCCACCGCCGGTTGACAGAGGAAGCGGTGACCAAGAGAGCCGGAGAAGTCGCATCTATCAGGCAGGCCAAGCAAATTGAAGAAGAGGATGTAGTAGCTGCTTTTTTCTCCGATGTCCCTTCTCCCTTTTACAGTATGATGGTAAGGCTTCTGGAGCAGACCGGTTTTGACTATAAAAAATACGGTTTTCCCAAAAATCAAAATTGCAAAAAATGAAAATAGCAGTCATCGGCGCCGGCGCCATCGGCGGCCTGGCAGCCGGTTATTTGAAGAATAAAGGCGAAGATGTTTTTTTGATAGGGCATGTTGATGCAGCCAATGCCATCAGGAAAAAAGGTTTAAGCATCCAGGGGATAAGAGGGGATTTTAATATAAAGCTTGAGGCCTTTGTTAAGCTTGAATCTGCCCCGGAATTAGTAATACTGGCCACCAAGACCCAGGATATAGCCGCGGCATTAAAAGATAACCTGAAGTTTATCCAGGGCGCCGCAATATTAACCACCCAGAACGGCATCAGGGCGGATGATATCGCAGCCGGTTACCTGCCCAGGGAAAATATTATCTCCAGTATCGTGATGTTTGGCGCGACTTGTCTCTTGCCCGGAGAAATCGTGCATAATTTTGAAGGCAGTTGGATCATTGCCAGGGCTTTTGCTAAAAACGACGCTAAAGTAATAGAGATAAGCAGGGTTTTGAACCAGGTTTTTCCGGCGATAGTAGCCGAAGATTTAAAAGGGATGAAATCCTTAAAAATTTTCGTCAATGCCAATAACTGTATCCCGGCGATATTGGGCATGAGCATGCAGGAATCTTTTTCCGACCCGCAAGTCAGCCGGGTGAGTATCGCTATATGGAAGGAAGGCTTAAAAGTAATGGATAAGGCGGGGATCAGTTTATCCAGCCTGCCGGATTTTCCTTTAGAGCGGATAACAAAATTGGCCTCTTTGCCCAGCCAGGATGCCGCGAAAATATTTTCCGGGATTATGGCTAATTTAAGCAAAGAACCGCTTTACGGTTCGATTTTGCAGAGCATTAAAAGAGGGAAAACTTCAGAGATAGATTATATTAACGGCGAATTTGTCCGGCTGGCCGGGGAAAAAAATTTTAATGCGCCTTTAAACCAAAAGTTAACCGAAATGGTGCATCAGGTGGAGGCATCAGGAAAATTTTTTACTAAAGAAGAGCTGTTGAAAAACATAGAAAGCCTGGTGAATTAAGATGAGCGAAGTAAATTCTCCCTTTCCAAAATTAAAACTTACCGTGACCGGGGTCTTCGGCGAATGTTACCACGGTTACAAAATAGGCGACGAGCTGATTTTAGAAGATTTTACCCATCCCCCTAAATTTTTCTGCCTGGGGCTGGCTCATGTATTGTTTCCGGTCATCTATGCCATAAGTTTCGGGGCGAAATTCCCTTTCAGGGATAACCAGCGTTCATTATCGGTCACCTGCCCTGACGGCGGAAAGTTGGAATTCAAGGCCGAGATATTTGATAAGAGCGGCAATAATATAGAGATAATGCCCAAAGACCCCAACTTCAAAGGCCCCAACCCTAAAAAAATGGTTGTTGAAGTAGTTGAGGCTAAAGGAAAATGCGTCTATGGTTATAAAGTAGGCGATAAGTGGGAGACTCAAGGGCTAAAGTGTATCCCCGGATTCTGCGGGGCGGCATTCCATTGCGCTTTCCCGGCGCTTTTCGCGCTTAATTTCGGAGCTAAGTTTTTCTTTATGGATAATCCCGATTCCATTGATACAGTCACCTGTCCCGACGGAGGAAATATCATTTTTAAGGTCAGCAGGGTTGAAGAAGATAAGGAGAAAAAATAGATGTCAAAGAGACGTGTAGTTATTACCGGCATAGGCACGATTTCGCCTAACGGTATAGGCAAGGACAATGCCTGGAAGGGTTTTTCATCGGGCAAATCCGCGGTAAAGTTAGTGGATGGTTTTGATGTTTCGGTGTTTAATACCAAGATTGCCGCCGAGGCCAGGGATTTTGATCCTTTTAAATTGGGCCTGACTCACGATGAAGCCATGCGTATGGATAGATACGTGCAGTTTGGAGTGGTGGCGGGAGATATGGCTTTAAAAGATAGCGGGATAAATTTTTCTAAAGTTGACCTGGAACGTATCGGTGTATGCCTGGCTAATGCTATCTGCGGGACAAAATATATGGAAGAGGAATTCGCCTTAGTTACTGACAACGGAAAAAATCCTATTGACCCTTTGCGGGTGCGGCCGGATTTATATGACGCGGCGATGTTTAATACTCCCTCTATTGAGATATCCGCCAGGTACGGCTTTAAGGGAATCTGCGATACACTTTCTACCGGCTGTACTGCCGGCACGGATTCTGTGGGGTTTGCTTTAGAGACCATTCAGGACGGAATACATGATATTATGGTTTGCGGCGCGGCCGAGGCTCCTATTACCCCGATTACTTTTGGGGCATTTGATGTGGTAAATGTTTTATCCTGCCGTAATGATAACCCGGAAGCGGCATCCCGCCCCTTTGACAACAAGCGCGACGGGTTTGTCTTATCCGAAGGCGCGGGGATCCTGGTTTTGGAAGAATTAAACCATGCCTTAAAGCGTAATGCCCGCATTTACGCCGAGGTGCTAGGGTTTGGCACCAGCTGTAACGCTTTTCATATGACTGACCTTCCGTCAGACGGAGGAGCGATGGTCAGCTGTATAACGTTAGCTTTAAAAGATGCCGGGATAAAACCGCAAGAAATAGATTATATCAACGCCCATGGTTCATCCACCCGGATGAACGATATCTTTGAAAGTAACGCCTATAAAACGGTTTTTGGCGATTATGCCTACAAATTGCCCATTAGTTCATTGAAGTCTATGATCGGCCATCCGCTGGCAGCGGCAAACGCCATAGAATTGACTATCTGTTCAATGATTTTTGAAAAAAATATCCTTCCTCCGACCATAAACCAGGAAGAGAAAGACCCGCAGTGCGATTTGGATTATATTCCCAATAAGGCGCGGGAGAAAAAAGTGAATATCATATTAAAAACTTCTAGCGGTTTTTCCGGGATACATTCTTCATTAGTAATGAAAAGGTTTGGTGGATAATGGATAAAATTGCAATTACAGGAATCGGCGTGGTTACTCCTTCAGGAATCGGCAAGCGCCAGTTCTGGGCGAATATAAAAGCCGGGCGCTCTTTTATTAAAGAAATTACCCGTTTTGATGCTTCAAAATATCCCTCGCGTATCGCCGGGCAAATAGATGATCTGGAAAAATATAGTAATGTTTCCGAACGGCTCTTAAAAAAGATAGACGCCTTTTCGCATATGGCCTTGGTGGCTTCAGAGATGGCCTTGGAAGACGCCAAAATTGATATTAAGAAGGAAGACCCTAATCTGGTGGGGATATTTTTAGGCAATGCCATTGGCGGTTGGCTCTACGCCGAGACAGAATTACGGGATTTATATATTGAAGGCCGCGAGGGGGTTTCTCCTTATATGGCCTCAGCCTGGTTTCCTGCCGCCCCACAAGGGCAAGTCTCCATTTATTACGGGATAAAAGGTTTTTCTAAAACAGTAGTTGCGGACAGGGCAAGTTCTTTGATGGCAATCGGCTATGCCCGCCATGTTTTAAGCAAAAATAAATTGAATATGATTCTTGGCGGCGGGATGGAAGCGCCAGTGACGCCCTACGCGCTTTTATGCTGTAACACCTATGGAGCGCTTTCAAAAAATAATGCCCATCCTCAGGAGGCCTACCGGCCTTTTGATAAAAAAAGCGATGGTTGTGTAATCGGCGAAGGCGCGGGTATATTGGTGATGGAAGGCCTTGAACGGGTAAAGAGCCGGGGAGTCCAGGCGCTAGGGTATATCAGCGGCTACGGCACCACCTGCGACGGCTATGACAGGATCAATCCTGACCCCAGCGCTAAGCAATTAACCCGGGCTATTCAAATGGCGCTCTCCGACGCTAAAGTTAACCCCGGAGAAATTGATTACATCAGCCTTGATGGGTTGGCTGTAGACGTTTGGGATAAAACTGAAATTGCCGCGATTAAAAGTGTTTTTGGCAGTCGGGCAAAAGATATTCCGGCCAGCTGCCCCAAGTCAATGTTCGGCAATCTCCTGGGCGCATCCGGAGCAATAGATTTGATTATTACAATTCAGGCGATGGAGCACGGTTTAATTCCTCCGACCCTGAATCTAAATGAGCCTCTGGACGGGCTGGATTATGTCAGGGGTGAAGCCAGGCCCCGCCAGGTAAATAAAGCGGTGATAATTTCCCGCGGCAGGGGCGGAATAAATTCGGTGTTAGTAGTAGAAAAACCATAAAATAAAGGAGCTAAAAATGAAAATACTTTTTGTAATGCCGAAAGTCGGCGCCTGGGCAACACACGGAATACACCGGTCCCCAAACCAGCTGTACGCGCATTGGGCAGCTTATGCCCGGGAGAGAGGCTATGAAGATGTGGCGGTAATCGACGGCAAAGCCGATCAGATTTCCATGGAGCAGCTGATTGAGCAGGCGAAAACTAAAAACCCCGATATCGTGGTAATGGGCGAGCAGCTGCATGGTTATGGCGGATACGGAGTTTTGCGCCATTTTAAAGATGCCGCCGCGGGGATTAAAAAAGCCCTTCCTAAAACAAAAATAATCCTCGGGGGGTTATGGTATTCGGCAATGCCTGTGCCTACATTAGAAGAGAACCCGGCGGTTGATTTTGTGGTTATGGGCGAAGAGGAATCATTCGGAGATTTGATTGAGGCGATAGATAAGAAGAAAGACCTTAAAGATGTGGGCGGAGTTACTTCCCGCATTGACGGTAAAATCGTGATGGGGCCGCATAAACCGTTGTTGGAAGATTTGGATAAACTGCCACTGCCAGCTTACGATTTGTTCCCCATGGATAAATATGTCGGCCACACCTACTGGAAGCCGTTCGTGGACATGGTTACTTCCCGCGGCTGCCCTTCTGCTTGTACCTTTTGTTACGAATGGGACCAGTTTGACCCCCGTTCTCCGTCGGACTTCCTGAAATGGCGGGCTAAGTCTCCGGAAAGAATAATGGAAGAGTTAAACCTTTTACACAAAAAATACGGAGTCAAGGTCGTAGTCATTCAGGATGACAATTTTAATGTAGACCCTAAAAGAGTGCAGAAATTCTGCGAGCTTAAAAAAGCATCTAATAATCCTATCAAGTGGGTATCTTTGGGCCGGGCTATTGATTGGGTCAATTGCGAATCAATCCTGCCCCTGATGAAGGAGAACGGTTTGTTTATGGGCGTTTTCGGCATCGAGGTAACTACCCAGTCAGAGCTGAAGAAGATCGCCAAAGGCATTACCATAGACCAGATTAAAAGGACCATAGAGATTTTACGTAAGAATGATATCGCCATTGTCGCGGATATCATGATGGGTTTTGATTATGATACCGAAGCGATCATCAAGCAGCGTTTTGAGTTTACTGACCAGGTTGACCCGGATATTTTATGGGTGGGTTATGTTACTCCTGCCCCGAATTCACCGATGTGGAGGATTGCCTTAAAGAAAAACTGGGTTGACCCCAAGAAAGTAGATTTCAGCACTTGGGATTTCCTGCATCCGGTCATCCCCACGGATCATCTTTCCACTGAGGATTTGGGCCGTTTAGGCTCCTGGTGTATGCGCGAATTTTTCTCCAAGCCGGGCAGGATTAACCGGATTATGGAGAGCGACTTTGATCCGCTGGCAAAACTCTGCTTCAAGGATGTCATGGACGGAATAAATAAGTGGGAAGCCGGGGCGACAAAAGGCGAAGTACACATTTGATGAAATTATAGGGCAGGCACCCCGCGCTGATGAGGAATTGCGCGGGTGTCCCCATACTGGGGAAGGAGTAAGAATGGAAACAAAAGCAAAAATAAGGGAGTTGCTGGTAAAGTTATTAAGGATAAAGCCGGAGGAACTTAAAGACGACCTTAACCTGGCTGACGGGATCGGGGTGGATTCCACCGAGATGGTTGAGACGGTGATTGCCCTGGAGAAGGAATTCGGCACTAAGTTAAACCCCAAAGAGATAACCAAGTTCTCTACCGTTAACGATATAGAGAAAGTTATCCAGTCAAAAATAGCCAAATGAAGATCATTGACCTAAGCCTTCCCATAGACGAGAAGGCCTTTGAGGTGCACAAGGTAGAAATCGAGCGGATAAGCCATCAGTCCGGGGTGGAGAAGTTTAACCGGGTGCTGATGGGTAAGTCCCTGTTTGGCAAGATAAAATATGCCTTGGGCAAGCGGATAGTCAAAAAAGAAGACCTGCCGGATGAGGAGTTTCTTTCTTTGGAGATTGTGCACGCAGCGGTGCATATCGGCACGCACCTGGATTATTCTTTTCATTACGGCTCACGTTCTGAGAACCGTCCGTCAAAGACTGCCGAGGAGATTCCTCTTGAGTATTGCTATCAGGACGGCGTAAAACTCGACCTTACCCACAAAAAACCTGCTCAAAGCATCACCGCTGAAGATATAAAAACCGCGCTGCAAAAAATCAATTACAAACTTAAGCCATTGGATATCGTTTTATTACATACCGGCGCGGATAAATTATTCGGAGGCCCGAAGTATTTCACGGATTATCCCGGGGTGGATATCTCGGCGATAGATTATCTTTTAGACCGGGAGATCAAGATTTTCGGGGTGGATACTATGGGCATTGACCGGCCATACCGCTTTATGCTCAAGGAATTTTTAGAGAAGAAAGACCCTAAATATTTGTACCCCGCGCACTTTTACGGAAGAAAAAGAGAATTTATCCATATAGAAAGGCTGGCGAACCTGGAAAGCCTGCCTGCCTCTGGTTTTAAACTGATTTGTTTCCCGGTAAAAATTAAAAAAACCGGCGCTGCCTGGGCGCGAGTGGTGGCAATTTTATAAAAGAATGAGGCTAACATGCTTGATCCGATAACAAAAGATTTAGAGAAGATGATGGAATTTCCCAAAGAGGGGATTTTCAGCAAGGTTTTGGTTAAGACCTCTATTTCAAATCATACCCTGATGTGCCTGGCTAAGGGCAGCGATATTTCCGAGCATACTTCCACCCGCGAGGCCGCGGTAACGGTATTAAAAGGCAGGGGTATCTTTGTTTTGAATGGCAAGAAAATAAAAATGAAACCGGGGGTATTTATTTTTATGCCCTCAAACGCGCCGCATTCCCTGAGCGCTAAAGAAGACCTGGCCATACTTTTAAGCCTGTCAGGAAAATAAATAGGAGGAGAAAATGGGGCATACCTGTAATTCAATAATCATTGATGCGCCTTACGAATTGATTTTTGATATCTCTAATGATATCCCGCGCTGGACAGAACTTTTCGGCGGGGAATATCAGAAAGCCGAGGTAGTCAAAAAGGAAAGCAACAAAATCACCTTTCGCCTCACCGATGATGAAGGTAAGTCTTGGGTATCCTGGAGGCTGTTGTTCAAGGATAAAAATTTTGCCTATGCCGAGAGGGAAGAGCCAAAATTCCCTTTCAAATATATGAAGATTGTCTGGTTGTATATCTCCAAGCCGGAAGGTACAGAGTTAGTCTGGATACAGCATTTTGAAATGGATGATAAAGCAAAGTTCAACGACGAGCAGGTAGAGGGTTTTATCAATAAACATTCTAAGGATAACCTTAAAATTTTTAAAGAGGTTATTGAACGAGAAGCTAATAAAAAATAAGGGAGGAATAATGAGCGTGGATTTAAAAGGAAGAGTTGCAATTGTTACCGGAGCAAGCAGGGGGATAGGCAAGGCGCTTGCTTCAGCCGCCGCCAGTTTAGGGATAAATTTAACTATTGCGGCGCGCCAGGAAGGCCCCTTAAAAGAGACTGCTGATGAGATTGCCAAAAAATATAAAGTAGAAGTTTTAGCTGTGCCCTGCGATGTAACCAAATTAGAAGATTTGGAAAATCTGGTCAATAAAACAAAAGAGAAGTTCAACAAGGTAGATATCCTGATAAATAATGCCGGAGTCTCCAGCCAGTATCCTTTCGAAAAGCAGCCTTTTGAGGATTTTGAAAGGCTGGTGCACACCAATTATTTAGGTTATGTGCGTTTGATTCGTTTAGTGATAAATGATATGATAAAAAATAAGTCGGGGGCAATCATTAACATGGTTTCCGGTTCAACACTCTGCGACCCCCTGCCGAGGAATTTTTTAGTTTACAGTTCGCTAAAAGTCGGGTTACGCGCTTTTTCTAAAGGCCTATTCTGGGAATTGCGTGACCACGGAATAAAGATAACTTCTATCTTGCCCGGCGTAACAGATACGGATTTGACCGGAAAATTAAAAGAGATAACCGAGAATAGCTCAAGGCTGATGACTACCGAGGCAATTGAGAATGCGGTAAAGTTTGCCCTGACCGTCCCGGCGAATGTTTGCCCTCTAGAAATAGCGGTAATCAACCAACAGACGCCCTGGACAGCTCCGGTTATTCCATTTGAACAAGCACATCCAAAAAAATAGATACCCCGCGCTGAAGTGGAATTGCGCGGGTATGCTCTACTGAGCAAAGGAGGAGATATGAAAAAAGCGGCTTTGGTTTTTGCATTTATCTTGAGTTTAACGGGTTTTGGTTTCGCCGCGGATGAATTGTTATTGATTGACAGTTACGAGGTTACTATCTCCGGCGGGCCTGAAGGGACAGTGGATTTTGGAGCAGGTAATGGTTCGGTCGTTGACGTAAGCGGTGCAACCGATATCGTGCACGGCGGAAAACAGTCCTTAAAAGTAACTTATGATGCCGTCGCCGGTGGGTACATCTATGTGGCCAGGGGTTTTGATTTGGATGCCAAGAATGCCGGCTGGTTAATGAAAGCAGGGGATATAAACTGGAATAAATACAATGCTATAGCTTTTTATATGTATGGAAGCGATTCTAAAACCAAAATCGCCTTTGATATCAAGGATAACGGTGGGGAGATATTACGCTATACTTTTGAAGATAATTTCAAGGGCTGGCAACAGGTAGTCTGCCTATTCAAGGATTTTGTGGCCCGCGACGATTGGCAGCCGCAGACCGCCGAGAAAAACGGACAACTGGATTTTCCGATAAAGAGCTATCAATTTGAACCTCTGCCTCCGGCAAAGGGAACACTTTATTTTGACGACGCGGAATTGCTCAAAAAATAACTAATATGGATAAACAAGACATAAAGAATCTTAAGAAAAGATACCTTATCTGGTTGTATAAAACTACTAAAGAAGACTGGGATAAAGTGGAGCGCAAGTTTACCCAGCTGGATATTGACAGGGCTATCCTGGATGAATTAAATAAGCTGGACAGCGATAAAAGGACTAAGAGTTTTATTGAGGCATTCGCCAATTACATCCGAAACAAAGAAAAAAAGGGCCTGGACTTGAAATATGAAGGCAATAAGTTAAAACCGGAGTATCATTTTTTAGGCCTGAAACTAAAGGCGATTGAAAAAGTGATTGCAGAAGAATTGGGAAAGAAGGCCTTACGGGAAATAAAGTCGCTCTACGAAAAAGAGATGACCGAGCGCATCTTAAAAAGCAGGGAGCATAAATGATTATTGATGCCCATAGCCACTGGCTGCCCGAAGAAATAATCAAGAATGTGCATTTCTTTCATAAGGGCTGGGGTGATATTGATGCCCAGCTGAAACTTATGGATGAGGCAGGCATTGCCAAGGCAGTATTAAGCTATCCTACTTCTGACGCGCACTTGAAATTAGGAAGCTTTGCCCAAGTGGCACATATCTACAATAATCATGTGGCTAAGATTATCAAACACCACCCGGATAGGTTTATCGGCGCTGCGGTTTTACCCATAGATAATTCCGAGGATATGGTGGCGGAGTTAAAGAGGGCGACCGAGGAGCTGGGCTTTAAGGCGGTTTCCATAGCCAGCAGTTATAACGGGTCATATCTGGATGACAAAAGGTTCTTACCTATATATAGCAAGGCTCAGGAAGCGAATATCCCTATTTTTGTGCATTCGCAGATAGTTAACCCAATCGGCTTTGAGCGGGTCCAGGACCCCTTGCTTACCCCGGTGATTGAGTATGTTTTTGATACCACAATCTGCATCGGCAAACTCCTGATGGCGGATATTCTGAAAGATTATAAAGTTAATTTTGTCTTTGCTTATTTTGGCGGGGTAGTTCCTTTCCTGGCCCAGCGCTTTGATGCTACCTACCAGATGCTAAGAGGGATGAATTTTGTCAAAGACCTGAAAGGAAACCCCACCGAGTATTTAAAAAATATTTATGTGGATACCAGCGGCGATACCACTAAGGCAAATTTCCTCTCCGCGTTAGAATTGCTCGGCCCCAGGCATTTATTATGGGGCAGCGACTGGCCGGCAAAGAAAGATGTCTTAGCCGGTATGCAGGCAGTCAAAGATTTAGCTATATCAGAAGAAGATAAAGCGAATATCTTAGGCGGTAATTTAGAGAAATTATTATAGCTCTTTGTAATGAATCTGTCAGTTTTCTCGCTCGAGTCGGTTTTTTAACGCCAAAGGTCTTTCGCATTTCGGTGGCTGCTGAACTCTGGTTTGCGCTCTAGCGCAAAACCATCAAACAGCATCGCCATCCCAGTGTTGTCGCTTCGCTCCACTGGGATTCCCTCAATGCTCAAGCTGCTTTGGCTAAAACCTCCACTCGCTCAAAAACCGCCAGATTCATTTTATAAGGATAGGATAAACAAGATAATATGAATTTTAAAAGTAGCATAGATAGAGCAATGCTCTTAATGAATAGCTCCTGTGATTATGGAGATTACATAGTTATAAAAATTAGCCCTTTTGTCAGAGGATGTTGTTGTTTTCATTGTTGGCCACAAACATGGGAAACCGTTAATAGATATATTCATCCCTTTGGTCCTCTTAAAGATGAGGGTGACGTTTTAATAATAAAAGATAATGAGAAATTTGTTTTAGAGTGTCATGAAAGTGGCCCCGAACTCGTTGTTTTAGCGTCAAAGATACTTTCTTTAGTAACAGTAGTTGTTAATTTAATAGTGGCTTTATTAAAAGCTAGACAGGATGATCATAATAAACCTACTGCTAAATTTAAGATTACGAAAAGCTACCAGATAGGGGCCGAAATAAAAGAAGAACAGATAATGGAGTTAACATTGCCTTTGTCCAAAGATTCAATTGAGAAACTAGAGAGAAATCTTTCAAGTTTGGTAAAAAAGAAAAAAAGCAAGAAAACGGATTCGAGGTAAATTTATTTTAGCGGATGTCCTTGGCTGGGATTTCGAGGGGCGTAAAGGCAAGAATTAGCGGGTGGCTTGGATTGATTTCGAGCAGGGCGTCCGAGGAACCCGAGCGGGCAAGGTTGCCCAGCTAAATCAAGTCAGGCAGAGCGAGGGTCCGAGGCCCGAGCGCAGTTTTGCCACGCTGGGGCAAAACAAGCGTCCCTGCGAGAAACAAGCCAAGACAGGACCCGCGAAAGACTTAAGCGAGAAAACGGACAGATTCATTAATCAAGTTAAAGGAGAAAATTATGGCTGAAGGGCAGGATTTGGATGTCCGTAGTTTAATCTCGGAGTTAGTTGAGATAGGCAAGGGGGAAGGGTTTTTAAATCCACAGGAAGGCGGGAATTTTAGTGCAAAATGGGGGAGTGGTAATCGCCATATCCGCGCCTATGAAATAGGCGAGATTCTTAACAAAAGTGGCGGCACTAAACTTATGGGTGAAGTTTGCATTGTAGTTGATTCCCTTTGTACGGGCCACCTTAGAGGTTCTGCGAGGTATTTAGAGATATGTTGGAATGGCATCGGTTCATGGACATCATGATAAAATAACAATTAAAGAAGGAGAATAAGAAATGCAGATGCAGAAAGAGATACATTTAACAGGGAAAGATTTGACCCAGATGGTGCAGTTGAGGCCGCAGGATGTGGGAAAATACGCGATTGTGCCTGGGCCAAAGGATAGATTAGATGTGCTGATGAAGAAGATTGAGAATCCGGTGAGGAATTTCTCTTTTATGGAATACACTATGTATACCGGAACATTTGAAGGGATTAAAGTCACTGCCATAAATGGCGGAAGGTTTTCTACCGACACCTCTATCACCACTGAAGTAATGTGCAACGCCGGAATCCCGAACATTATCCGCATCGGCACCTGCGGGGCTTTAGACGAAAATATTAAGGTAGGAGATTTAGTAATAGTAGATAAGGTTATCCGCGGGGACGGGGTTACTCCTTATTATGTGGATAAGAATTTTCAGACCGTGGCGGATAAGAAGATTTCCGATACTTTATATGAGGTAGCTAAAGCTATGGGTTTAACTATTCATCGTTGCACAACCTGGACCACAGATGCTTTATTGCGCGAGACCAGAGAAATAGTTGAAGCCAAGCGTAAAGAAGGGGCTATGGCAGTAGATATGGTTTCATCTACGCTTTTAACTATTGCCCAAACCTACAATATCAAAGCCGCCTCGATTTTAGCGGTGAGCGACAATGTGATTACCGGCGAGATGGGTTTTATGAATCCGCTTTATTATATGGCCGAGTCAAACCTGATTAAGATTGCTTTAGAGACAGTTAAAAAACTGGAAGGAAAATAATGAAGCTATCCCCGCTTTTTTGGCCGATACAATTAAAAGGCAATACCATTTATATCCTTGATGAAACCGCTTTACCGCAAAAGGTAGTTTATCTCAGAGCGAATACTTATCTGAAAGCTTGTAAGGCGATTAAAGAAATGAAGACCCGGGCAGTAGGCCAGGTGATTTTGGTTTTTTATATCTTCCTGATGGTTATCAGGCAGAATAAGGGCAAGAAGGATATGCTTGCGGTTTTAAAGAAGGTTGCTAAGAGCATTAATGCCACCCGTCCGACTTTATCTTTTAAATTTTTGACTGATATGGTTTTAGGATGGGCCCAGGGAGGAGCGCCTTTAGAAAAATGCATTTTGGGGTTTTTAGAGATGTTGAAAGATAAACGTATCCAGCAGGCAAAGGATGCCGCTGAACTGCTCAATGACCAGGATGTGATTTTGACCCATTGCAATGTCAGCGGGCTTCTGCCTTTGATTGCCGGTTTCTGCAAAGAGCAGAATAAAAGAATAAGTTTTTTTGTCACCGAGACCAGGCCCTATCTGCAGGGGTCGCGTTTGACTGCCTGGGAATTAAAACACGCCGGCATTCCGGTTACAATAATTGCCGATAATATGGCGGCACAGGTGATGTCTGAAGGAAAAATAAATAAGGTTATGGTCGGGGCTGACCATTTAGCCAAGAACGGCGATATCGCTAATAAAATCGGGACATTTCAGATTGCTCTTTTAGCCAAACATTTTGAGGTTCCTTTTTATGTCTTATGCCCTCCGCCTTCGGAATCAGAGACCGGCAGCGATATTGAGATAGAAATCCGGCCGGATAAAGAATTATTGGAGTATCAGGGGATTCAGCTTGCCCCCAAAGGGGCCAAAGGTTATTACCCGGCATTTGATATTACCCCGGATGAGCTGATTACAGAACACATTTACCTGGAGTTAGAGAGATGATATTTGGAAAAGAAAAAGCCCTTAAAGAAGAAATAATCAAGCTCGGGAAAAAGTTGTATGAGTTACGTTTGGTAGTGGCGCGCGCAGGAAATTTAAGCGCAAGGATTGACGAAAATAATATCCTTATCACTGCCACCGGCACCAGCCTGGGAGATTTGGGCTGCGCAGATATTATTAAAGTTGATTTAAGCAATACCGAAGATATCAAGGATAAAAAAGTCACCTCCGAATTCCCCCTGCACAGTTTAGTCTATAAGAATTTTCCCAATAAAGTAATTATCCATTGCCATCCGACTTTAATAAATGCTTATTTCGCGGTTTATTCTGAACTTAAGGCTTTGACTTTTGAAACTAAACTCTATCTGGGTAATATCCCGGTAGTGGAACAGGATACTCCGGCAATCACCAAACCGCAATTAGTGGTGGATGCTTTAAAGGTCAATAACCTGGTGGTAATAAAGAATCATGGGGTAGTTTCTATCGCCGATAAATTCAGCGACGCATTATATTTGATTGAATCGCTGGAAGAGGCAGTAAAAGTAGCGGCAACCGCGCGGTTATTCAAAAAAGATGTCCTTGATGAATTAGATAAAGGGCTTAAGGAGAATTTATCCCAGGATAATGCTTATCTAATGTTTTCTCCGGAGCATATCCAGGCCATCGTGGATTTGGTGAACAAGGATGAGTTTATCCAAAAGAAAGGCAAAGAGCTGGATTTGACCCTGCAATACGCTATTAAGCTGGATGGCCACGACAAAGTTTATAAATTTGTCTTTGAAAAAGGAAGGATTGCAAAGCTAGAGCTTGACGATAATGCTCCGTTTGTGGCTTCAGCCCCCACGGAAGTATGGGGGCTGATATTTTTAGGTAAACTTGACCCTTTTGTGGCAGTGACCCAGGGCAAAATGAAATTGCAGGGCCAATTGGGGCAGTTAGCCAAATGGTATGTCCCCTTCAGCCGCTTATTTGAATTATTTAGACAGGTAAAGATTAAATGACGCGTAAAATCATTAATCCCGCTACAGGCGAGGTGATTGCGGAAGTGGCTTTAGCCGGAGAAAAAGAAATTGAACTGGCTTTAGCTTCTGCCAGAGCGGCTTTTGATAACGGGCCATGGCCGAAAGTATCTTTAGCCGAGCGCAAAGATTTTATTTTAAAAATCTCCCAGGGTATCCTGGATAATGCTGCTAATTTAGCAAAGTTAGAAAGTTTAAATACCGGAAAGCCGATTAAAGAATCGACTTTTATGGATATTCCTTCCGCGGCAAAGGCCTTTGAGCATTTTGCCAATCATTTAGAAGAATACTTAAAAACTGAAAAGTCAGAGTTAGAAAATGCCGAAAGCCGGCTTTTGCGTCAGCCTTTGGGCGTGGTAGCGTTAATTGTTCCCTGGAATTATCCTTTACTTATCGCCTCTTGGAAATTAGCCCAGGCATTAGCCGCCGGAAATACGGTAATCCTTAAGCCCTCCAGCCTTACTCCGCTTAGCGTTTTAGAATTAGCCAAAATTATCAGCCAGACAGGGATTCCTAAAGGCGTGGTTAATATTATTAATGGAGAGGGACCGGCAATAGGCGAGAAGCTATGTTCGGATAGCTGCCTGGATATGATTTCTTTCACCGGCAGTAATGAAGTAGGCAGGCAGATCCTGCAATATTCGGCAAAGAATGTAAAAAAGCTGACTATGGAATTAGGCGGGAAATCCGCGGCAATAGTTTTAAAAGACGCGGATTTAGAAGCTGCGGTTAATGGTTCTTTATGCTCTATTTTCTTGAATCAGGGTCAGATGTGCACTGCCATGTCGCGGCTTTTTATCCATAAAGATATTTACGACAAATTCATCAATGATTTCGTGGAAAAAGCAAAGCGCATTAAATTAGGCAAGGGTGATGATTATGAAACTCAGATGGGAGCTTTGATTTCTCAAGCCCAGCGTAAGAGAGTGATTGATTATGTGGAGAAAGCAAAAGCAGAAGGCGCAAAAATACTTTGCGGAGGGAATATCCCTTCCGACGCGAATCTTAAGGATGGATTTTTCTTTAGCCCTACGGTAATCGCGGATGTTAAACCGGAGATGGCTATTTTCCAGGAAGAAGTTTTCGGGCCGGTGGTTTGTGTAAATAAATTCTCTAGCCCTGATGAGGCGGTGGAATTGGCAAACAAAAGCAATTTTGCCCTGGCTTGTTCTATTTGGTCAAAAGATACTGCTTTAGCCCAGGATTTAGCGGCCAAGGTTAATGCCGGGATAAGTTGGATTAATACTTATGGTATGTTTTATCCTGAAGTTCCTTACGGCGGTTTTAAGCAGAGCGGATTTGGCAAAGAATTAGGCAGGGAAGGTTTCTTAGAATACACCCGGCTTAAAAATATGGTGATAGATAAAACTAAGGGTGCAAAGCCGATTGTAAATTACTGGTACGGTTTTTAAACTCATGCGAGTAGCCAAATATTATAAAAATAGCGATTTAAGAATAGAAGAGATGCCTGTGCCAAAAATCGGTGCGGGCGAGATTTTAGTCAAGGTTGAGGCTTCAGGTATCTGCGGCAGCGACGTGATGGAGTGGTATCGCATTGACCGGGTGCCGTTGGTATTAGGCCATGAAATCGCCGGCACAATTGAAGAAGTAGGCGCGGGAGTCAAGGGCTATAAAAAAGGCGACAGGGTAGCTTGTTCACACCACGTCCCTTGTGAAAAATGCGCTTATTGTTTAAGCGGGCACGAGAGCGTCTGCGATACCTTGCGTAAAACAAATTTTGACCCCGGGGGATTTGCCGAATACCTGCGCATGCCGGTAATCAACGTTGAAAAGGGCGTATTTTTATTGCCGGATAAGCTATCTTTTGATGAGGCGACTTTCGTTGAGCCTTTGGCTTGTATTATACGCGGCCAAAGGCAGGCAGGCGGGGTAAAAGGCAAACACATCCTGGTTATCGGCAGCGGTATTGCCGGGATTCTACATATCCATCTTGCTAAATTCCAGGGCGCTTCTTTTATCGCGGCAACAGACATATTGGAATACAGATTGCAGCAGGCCAAAAAATTCGGCGCGGATGTAAGTATCAAGGCAAAAGAATATTCGCCTGATTTGGCGCACAAGTTAAATCAGGGAAAACTTTTTGATTTGGTGATAACTACCGCAGGCGCCCCTTCTGCTATTCAACAGGCGCTGGAATCGGTAGAGCGCGGCGGGACAGTGCTTTTTTTCGCTCCCACCGAGAAAAACGCCAAAGTCCCGATTCCTTTTAATGAATTATTCTGGCGCACCGAGATAACCTTGACCAGTTCTTATGCCGGCAGCCCGAAAGATTGCAGGGAAGCTTTGGATTTGCTCAGCAGCGGGAAATTAGATGTCGCCGGAATGATTACCCATCGTTTAAGTTTATCCGAAATAGGTCTGGGTTTTAAATTAGTCTCAGAAGCTAAAGAATCTTTAAAAGTAATCATATATCCGAAAAAGTAGAAAGGAGCAATGCATGGACTGGGGAATGAAAAATAGATTAAGCCGTATATTTAAGCCGGAAGACGGGCATACAGTAATGTTAGCTTGCGACCACGGTTATTTTTTGGGGCCGGTGAGCAGGCTGGAGGACCCGCGTAAGACTATTGAACCGCTTATTCCTTATGCTGATTCGCTGATGATTACCCGCGGGGTTTTGCGTAATTGCATTGACGCCAAATACAATATCCCGATTGTCTTAAGGGTTTCCGGCGGCAACAGTATTATCGGCAAGGATCTATCCGACGAGGGAATCACAGTCTCTATGCAAGATGCCCTGCGCCTGGGAGTTTCTGCGGTAGCCCTCTCTATCTATGTCGGCTCTGAGCATGAAAATCAAACTTTAACAAATCTCGCCAGCCTGATTAGCGAAGCAGAAAACTACGGCATTCCGGTATTAGCAGTTACCGCGGTTGGAAAAGAATTGGAAAAACGCGATGTCCGATATCTTTCTTTGTCCTGCAGGATTGCCGCGGAATTAGGCGCTCGTGTAGTAAAGACCTATTATTGCGATGATTTTGAAAAAGTAGTGCAGTCATGTCCTGTTCCGTTAGTGATTGCCGGCGGCCCAAAAATGAGAAGCGAAGCCGATGTTTTGGGAATCGCCTACAACGCCATACAGGCAGGGGCAAAGGGCGTGGATATGGGCAGAAATGTCTGGCAGTCTAAGAAGCCGGTGGCGATGATTTCGGCTATCCGCAGTATTGTCCATGAGAAGGCATCGGTAAAAAAAGCAGTGGATTTATTTAACAGCATGAAGAAATAAATTATAAGCTGAGGTGAATATGGATTTCTTAAGCCTTTTAGAAAAACAGAGTTCTTCCTGCGCCGAGAAACCTGCGATAATCTTCAGGGATACTCCTGTAACATTCAACCAGCTTAAAGAGACAGCCCTTAAAATAGCCAATGGTTTATCCGCTCAGGGCATAGCCAAATCCGATAAGGTAGCAATTTTTCTTCCTAATATCCCTGAGTATATTTATAGTTTCTTGGGAGTATTTATCTTACGCGGGGTCTGCGTACCGTTGGATTTTATGCTCACCGAGGAGGAAGTAATAAATTTTATCAACCACAGCGAGAGTAAGGTCCTGATTGCCCAGGAGAAAAGAAGCATTGATTTGGTGAATGTCAGGAATAAATGCCCCTCTTTAAAGGCAATCATTCTTTTTGAAGAAAATAAGATTCCCGAATCAACGGAGAAAGATTTTCTCTTCTGGGATGAATTATTGAAGGAGAAAACCGCATTTAAAAAAACAGTTCCTAATGATCAGGATTACGCTTCCATATTTTATACCTCCGGTTCAACCGGCCATCCTAAGGGCGTGCTTTTAAACTATGCCCATCTGCAGAACCCTTTAGAAACCTTTGACTATTTCATTCACCCCGGAGATAAAGACAGCCTGCTCTGCGCGGCAGTGCCTTTTTCCCATATCGGGGGTTTGGATTATATGCTTTTTATGCTTTATTACGGGATAACCCTGGTTTTAATGGAGCGTTTCATCCCGCTGGAGTTCCTGAAAAATATAGAAAAATATAGAACTACCATATTCTGTATTGTCCCGGCTATGTATGTGGCGATTCTGTCCGTAAAGGAATATGATAAATTTGACCTTTCTTCTTTGAGATTTGCGGTGGTTTTCGGCGCGCCATCCTCGCCGGTCTTGCTGGAGAGGTTTCATAAGGCCTGCCCTAATGCTTACCTGCTAAACGGCTGGGGTATGACTGAAACCGCGGCACCCAATTCTTTTTTACCCACCGGGACCAATACCAAGGAAGTTCCCAATACGGGAAAGTTTCCTCCCGGCACAGAGGCTAAGATTGTAGATGACCAGGGAAAATCTTTACCCGACGATAAAGACGGAGAGCTCTGGCTCAAAGGCAAGGCAGTGATGGTTGGCTACTACAAGGAGCCGGAATTGACCAGGCAGGCGCTCACAGAAGACGGCTGGCTTAAAACCGGTGATGTTTCCAGGCGGGATAAGCTGGGCAGGTATTATATCGTAGGCAGAAAAAAAGAGATGATCAAGGTCTCCGGGGAGATAGTATTCTGCCCTGAGGTTGAAGAGGTAATCCAGCGTAATCCAAAAGTAAAAGAGGTGGCGGTAATCGGAGTAGCCGACAAATTAAGAGGCGAGGTTCCCAAGGCATTCATAGTTTTAAAAGAAAACGAGCAATTGAATGAAGATGAGTTGCGCTATTTCCTGCGCGAGCATACGGCGCATTTTAAAATCCCCCACCATTTTGAATTTATGGCCAGCCTTCCTAAAAACAGAGTCGGTAAGATTGATAAGGAAAAATTAAAACAGGCTTAAAAATGCAGGATATCAGAGGCCTCTCTTTAGAGGATTTAAAGAATACCCTTAAGGAATGGGGGCAGCCCCCTTTCCACACCCGGCAGATTTTTTTCTGGATATACAAAAGAGGGATAAAAGACTTTGCTCAAATGAGCGATTTATCCCTTGAATTAAGGAACCGGCTGAATGAAAAATTCTTCCTTCCTGATTTAAAACCGGCAAAAGCCCTGCAGTCTGAAGACGGCACAGAAAAATTCCTTTTTCAGCTAAAAGACGGGAATCTTATAGAAGCGGTGGTTATTCCTAGTCAGGAAAGGGTGACAGGATGCGTTTCTACCCAGGCCGGCTGTAAATTTGCCTGCCGGTTCTGCGCCAGTGGATTAACCGGTTTTAAAAGGAACTTGAGCAGCGCCGAGATAATCGAAGAAGTTTTATATCTAAAAAATCATTCGGCGGCAAAAAAGCTTACCCACCTTGTTTTTATGGGGACAGGCGAGCCGCTGGATAATTATGATTTTGTGATGAAGGCTATCCGGATTATCAATTCCCCGGAAGCTTTGGATATCGGGGCCCGCCGGATAACCATCTCTACCGCCGGAGTAATCCCGGGAATTAAAAAATTATCACAAGAGGGCTTGCAGATAGAGTTGTCCGTATCTTTGCACGCCGCGGATGATAAAACCAGGTCGCAATTAATGCCCATAAATAAAATTTACCCGATTAAAGATTTGCTGGCTGCCTGCAATGAATATATGGAGAAGACTAATCGCCAGGTGACCTTTGAGTATGTTCTAATCAAAGGGTTAAATTCGGATTTGCAAAGCGCCCAGAAGTTGAGTACAATATTAAAGGGGCTAAGGCTGGCCAAGGTAAACCTTATACCGTCTAATCCGGTAGGAGAACTCAAGATAGGGCCGCCGGAAAGAGCGGATATACTCTGGTTTAAAAATTACCTCCTCAAGCACGGCATAAACACGACTTTAAGAAAATCAAGGGGAGAAGATATTGAGGCTGCCTGCGGGCAGTTGAGGCTAAAATATGAAAAAAAATAACCTGGTAATCTCCGCTTGTTGCTTATTAGCAGTTTTTTTAACCGGCTGCGCGAAAAGAGAAATTAAGAACCTGGATTCGCAGGGCACTAATATTATCTGTTTTGGCGATAGCATTACTTTCGGGTATGGGGCAGGGCAGGGAGAAGATTATCCTACTGCCCTGGCTAAGCTGGTGAGCGCCCCGGTCTTAAATAAAGGCATAGACGGCGACACTACTTCAGAAGCCCTGAAACGGCTTAAATCCGATGTATTGGACAGGGAACCGTTGGTGGTGATTATTGAATTCAGCGGTAATGATTTCTTGAGAAAAATCCCCAAAGAGACTACTATTGATAATATCAGAGAGATGACCAGGCGAATCCAATCATGGGGAGCGATGGTAGCTATAGCCGATATCAGCGCGGGTATGTTTTTAAAAGAATACCGGGGGTTACTTTCTAAAGTGGCAAATGAAGAAAGGGCGATATTTATTCCCAGTATTTTAGGCGGCATAATCACCAACCCCTCTATGAAGAGCGATTTTCTCCATCCTAACGCCCGCGGTTACAAGTTAATCGCCGAGCGCATCCACCGCGCATTAACCCCTTACCTGGAAAAAAATTCCATCCTCAGGAAATCCGCGGAACAAAAACCATAAGCAGGCAGGTTATTTTATTTTTCTTGCCAAAATAAGATAGGATATTCCTATGGGCAGGGGGAATAGGTTTAGCGAGTATTTAGCTTCTAACCGGCTGATTCCATATAATAAAGCATCAAGGTATTTCGGCAATAACTTTCTGTCAATGGAGCTTTCTTCCGCGGGGCTCTTTTTGTTTTGAGCTCCGGATTTTATCTTAGATAATAGCGCTAACAGAAAAGCCGGCGGGAATATAAATAATCCAATATGAGTTTCAAAACATACCCGGAACCCGCTTTCCTTAAGAAGCTGGCGCATTTGTCCGGGCAGGAACCTGCGGGCGCCGTCGCTTGATTGGTCGTGCTTGCGTTTTAATATAGGATATGCGGCCTCATGCCATATCAGCCAGCCATTGGTTTTCAATTTCCGGTTAATATTTTTTAATGCCTCCAGCGGGCTCTTTACTTCTTTGTGATAAAGTACGCCTAAGACAGTAGCCAGGTCAAAATCCTCCTCAGGTAAAAGCCTGTCCATGTTTTCGATGTCAGTTTTTACCACATTAAGCTGAGGGTAATTAGCCTTGAAAAGGTTGATGGCTATTTCGGAGGGCTCTATGCCAATGACTTTGCCAAAACCGGTTAAAAAATCAGTGGTCCCCCCTGTCCCGCAGCCCACATCCAGTATTTTTAAGTCCCTCTTTTTTTTATCGGGCAGGATATAGCGCAGGATCAAGTCCTGGATAAATTTCCGGCGGGCAGCAAAATACCAGTGTTTTTTTTCTGCCTTGCTAAGGTCATGATAACAGTGCGGCCGCATTATTTTAATAGATGATTTACTATCTGCTGGGTAGCCCGGCCATCGCCATACAAACGCGGCCTCTTCCTGGGGATTTTCATCCGCCGGATTCCCCGGACAATACGTTCGGGATCAGGGCCGGTAAGCACGTTCCACCCGGTCTTTACCGTTTCTACCCATTCCGTTTCTTTTCGCAAGGTCAGGCATGGTACGCCTAACCAATAGCTTTCCTTTTGCACTCCCCCGGAGTCGGTGAGGATAACCCGGGCGTTTTTTTCCAGCATCAGCATATCCAGGTAACCCACCGGTTCAATGAGCCGCACATTAATAGGTATCTTTATGGTGCTTTTTTTAAGAGTGCACAGGGTGCGGGGGTGTAAGGGCAGTACGATAGGTTGCTTGATTTCTTTAAAAGCCCGGAAAATCCTTTCTAAATTAGCAACGCTATCTGCGTTAGAGGGGCGGTGCAGGGTGGCCAATAGATAACTTTTTGGCTTTAGATTTAGCCGGCAGAGGATTTTTGAGCGTTTATCGGCAATATTTTTGAAACGCGACAACAAATCATACATAATGTCCCCGACCAGATAAACGCCTTTAGTGATTCCTTCTTTTGCCAGGTTGTCTACCGCTTTCCGGCTGGGGCAGAAGAGAGCGCTGGATAAATGGTCGGTTACCACCCGGTTAATCTCTTCCGGCATCTCCCTGTTGTAGCTTCTTAATCCTGCCTCAACGTGGAAGACGGGGATATTCAATCTCGCCGCGGTTAAAGCCGCGGCCAATGTTGAATTGGTGTCGCCGTAAACTATAACCATCTCCGGCTTTTCTTTCAAGAAGACTTTTTCCAATTTTTCGATAATCAGGGCGGTTTGGGCGCAAGGCGTATGCGAGCCCACACCCAGGTTATAATTGGGCGTGGGGATATCTAACTCGTCGAAGAATATCTTTGACATCACATAGTCGTAGTGCTGGCCGGTATGCACCAGGAGGTGCCTGATCCCCTTTTTCTTCAGGCTGTCAGAGAGTAATTTTGCCTTTATAAATTGCGGCCTGGCGCCGACTACGCTGATAATCTTCTTCATTTTTCCCTCATAAGTGAAAATATTATATCACAAAAGGATAGCCCAAACTAATGAAATCGCCAGCGAATAAGCTTGAAATCGCCTCTCAAAAGCAGTAGAATACGTTTTATGGCAGTTGACCTTTTATTAGTTAATCCGCCCGCGGAAGGTATTTATGGCATAGTGCAGAAAGCAAGTTCCCCTCAGCCGCCCCTCGGTTTGGCCTACGTGGCCGCCTATGTAGAAAAAAAAGGATATACAGTAAAGGTTTTAGATTGCGACGCGGAAGAGATAACCGTGGATAGCTTCAGGGCTTACCTGGAGCAGTTTCACCCCGGGTGCGTGGGTTTTAGCTCAACTACGCCTGTGATTACTACCGTTATTGAGATGGCGGATATAGTCAAGGCCTGGAATGGACAGGTTACTGTGATAGCCGGAGGCGCTCATGCCACCGCGCTTTCAGAAGAAACCTTAAAGAGGTCAAAGATTGATATTGTGGTCCGCGGGGAAGGAGAAAAGACCGCGGTTGATATTTTAGAAAGCCTTGCCGGGAAATTCAGCCTGAGAGAGATTGAAGGGATTTCTTTTAAAGAGAACGGAAAAATTATCCCTACCCCGGACAGGGAATTAATCCCCGGAATTGATGGGTTGCCTTTTCCTGCCAGGCATCTTTTGCCGACGGAAAAATACAAAGCAAGTTATTATCTCGGCTCATACGGCGAAAGGTTTGCCAATCTTATTGCCACCAGGGGTTGCCCTTACCAATGCATATTCTGCGGCCAGGATATAATTTTCAAACATACAGTGAGGGTGCGCAGCGCCAAAAATATCGTTGCAGAGATAGAAGGGGCAGTCAGGCAGTTTTCCATCAAGCTTTTTTGTTTTGAAGACAGTACTTTTACCGCCACCCCGGAACTGGTGCGGGAGATTTGCGCGGAAATATCTTCGCGCCGCCTGGGTATCCGCTGGGGAGCAATGGGCAGGGCTAATTTAGCTGATGAAGGATTATACCGAGTAATGAAAGATGCCGGCTGTATACTTCTCTGCTATGGCGTTGAATCGGGAAATCAGCGTATTTTAGACAGCATCCAGAAGAATGCCACGCTTGAGCAGGCAAAGTCGGCAGTAAAGTTAGCAAAAAAAATCGGCATACCGGTGAATACCTCGTTTGTCTTAGGTTTGCCCGGCGAAACCAAAGAAACAATCATGCAGACTATTGATTTCGCGGTGGAACTGAACGCCGATTACGCCAGTTTTTCCCTGGCCACGCCATATCCGGGCACCGAGTTTTATACTATCGCCATGAAAGAAGGGGTGGATCTTTCCGACTGGAGCCGTTTCAGGTTAGCCAGATACCAAGAACCGCTGTACGTGCCGAAAGGGCTTACCGCCGGAGAACTGAAGTCTTATTACAGGCTGGCTTACAAAAAATTCTATATGCGGCCGCGGTATATAATCAAGTCCCTGGCGAAAATAAAATCTCTGGCTGATTTGGTGCATAAAATACAGGTGGGAGCCGGCCTGGTTTCATAATCATAATATTATATGCAGATACTGTTGATTAACCTCCGGATAGACCCGGTAATGGCCTATGGGAAAAAATTCGCGCGTTTAGGCGCGGTAATGCCTCCCCTGGGCCTCTGTTATCTGGCAGGGGTTTTAAGAAAAGACGGCCATCAGGTGAAAATCCTGGATGCCAACCTCCTGGGGCTTTCGCAAGAAGAGGTTTTAAAAAAAATTGGAGAAGAAACTCCGACGCTCATAGGTTTATACGCCACCACTTTAGGGATTAATGGGGCAGAGGCGCTGGCAAAAAAGATCAAGCAGGCCTTCGCCGGGATAACCGTAGTCATCGGCGGGCCGCACATCTCGGGTTACGGAAAAGATACCTTAAGCTGGCCGCATTTTGATTTCGGGATAATCGGGGAGGGCGAAAGAAGCCTGCCCGAATTAGTTAAATATATAGAGAACGGCAGCAAAGATTTTTCAGCTTTAAAAGGGCTGGTTTACAGGAAGGGAAGCCAGATAATCCAAAATGAAGCCAGTGAGCCGATTGCTGAACTGGATAGCCTGCCTTTCCCGGCAAGAGACCTCCTGCCGGATTTAAAAAGATACCACCCTAAAAAAATGTTTTATAAGAAGCTACCCCTGGTGCATATTTTCACTTCCCGGGGCTGCCCTTTTCAATGCACTTTTTGCCAGACCCCTTTCGGAAAGAAGGTGCGTTTCCACAGCGCTGAATATGTGGCTGACGAGATAGAGCTTCTGGTCAGGAAATTCGGGGCAAAAGAAATAAAGATCAACGACGATACTTTTAATCTGGTAGAAGAACGGGTGCTGAAGATTTTTGATATCCTTAAGAAAAAGGGGATCAATATAGGCTGGTCCTGCAATTTACGGGTGGATACGGTTAAAAGCAAAGGTTTTTTTGAGGCGATAAAAAAGCGGGGGTGTTGGCTGGTGGGGTTTGGGCTGGAGAGCGGCAACCAGAAAGTTTTGGATGTTTTGAAAAAAAAGATTACACTTGAGCAGGCAAGGCAAGTTTGCGGATGGGCAAGGGAGTCCGGCCTTAAGGTCCAGGCCTCATTTATTATCGGCAACCCAACAGACACCGAGGAGACTATCCGCCAGACAATAAATTTTGCCCGTTCTTTGCCGCTGCATTACCCCTCATTTGCTTTTATGACCCCTTTTCCCGGGACAGAGCTTTGGCAGACTGCCTGCGAGTTCGGCAGTTTATCCTATGATAAATTCAGCGATTTACGGGTATCGCATGACCCTAAGTTTATCCCAAAAGGGCTAAGCGCAGAGAAAATGCGCCAGTTGTACGGCCAAGCTTACCGGACTGTCTATCTTAATCCCCGGATGATTTCAAGGCAGCTGGCAAATATAAACAGTTTTTCAGAAGCCCTCAGGCTTTGCTCTGCCGCGTTTAGTTTTCTTGATTTCAGAAAAGATGGATGAGCCCAATGCAAAAAATTAATCCTTATCTTTCCCTGGCCTTGAAGAAAATTCCTCTTTTATTGTCTTTAGAGGATAGAAAACCGCTATCTATTACTTACGGGTGTTTTGACAGGAATTACTGGGGATGGAAATTTACCGATTTCGCCGGTTCCAGGTTCCAGGAAGGAGTATGTTCCCTGGCGCTCTTTTATTCTTTTGATTTTGAAGGGAATTATTTATTCAAGAATAAGAGGGCCTTAAAATGGATTTTAGCCGGTATGGAGTATTGGGCCGGCCTGCAGCATGGCAACGGCTCATTTGATGAAGCCTATCCTAATGAGCAAAGTTTTGCCGCCACCGCTTTCACCGCATTTTATGTCGGCGAGGCTTTTCTGGCATTGCCTGATGAAATCCCCGCGGCATTAAAAATGAAACTGCTGGGGACTTTTTCCCGGGCAGGGGATTGGCTGCGCAAAAATGAAGAACAGCACGGCATACTCTCAAATCACCTGGCAGCAGCAGCCGCTGCCCTGTATAACGTGTACCTGGTAACAGGCGAAGAAGAGTTTAAGGAAAGATGCGGTTATTTTCTGCATAAAATTTACGCTCATCAATCAAGCGAAGGCTGGTTTGAAGAATACGGGGGAGCTGACCCCGGGTATCAGACGCTTTGCTCCTTCTTTTTAGCCAGGCTCTGGCAGCGCACAAAAAATGATGCCCTTCTTGGAAAGCTTCAAGCGGCCACGGAATTTTTATCCTCTTTCGTCCACCCTGACCATACCATAGGCGGAGAATACGCCAGCCGTAATACCGAATTCTATTTTCCCGCAGCCTTTGAAATGCTGGGAGAGAAAATCGCAGGGGCAAGGGCAATCGCCATGTTTATGCGGGAAAATATTGAGGCCCAAGATACCGCCTGCCTTTCGGCGATGGACGCTTACAATTTATTCCCCATGCTGAATAACTATATCTTTGCCGGATTGAATCCGCTGCCGCCAGGCGATTCGGATAAGTTGCCGTTTGAGAAAAAATTCCAGAAGCACTACAAAGAAGCAGGCATCTACATTAACAGCAGAGAAAAATATTATTCCATTGTTGGGATAAGTAAGGGCGGGGTGGTAAAGGTATTTGATAAAGCAAAAAAAAGTTTGTCATACGGCGATTGCGGATACTGGACAAAGTCAAAAGGCGGAAAAATATTTTCCAGCCAGTCCCTGGAACGTTCCAGGGGCGCTTCTTTTAACGAGGATAGTATTGAGTTATCTTCGCGTTTCTCCGAGACCACCCGGAAAATTTTTACCCCCGGGCTGTTTATCTCTTTCCGGCTTTTTACCCTATCGCTGGGAAGATTGCCATTTTTCTCTAACCTGGTAAAATGCGCCCTGGTTAAAGCCCTTGTGCTTAAGAAAAGAACTATAGACTGTGTCTTATCAAGAAAGATTGAATTTGAGAATGAACAAATCCGGGTAACAGATATAATCAGTAATTTGGATAGCGCAAACCCGGTTTTTCTTCGCGGGGGGGATAAGTTTACCAGTATTCATATGGGGTCTGGGGAGTATTTTCAAAAAAATGAGCTTGGCGCCGAGTATTTGGGAGAGAGAAATCTACTGAAGGATATTTCCGATAACCAGCAGGTTAAATTTGAGAAAGTGGTAAAATTTTAAATCATATGGAACTTACTATTATAGCTCCGATGTACAACGAAGAAAGCAACGTTGAAAATACTTTTCGCGCGATAAGAGAAGTTTTTGATAAGGCAGGGATTGGCTGGGAACTCATATTCGTCAACGATGGCTCTACCGACGATACTTTTAAGCGGGCAAAAGAGCTGGAGAAGAAAGAGCCGCGCCTGCGGGTCTTGGGCTATCCGGTAAATGCAGGGGCGGGCAGGGCGTTGCGCGAAGGGTTTAAGGCAGCCGGCGGCCGGTATGTAATCTCGGTTGATTTTGATTTAAGCTATTCTCCGGACCAGATTTTAAAAATTTATCAGAAGCTGTGCAGCGACCCATCCATTGACGCGGTTTTCGGTTCCTGTTATATGCCGGGCGGCAGGGTGGAGGGCGTTGATCCTTACCGGCTTTTCGTGAGCTGGCTGGGGAACATGGTTTTGAGTATGGTTTTTGGTGGACGGGTGCGCACCATAACTTGTGTATTCCGGGGGTATAAAAAAGAAGTCATCCAGGGTTTAAATCTGCATCTGGACAAAAAGGACATCCACCTGGAGATACTCGCCGGGCTTTTAGGCCGGCAGAAAAAAATCGTTGAAATCCCCGCCGTTCTACGCCTGCGCAGCAAAGGCAAATCAAAGTTCAAGCTCTGGAGGACATCCCGGAGCCACCTGAGGTTTATCTTTTCGTATCTATCGGGAAAATATAAAAATATTTAAGATGAAGATTTATTTTATCACTGAGCGCCTGGATAATAAACTAATCTATATCCTGAAGCAATTCCTGGACTTCTCTACTTTGGATATCCAGATTGAAATCCGGAAGTTTACAGATCAGGAGGTTGGTGAAGAGAAAAAGATTTATTATCTGACTGATTTTCGTAAAGTGGAAAAAGGCCAGGGTGTTTTTATCCACAGTTCGCGGGACTGGGATACGGCTGGTGCGCAGAAAATAAATCATAACTACAAAGGAAGGGATTTTCTTGTCTGGAAGGACTTTCTGCGGGAAGAACCTTTTATAAAAAATGACGGCCAGAGAACATATTTAAACTTTGACCTTTTTGCCCAGGCATTTTATCAGCTCTCCTGCTATCAAGAGTTTGTCCTTGAGGCAGAGGGGAAAAGGGCGAATTCAAACGCCGGAAAAATACCGGCTGACAAAGATATTCTTCAGAGCCCGAATGTAAATATGCTTTTTTTGATTCTTGAAGGGCTTATCGCGGATATCTTTGGGATAGAGCGCGCAGAAAAGAATAGATACCCTTCCGGAAAACAATTCGCGGTTTTACTTACCCATGACCTGGATGCCGTAAAGAAAACTTTCAAAGGCAGGGTAAAACATATATTCCACGGATTAAACAGGGCGGCCAGATTAACTAGATCCGGGAAATTCAGCAAAGTGCCGGAAGAGCTCGGCCGGACATTTTATAAATTCTTCGGTTCGGCGCGATATGATAACCTGGCTTATCTTGGGGCGTTGGAAGAGAAAGAGGGCTTCAAATCCAGCCTCAATATCTATGTTATGAATAAAAAGAATAAAGCCGGTTTCTCCAACTGGTTCTACAATCCTGACTATAATATTTCAAAAGACGCGGCCCTGGCGGAAGAGGTCAAAAATTCGGCAGGAAAGTACTTTGAGCTTGGTATCCACGGGAGTTTCTCTTCGGCTTGCGACAGCGCTCTATTAGGCCAGGAGATAAAATCCCTGGAGGAGGTTACGCAAAGAAAAGTATCGGGAGGAAGGCAGCATTTCCTGGATTATTCTGTTTCGCGCACTCCGCGGGTTTTTCAGGATGCCGGGTTAGAATATGATACTACCGTCGGTTTTAGAGACATAAACGGCTTCAGGGCCGGAGCTTGCCTGCCTTATTATTTATATTCGCTTGGTTCCGACAGTTCAACCGGGGTTTTAGAGATTCCGCTTGCTATCATGGACGGAGTATTATTTGACCGTCAGGAAGGCGCGAGGGAAATCGCCTGGCAGGAAACAGAAGCGATTTTAGAAAAGGTCAAAAACGCCCGCGGCTGCTGTTCAGTTGTCTGGCACGGGCATGTCTTTAATAATCCTGACTACCCTTACTGGGAAGAGATTTATCTTATGCTTATCGCCTGGGTGAAAGATAACGGCGGGGCATTGCTTGGCCCCGGTGAGTTGAATAAATTCTGGAGAGAGAAAAAACAGGGCAGGTTAATCAATGCGTAAAACCAAAGCCATTATCGCCATTCTTATTATCCTCGGCATCACTTTTTGTTCCTTCCTGCCTTCTTTGAGCAATGGTTTTGTGAATTGGGATGACGACGTATTCATTCTCAATAACAGTTTAATCAAAGAGTTTTCCTGGAATAGCATAGGAAATATTTTTACCTCTCCGCATCAGGAAGTTTACAAGCCGGTTGTTTTTCTGGGCATTGCCCTGGAATACCATTTCTTTAAACTAGACCCTTTTTATTACCACCTGGTTAATCTTGTTTTTCACTTAGCCAATTCCCTGCTTGTATTCTGGTTTATTTTTTTAATCAGCGGGAGCCTGGGGGTATCTTTTGTTAGCGGTTTGTTATTCGGCATCCACCCTCTGCATGTGCAATCAGTGGTTTGGGCATTTCAGCTTAAAGATATGCTCTACGGGTTCTTTTTTCTCGGGGCATTGATTTTCTATCTTTACTACTGTAAGTCGGGCCTGCGTAGGTATTATTGTTTGACGCTGGTTTCTTTTATTTTGTCGCTTTTTTCCAAGCCTATGGGCCTTGCCTTGCCGTTTGTTTTGTTGTGCATTGACTATCTAAAAAAACGCAGGTTCACCGCCGGAGTATTCCTGGACAAAATACCTTTCGCCCTGGTCTCTTTCGGCATAGTCATGGCCAGTTTTACATTCAGCGGCCTTGGCGTAAATAGCCGCTGGTCTGACCCAAAGGCTTTTCTGTTGATACCGTATCAATTAGCCCACTATCTTAAAAATACCTTTTTCCCGCTAAGGCTGTCTTCTTTTTACCCGGGCATCACCAAGCTGGAGGTTTTTCAATTTCCCTTTAATTATATTTCTCCTTTATTGTTAATTTTCTTAACCCTGGCAGTTATATTTTCAAAGAGGCACACCAGAAAAATTATTTTCGGCAGTTTATTTTTCCTGCTTTTACTTTTTCCCGTATTAGTTTCTCATACATACGAGGCAGCATACCCGGTGGCAGACCATTTTATGTACCTTGCCTTGATCGGCGCCGCATATATATTTGCAGAGGGATTTTTCTGGCTTTATCGTAATAAAGCTGCGGCTTCTCCTAAGTTAAAGATATTCCTGATGCTGCTGCTTTTATTTTTCGCAGTTGTCTTGTCCGGTTTGACCTGGAAGAGATGCCAGGTTTGGAAAAACAGCATTTTTTTATGGAACGATGTCTTGAAGAATTATCCAACTATAGGAACCGCCTACATTAACCGGGGCCGGGTTTTTCTGGATAGGAAAGAATACAACCTTGCCGCCTCTGATTTTGGAAAAGCGGCAGCCCTTGAGCCGGATGCTCCTGAGCCTTATATAAATCTTTGCGCCTTATATATTACGCAAAAGGAATATCAGCGGGCTATTGAGTTGTGTAACCAGCGTATCGCCAGCGCCGGTCCGGACGCAAAGATTTACCTGAACCTGGCGATGGCTTATAACGGGCTGGGCAGGGCTCAGGAAGCGCGAAGCGCCTTAGATAAAGCCCTGGCGCTTAACCCTGATTATTTGGATGTCTATTATGGAATGGCAGAAGTCTATTTAAAAGAAGGCGATAGCCAAAAAGCATTGGCTTGCTATGAAAAGGCGATTGCCAAAGACCCGCATAATCTGAATACTTATAATCACCTGGCTGGCGTTCAGGCAAAACTCGGCAATCATCGGCAGGTAATCAAGCTCTCTGAAAAAATCCTTGAGTTTGAGCCGCAATCTAGCCAGGCATATTGCAATCTTGGCAGTGCCTACGGTTCTTTGGGCGACTTCAATGCTTCAATTCAGTATTCGCTGCAGGCATTAAAACTTGACTCAAACCTTGCCTTAGCGCACAGTAACCTGGCGGTAGCTTATTATTATACCGGGCAATATGGTTTAGCGGTTGAACATTGCGATAAAGCAGCCCGATTAGGCGCGGTAATTAATCCTGAGTTCTTAAAGCAGTTGGAGGGGGTCAGGAAGCGGTGAAGCGGCCGAATAATTCATCTAAAAATTTATACGCCATTTCAATTTCTTCATCAGTGATATAGAAAGAGGGAGCTAAGGTAAAAATATTTTTGTAATAACCGCCGACGTCCAGCACCAGGCCGTAATTTTTTCCTTTATATTTTAAACCGCCGGCAAGCCCGGCCTGAAATATCTGATCCACTAATTTCCTGTTCGGCGTAATGCCGTCTTTCTGGCAAACCTCAATGCGGATAGCCAGCCCTAACCCCGTAACTTCCCCGACCTCTTTGTATTTCTTTTGCAGTTTTTTGAGCGCGCCGACGATTTTTTTGCCGCTGGCGTTGATCCTGCCAGGCAATGTTTTGTCCTGAAGTAATTTCATTACTTCCAGCCCCGCGGCGGTACCCATAGGATTAGAAGAAAATGTTGAATGCGTAGACCCGGGAGGAAAAGCCTTCGGGTTGACCAGTTCTTCTTTGGCCCAGAATCCCCCCAATGGGTTCATGCCGTTGGTAAGGGCTTTGCCAAAGACCAGCACATCGGGTTTGATGCCAAAATGCTCAAGCCCCCAGAATTTCCCTGTCCGGTAGAAACCCATCTGCATTTCATCGTCAACCAGGTAAATATTAAAACGGTCTAGGATCTTTTTAATTTTCCTGAAGTAATCGGGAGGCGGGATAATATAACCGCCGGTGCCCTGGATAGGCTCGATATAAAAAGCGGCAAATTCACATTCGCCGGTTTTAGCATCGATAAACGAATTATATTCTGTTTCAAATAACCTTTCAAATTGTTCCACGCAATAATATTTACAGGAGCCAAAATGCTTGCCGTAATGACAGCGGAAACAATAAGGGTAAGGGATAAATTGCGCCCTGTTGGAAAAGTGGCCATAGGGTTTCCTGTAGCGGTAGCTTGATGTGATTTCAGAGGCGCCGATGGTCCGGCCGTGATATCCTCCCTGGAATGCGAAGAATTGTGTTTTGCCTGTTGCCTTGCGGATAAGTTTGATGCTGTCTTCGATAGACTGGGACCCGCCTACGTTAAAATGCACCCTGCCTTTGGTTTGAAAAGATTTCTGGGTTTGTTTGGCAATACTGGCGGAAAGTTCGATCTTCCCCTGGTGCAGGTACTGGCTGGCTATTTGCGGCAGGCGGTCAATCTGGTTTCTTACCGCGTCATTCACCCGGCTGTTTTTGTACCCCAGGTTTACTGCCGAATACCACATCTGAAGATCCAGGTACGGCTTGCCATAATAATCATATAAGAATGACCCGTCACAATCAGAAAAGATCTTCGGTTTTTTCAGATAATGAACAGTGTCTCCATAAGAACAATACCTGGATTCTTCTGCTAAAAGTTTTTTTTCTAAATTTGTCTTTGTTGACATGCTATTTGTCTTTTGTCGCAGGAATTTTCATGCTGATGCGCAGCGCGCGGTTCTTGCTTACCTGGTCAATACCCCTGGCCAGGTAATCACCGGCTCCGGCCGGGATAAGAAGTGAACTGCCTTTATGCAAATGAACAAGCCAGTCATCTTTTAAAGAAACCAGCTCAAGCGACCCCTCGATCCCCATCAATACCTCAAATGTATCACGGTTGCGGATCTTAACCGGATCGCCGTCTACTCCGGCCCTTAAGCGTTCTACCCTTAAGGCATTATAAGTCTCAACATAATCAAGCCCCTTGGTCAACTCCGGCTCCCATGTACCCCGGCACTGTTTCTCCAATGCCGCACCCTGGTTAGATTTATAATTAATCGCGGCCAAACCTTTTTTAATATGCATCGGCCTTTGCCGGCGGAAATCATACATGCGGTAAGTCAGGTCGCTGGATTCCGCTATTTCTATCGCTATAGAACCTCCCGTCCAACAATGCAAAACACCTGAGGGTATGCGGAAGATATCACCCGGGTTAACATAAATTTTGTGCGATAAATCCAGTATGTTTTTTTTCCTGTTAATAGCAGCTTTAAAATTCTCTTTAGTTACTCCCTTTTTAAAGCCCAGGTATAACGCGCTTTCCGCGTCTTCATGCAGGTCAATGACTATAAATACTTCTTCCTTGCCCGGGTCTTCTTCGCCTAATGCCTTTGCCGTTTCATGGGAAGGGTGCAGGTGCACCGACATGTGCTGATGCACGTCAATAAACTTGACCAATATGGGGAAATTCTGCCCAAAATGCTCTACCATTGCCTCTCCCATGATTGAAGTGGCTAACCGCCTGTCTTTAAGCAGGTCTCTGAGGGTGACGACATTGCCGCTGGGCATCTGGATATATGACGGATATTTTTTGTGCCCGGAAACTTCCCATGACTCGGCCGCGACCGGAGCGTCTTTGTCGTGAAGCAGCCCTTTCATGGCATAAAGGTAAAATCCTCCCCAGGTATAATTCGCGAAATTACCTTCTATGAATTTAACCGGGAACTTGGTTAGAAAATCTACGTCTTTCGGCCCAAGGCTTAAAGTGCCATCTTGAAGTTTTAGTTCCACAGAATTGGCGTCACCAGTTTTCATAATCTTTTCCTTATTTATGATTTCCCTGCCTTTAGAAGCAGGTAACGAATCCCTTCGCTAAACGGCCTAGGGGTATCTATATTTACCATATGGGTATTAAGAGGTTTTCCTGCGGCCCCAGGTTGTTCAATGCCGACAACAGGATAAGAGAATGTCCGTCCGGTTGCCTCATTCCATGCCGCTATAATGAGTTTGGCCATTTCCTGCTTGTTCAATCCTTCGGGGCCATTGGCCTGGTATATTCCGGAAGCCCCATAATCAAGAAGTTTCAGTAATGTCCTGGCAGCGTCTTCTAGTAATATCGGGTGCTTGACCTGGACATTGTCAGCCTTCAACGGTTCAGCTTTATTCAGGCCGGCAATAAGTTTACTTACAGTCGTTTCTTTATCATCCGGGCCGTTATAACCATAAAGAGCGCCCAGGCGTATAACTAATGCGCCTGGAAAATCCTTCAAAGAAATCTTTTCGCCTTCGAGCTTAGTGCGCCCGTAATAATTGATCGGGTTAGGCGTAGACCCGGATCCATAAGGCCCGCTGTTCCCGTCAAACACATACTCAGAGGATATATAAACAAATTTACAATTCTTCGCGTAGCGGGCAATAAGAGAGACCGCGTCGGTATTCAACGCCCGCGCCCGGCCTCTTTCTTTCTCAGCCAAATCCGCGTTGGCTTCTCCCGCGATATAAACCACTATATCAAAATCAGCTTGGCCGGAGAAATATTTTTTTATCTCCTCTTCGGACGTGGCGTTGAGCTTGTCAAAACCTAAATGGGCTGCTTTACTAAAACCGGTACCCTTGGCATTTCGGTATTCCCGGCTAAAAAGATCATATACCGCATTCCCGAACAGCGAGGTCGCGCCGATAATAAGCACGGATTTATCGCGCTTAGCCTGAAGTTCCTCCTTTTCAGTAAGGACGAATTGGAGAAGGCTCGAAAGTTCCGTTTTTTCTTCCAGCTTACGGAACCCTTCTATGTCCGTGATACCTAGAATAGGTATAGATTTCTGCCCTATAACTTCACGAAGCAGAGAAACCATGCCGTTATCTTGCGCAACTTCCTCTAAACCGGAGATAATCAGGCCGATTTTCTCTTTTGACTCTTGAAGGCAATTAATAATGCCTTGGAAATTAAGCCCGGCCCGGCTTCTATCCGCATCCAGCAAAATTTTAATATCTAATTGGACAGCTTGCCGGTAAAACCCGTCATTACTAAGCTGCGCCAGTGCCTGGGCGGCTAATTTATCCCCCTGCGCCCGGGATTCTGCGATAAACACAACGTTGCCGAACGGTTTAATAAGGCTTAACGCGCGGCCAATGTCACTGTTTGGGCCATCCGCCTGGGGATGAATACTGCCCAAACAAAGAAGCGTTGTGCCCATGCCCGAATACCTATCCTGCATAGAGACCAATATTTGCGCACCAGTATTGTTGGCTTTGGGCATGAGATCAAATTTAATAGTGCCAGAATTTGAGCACAATATTATAGTAGTATAAGATAATCAGCCTTGTTTGTCAAGGGAGGTTTCTTTGGAGTGGTGCCGAAGAAGGGAGTTGAACCCTTACGAGCTTACGCTCATCGGTTTTTGAGACCGACGTGTATGCCATTCCACCACTTCGGCAATAATTAGTTGACCCCGTTGCAAATTATGGTATTATGTATAATACATTTGTAACGGGGTAGACGCAAGCTATTTTATATTCTAAAATAGCAAAGGTCAACAGATAATTATAGCGGACTAAGGTCCTGTTGCCTGGATAAAAGCTTTAGGTGGCGCCAGGACCAAAAATTTTCGCTGAAAATTTTTGGGGCTGTAGCTCAGCTGGGAGAGCGCCTGCATGGCATGCAGGAGGCCAGGAGTTCGATCCTCCTCAGCTCCACCAATTAGATAAAGGGGCGGGTTATATCCGTCCCTTTATTATTGTTTCTCCAATAGTTTGTAATGCAAATTGAAGGGAAGTATGGAATTAAGAAATAAGATAGGTATCGTCAAAGCCTTTATAAATGAGAAATTATTTTCTCGCAGGGCGCCTGTTTTGGTAAGCTGGCACCTCTTGAACAGGTGTAACCGCCGTTGCCAGTATTGTTACAGATGGAGCGAACAGACAAAAGAACTAGATACTAAAGAAATCTTCCTGACGATAGGCCGCTTAAAGAAAATGGGTACGCAGGTTATTATGTTTAGCGGAGGAGAACCGTTGTTAAGAGATGATATAGCGGATATAATACGTTGTTGCAGAAATAAGGGAATTTTTGTCGGGCTTACTTCAAACGGAGATTTTGTAGAAAAAAGGATTTCAGGTCTCAAAGGGTTGAATGTGCTTAAGTTGAGTTTTGAGGGGCCTAAAGAAACGCATGATTTATTGAGGGGGGAAGGTTCATGGGAGGGTGTAATGAGGGCCACTAGGGCTGCAAAAGAAAGCAATATAATCACAAAGTATTCTACTAACTTAACAAGCTATAATATCGATTGCATAGATTATATTTTGCAAAAATCCAGGGAATTAAATGTCGGCGTAAAGTTTAACCCTGTTACTTACGTGCATTCTTGCGGGAAGGATATATCGTTTTTATTCCCGAAGAGTGATAAATATAAGCATGCCATTGAGAAACTCATTCTGCTAAAAAAGAAGAACCCGTATATTATTAATTCCACTGCAGGATTAAGGTATCTCTATAATTGGCCTATACATTCGGATTTAAAATGCCACGCCGGTAAGCTTAATTGTTGTATCGCGCCAAACGGAGAAGTTTATCCTTGCGCGCTCTTAATGGGCAGGAAGGGAGGGGCGCCTAGCTGCTTAAGCCGGGAATTTAAAAAGGAATTTCAGGGGCTCTACGGCATTAATTTCTGCACAGGGTGTTGGTGTTCGACTACCCTGGAACTTAATTATTTACTGTCTTTTAATATTGGGGCAGTATTAAATATCGGCACCTTCTTTTCGCGGTAAATATTGGGCATCCGCAATCTCTGCAGCGGCCTGCTGATATAGGTTAATTTTTCAGGGCGGATTAAATCCGCCCTTTTTATTTATGACCTTGACGCTGATTACCGAGAAGAGTATAATTTAGGGCATCATGCTATTAGGAGTCCATGTTTCTGTTGAAGGGAAAATTTATGAGGCAGTTGAGGTTGCGCATCAATTGGGCTGCGGCACTATGCAGATATTCCTGCGCAATCCCCAGAGATGGCGGAAAGATTTCCTGGTTCCGGAGGATATGGATGAATTTATCCGCAGGCGGGATAAGTTCGGGATAAAACCCCTTTTTATCCACATACCATATTTGATAAATCTTGCCTCGCCCGAGCCTGGATTATATGAGGATTCGATAGAGGCGTATATTGAAGATATTTTAGAGGCCTTTGTTTTAAGGGCGGATTATATCGTCACCCATATGGGTAGCCACAAGGAAACATCCGAAGAGGCCGGGATAAAAAGGCTGATTGACGCCCTGAATATTATCTTAGAAAAGACTAAGGGCGCTGAGGTAGGCATATTATTAGAGAATACCTCCGGTTCCGGTTCATGGCTGGGGTATAAATTCAGCCACCAGAAGAAGATCATCCAGGGCATAAAACAAAAAGAGCGGGTCGGGCTTTGCCTGGATACTGCCCATGCTTTTTTGGCCGGATATAATATCGCTGAAAAGGAAGGCCTGGAGGCGATGTTAAAAGAGATAGATGAGCAGGTCGGCATAAAACTGATTAAGCTCATCCATTTAAATGACGCCAAAGGCGAATTAGGCTCCAAGCATGACCGGCACGACCATATCGGAAAAGGAAGCATCGGCCTGGAGGGGATGAAGAGGATCATTAATCACCCGAAACTAAAAAATATCCCTCTTATTTTAGAGACGCCGAAAAAAACCGAGACAGATGATATGATGAATTTGACTTTAGTGAGAAAGTTATACAAAGGCTAAAAATATGTACCCGTTTAAAGAGATTGAAGAAAAATGGCAGGGGTTGTGGCAGAAAGACAAGGCTTTTAGCGCGCAGGATGACCCGGCTAAAAAGAAATATTACCTGCTGGAGATGTTTCCTTACCCGTCGGGAAAAATCCATATGGGCCATGTCAGGAACTATACCATCGGTGATGTCGCGGCCAGGTATAAAATGATGCAGGGTTTTAGCGTGCTGCATCCCATGGGTTTTGACGCCTTTGGTCAGCCAGCAGAAAATGCCGCCATAAAAAATAAAACCAAGCCGGATGTATGGACCCATAAATGCATAGAGTGGATGAAAGTTGAGTTACGCAGGATGGGCTTTTCTTATGATTGGGATAGGGAAGTCTCTACCTGCGATAGCAGTTATTACAAATGGAACCAGTGGATATTCCTGAAGATGTTTGAGCAGGGGCTGGCTTACAAAAAAGCCTCTTCAGTCAACTGGTGCCCTTCCTGCTCCACTACCCTGGCAAACGAAGAAGTTATTGACGGTGTCTGCTGGAGATGTTCCACGAAAGTAGACCAAAAAGAATTGGAGCAATGGTTTTTAAAGATTACCGCCTATAAAGAGCGCCTCCTGGAAGATCTGGGGCAGTTAAAAGACTGGCCGGAGAGAGTCCTGGCCATGCAAGCCAATTGGATAGGTAAGAGCCAGGGTGTAGAGATATATTTCCGGCTAAAAGGCGCAGATAAAATAATCCCTGTTTTTACCACCCGGATAGATACGATTTTTGGGGCGACCTATATTGTCCTTGCTCCCGAGCATCCTTTTGTCAAAGAGATAATTAAAAACAGCCCGAAGGAAAAAGAAGTTTTAAAGTTTATTGAGAAGGTCAGCAAAGAAAGTAAAATTGTGCGTACCTCTTCTGATGTAAAAAAAGAAGGGGTGTTTACCGGCGCATATGCCGTCAATCCGGTAAATAATGAAGAGGTGCCGATATGGGTAGCTGATTATGTGTTGATGGAATACGGCACCGGCGCGATTATGGCTGTGCCTACTCATGACCAGAGGGATTTTTTGTTTGCTAAAGAGCATAATCTTTCGATGAGAGTAGTGATTCAGGCCCCCGGAACTCAGAGCGCGAAAAAGCCGGAAGAATTAACCGAGGCTTATGAGGGCGACGGAGCGCAGGTTAATTCGGGGAAATTTAACGGCTTATCTAACCAGGAAGCCAAAACAAAAATTGCCGAGTGGATGGAAAAAGAAGGTATCGGCAAAATTCAGACCCATTGGCGCTTGCGCGATTGGTTGATTTCCCGCCAGCGCTATTGGGGCACGCCCATTCCGTTCATATATTGCCCGAAATGCGGAGTGGTGCCTGTGCCTTATAAAGATTTACCGGTTGAATTGCCGCAGGATGCTCCCTTTACCGGTGAAGGCGGCAGCCCCCTGGGAAAAGTTGATGCCTTTGTTAATACGGCCTGCCCGAAATGCCTTGGCCCTGCTCGCCGCGAAACCGATACCATGGCTACTTTTTTTGATTCCTCATGGTATTTCCTGAGATTCTGTTCGCCGCGGTTTGATAAAGAGCCTTTTGATAAAGAGAAAGCTAAATACTGGATGCCGGTAGACCAGTATATCGGCGGGATAGAACATGCCATCCTGCATTTATTGTATTCCCGTTTCTTTACAAAATTCTTCAAAGACTTAGGGATGATAGATTTTGATGAGCCGTTCCAGCGCCTGCTTACCCAGGGGATGGTCTTAAAAGACGGCGAAGTAATGTCTAAGTCGCGGGGAAATATCGTTGACCCTGATTCCATCATTAAGAATTACGGGGCGGATACCCTGAGATTATTTATTCTTTTTGCCGCGCCTCCGGAAACAGAATTGGAGTGGGATGACCGGGGCATAGAAGGGGCATCCAAGTTTTTAAACCGCGTTTGGCGGATACAGGATAACCTGAAAGCTGAAGCTGACCCTTCGTTAGCCAGGGCATTGCATAAGACCATCAAGAAAGTTACCGAGGATTTCCGGGATTTCAAATTCAATACCGCTATCGCCAGCCTGATGGAGTTGACCAACGCTATTTATCAATCCGGCGCAGACAAGCAGGTTTTTACACAATTGATTATCATGCTTGCCCCTATTGTGCCGCATTTCTCCGAAGAGCTTTGGCAGTATTTGGGCAATAAACAAAGTATTTTTAAGGCAGAGTGGCCGAAATATGACCCTGGCCTTCTAATTGAAGATATAGTGGTGATGGTTATCCAGGTCAATGGAAAGGTGCGCTCTAAAATAGAGGTGCCTGTGGCTGTTTCCCAAGACAAGCTTAAAGAGCTTGTCTTGGCTGATGAAAAGCTAAAACCCTGGCTGCAAAATAAACCGGTAAAAAACTTTATTATCGTTCCTCAAAAACTGATTAATATCGTCATATAACAGCATTGAAAGCGCTTTCTCAAATGCTCTTTACCTATCTTGAAATGGCTCATATAATAAGGCATATTTATAGTGAAGTTCTGTTCTTTAAAGCTTTAGTAAATGTTTAAATAATCCTTACCGAAAAAGCCGGATACTCAGAAATAACCAGTATCCGGAAAGCCACGGGTCGATAAGAGACGAATTCCGTCATATTAGTCATCGATAACCGGGTTGCCGAAGTAAAGATTAGGCAATCCGGTTTTTTATTTATTAATTTAAAGAAGGGGGAAGCGATGGGAGAAGGATATCCATTTCCATGTCGCAGGTCATTCTTCAGGTTTATCGTGGAAACTTCAGCTACCTTAATTAGTAGTACCGGCTTAAGGAAATCGGTGATAGTCAGGAATGTATGCCCGAGAGGGGCCTGTGTTTTTAGCAACCACCCTATTGAGGCAGCTGAACAGGTAGAGATTGAGTTGATCTATCTTCTTGATAAGCCTGTTAATAAAAAAGCCAAAGTTATCTGGGCCATAGAAATAGAAAAAGATTTTTGGCAGGCAGGCCTGGATTTCGGCGTAGATAATTTGTTAGATTTATCGTAGTCCCCTCCTTTTAATCCGCAAATCCCTTAATAAAAATCACCAAAAAATGTTTGATTTATGGTTAGAAATTATATAAAATGCTTATATAGAAGCGTTTTATATAATAAATAGCTATGTCCGAAAAAAGAGGATATACGAGGTACAGCATCAACGGGGAAATAACCTTAACGGCGGAGAACGGCGACCCCATTGTTTTTCAGGTTTCCGTTACCGATATAAGTTTTTTAGGGGTCTCCATATCTTTATCAGAAAACGTAGATAACTTAATTGATCAAGTCATACTCTTTGAACTTACTACCGAGCTATACAGCCATCCCCTGTCAGGCAAAGGAAAAATTAAATATACCAAGGAAGAGAAAAAAGGCACTGACTTGATTTACAGGATAGGGCTGGAATTTGTTGATGTAGATAAAGATAGTCTTTTGGATTTTCTGCAAGTCGTCCAGGAAAGGCTCTCTGTCAGAAAAAGTAAAAATCAGCCTTTCAGGCGGCCGGGGCAGCACTTCGGCGCTTATTAATCCCCCCCCTTACTTATCCGCATACCGATTTAATCACTTAACTCTTCTCCCTTTTCTGTTAGATTTTACCTGTCTTCTCGTCTATTAAAACAGGAAGGGGGGATTTTTATGTTTAACCTTACCCGCCAGGAAAGGCAGGCCAGCCTGTTTCTCATCAGCGTGATGCTGTTAGGTTTGGGCATTGACTTTGCCGCAAAGGCCAATGCCCGCATAGGACGAATTATAAAGACAGATGCGCATACCGCTAAGCTGGATATTAACAAAGTGAGCCTGGATGAGTTGGTGGCCAGCCAGTGCCTGGCCCCAAAATTAGCCAAGAGCATAATTGAATACCGCAATAACTGCGGCCCATTCAGGGACCTCCGGGATTTAAAAGAGGTGAAGGGAATCGGAGATTACCGGTATGAAAAGCTAAAGGATTTATTTTTTCTGGAATGAAGCGTCCTCTGGCCATTTTGACCCTTACTTTCTGCCTGGGGATATTTGCTGCCAGTAAAATTCATATTTTATTCCTGCCTGCGTATTTCTTATCCATAGTAATATTGGCCTTTGCCTGGTTTTTCCTGAATAAGCGGCTGGTTTTTTATGGTACATTATTTTTCTTGATTGTTTTAGCCGGCGCCCTGTTTTTTGAAAACTCCAGAGCCCTCCCTGCCTGCCACATAGCAAATCAGGCCTATGCTAAAAGCGGGGAATCCTGCGCGGTAAGAGGCTTTATTGACAGCGAGCCTTTGGCCAAAAGAGGCAGGGCATCTTTTGTTTTTACCGCAAGCCAGGTTCAATTCGATGGTTCAGAAAGCGCCTGTTGCGGTAAAATCCTGGTATTTTTTAAGGGGGAGAAAAATCTGCTTTATGGCGATGAATTAATCCTGAGCGGAAAATTATACCGGCCTTTTAACAGTAAATATGGCAGCCAAAGTTACAGAGATTACCTCCGCGGCCAGGGAATATACCTGCTTATGAATGCCAGGGTAGCAGTAAGCACTAATCTGGAGAATAAGGGTTTTCCGCTTAAGAGGCTTGCCTTTTGGTTGAAATCCGGGATGGAAAAAATAATTTTCAGGCGGGTATCTGGCTTGGCCGCTGGCATATTGGACGCGATGATATTAGGGGAAAAGAAGAACATCCCGCCGCTTGTAAGCAGTTCTATGGTCAAGTCTGGCACTGTGCATATACTTGTGGTCAGCGGCTTTAATGTCGGCATAGTCGCTTTTATAGTTATTTTGTTTTTAAGGTTGATGCGCCTCTCCCGAAAACCGCGTTTTTGTATCACCATTGGTTGCCTAATAATTTATTGCCTGATGACCGGCGCGGCTCCTCCGGTAGTCCGGGCAACGGTGATGTCGGTAGTTTTTCTATCTGCCTATATGTTCAAAAGGGAACCGGATATTTATAATTCCTGCTCCCTGGCCGCACTCTTTATATTGCTGATTGAGCCGCGGCAGTTATTCAATATAAGCTTTCAACTTTCCTTTGCCAGCGTGCTTTCCATAGTTTATCTTTACCCCAGGATTAGGGCTATTCTGGGTTTTGAATCCCTAAAAATGAAATACCTCAGGCCGATTATTGACAGCTGCCTGGTTTCTTTCTCTGCTTGGCTGGGCACCATGGGCTTTGTTGCCTATTATTTTAAGGTTTTTTCTCCGGTAACCGTTTTAGCCAACATAATCATTGTGCCTATAGCAACCTTAGTTACTTTATGCGGTTTCAGCCTGGTTTTTATCAGCCTTGCCTGCCCTCCGTTGGCCGGGTTTTTCGCTGCTGCCAGCGAATCAGCGGTGGCATTATTGATCAGCCTTAATTCCCTTTTAATTAAGCTGCCCGGTGCTTATTTCTATTTGTCTTAAACCTGAAATCGGCCTTTGGTCTTGACAAAGGTAACTCATTGTGTTAATTTAGGAATATTATGAAGCGGTTGATTTTAATTATTCTTATGGCTGTTTTTTGGGGCGTATCGGCTGGAAGCGCTTATCCTTATTGGATATGGACTCCCAAAAGCGGGAAATGGGTTAATCCCAAAACTATGGCTAAGCCGACCCCTAAGGAGCAGTTTGAGTATGCCAAGGGCTTCTATGATGAGAAGAAATACGAAGACGCCAAACGTGAAATAAATAAGTTACTCAAGACTTACTCCAAATCTCTTGAGGCTTCAGAAGGCCAGTATTATCTTGGGCTTATAGATGAGGCGCAAGGTAATTTATACGAAGCATTTAAAGCATACCAGCGGGTCATTGACAAATACCCTTTTTCGGAAAGAATACAGGAAATTATTGAGCGCGAATATAAGATTGGTGAAGCCTTTATGGAGGGCGAGAAACGTAAGGCCATGGGAGTGGCTTTGCCTGTAGAGAACCCGGCCATAGAGATATTCACCAAAGTAATAGAGAATTCAACTTATGGGCCAAAGGCATCCGCAGCCCAGTATAAATTGGGCCTGGTATTAAAGGGCCTGACAAGATATTACGAGGCGGAAGAGGCGTTTAACAAGGTAATCTCCAGCTATCCTGACAGCGAATGGATAGAGCCGGCTAAATTCCAGATTGCATCCTGCCGGGCCGCGGTTTCGCGCGGGCCGGAATACGACCAGGGAGCGGCTAAAGAGGCCGAAGATAAATTTGAGGCTTTTGTCAAAGAGCACCCGGAAGCCGCCCTATCCAGTGAAGCAGAAGCAAACATTGATAAACTAAAAGACAAAGAAGCTGAGGGTAATTATAATATCGGAATATTCTATGAGAAACAGAAGGCATACCCGGCGGCAAAGATTTATTATGAGGATGTGGCCAATAAATCTCCTAATAGCCAGTGGGCAAAGAAGGCATTAGAGAGGTTGCAAGCATTGGAGAATATGAAATGAAAGTAGAAAACAGCAGGATGCGCGTAAAGATGATAGCCGGCGGTTTGTTGCTGGCGGTATCGAGCTTATGGCTTATGGGTTGCGGCTATACCACCCGTTCCATGATATCAAATAAATACAGGACTATCTACATAACTCCGTTTATCAATAAGGTAGATATTACCAGCGAGTTGGATACCGGGAATAAATTCAGGATTTACCGGCCGCGCCTTGAGACAGATATCACCAATTCCGTTACCAATAAATACCTTTTTGACGGGAACTTAAAGCCGACCAATAAAGAATCCGCGGATTTGGTCTTGAAAGGCGAATTGATTGAATACCGCAAGGATCCTCTCAGGTATAACGAGAACGACGACGTGACAGAGTACCGCATGAGCCTGTTTGTCAATATCAGCCTTTGGGATAATAAGGCTGATAAAATGCTTTGGCAGGCGGACAGATTCAGCGGATATTACGAGTATTTTACTGATGCTTATTATGCGTCGACCAACGGAGCCACCAATAAGTTGGCCGGCGTAACCACCAAGACCGATGACCAGGCGATCAATTTTGCCTTGGATGATTTAGCGCGCAGGGTTGTTGAGCGTACAGTTAATGAATGGTAAGAAAAGATTTCCCCGCATACCTTTTTATCGGCCAGGATATCATCGCGGAAAACGGCCTTTCCAAAAAAGACGCCACTCTTTCTGAGATAAAAAAACAATTCCCCGACAAAACAATAGAAAATTTCAACCTGGATACATTATATGCCAGAGAACTAAGCTTAAAGGATTTGCAGGAAAGGCTGTTAGCCCTTCCGGTAAAGGCGAAAAAGAGGGTTATCGTTGTAAAGGACGCCCAGAATTTAAAAGAAAATGTCAAAGAATTTCTGGTGGAGTACCTGAAGAAGCCTTCACCGGTGATAACCCTGGTTTTAGATGTGGATACCCCGGATTTCAGGGACACTTTTTTAAAGCGCATCCATAGCTATACGCAGGTCTTTCGCTTTAGAGAGGCGGCGGTTTTAAGCGCGTTTACCCTGAGCCATTCCATAGGCGCGAAAAAAGCGCCAAATGCCCTTAAAATACTGAATCAACTTTTGGAAAACGGGGAAAAACCGGAATGGATCTTAAGCGGCTTGAGGTATGATTGGGAGAAGAACATTACCAATCCCATTGAGATAAAAAAAAGGCTTAAGCTTCTCTTGAATTGCGATATTGAGATAAAAACTGGTAAGCTTAAGCCGGTTTACGCGTTAGAAAAGCTGGTGGTAAGCCTATGCGGCCTTACCCAGCCTTTTCGTTAAACGGGATTTCTTGCGGTTGGCAGTCTGGCGATGGATAATTCTTTTTTTTGCTGCCTTATCAAGCTGAGAAAACACCTTACCTAGCAGGGCTTTGGCTTCATTGGCGTTCTTTGCCGATAAAAGCTCCTGAAATTTCTTCAGCGTCTTTTTAAGCTCTTGCTTTATCTTTAAGTTACGCAGGTGTCTTTTTTTATCTGCGCGGTTTCTTTTTAATGAAGTTTTACGTCTTGGCATTTTTTTCTCCTTTTAGTTGTTATATATTAATAACACAATTTAGGATTTATGTCAATAAACAAATCTATCGCTAAATCAGCCGGCCTGATTGGATTTGCCACTCTTTGCTCCCGCCTTTTGGGGTTTATCCGCGACATAATCATCGCCAGGTTGTTCGGCATCTATGTTTATTCCCAGGCTTTTGTCATTGCTTTCAAAATTCCTAATTTATTCCGTGATTTCGTAGGCGAAGGCGCGGCCAACGCCGCATTCGTCCCGGTATTCAGCGAATACACGGTCAAGCACACTAAAGAAGAATTCTGGGAGTTGGCCAATGTGGTGCTTAACCTGCTTTTGGTTACGCTGACCGCGATCACTGTCTTAGGGGTTGTTTTTTCCCCGGTTATCGTACGCTTGGTTGCCCCGGGTTTTATAGATGACCCTCATAAGTTAGAAACCACGGTTAAACTAACCCGGATTATCTTCCCTTATATTTTGTTAATCGGCCTGACCGCCTACGCGGTAGCCATACTTAATTCGCTCAAACATTTTGCTGTCCCGGCATTTGCCCCATGCCTGCTGAATATTTCCATAATCGTATTCGCTTTGCTTTTTGGCGAAGGCATAAAAGGTTTGGCATTGGGAGTTTTAGTGGGCGGAGTCCTGCAATTAGCTGCGCAAATCCCCGTCCTTTATAAAAAAGGCTTCAGGTTGAGGTTGTTCAGGTCTTTTCAGCACCCTGCGGCAAAGACTATCAGGAAGCTGATGATACCGCGTATTGTCAGCTCCTCAATTTATCAATTGAACAATTTTGTGGATTCTATCTTCGGTTCTCTGGCCGCGGTTGTGGGTGAAGGGGGAGTGGCGGTATTATATTTTTCCTACAGGCTGGTCCTTTTTCCTATAGGTATCTTCAGTAATGCCCTCACCCAGGCAATATTGCCTACTTTATCCACCCAGGCATTGGAGCAAAGCCAGGATAAGTTAAAGCAGACGTTTTCCTGGGGATTGCGGAGCACGTTCTTTGTAATGTTGCCCACTTCTGTGGGATTTATGGTTTTAGCTTTTCCTATTATCTCTACACTCTTTGGAGGGGGAAGGTTTGATGCTAATTCTACGCGGCTTACCGCTAATGCGTTATTTTTCTACAGTATCGGATTATTCGCTTACGGCTCAACCAAGATTGTGCAGTCCTGTTTTTTTGCCCTTAAAGATACCCTTACTCCCACAAAAATAGCTGCCCTGACTTTAACAATGAATATTATCCTTAATGCCCTGCTCATGTTTCCTTTAAAGATCAGCGGGATTGCTTTGGCTAATTCCATATCCGGGATAGTTACTTTTTTTATCCTGTTCGCCCTTTTAAAGAAAAAGTTGGGGGATTTCCCGGTTAGAGAAATTATTGCCTCTTTTCTGCGTATTCTTGCAGCCAGCCTTCTGATGGGAGCGGTTTGTTATCTGGCAAGCCGGGCCATTCCAAATAAAATCTTTAGCCTGCTTTTCGCGCTTTTCTGCGGGATTGTATCCTATGTTGTTTTCTGTTCCATCTTCCGCGTCTCTGAAATGCGGCAGTTGTGGCAGTGGTTAGTAAATAAAAAACAAGCCTAATGAACAATCTGAAAGAACTGAAAAATAAAGTTTCCGGGCTGCCGGAGGCGCCGGGAGTTTATATCTTTAAGGATGCCCAAGGCCGGATTATCTATATCGGCAAAGCAAAATCCTTAAAGAAGCGGGTGCAGTCGTATTTTAGCCGCGAGCTGGACGCGAAAACCCAAATCATGGTTTCTAAGATCGCCGGCCTTGAATATAAGCTTTCCCTTTCGGAGAGCCAGGCTCAGATTTTAGAAGCGGCATTAATCAAAGGACATCAGCCGCAGTACAATATTGACTTAAAGGACGACAAATCCTTTCCCTGGATCAGGATTAGCAACGAAGATTTCCCTGTAGTTTCGATTTACAGGAAGAAAGGCGAACGGAAAGATGACGGCAGCCTGTATTACGGCCCTTATACTAATGTCAAGCTTCTGCGCCAGGCAATAAAACTGGTGCGCAGGATTTTCGGTTTTCGTTCCTGTAAGAATATGCCGGATAAGGCCTGCCTTTATGGCCGGCTTAGCTTATGCCCCGCGCCGTGCATAGGAGAAATCACCGGCAGCAGGTATAAAGAAGTCATCAGCCGGATAAAGTTATTTTTGGAATCGAGAAATGAGGAATTATTAGATAAACTTGCCCGGGAGATGCAGCAGTTGGCGCATGAAAAAAAATTTGAAGAGGCAGCTAAAGTCAGAGACCAGTTTAATGCCCTAAGCGCAATCGGCCAGGGCGGAACAGGGTTTAATCTTCAGTTTGGATTAGAGGATTTAAAAATCTTGTTAAAATTAGATAAATTACCTGAGAGGATAGAAGCCTTTGACATCTCCAATATCTCCGGGCAGGAAGCTACCGGCTCAATGGTGAGTTTTTATAAAGGCGCTGCCGATAAAAACAATTACCGCCGCTTCCGCATCAAGAGCGTAGCCGGTATTGATGATTATGGGATGCTTGCTGAGGTAGTCCGCAGGCGCTATTCCCGGCTGGTAAGGGAAAACCTGAGCCCGCCGGATTTAATCCTTATTGACGGAGGCAGGTCACATTTGCTTACCGCGCAGAAAGAGCTGGAAAAATTAGGTTTGAATATTCCTTTGGTAAGTATTGCCAAAGAGAAAGAGAATATATATATCAAGGGGGAGGGAAAACCGGTAAGATTTAAATCCGATGCTTCGGCGTTAAATCTTATCCGGTGCGTCCGCGATGAGGCGCACAGGTTTGCGGTCAGTTATCATCATCTCTTGAGAAGAAAAAAAATGATTGGTAGATAATATGACTCCTTTTGCGAGAAAAGTCTACAAGGCAGTCTTAAGTATCCCTGTGGGCCAGGTGCGTACTTATAAATGGGTGGCAAAAAAAGCCGGCAAGCCGCTGGCATATCGGGCGGTAGGCCAGATTTTAAAGAATAACCCGTATCCTTTAATCATCCCCTGCCATCGGGTGATAAAGAGCGATAAGGAATTGGGTGGTTATATCTTCGGGAAGAAACGTAAGAAAGCTATCCTGGATTTAGAAAAGGAGATTTCCCTGTGTTTAGCGAGCAAAGAATAAGGCAAGTTTTATTTTATTTGAGCCTGGTTGTTTTTTTTATCGGGTTGCCTTTTATCTTATCTTTTGCCCTGGGGTACATATTTGACATACGCACTCTTAAATTCACCAAGGCCGGCCTGATTGATTTAGAGACGCAGCCTCAAGGAGCGGTCGTTTATCTAAACAAGGTTTTATTAAAAGAAAAGACCCCTGCTACTATCCGCGAGTTATTGCCGGGGACTTATAATATAGCCCTGGAATTGGAAAATCATTATCCCTGGCAAAGGGATGTCCGGGTAGAGGCAGGGCAGGTAACCCGTTTGGATAAAATTATATTTTTCCCTTTAAGGTCGAACATTGAGCAAATGAATAAGGATAAGATTTCTTCTTTTTGGCTGGATTTGGAAAAAGGGAAAATCTATTATCTGAACCATGAAGAGAGCGCCATTTACAGGTCAGATTTAGAAGGAGAAAATTTTGAGAGGATAGGAAATTTTTCCGGTATTGATTTTCCGATTAAAGAGTGGAAGATTTCTCCGGACAGGGAAAAACTGGTATGTTTTAATCCTCGCAAAATAGCGGTGGTCTATTTAAATCCGAAGCCAGATCTTCCTTCCGCTCAGGCCGCTCCCCTTATGCTGGATTACCCTAACCGCAGGATAAGCAATGTATTCTGGCACTCCGACAGTTACCACCTTATTCTGATTACCGACAGAAATATAGAGGTGCAGGAGGCAAGCCTTAAGTCTGCGCCTATCAATCTGGCGGATTTAAATACCAGAAACGTCCCTGTTTTTTATGATGATACCAAAGACGTGCTTTATTTTTTAGACTCGGAGAGGGCCCTGGACGGGAAATTTTATGATAATGTCTATAAATTGGAAATCGGCGCTAAATTTTCTCCGTTCCAGGAATTTATAAATTCAAAACCCGGTGAATAATACGCGAAAAATAAAAAGACTCCTTGAGATTATCCCCGGAGCCGTCTCCTGGGGGACAATCTTTTTTCTTATCCTGCTCGCCGTTTTTAATCCGGTTGCCTGCGCGGTATTGATTATTATTTTTGATTTCTACTGGATTATCCGCACCGTATATCTTACTACCCTTCTGGTAATGGCCCACCGTAAATTGTATAAAGAAAAGGATAGGGATTGGCTGGCAGACTGCCGGGGGTTAAGGCCTCAAGAAGATTGGCAGAGATTATACCATTTGGTGATCTTCCCGGTATATAAAGAAAGCCCGGAAATCCTAAAACCTTCATTAGAGGCATTAAGGGATAGCCGTTACCCAAAGGACAAATTGATTGTGGTAGCGGCATTTGAGGAGCGCCATCCCCAGGCTAAAAAGAATGCCGCTATATTAGAAGCGGAGTTTAAGCAGATTTTCTACGGTTATTTATCCACTTTTCATCCTGATATGATTCCCGGGGAGGGCCGTACCAAAGGCGCCAACGCCACCTGGGCAGCCAAAAAAGCAAAGGAATTTTTGCATGCCAGGGGCATTGCCGATAAGGATGTTATTGTTTCTTGTTTTGACGCGGATACCTGCGCGGACAAGGATTATTTTGGCTGCCTTACCTATCATTTTCTTACTACTCCCCAGCCGCATCAGGCCAGTTATCAGCCTATCCCGGTTTATAATAATAATATCTGGCAGGCCCCTTCTTTTGCCAGGCTGGTAGAGATAAGTTCTTCTTTCTGCCAGATGATTGAGAGTATGCGCCTGGAGAAGTTTGTCACTTTTTCCAGCCACAGTATGAGTTTTAAGACCCTGGTAGACATAGATTACTGGCCGCTGAATATGGTCTCCGACGATTCAGTGATATACTGGAAGGCTTTTCTTTTTTATAACGGGGATTACCGGGTAATACCTTTGTATATTACGGTGTCCATGGATGTGGCCTATTCCAATAGTTTCTTCAAGACCATTATTATGCAGTATAAACAAAAGAGAAGATGGGCTTGGGGCGTAGAAAATTTCCCTTTTGTATTAGAGGGATTTTTAGATAATAGTAAGATACCCCTGATTAAAAAAATAAGAAGGTCATCCCATCTTTTAGAAAGCCATGTTACCTGGGCGGTCTGGGCGGTTATTATCGTCCTTATCGGGCCTTTGCCGATTTTAATCGGAGGAACTTTTTTTAATCAAATGGCCATAGGTTATAATTTACCCAAGATAACCGGCCTCTTGTTTCATTTTACTTTAGCCACCAGCCTGGCCTGGATAATTTTAAGCAGGATAATCCTGCCGCCGCGCCCTAAGGGGGTAAGTTGGATTAAAAACGCGGTAATGGTTGTGGAATGGGTCATCGTCCCGTTTATAATATTGATTTTAGGCTCTACTCCTGCGCTGGATGCCCAGACCAGGCTCATGTTCGCCAGGTATATGCAATTTAATCCTACTGAAAAAACCAATAAAGTGGTATAATTATGGTTAAACTGCAATAATTCATATTTAATCAATCGGAGGCATAAGATGGGCATAAAAGATTTGATCAGAGAAATGGTGGAGCGTAATGGTTCGGATTTGTTTTTCCGCGCCGGAGGCACAGCCCGCATAAGAATAGACGGTAAAATCGTCACTTTTAGCGATAAGTTATTAAGTGTTGATGATGTGGTCCGCGCCACCGATGAAATAACCACGCCCAAGCAAAGGGAGAATTTCAAAAATAATCTTGATGTAGATCTGGCCTTGTACCTGGATGAATTCGGCCATCGTTTCCGGGTAAGCATATTTATGCAGCGGAACTGGCCTTCTATCGTTATAAGAAATGTGCGCAGCGACGTCCTGACCTTTGAAGAGCTTAACCTGCCTGCCGAAATCCTGAAGAAATTATCCATGGAGTCAAGGGGCCTGGTCCTTTTGACCGGAAGCATGGGTAGCGGGAAATCTACCACTATCGCCAGCATGATGGAATATGTCAATAATAATTGCAACAAGCATATTTTGACCGTAGAGGAGCCTATTGAGTTTACCTTCAAAGATAAAAAATCTATTATCAATCAGAGGGAATTAGGGTTGGATGTGGCATCGTATGCCGTAGCGCTCAGGGCCTTTACTTTGCAGAGCCCGGACGTCATATTCATAGGGAACATGCGGGATTTTGAGACGGTGTCAGCGGGCATAACTGCCGCCGAGACCGGCGTCTTGGTTTTAAGCACGCTGCATACAATCAACGCCCCCCAGAGCATAGAGAGGATAGTCAACTTTTTCCCGCCCCACCAGCACAACGAAGTTAAATTGATGTTATCTTATTTATTAAAAGGGGTGATATCTTTAAGGCTGGTGCCTTTAAAGGACGGCTCCGGCCGTATACCCGCTTATGAAATTATGCTGCTTACTCCGACTATAGGCAGGCTGATCAGGGAAGGAAAAACCTGGGAGATCCCCCAGTTTATAGAAGAAGGCGAGATATTCGGGATGCAGTCTTTCAACCAGTCCTTGATAAAATTGGTCAAATCGGGAAAGATAAGCGAAGAAGATGCGATGATTGCTTCGGATAACAAAGAAGAATTTATTTTAACTTTAAGAGGGATAAGAAAGTCTTAGGGTTATTTGAAGGAGGAAATGCCATGATTGAAGATATAAAAACAAAACTCACCTCGATTAAAGGGCACCTTGAAAATTTAAGAGGTTATCTTTGACGTAGATAATAAAAAGAAACAGATTGAGGAGTTGGCATCCCGTATGTCCGGCGCAGGGTTCTGGGACGACGGGGAAAATTCCACCAAGGTGGTCAAGCAGTTAAAAAGCCTGAAATCAGCGGTTGAGCCCTGGGAGGCGGCTTTCAAGAAATACCAGGAATCGCAGGAACTCGCCGTTATTCTTAACCCCGAAGATAAAGATATAATCTCTGATTTATCCAGTAACGTTGATACCCTTCTGGAGGAGCTTGATAAGCTGGAGCTTAAGACACTTTTGGGGGGGGAGTTTGACAGTAACAGCGCAATTCTTAGTATAAACGCGGGCGCCGGCGGCACCGAATCCTGCGATTGGGTAAGCATGCTTTTTAGAATGTACAGCCGTTTCGCGGAGAGCCACGGCTACGAGATAAAGACTATTGATATCCTTCCCGGAGAAGAAGCCGGGATAAAAAATGTTACCGCATTAATCGAGGGAGAATACGCTTACGGGTATCTCAGGGCCGAGCGCGGGGTGCACAGGTTAGTGCGCATCTCGCCGTTTGATGCCAATAAACGCCGCCACACTTCTTTCGCTTCAGTGGATGTAATCCCTGAAGTTGAAGACGCCGAGGATATAAAATTAGAAGAGAAGGATTTGCGTATTGATGTATACCGCTCTAAAGGCGCCGGCGGCCAGAGCGTAAATACTACCGATTCGGCGGTAAGGATTACCCATATACCCTCTGGCCTGGTGGCGCAATGCCAGAATGAACGTTCGCAACACCAGAATAAGCAGACTGCCCTGAAGATCCTCAGGGCGCGTATTTATGATTTAGAAAGAGAGAAGAAAGAGCAGGAATTGCTCAAGCAGTACGGGGGCCAGAAGAAAAAAATTGAATGGGGCAGCCAGATCCGTTCTTATGTGATGCAACCTTATACCATGGTAAAGGACCACAGGACTGACCATCAGACCGGGGATGTCTCCAAGGTCATGGATGGCGGATTAGACGATTTTATCGAAGCTTTCTTAAAGAAGGAGCAGGCAGGTTAAACAGCTGAGACCTGTTAAATAAAACATGTTAGGTTATATTAAAAAGGTTATCTTAAATCAAAAACAGAATAGCATAAAGAAGAAATATCCTTCGGTTAACATCATTTTGCATCCGGATATGCCGGTTTCCTCGACCAATAAAATGGGTGAACTGGCCAGTATAGTTTATCTGGTGAATAGCCTGGAATCAAAGATAAGTATTCTTACCGACACGCAGCTTAAAGAGAAGACCCAGGAATTTAAAGAGCATATCGCGAAAAAAGCTAAGGATCATGCCGCGGAATTAGAGGGCTTGGAAGAGTCTCTTTTGTTGGTTGCCATACCCGAAGAAAAAGAAAGGATAAAAGAGAAAATAAAGATAACCATAAATAAAATTTTTGAGGAGATATTGCCGGAGGCCTTTGCGGTGGTAAGAGAAGCTGCAAAACGGACTATCGGCCTGAGGCACTTTGATGTCCAGATAGCCGGCGGCGTGGTGCTGCATGAAGGAAGAATCGCTGAGATGGCTACCGGTGAAGGAAAAACACTGGTGGCTACCCTGCCCGCTTATTTAAATGCTCTTCTGGGCCGGGGGGTGCATATCGTTACCGTAAATGATTACCTTGCCCGCCGCGACCGGGAGTGGATGGGCCCGATTTTTGAATTTTTGGGCCTCTCCGTGGGTACCATCCAGCATGATATGTCCGACGAGGATAGAAAACAGGCATACGCCTGCGATATAACTTACGGGACAAATAACGAATTCGGTTTTGATTACCTGCGCGATAACATGAAATACAGCCTGGAAGACCTGGTGCAAAGGCCTTTCTATTATGCTATCGTTGATGAGGTTGATTCCATACTGGTTGATGAGGCGCGCACCCCTTTGATTATTTCCGGCCCGGCTGAAGAATCTACCGACAAATATTACATAATTGATAAAATTATCCCCCGGCTTAAAGGCAGGATAATTTTAGAGAAAGACGAAATTGATGCAAAATATAAGGGCGAAGATATCTCAAAGGGTTTTGATTATATAGTGGATGAGAAGGCGCATACCGCTCATCTTACCGAAGATGGCGAGTCCAAAGTCTGCAAGGCTTTAAACATTGATAATCTGCATGACCTGGAAACCATGGAATGGCGCCACCACGCTATACAGGCCCTGCGCGCACACAATCTCTATAAGAAAGATGTGGATTACGTGGTTAAGGATGGCCAGGTAATTATCGTGGATGAGTTTACCGGGCGCCTTATGCCGGGCCGGCGCTGGTCAGACGGTTTACATCAGGCGGTCGAGGCAAGAGAAGGTTTAAAGATAGAACGCGAGAACCAGACCCTGGCCACTATTACCTTTCAGAATTATTTCCGCATGTATAGCAAATTAGCGGGTATGACCGGAACCGCTTTTACCGAGGCCAATGAATTTAAAACCATATACCAGCTGGATGTAGTGGTAGTGCCTACAAATCAGCCTCTTGTCCGGGCTAATTTTTCCGATTGCATCTACCGGACGGAGAAAGAGAAATTCAACGCGGTAGTGGAAGAGATCTCCGGGCTTTATAACCAGGGCAGGCCTATTCTGGTGGGTACTATTTCTATAGACAGGTCCGAACATCTTGCGGAGCTGCTAAAAAGGCGGGGCATACCTCATCAGGTGCTTAATGCCAAATACCACGAGATGGAAGCGACAATCGTTGCCCAGGCAGGTAGGTTTAAGGGCGTGACTATCGCTACCAATATGGCAGGCCGCGGGACGGATATCTTATTAGGCGGTAACCCTGAATTTATGGCTAAGAATCTGATAAAGCAAAAATTAAGTAGCGATGACCCTAATTATCCGGAAGAATATAAGAAATTATTGGAGAAGTATAGAAAAGAAACCGACCAGGAGCATAATAAGGTGGTTGAGCTTGGGGGTTTACATGTTTTGGGCACCGAGCGCCACGAGGCCCGCCGTATTGATAATCAGCTACGCGGCCGTTGCGGCCGCCAGGGTGACCCGGGGTCGTCCAGATTTTATGTGTCCCTTAGCGATGATCTGATGCGTTTATTCGGCTCCGATAAACTGATAGGTATTATGGATAAACTGGGTTTAGAGGAGGGCCAGGTTATCGAGCACCCCTGGGTCTCTAAGTCCATCGAAATCGCCCAGAGGCGCGTAGAGCAGCACAATTTTGAAATCAGGAAACAGCTTTTGGAATATGATAATGTGATGAACAAACAAAGAGAGGTTATCTACGGGCAGCGCCTGCAGGCTTTAGAGGGCGCGGATTTAAAAGAGAATATCCTGGAGATGGCCGGGAAAGTTATAGAAGATGTAACAGCTATTTATTCCGGGGATAATTTAAACAGCCGCGAGCCGGATTTAAACGGCTTGATAAATGCCCTGAGGTTAAAATTCGGCCTGGAAGTGGAGCTTTCTAAAATAGAGGGTTTAAGTATCAGCCAGCTTGGAGAAAAGTTGCGGGGTTTAGCGGTTGCTCTTTTTGAAGAGAAGGAAAAGGGCATAGGCCCGGATTTGATGAATCATCTGGAACGCATGGTCCTGCTGCAGGTAATTGATACTAAATGGAAAGACCATTTATATGCCATGGATAACCTCCGGGAAGGGATCGGCCTGCGGGCGTATGGCCAGCGGGACCCTTTAGTGGAATACAAGCGCGAGGCTTTCGATATGTTTAGCCAGATGATCTCCAGTATTGAAGAAGAAGCGGTTGAGGCGGTATTTAAATTACAGCCGGTTAAGCCGGAAAGATTCAAAGGGGTTTTTAGCTCGGTATCCCAGGAATTATTGCATCCGGAAGCTGCTAAATTCGAAGCGCCTCCTTCTCAACAGATGGCCGATCAGCCAAGTGCTTCGGTTCAGTCCTCCCATCCCAAGGTCGGCCGGAATGACCCCTGCCCCTGCGGCTCAGGTAAGAAATATAAAAAATGCTGCGGAAAATAAAATCATTAAAGGGATTGTTTTTATCTTCGCTTTCCGCGGCGCTGCTTATTCTTTCCTTTCCCAGGTTTAATCTTGAGTTTCTGGCCTGGTTCGCTTTTGTGCCGGTATTTTTTGCGCTTAATAATAAATCCCTGAAACAGGCGTTTTTTTTATTTTTCATCACCGGGATAATTTTCTGGTCGGGGATTATCTATTGGCTGGCGCATGTTACCTTGGCCGGGACAATTGTGCTGATTTTATATTTAGCTTTATACTTCGCGGCATTCGGCCTGATTATCCGGCCCTGCACTAAAAATTCTACCCCTTACTCCCTGATATTCATCCCTTCAGTTTGGGTCCTGTTGGAATACCTGCGCAGCCATATCTTTACCGGATTTCCCTGGGCGCTCTTAGGGTATTCGCAGTATCTTAACTTACCGGTCATCCAGATAGCCGATATTACCGGAGCCTGGGGGGTGTCGTTTTTGGTGATGATGGTAAATGTGGCGATTGTTGAAATAGCCTGGTCTGGAATAAAAGGGTTGAGGCCAAGGTTAAAAACAGTTACAATTTTGCTGGTTTTATTTTTGTTTTTAACTTTATCTTACGGTTATTTCCGCCTATCTGCGCGCCCGCCAAAACAAACGCAGCATCCGGTGCGGGTCTCCGTTATCCAGGGGAACATATCCCAGGAATTAAAATGGGAGCCTGCTGCGCGTGTTTATATTTTAGGCAGGTATACGCAATTAACCGAACAGGCAGCCGCGGATAAACCGGATTTAATTATCTGGCCCGAAGCATCCGCCCCCGGATTGTTGGGCGAGGATGACGTAGTTTTCCAGGAGATCTCCGGTTTGAGCAAAAAAGTAAAGATTCCTCTGCTCATAGGGGCAGTGGCTACTAGTAACGATAAATATTATAACAGCGCTTTACTGGTTGAGCCTTCCGGCGCGATTGTAAACCGCTATGACAAGATCCACCTTGTCCCCTTCGGCGAATACATACCGCTGAAAAATATGTTTTCTTTCCTGGAAACAATAGCCCCTATCGGGGATATTGAGCGGGGAGTTAAATTTACTGTTTTTGAAAATCATGGCCGGCCAGGGAGAGCGCCGGAAAAATTCGCGGTGTTGATTTGTTTTGAAGATTTATTCCCTGAATTATCCCGCGAGTTTGTAAAAAGAGGGGCGGGTTTTCTGGTGAACGTCACCAATGATGCCTGGTATAAAAAAACAAACGCGGCCCACCAGCATTTCCAGGCCTGTGTATTCAGGGCGGTGGAAAACCGGGTGTTCCTGGCGCGCTCCGCCAATACCGGGGTTTCGGGCCTTATTAACCCTTACGGAAGAATTATTTCTTTAGTCAGCGATGAGTCCGGCGAAAATATATTTATCAGCGGTTATAATACGCAGGAAATAACCCCTGCGGGGGAGGCTATTACTTTTTATACCCGCTACGGCGATATTTTTCCTCTCGGCTGTTTTTTGTTTGCGCTGTATGGTATAATACTGCTCCTCAAGAAAAGTAAGTAATGAAAAAGATATTAATTTTTATATTGTTAGCCCTTTCGGTTTATATTCCCCAGAGCCTGGGTTGCCTGGACAAGGATTATTTCTCTTATCCGGTGCAATACAAGAGGGACATCATCATCCGTTCTGACGGGTGGGGAGACGGTTTCTTTGCCGCCAACCGCAACGGCAGGAGGCAGCATCAGGGGATTGACCTTCTCGCGGAGGTAGGTACGCCGGTTTTGGCAACCCGCTCGGGAAAGGTGGTTTCCGCGAAACAAAATAACGGGATGGGGAAATATATAATCATAAAGCATGCGGGTAACTTTACCAGCATATACGGGCACCTTTCAAAAATTTACGTAACAAATGGTGAATTCGTGCGCCAGGGGCAGATTATCGGCTTGGTGGGCAAGACCGGTAACGCCAATTACCGCGGTATCCAGGCGCACCTGCATTTTGAGATAAGAAAAGGCGGCGTTCCTGCTGACCCCCTGGAGTATTTAAGCTAAATATGTTCAATATCATCCTATTAGGGATAACCAGCTTATTGACTGACATCTCCAGCGAGATGGTCTATCCTATATTGCCGGTTTACCTGGTAACTAAACTTGGGGCGAGCCCGGCCATATTGGGATTAATCGAGGGGACAGCCGAAAGCCTGGCCAGCCTGCTTAAGGTATTTTCCGGGTATTTTTCGGATAAGATAAAATTAAGGAAGCCCTTTACGATCTTCGGCTATGCCTGCTCGGCGGCGGGAAAGTTTTTTTTGTATATTTCTGCCAGCTGGGGGTATATTTTTGTCGGCAGGGTAATTGACCGTCTTGGCAAAGGTATCCGCACTGCCCCGCGCGATGCTTTAATCGCTGACAGCGCCAAAGACGATAAAAGGGGGGCGGCTTTTGGTTTGCACCGGGCCATGGATACCCTCGGCGCGGTAGCCGGCATCTTGCTGGCTTATTTTTTTATTACCCGGTATAAAGGCGAATTTAAGAATATATTCTTATTTTCGCTTATCCCTGCTTTCCTGGGCGTCTTGTTACTTTTTTTTGTCAGGGAGCAGAAAAAAGAAATAAAGCCCGGGCGGGTAAGGCCGCAATTTAAATGGGGCGCCCTGGATAAAAGATTAAAGGTATTTCTTATATTCAGTTTTATATTCACCCTGGGTAATTCCTCTAACCAATTCTTATTATTGCGGGCGCAGAATTTAGGCAGCTCCTTACCTACGGTAATCCTTTTATATCTGGCCTATAACCTTATCTATTGCCTGGTGGCTTATCCGGCGTCGCGTTTATCCGACAGGATAGGCAGAAGAAAAATCCTGGTGTTAGGGTATTTGTTTTACGGCTTGGTTTATCTGGGGTTTGCCATGAATAATTCCACCTGCAGCCTTTGGTTCTTATTCGGGTTTTATGGCTTGTATACCGGGTTTACCGAAGGCACAGAGAAAGCATTGCTTACCGATATCGCGCCGCAGGAATCGCGTGCCACGGTAATCGGGTTGCACGCAATGCTGGTGGGAGTGGCTTTGTTGCCCGCTTCTTTAATCGCCGGCCTGCTCTGGAAGTTTTTTGGGGCAAGCGCCCCGTTTTACTTCGGCGGGTTTATGGGTGTGTTTGCCAGCGTGGGCTTCTGGTTTGTGCTGCGGGGTGTTTAATTCTTTTCTTTAGGTTCCATGTGTACCACCACATCCGTAACTTCAGGGATGTTTTTCTTGATCTCACCTTCGATGGCGTAACTTATTTTGTGCGCTTCGTCCATATGCATATCAGCACTTACCTGCACGTGTAAGTCTACATAGATATCATCAAACCTGCCCCGTGTCCTTATCTTGTGGCAATTTTTGACCCCTTTTATGCTCAATACAATATCGGTTATCCTTTTGCCGTCCAGGATTGCGGTGTCGCAGAGCACCACCGAACTCTCTTTTACTATCTGGTAGCCGGCATGGGCGATAAATATGGAGATGAGGATTGTGGCGATAGGATCCAGGATGGGGTATCCTAATTTTATGACAATAAGTGTTACGATGACCGATATCGAAGTAAAGATATCGGCCTTAGTGTGCATAGCATCTGAGATAAGTATATCGCTGCCCAAAAGCTTTCCTTTCTTATGCTCGTAATTCATCACCCAAAAATTAATCCCCAGGGTAATTAGCATTACTATGAAGCTGTCAAGGTTGACCTGCGGATTGACCGGTTTATTTATCCTGCCAATCCCCTCTTTGAATAAGTTGAAAGAAACAATAAACAGGAGCATGGCTATCCCCAGCGAGAAGAAGGTCTCGTATTTCTTATGGCCATAGGGATGATCTTTGTCGGTAGGCTGGCAGGCAAAATGGATGCCGATCAGGCCTATAATATTTGAGGCGCCATCGGCCAGGGAATGGAAGCCATCGGCAGTCATGCTGACGCAACGGCTTGTCAGCCCGTAGATAATTTTAGCCAGGGCTACTATCCAGTTAAGGATCAGTACCAGGATTAAGACGTATTTGATCTGCTTATAGTGTTCATGAAACAAAGCGTTCATATTACTATAATTATATATCGGTTAAGCTCAGATTACAAATTATTTGTGGAAACTATTCTTTGAGTTATAAATATTTATATGCTAGAATAAGGCAGAATGTCAAAAAAATCATTTTTTATTTTATCATTTTCTCTTTTTTACGCCGCTGTTTCTCCTTTGGCCTGGGCATCGCCGCCTGCTAAAACACGGCAAACTAACAGTATTGAACCGTTCAAAAAAACCGACCGTGTCCTTATTCTTGCCCCGCACCCCGACGATGAAGCCATAGCTTGCGGGGGGGTAATCCAGCAGGCGCTTGAGGCGGGGGCGCAAGTCAAGGTCGTCTACCTGACTAACGGCGACCATAACCAGTTTGCCTTCATTGTTTACGAAAAAAGGATTACTTTCAGGCAAGGCGAGTTCATCCATATGGGGGAAGTGCGCCAGAAGGAAGCAAAAGCGGCAATGGCGTTGTTGGGCTTGAGTGAGAACAATCTTATATTCTTGGGCTATCCTGATTTTGGGACATTAGCAATGTTCAACCAATATTGGCTGGCCAGGAAGCCGTACCGGGATTTCCTGACCCGTATTTCATCGGTGCCTTATAAGCAGAACCTTTCTTACGGTGCGCTTTATAAAGCCGGGAATATCTTAAACGATTTGAAGAGAGTGCTGATTGCCTATGAGCCAAATAAGATTTTTGTTTCGCATCCGGCGGATGTAAACGGTGACCACCGGGCCTTGTATTTATTCATGGAGGTCGCCCTGCGCGATTTAAAAAAAGTAGTTATCTCGCCGAAGATTTACCCTTATCTTATCCATTGCGTGGGTTGGCCCCTGCCCCGTAATTATCATCCGGAACTGGGCTTGCAGGCTCCCAAACAATTTTTAAATTTTGGGATCATTTGGTCAGTATTGCCATTGACCTCTGAGCAGCTGGACAAGAAATACCGGGCTATCCTCTCTTACAAGAGCCAGACGCAGTCCAGCGCCTTTTATTTATTATCTTTCGGCCGCAGGAATGAATTATTCGGGGATTATCCCACGATTGAATTAGAAAAGCAGGTTTCGGCAAAAGAGCGGGGGGTGTCATTTTTCAATTTTTCCGGAATGTTCGCTGATTCTGATACCGGCGTATTGGGGGGGCTGGAGGGATTTCGCGTAAACAAGGGCCGGGTCAGCTACGGGATTGTGGATAATTCTTTTATTGTCCGGATCGAAAAAGCAAAACATATGAGCCGCAGGTTTAGCGTCCTTCTGAATATTTTTGGCTATAGCTATAAGACGCCGTTTGTAAAAATGCCCAAAATCCAGATAATCACCAAACATGATAAATTTAAAGTATTCAACGAAAGAAAAATCATTAAACCGGACGGAGTATCCCTGGTATTAAAATCCAACGCATTGATTTTAAAGGTGCCGCTTTTTCTGTTGGGAGACCCGGATTTTATTTTGTCCTCTGCTAAGGTGTACGGAGGGAGCTTGCCTGCGGAGCCCGTGGGTTTTCAAAGGATATATATCAAGTAAAGGGGGTTGATATGCTAGAGCTAAAGGCAATAGAGATCAAGAAGCCCGAGGATGCCAACCTGATATTGGGCCAGAGCCATTTTATCAAAACAGTCGAGGATTTATACGAAGCCCTGGTGAATAATGTCCCGGGCATAAAATTTGGGTTAGCCTTCGTAGAATCCAGCGGAGCCTGTAAAATAAGGTCTGAGGGCAATGACCCGGAACTCAAAAAGTTAGCTTCTGAAAATGCCCTCAATATAGGGGCGGGCCACAGCTTTATTGTTTTAATCAGGAATGCCTATCCGATAAATGTCCTGAACGCCATAAAAAATATCCCTGAAGTCTGCAATATCTACTGCGCCTCGGCAAACCCGGTCAGCGTCATTGTCGCCCAGACCGATGCAGGAAGCGGCATATTAGGGGTAATTGACGGCGCAAAGCCTAAAGGCATTGAATCCGGAGAAGACATAGCCTGGCGCCATGATTTCTTGCGCAAAATCGGTTACAAGCTTTGAGTTTAGGCTTGCTTTTTCTGGTTTTTTTGCTATGATACAGGAAAGTATAAAACACTTTCCTGTATCACTGCGAAAATCGCCTAAAGTTATCACCGAAGGCGATTTTCTTGTAATTTTTTAACTATAAAAATGGATTTTAAAAAAATACGCAAAGGGGCCAGCCGCCTTTCCGGCTGGGTGGGTTTAAGTTTATGTTCTTCGGTAATTAAAGTTATGCCCGGGAGCTGGTTATATAATTTCGCCCAGGGTATCGCTGATTTAGGTTATTTGATTGCCCGTAAGCACCGCAGGCTTGCCCTGGAAAGCCTGACCGTTGCTTTTGGCCAGGATAAACCAAAGAAGGAAATAGAGCGTATTGCCAGGGATTGTTTTACTTTTATGGCCAAGTCAGCTGTGGAGCTGATGTTTTTGATGGAGAGGCCCCAGCTTTTAAAGAAACGGGTCAAGCTGGCCGGCCGGGAAAATCTTGATTACGCTTTATCTCAGGGCAAAGGGGTAATATTAATCAGCGCGCATTTCGGCAATTTTCCTTTGATGCTGGCGCGGTTGAGCCTTGAAGGTTATAAGACTGCCGGGATTATGCGGCCGATGCGGGATAGCCGGGTAGAGAAGTTTTTCCAGGAAAAACGTTTGAAATTAAACATAAAGACTATCTACAGCCAACCCCGCAAAACCTGCGTCGATGCCTCCATCCGCAGTTTGAGAAATAATGAATTAGTTTTTGTCCCCATAGACCAGAATTTTGGCGCAGGCGGCGTGTTTGTGGATTTTTTTGGCAGGAAGGCAGCCACTGCCACAGGCCCGATAGTTATGGCAAAACGCACCGGGGCGATGATAGTCCCCTGTTTTATAATCAGGCAGAAAGACGATACTCATAAGATTGTTTTTGAGCCGCCTTTAGATTTGGAAGAGGCTAGGGACGGCAAGAGCCTGATTCTTATAAATACCCAGAGGTTAACCGATATAATAGAATCTTACATCCGTAAATATCCTGCAGAATGGAGCTGGATCCATCGCAGGTGGAAAAGTAGGCCGGATTTAGAAGGAGGTGTTTAACATGGTGGAAGGAAAAAAAGCAGTCTCTACTTTCTTAAAAGTAATCATAGGCCTGGTATTTTTGGTATTGGGGGTTTTGGCGATTTTAAAATGGTTACCGCAGCTTTTGACCTTGGTGCAGGGGAGCATAGGTTTATTTTTAATCTTGGCAGGCATAATCACCCTGGCGATTGCCAAAGAGTAATTAAGATATCTACATATGGTTTTACTATTGCCTTATTTTCGGGTATAATAATTGGTAATAGAAAAGGAGATAGTTATGGAAGCGGTTTTAAAGAAAGAAGTGGTCTTAAATAAAACATTATGCCGGTTTATCGGCGTGTCGGTGTTTGTTATTTTAACCAGCCTGGGCGCTTTTGTGCGTATACCTTTACCGTTTACTCCTGTACCGTTAACCCTGCAGACATTTTTTATCTTGCTCTGCGGAGCTTTCCTGGGAAGTAAGCTCGGCGTAACCGCTCAATTAAGCTATATGTTTTTAGGCGCGTTAGGCCTGCCTATATTTACCGGCGCAGGCAGCGGCCTGAGTTATCTTTGCGGCCCCACAGGCGGCTATATCTTTGGTTTTATCCTGGCTACATTATTCATCGGTAGATTCATAAAATACACTCAGAGTAGTCTAATCCCCGTGTTAGCGGTATTATTCCTCGGAGATTTGATCCTTCTATCATGCGGGGCTGTATGGTTGAAGCTCCTCCTGGGGATCTCTTTGGGAAAATCATTGCTCATAGGGTTCCTGCCTTTTGTCCCCGGAGACCTGTTAAAAGCGCTAGTTGCTGCCGGCCTCTATTTAAAACTTAAAAACAGGATAAGAGAGGTTTTTTAACCGCCTGAGGCGATTTTTTTGAAGGGGAGGTGCCAGATGAAGAATAAAATAATTCTAGCGGTGGGGCTGACGGTTTCCTTAATATTGACAAGCACGATTTTAGCTTTTAGCCAGGAACAAACGCCCTTAAAGGCACCTGTTTTGGATAGCCAGGCTGAATCGGATACCCAATGGCTTTGGGGAGAAGTTGTTTCTGTGGACATCCCGAAAAATGAACTGCTGGTTAAATACCTTGATTATGATACAGAGCAGGAAAAAGAGATGGTTATCAGCATAAACAATAATACAGTTTATGAAAATGTCAGGACGGCCAGCGAGATAAAATCGCATGATGCTGTGAGTATTGACTATGTGCTTGCCGCCGGAGGAATGACTCTGGCCAAAAAGATAAGCATTGAAAAGCCGGAAGAGCTGGATACGCCGCAAAATGCCACTCCCGATGACTTAGCTGTAACTCCGGATACAGCCGGGAAATAACCGCTCCCTTTTAAAAGACTAAAAATTAAAGGCAGGGTTTTAGCCCTGCCTTATTGTTTGGTGAATATGAAAGATGTTTTGCTTATTATCTTTGATTTAGACGGCACGCTTATCGATGCCTATCCCGCGATAATCAGAAGTTTTAATTACGCCATGCGGAAAATGGGCTATCCCGGACAGGAGGCTTCTACTATTCGCAGGGCAGTCGGCTGGGGCGACGCTAACCTCCTGAAGCCCTTCATCGGGGGCAAGGATTTAAAGAAGGCGGTTTTATTGTATCGTAGCCATCACAAGGCAGCTTTGGTGAAATATTCCCGGCTTTTCCCCGGGGTCAGTCTGCTTTTGAGCCGCCTTAAGAAAAAGGGGTATAAAGTCGCGGTAGCCAGTAACCGCCCCACCAGGTTCTCCTGGATTTTAATCCGCCACCTTAAAATTAAAAAATATTTTGATTATGTCCTTTGCGCGGATAGGCTGAAGCATATCAAACCCCACCCGCAGATTCTAAACCGGATTATGGATAAATTCTCCATGGAGCCGGGGCAAACGCTTTATGTCGGAGATATGGTTATTGATGCCCAGGCAGGCCGGCGCGCGGGAGTAAGGGCTGTTATCGTTACTACCGGTTCAAGCTCGCAGGCGGAGATCAAGAAAGAGAAGCCTTACCGTATTATCAAGGCGATTAGCGAATTATCCGGGTTATTATTAAAGGGTTAGCCTTGTGAGCGCAGCTTTTGTCTTGACAGAGTATTGATTTTGTATATAGTAGACCTAAGAGGCGAGGATATGAAAAGAACGATAATTACTTTCTTAGGTTTATTTTTATTGATTGGCATGGCAGGTTGCGCTTCATTCGATTCTAAGCAGCCTACCGTGCAGGCCGATAATAGTGCCGGGGGAGCGCCGTTGCCGTCTTATTCCGGGTCTAAGGCAAGGATTGCGGTAGCGGATTTTGATATAAAAGCAACCAAGGCAAGCAATCAGATAGGTTCTGGTTTGCGCGAAATGTTGGTAACCGCGCTTATCAATAGCAGCCGTTTTTTGGTGTTGGAGCGCCAGGCGTTAAACTTGGCAGCGCAGGAGCAGGCGGATTTAATTATTACTGCGGCAGTAACTGAATTTGAGCCTCAGGCTTCAGGCGGCAGGGCAGGCATAGGCGGAGGCGGCGGAGTAGGCAGCGGCGCATTCGGTGGGTTATTAGGCACCTCGCTGAATAAGGCGCATATGGCTATGGATATACGCATTGTGGATACTTCTACTTCAGAGGTGTTAGCGGCTACGCGGGTGCAGGGCCAGGCTTCAGACGTAGCCGGCGGTGTTATGGCGGGATTCATGGGGAATTGGGCTTTAGGCGCAGGTTTATCCGGCTATGCCAATACACCTATGGAGAAAGCCATACGCATATGTATCATTGAGGCAGTGCGTTATGTATCTCAGAATATTCCGGTGAATTATTATAAGTATTAAATCGTAAGGAAGGGAAGGCAAATTTCGTGGGAAAAAGAAAACGTAGGGGAAAACTTAACTGGCGTTCAAAGAAAGCCAATAAGGGCAGAAAACCCTGCTTGGGATAGACAGGCTTGAAGTTATTCTCAGGTAGGTTTATTTCTCGGCGCTAAGGGTATAATTTCCTTTGTTGTCCACTTTGATTATAATAGAGCCATTTCTGTCAGTCCGATAGGTCTTTACATTTTTAGCTTTCAATAAGGCCAGGGTGCTTTCTGCCGGGTACTTTCTTTGAAAGCCATTATCCACGCTGATAATCGCTAATTTTGGTTTCACTTCTTTTAGGAAATCCTCAGAAGTTGACCCTCCTGCCCCGTGGTGGGCAATTTTTAAGATATCCGCGCTTAGGTTTATTTTTTTCTTCATTAATTCAGCTTCCGCAGCGTTGTTTATATCCCCGGCTAAAAGGCACCTGAAGTTTTTGTAGCTCAGCATAATTACCAGGGAGCCATAATTAAAATCTTCTGATGAAGGTTTATCCGCTGGCCAGAGGATTTCCAACTTAAGGCCGCCTAATTTTATTATGTCCCCCTCTTTTAGCGCCCGGTATTTCCCTTCCAGGCGGAAGATTTTTTCATAAGATGAAAGAATCGAGTCTTCCAGGCTAGCCAGGTCATATCCGTTATCATAAGTTTTTTCTACTTTAAACCTTGGCATAATGAAGAATGCCCCCAGGATATGGTCGGGGTGATGATGCGTAACAATAAGATGGTTTATTGCCGCCGCGTTATTATTTTTCAGGTAATCAACCAATTTATATCCGCTTAAGGCATTCCCTGTGTCAATAAGGGCGTTTTCGCCTTGAGACTGGATTAACACGGCATCGCCTTGGCCTACATTGATAAAATGTATCTTTATAAAATCTTCTTGGGCAAAGCAAAGGGCAGGGCCTGTCAAAAATAATAGCCACAGGGCTATTATGTATGCGCCTAAGAATAACCTGAATTTTGGCAGTTTCATGGTAATCAATATAGCAGTTGCTTGCCGCGCAGTCAAAACCTGGGATAAACCCTGTTGACTTTAGCTGCGCGGGAGATTATAATTATCCTATCAAAAGTGGGACGAGTATGCAAGAAAAAGCCTATAATTAAACCACTCTTATGATTCTAATTTGGATTCTCACCAGCACATTTATAGTCAGCCTGATTTCTCTTATCGGCATTTTTGCCCTGACTATCAAAGATAAGTTATTGCATAAAATTTTATTTGGGCTGATCGGTTTTTCCGCCGGCGCACTTATCGGGGGGGCATTTTTGCATATATTACCCGAGGCGCTGGAAAGGACAAAGAGCATATCAGTCTTCTATTACCTGATACTCGGCATCGTGCTGTTTTTCATGATGGAAAGGTATTTTTATTGGCGCCATTGCCATGAGGAAGGGGCCTGCGACGTGCATGCCTTTACTTATCTTAACCTTATCGGCGATGGGTTCCATAATTTTATAGATGGCATGGTCATCGCGGCTAGTTTCATAGTCTCTGTAAAACTGGGCATAGCAACTACGCTGGCGGTTATTCTGCATGAGATTCCCCAGGAGTTGGGCGATTTCGCGGTCCTTGTGCACGGCGGCTTTACAAAAAAGAAGGCTTTATTCTATAATTTCATCTCGGCATTAATGGCAATGATAGGAGCTATAGCCGCTTATTTCATCACTGATATCGCCGTCGGCTTCGCTAATTTTATCCTTCCCCTGACAGCCGGAGGGTTTATCTATATTGCTACCTCCGACCTTATCCCAGAGATACACAAAGAAAAAGACCTCAAGCGTTCCACTTCGGCGTTCATCGCCTTTTTATTAGGCATCGCCTTTATGGCCCTGGCAAAACAGTTATTGCCGGAATAATAAACAGCCATCCGTAACCTATGAAAAAACTTTCATTAATCCAGATGAAGGAAAAACAAAAAGGTAGGGTCCTGGAAATCTCTGCAGGCGCGGGGCTACAGAATAAATTTATGAGCATGGGGATTTATCCGGGCAAGGAAATCACCAAGTTAAGCCATTTTGCCATGAGGGGGCCTGTGGCTATAAAAGTAGGCAGGAGTATTCTTGCCTTAGGCCATGGCATGGCCGGAAAAATAATAGTAGAGGTAGAATGATAAAAAAGATTTTTTTAATAGGGAATCCTAATGTAGGCAAAAGCGTAGTTTTTTCGCGTTTGACCGGAGTCCAGGTGATTTCTTCTAATTACCCCGGCACAACAGTTGAAATCGTATCGGGTTATTTGAAAATCGGGGAGGAGAAAGTTGAGGTAGTGGATTTACCGGGGACATACTCGTTAGAGCCTGCTTCTAAAGCAGAAGAAGCGGCAGTTTCCCTGCTAAAGGGCCACCCTAAAGAAGAAATCGTAGTAATAAATATTATTGATTCTACCAATTTAGAGAGGAATCTCTATGTGACTTTGCAATTGCTGGAAGAAGGTTTTGCGGTAGTTGCCTGTTTAAACATGTGCGACGATACCAAACATCGCGGCATAAGCATTGATATAGAAAATTTAGAGAAGCTTTTAGGGATTCCGGTGATTTCCACCTGCGCCATAACCGGCGTGGGGATAAAATCGTTAATTGAGAGGATAAAAGATGCCAAACCGGTTGCCAGGGACAAGCCCATCCATCAGCAGCGTTGGCAGAATATAGGCCAGATTATTGAACAGGTCCAGCGCCTGACTCACCGGCACCATACTTTTAGAGAAGCATTGGAAGATGCTTCAGTAAGGCCGGTAAGCGGTATGTTTATGGCCGTGCTAGTTATCTTCGCCTCTTTCAAGATAGTGCGCTTTTTGGGCGAGCTATTGATTAACAAGGTATTCGACCCTATATTCTTTAATTTTTACCAGCCTTTCTTGGATAAATTAAGTGTTGCTTTGGGCTCCCAGGGGTTCCTTCATCATTTGCTTATCGGCGAATTAATTAACGGAAAGATTGATTTCAGGCAGTCTATGGGGCTTTTGACCACCGCTCCCTACATCGAATTCTCTATGGTCCTGCCGTATATAATTTCTTTTTATCTGGTTTTGAGCGTCTTGGAGGACGTAGGTTTCCTCCCGCGCCTGGCAATGCTTTTGGATAATCTGTTGCATAAGTTAGGCCTGCACGGGTTTGCTATTATCCCGATGCTTCTGGGTTTTGGTTGTAATGTCCCGGGAATCTTGTCCACGCGTATTTTAGAATCAAAAAGAGAAAGGTTTATTGCCTCTACCCTTATTTCCATTGGAGTGCCTTGTGTCCCTTTGCAGGCAATGATATTCGGCCTCTTGGGCCAATTCGGAGGATTCTATGTCGCCGGAGTTTATCTGGTATTATTCGCTTTGTGGTTATTAATAGGAGTTATATTAAATCGTACCTTAAAGGGTTATAGCCCGGAATTTTTGCTGGAGATACCGCCTTACCGGTTCCCTCCTCTTTTGATTCTATGGCAAAAATTAATTTTGCGGGTAAAAGGATTTTTAATTGAGGCAGTCCCTATAGTATTATTGGGAGTTTTGCTGGTCAATCTGCTTTTATTCTTTAGGCTGTTTGATATGGTTAATTATATATTTGCCCCGGTGGTGAAAGGCCTGTTTGGTTTGCCTAAAGAGTCAACCATTGCCCTGGCTATAGGATTTTTCAGAAAGGATGTCGCGGTAGGAATGCTTATGCCGCTGGCATTAAACGCCAAGCAGTTGTTTATAGCCTCGGTCCTCTTGGCCATATCCTTTCCCTGCGTTGCCACTTTCGTGGTCCTGCTTAAAGAACTAGGCCTGCGTTATTTGATAAAAGCGACCCTGATAATGATAACTGCAGGGTTGGTTGTCGGTACTTTGCTTAACCTGGGAATCGTGTTCTGATGAAGGCGATTGTTTTGATTTCAGGCGGATTAGACAGCGTTTTAGCGGCAAAGTTAATCAAGGATCAGGGGATTGAAATTATCCCTTTAAATTTTAAGATTCCTTTCTGCCATCGCGACAAAGAACTTACCCCGGAAAAACAAAATAACCTTAAGCAAGCAGCGGATAACTTAGGGATGGATTTAAAGATAGTAGATATCAGCGATGATTTTTTAAAAATGCTGGAAAACCCTGAATACGGCTTTGGTTCAAATATGAATCCCTGCATAGATTGCAAGATTTTGATGTTAGCTAAAGCCAGGGATTTGATGGGAGAGTTCGGCGCGGCATTTGTGATTACCGGAGAGGTATTAGGGCAGCGCCCTATGTCTCAACACCGCCAGGCCCTGGAGATAATTGAAAAAAAATCCGGTTTAGACGGCTTAGTCTTGAGGCCCTTATCGGCAAAACTGCTTACCGAAACTACCCCCGAAAAGCAGGGTTGGATTGACCGGAATAAATTATTGGGGTTTAACGGCCGCCAGCGCCGCCCCCAGATGGATTTAGCCAAAGACCTGGGAATAGAAAAATATCCTAATGCCGCCGGCGGGTGCCTGCTGACCGACCCCGGTTTTAGCGAAAGAATCAGGGATCTTGTTTCTCATCAGGCGTTAAATATTGATAATATTAAATTATTAAAGATAGGCCGGCATTTCAGGCTTAGCGTTGACGCCAAATTGGTAGTCGGCCGCGATGAGAAAGAAAATGAAGAATTAGCCAGCCTTGCCCGGGAAGGCGATTATCTATTTCTGCCCAATGAAAAATTAGCCGGCCCTACTTCTTTAGGCCGGGGAAAATTCAGCCAGGAGTTGATTAAATTTTCCTGTGGTATAACCTGCCGTTATTGTGACTTGGATGCCGGGAAAGAGGCGGAGATAATCTATAAAAAAATTCCGCAAAAAGAGGATAATAGGTTAAAAGTTACGCCGGTTGAGGACAAGGGACTTACGGTTCTTAGGATATGAAAAAAGAAGCACTGCTTTACGGGAAATTAAAGGATAAATCAGTCCATTGTTTTCTCTGCAGCCACCATTGTAAGATTGCCGAAGAAAAATTTGGTTTTTGCGGAGTCAGGCAGAATATCGGCGGTATGCTGTACAGCCATATTTATGGCAAGCCCTGCTCCTTGCATGTTGACCCCATTGAAAAAAAGCCGTTGTACCATTTTCTCCCCGGCTCTTCCAGTTTTTCTATAGCTACGGTTGGCTGTAATTTCCGCTGCGGTTTTTGCCAGAACTGGGAGATTTCTCAGGCTGGTATCAGCAGCGGGTTGGAGTTGGGCCAGGATGTCTCTCCGGAAGCAATCGTGAAAGAGGCAATAGAAAGCGGCTGCAAGAGCATATCCTATACTTATACCGAACCCACTATATTCTTTGAGTATGCTTATGATATAGCCAAGTTGGCCAAAAGCAGAGGCCTTTGTAATAATTTTGTTACCAATGGTTATATGACCCAAGAATGCATCCTGGAGATTGAGCCGTATCTGGATGCGGCGAATGTGGATTTAAAATTTTTTAAAGACAGCTCTTATAGAAAGATTTGCGCGGGGTCCCTGGAGCCTGTTTTAGCCGCGATTAAGCTAATGAAGGAATTGGGGGTTTGGGTAGAAATCACTACTTTGCTTGTCCCGGGAGAGAATGATTCCGAAGAGGAGCTGTTTGGCATCTCCAATTTTATCGCTGGCGTAGATAAAAATATGCCTTGGCATATCTCGCGTTTTCATCCGGATTATAAATTCAACAACCACAAGGCTACTCCGGAGGCGGCCCTGAAAAAAGCGGAGGAGCTCGGGAGGTTGGCCGGCCTCAACTACATATATATAGGCAATGTCATGGGCTGGGGTAATGATACTTATTGCCACAGCTGCAAAAAACTTTTGATTAAAAGAGAAGCATTCAGCATCCTGGAAAATAACATCAAGCTGGGCAAGTGTTCTTTTTGTAATGCCGTAATTCCCGGCGTGTTTTGAATTGATAAAAATATGAAATCAAGAAAAGCATTTATAATTGTAGATGTGCAAAATGACTTTTGCCCTGGCGGGGCTTTGGGCGTTCCTGCCGGCCATAAGATTCTACCGGCTATCAATAAATATATAAAAATTTTCTCTAAAGCGGATACTCCTGTTTTTGCCACCCGGGATTGGCACCCGGTTAAAAGCAGGCATTTTAAGGACTTCGGCGGTGTTTGGCCGGTGCATTGTATCCAGAATACCAAAGGCGCGGCCTTTCATCCTGATTTAAAACTTCCGGAAAAGGCAATCCTGCTTTATAAAGGGATGGACCCGGATAAAGATTGTTATTCTGCTTTTTGCGCCGAAGACGCAAGTGGCAGCAGTTTATTTGATTGGCTAAAGAGGCTGGATGTAAAAGAGCTGTATATTGCGGGGCTGGCCACGGATTATTGTGTTAAGTTTACCGCCATCAATGCTATTAAACAAAGCTTTAAGGTTAAAATACTAGTTGATGCGATTCAGGGGGTCAATCTTAAGCCGGATGATTCGGAGGAGGCAATTAAAAAAATTATAAAGATGGGCGCTAAAAAGATAAAATTAGCCGATTTACAAACTAAAAGGAGGAAATAAATATGCAACTGGACGATATTAAGGTATCAAAAGCGATAATTGAGTCATATAAAGATAAGCTTATCAAAGCCCTGGAGGTTGACGTGGCGATTGTCGGCGCCGGGCCTGCAGGAATGGTCTGTGCTTATTATCTGGCTAAAAAGGGCAAAAAGGTAGTTATCTTTGAAAGAAAATTATCTGTCGGCGGCGGGATGTGGGGCGGCGGGATAATGTTTAATGAGATAGTATTCCAGGATGAAGCCAAGAAAATTTTAGATGAATTCGGGGTCAGGACCAGATTATATGAAAAAGGTTATTACCTGGCGGATTCAATTGAATGCGTATCTACCATATGCTCAAAAACGGTGAAGGCAGGGGTCAAGATATTTAATTTATTAAGCGCCGAAGATGTGATGATTCGCAAGAACCGCATCTGCGGTTTGGTCCTGAACTGGACAGCGGTTGAGATAGCCAATCTGCATGTCGACCCTATCACCATGAGGGCGAGTTTTGTAATAGATGCCACCGGCCACGCCGCGGAAGTGGTGCGCATAGCCGAGAGAAAATCCGGCTTGAAACTTAGGACTAAGACCGGCAAGATAATGGGCGAGCAGTCAATGTGGGCAGAAGTTGGAGAAGCCACTATCGTCAAGAATTCAAAAGAAGTAGCTCCCGGGCTCTATACCTGCGGGATGTGCGCCAACGCGGTATTCGGCGGGCCGCGCATGGGGCCGATTTTCGGAGGAATGCTGCTCTCCGGAGAAAAAGTAGCCCAGGAGTTGATTAAAAGGCTGCGCTAAACAAGAAGGGCGACCCCCCCAGATTATCAACCAACAGTTGACTAAAAATATTTCTTAAAAAACTCTTGACAAATGATACCAGTATGGTATCATTACAATGAGATTAATAAAGGAGGTGGGTATGGATATAACTATAAAGTATATGCTGCGTCCGGTAGCGCATTGTAAAGAGGGCTGCGCTATTTTGTCCTGGACACGACCTTAAACTGTCCTTCCAATTCAAATTAATTCAGGAGCTAAAAATGAAATTGATTACCAGGGATACTGATTACGCTTTAAGGGCGCTGTGCTTTATTGCCGGGCACAAAGCAGAAATAGTTTCCGCCGGCAGATTAGTAAAAAAATCAAAGATACCCCGCCCTTTTTTAAGGAAAATATTGCAGAGGTTAAACCGTGCCGGGATATTAAAGTCCTATAAGGGCCAGGGTGGAGGCTTTATTTTGGTTACTCCGGCGCACAAAATATTTTTGCTGGATTTAATCAAGATATTCCAGGGGCCGCTGAAATTAAATGAGTGTTTTTTTAAAAAGAAAACCTGCCCCAATACAAAAACCTGCAAATTAAGAAAAAAAATAAGCAATATTGAGAAATACGTGGTCTCGCAGCTGAAGAATTTTACCATAGCAGATTTATTGAAGTAGCCAGATTGAAGGATAAGACAGATGATTCCTAAATGCCCGGGTCAGGATAAAAGGGATATAAAAGCTGAAATAATTAAATGCCCTGATTGCGGTTACGCAATAGAAATTTTTTCCGATGAAATAAAGGTAAGGTGCCCAAAATGCAGGAATCTGGCTTGCCGGGTCAGGCTGCCTTCTTGCGTGGATTGGTGTAAATCCGCCAGGCTTTGTCTTGGCGAAGAAAAATGGGAACTTTTAAAAGGGGGTGCTTAATGTTCTGTTATCAATGTGAGCAGACGGCGGGGGGGAGCGGTTGCACTAAAATCGGGGTATGCGGGAAAAACGAAGATATTCAGAGCCTTCAGGATACCCTGCTTTATGGCTTAAAGGGCATAGCTGCCTATGCTTTTCATGCCAGGGAACTGGGGGCAAGAGATGAGGAAGTGGATGCCTTTATGCACGAAGGGCTGTTTAAAACCGTGACAAATGTCAGTTTTGATATTAATCAATACATCGGCATAGTTTTGAAATGCGGGGCGATGAATCTAAGGGTTATGGAACTGCTGGATAAAGCGCACACTCAAAAGTTCGGAAACCCTGTACCTGTGGAAGTAGAAACAGGTACAAAGGCTGGCCCGGGGATTCTGGTGACAGGGCATGATTTATTAGATTTATACGAGCTCCTCAAGCAGACAGAAGGCACAGGGATAAACATCTATACCCACGGAGAAATGCTTCCGGCGCACGGATACCCCGGGTTGAAAAAATTCAAGCATCTGGTTGGCAATTATGGGGGTGCCTGGCAGGAGCAGAAAAAAGAATTCAGCGCGTTTAGCGGAGTGTTATTAGCGACGACCAACTGTGTCTTGACTCCTCCGGATAATACATATCTGGACAGGTTATTTACCGTAGGAATTACCGGTATCGCCGGCGCGGCGCATATAGAAAACAGGGATTTCCGGCCGTTGATAGAGAAAGCAAAAAAATTGCCGGCATTGCCCGAAGCCCCCGGGAAAAAAATAACTACCGGTTTCCATCACACTGCGATTCTGGCCTTGGCGGATAAGATTGTCGGCGCGGTAAAAGCCGGAAAAATTAAGCATTTTTTCTTAATCGGAGGATGCGATGGGGCAAAACCCGGGCGTAACTATTACACGGAATTCGCTGAAAGCGTGCCTAAGGACTGCGTAATCCTGACTTTAGCTTGCGGTAAATACCGTTTCAATGAATTGGATTTTGGGAGCATAGACGGAATACCACGGCTTATTGATATCGGCCAATGCAATAACGCCTATTCCGCGATTCAGGTTGCAGTCGCGCTTTCCAAGGCCTTCAATTGCACGGTAAACGATTTACCCCTGACCCTGGTGCTCTCCTGGTTTGAGCAAAAAGCAGTTGCCATATTGCTTAGCTTGTTGTATCTTAATATCAAAGGGATATATATAGGGCCGACCCCTCCGGCGTTTATTTCAAGGAATGTGTTTGGCGTCCTGCAGGAAAAATTCGACCTGAAGTTGATTACTACTCCTGCTGAGGATTTGAATAATATATTAACAAAAGAGTAAAAAGGAGGTAGATATGCCTAAGTTGATGGGATTGTTCGCGGTTATTCCGGCGACTGTATTGTTGACCTTAAGCTTCTTTGTGTTATTTGCCGTTTCCAAAGTGGAAAAACCGAGACTGAAAGTTTTTGGCTATACTATTGCCGCGCTTCTATGGTTGGTCGCGTTTTTGGTTTTTTCTACGGGAATCTACATGGCTGTTTCCTGTTGTCCTATGAAGGGTTACCCTATGCAGGAAATGATGAAGTGTAAAATGGGCGGGATGATGAAAGGTGGGCCGCAGGGAGCCCCGATGATGCGCGAGCAGACAGATAATCCGGGAATGAAACATTAACCCGGAATTAAATGGCGGGATATTCTTTATATTGGTCCGGGCATTCCAGCTTCAGGTTAGATGCCTCGAAGAGGATCTATCTTGACCCCTGTCAATTACCAGGAAATTCTCCAGGCGCAGACATTATTTGCGTAACTCACGAGCATTTTGACCATTGTTCTCTGGAGGATTTAGAGTTAATAACAACCAGGGATACGGTGGTCCTAAGCGATAAGGCTTCGGCCAGAAAATTAGAGAATATTAAATCGCTTTGTAAAGAAGCCAGGGTTTTGTCTGCGGGAGATAATATTGAAATAGGCAATGCCAAGATTAGCGCGGTGAACAGTTATAACATCGGCAAGCCGTTTCATACCAGAGAATCCGGAAAATTAGGATTTATCGTGGCAATCGACGGAGTTAAGTTTTATCACGCCGGGGATACGGATTTAATCCCGGAGATGGAAAATTATCTTTGCGATGTTGCTCTCTTGCCGGTGGGCGGAACTTACACAATGACTGCGGATGAGGCAGCCCGGGCGGCTTTGATTATTAAGCCGAAATTAGCCATACCCATGCATTATGATAGAGCCAGCCAGGCCGATAGATTCCAGAGTTTACTCAAGGGAAAAATAGAAGTCAAAATTTTAGCAAAGGAGAGTTAAATGGCGAAATATAAATGTCAGGTTTGCGGTTATATCTATGACCCTGCTGTAGGCGATTCTACCCAGGGAGTTCCTCCGGGCACTGCTTTTGAAAGTTTGCCGGATTCCTGGATTTGCCCTGAATGCGGCGTGGGAAAGGATATGTTTGAAAAGATAGCCTAGCTAGCGGGAAAGGCAGCGTATGAGCCTGATTAAAATTAAATTCAGCGAAAGAATAAAGAGAACGCCTACGATAGAAAGCTTTAGATTTTTCCCCCAGGAAAAACTTGATTTCATTCCCGGCCAATTCCTGCAGATAATTTTTGATGAGAAAAATCCCCAGAACAAAGAATTAAATAAGTATCTTTCCTTTTCTTCTTCTCCTGCTAAAGATTGTATAGAAGTTACCAAGCGGCTCAGCGAAAGCCTTTTTTCCCAGAGGCTGAAAAATTTGAAAATCAATGATACTATCTTGGCAAAAGCGCCTTTGGGCAGCTGTATTTTTAAGGAAGATTATAAGAAGATAGCTTTTCTCGTCGGCGGCATAGGCGTGACCCCGGTAATCTCTATCCTGGAGCATATTACGGATAAAAAGCTGGAAACAGACGTATTATTGCTATATTCCAATAAAACAGAGGAAGAGATAGCCTTTAAATCCGAACTGGACCTTTGGCAGGCGGGCAATAAAAATATCAAGATATTATACCTGGTGACTGATTACGAACCGAAAAGCAAAAATTGCCTTTTCGGCCATATTGATAAGGATTTATTGGCAGGAAAGATTAAGGATTTGAATGAGAGGATGATCTTTATTTTTGGGCCTCCGAAAATGGTTGAAGCAATGAAAAATTTATGCCTGAAGATAAGCTGCAGGGAGGAAAATATCAAGACCGAGAGCTTCCTGGGGTATTAAAAGCCAAGCCGGAAATAAAGGAGCAGAAAATGGGAAAGATAGAGATAAAAAAAGATATATTCTGGGTGGGCGCTGTGGATTGGGACATGCGCACCTTCCACGGCCATACTTATACTACAAAAAGAGGCACGACTTATAACGCCTACCTTATATTGGATGATAAGGTCACTTTGGTGGATACGGTTTATGGGCCTTTTGCCGCAGAGCTGATCGAAAGGATAAAAGAAATCATCCCTCCTGAAAAGATAGACTATGTCATCGCCAACCACGTAGAAACAGACCATTCCGGAGCGCTTCCCGAGTTAATGAAACTCTGCCCTAAGGCTAAAGTTTTAGGGACCGCTAAATGTAAAGAAGGGCTTTTTAAGCACTATTACGGAGATTGGGATTTCCAGGCGGTAAAGACAGGCGATAAGTTGAAGCTGGGCAGGAAGACTTTGACTTTTCTGGAGGCGCCGATGATCCATTGGCCGGATAGCATGTTTACTTACTGCCCGGAGGAAAAGCTGCTTTTGCCTAATGACGCCTTTGGGCAGCACTATGCTACCAGCGAGCGGTTTGATGATGAAGTTGACCAATGCGCGTTGATGGATGAGGCAATAAAGTATTACGCCAACATTCTTTGGCCGCTGGGCGCGGTAATCCTTAAGAAAATTGAAGAAGTTCAAAAGTTGAATATTCCTATAAGCATGATTGCCCCCAGCCACGGGATTATCTGGCGCGATGACCCTATGAAAATTATCAATGCCTATATATCCTGGGCCAAGAATGAAATAAAGCCCAAGGTAGTGGTAGCTTACGAGACTATGTGGGGGGCAACCGAGAAGATGGCCAGAAAGATTGCCGAGGGAATAAGCGATGCCGGGGTAAGCGTAAAGGTTTTTGATGTCGCTTTATCTGACCGCACCGAAATAATGAAAGAAATGTTGGACGCCAAAGGTTTTATCCTGGGTTCGTCCACCCACGACAATGATATGTTGCCTACTATAAGCGGTTTTTTAGAATTCTTAAAAGGGCTTAAGCCGAAGAACAGGCTTGCCTGTGTATTCGGTTCTTACGGCTGGGCAGGGGGAGCGGTCCAGGAAATAGAAAGCGTAATCAAAGAGGCAGGCATAGAGCTGGTCCAGCCAGGATTGCCTGTAAAATATGTTCCTGACGAAAACGAAATCAAGAGTTGTTATGAATACGGAAAGAATTTTGCCGATAAAATAAAAGGAGGAAGCTAATGGGCCCTGTGGAAGCTTTAAAAATAGCATTAGCCAGGGAAACAGCGTCAATAGATTTGTACAATAAATTTTGTTTACAGTTTCCGGAATTAAAAGAACTGCTTCTGTTTTTGGTCAATGAAGAAGAGAAGCATAGGCAGTTAATTGAGAAAAAAATAACCGAAGTAACTACCTAAACTTTTTTAGCGGTGGAAAGATTAAATAAAGAAATAAGCCATTTTTTTAAGAAACAAAACTTTACCATTGTTACTACCGTTGGCAAGGGCGGTATCCCGCATAATTCCTGTAAGGGTATCGTCGAGATAGGCAAGGGTGGCAAGGTATATTTGCTGGACCTTTATAAGCAAAAAACTTATGAAAACCTCAAACGTAACCCGCGGATGAGCGTTACTGCCGTGGATGAGCACAGGTTTAGAGGTTATTGCCTGAAAGGAAAAGCTAAATTAATTCCGAAAGATAAACTCGACCCGCAGGTTATTTCGGCATGGGAAGATAAAATTACCGATAGAATCACTCAAAGATTAATAAAGAATATACACCAAGAAAAAGGCCATCCCAGGCACCCTGAAGCGCTTTTTCCTAAGCCTGCCTATATGATTGTCATGCAGATAGAAGAAATAGTAGACCTTACGCCGCGACAACTAAGACCGGAGGTATAATCATGGGGAATATATTTTCCGCCAGCGAGATAGTGGGGGTTGGGATTCAAATCGAGAAAAATGGCAGGGATTTTTATAATACCATGGTAACGCAATCAAAGAACTCCAGGGCCAAAGATATTTTTAAGTATCTGGCAGGGCAGGAGAAGAAACATATTGAGGTTTTCCAAGGGATATTAGGTAAGACAGATAAATATGAGCCTCAAGGGTTGGATGCAGAACAGTATTTTGCCTATATGGATACCCTTGCCGGAGAGAGTGTATTTACCCGTAAGGATAAGGGCAAAGAATTAGCCGAAAAGGCAAAGAACGATAAAGAAGCTATTGATATGGGCATAAGCGCTGAAAAAGATTCCATTGTTTTTTATGAAGGGATGAAAAAAATAATACCTTTTTATGACCAGAAAATCGTTGAGGAGATTATAACCCAGGAACAAGGGCATCTTAGGCAGCTCTCAGAATTAAAGGCGAATCTTTAAGCGGAGGAACCATGGCAAAAAAGGTTTTGGTTTATAGTACTCCTACCTGTCCCTGGTGCATCCGGGCAAAGCAGTTCCTGAATGATAATAATATCATTTTTGAGAATTACGATGTATCCGCCGACCAGAGTAAAGCAGAAGAGATGGTCAAGAAAACCGGGCAGATGGGGGTTCCGGTATTGGACATTGAGGGCGAAATCATCACCGGGTTTGATAAAGAGAGGATAAAGCAGGTTCTGGGGCTTTAAATTATGGCGGAAGTTCTCATTAGGAATTTCGAGCAAGAGGATCGGCCCTATATAAGGGAGCTGGCCTGGAATACGGCTTTTCTGGGGGAGCCGGCGAGCGCCTTTTTTGAGGGTAAAGAAATTCTGGCAGATATCTTGACAGCATACTTTACTGATTATGAACCGGAGTCTTGTTTTGTCGCCAAAGACAATAACAGGCCGGTGGGATACCTGTTGGGCGCAAAAAATACCCCGGCCCTGGATAAAATCGCTAAGTTTAAGATTGCTCCGCGTTTGTTAGTCAAATCGCTGGTTAAAGGTACGTTTTTAAAGAAAAAGAATATAGCCTTTGTTTTTCGTGTTTTGGCAGGTTTTTTAAAGGGTGAATTTGAAATGCCGGATTTTTCCAAAGAATATCCTGCCACCTTGCATATAAACCTGGGGAGGGATTTCAGAAGCCTGGGGATAGGCTCGAAATTAATGGGCTTTTACCTGGAATACCTTACCAAGGAAAGGATTCCCGGGGTTTATCTTCCTACGATGTCCGATAAAGCCGCCGGTTTTTTTGAGAAACAGGGGTTTAACCTGCTGTACAAAGGCCGTCGTTCTTACTTCAGGCATATTTTACACAGGGACGTGCCGCTCTATGTTTACGGTAAGAGATTGCAGTAATTTAAAATATAATACCCCCTAAAATTATAATGACAAAAACTAAAAACTATACGGTCTTCTTTGATTTTGACAATACGATTACCACTTATGATGTTATTGATGATATGCTGCTTTGGTTTTCAAGAGATAATCGCTGGATAAATCTAGAGAAGAAATGGAAAAAGGGGAAAATCAGCTCCAGGGAGTGCCTCAAGGGCCAGGTGGAGGGTATGCGTATCACCCAGAAAGCGCTGGAGGAATATTTATCCAGGATAAAAATCGACCCTTATTTTAAGGGACTAATACAACTTTTGGATTCTCATGGGGTAAAGATCGTGGTCTTAAGCGATAATTTTGATGAAGTATTGAATCATGTCTTCAGCCACTACCGGATTAAAGGTTTAAAGATATATTCCAACAAAGTAGAGCTTACCAAGGATAAACTGGTTTTGAGTTTTCCTTACGCGAATAAACACTGCCTGCTTTGCGCTCATTGTAAGAAGAAGAGCCTGCTGGCAAATATCAGGAATGGTTCGACCTCTGTTTATATCGGAGACGGATTATCCGATGTTTGTGCCTCTCAACAGGCAGATATGGTATTTGCTAAGGCAGACCTGTTGAAGTATTTTAAAAGGAATAAGTTAAAGTGTGCCCCGTTTAAAACCCTGAAGGACGTATATGGATATTTCAAGAGGAGCCTGTGCTGAATAGCTCTATCCGCATACTTAATTTCGATGATAGCATTATAAAACAGCAAGAGCTTCTTTCCCAATACAAAGCAGAAATAATCGACTTGAAGAACGTCGGCCGGCAGGCCAGGCTCTGGATGAATAAGAAGACAAAACGTTTTATTGAGGGGCGTATCCGGCATTCGGCAAGAGATTCAGCCACATTTTTAGGCTCGGGGGATTTCCATCATATTTCCAGCTTGCTGATCGATCAATTTAAAGATCCCATAAGTATAATTGTTTTTGACCATCACCCGGATTGGGATATCTTGCCTCCAAAATTTGGTTGCGGTTCATGGGTGAGCAGGATTTTAGAAAAAAATAATGTTTCCAAAGTAGTATTATTGGGTGTATCTAGCGATGATATTTCCGGTTTTTGGATACAGACAGGAAACTTGGCCAGCCTTAAAAATAACCGGCTGGAGATATTCCCGTATGCGCATCAGCCGTCCAGGGTATACTTAAGAAATATCCCGCAAAATGACTCTGTAATCTTAGAAAAGAAATACCTTTCTACCGTGATCCACTGGCAGGAACTAAAAAACAAGAACCTTGAAGAATTCTTTTTGCAGCTAATCAACCGTTTACCGGCTAAAAAGGTATATATCAGCATAGATAAGGATTGCTTGAGGCCGGATTACGCCCTGACTAATTGGGAGAAGGGGTATTTCGGGATCGAAGAATTATTGATGTTTTTAGGGATGGCTAGGAGGAAGCTGGATATCGTCGGCGTAGATATAACAGGAGATTATTCTTTGCCGCTTGTAGCCGGAAGAATGAAAGCTTTCTTTTCTCGCCTGGACCATCCCAAGGATTATGCAGCTAAAGATAAGCCGGAAAGCCTGATAAACAGCGTTAACCAGAAAACCAATACCAGGATTTTGGAAGCCTTAAAAGGTTAACTAGTAGTTGCTAAGGGTAATCAGGATGATTCCCACGATGATGAAGATCGTTCCTACCCAGCGTTTAAATCCAACCTTTTCTTTCAGGAATATTCTTGAACCAAGGGCAATAAAGATATAGTGCATGCTGTCCGCGGAAAAGGCATAATTTAAGTCTGCCTTAGAGAGTATAAACAGCCAGCAGAACAACGACATGACGCAGAAGGTGAATCCCATCCAGACCTTTGGGATAAGGATTAATTTGGAGATGAAAGAGATCACGTCTTTTATGCTTTTGATATTTAAATTCAGGGAATTTATGGAAGTCTTTAAAAAAAGCTGATTTATGGTATCAAAGAGGCTGGTGAGAATAATCAAAAAGAGGATAAAAAATATGGTTGGATAGTGGCTCATGGAATAATAATTTTTTCTTTTTCAGTGCTTGATGAAACGATGATTACCCCGGTGATAATAAGGAATATTCCTGTCCAGTCCAGCCAGGTCATCTCTTCGCCCAATAAAAAGATTGAAACCAGGGGCACAAGTACATAGCTGGAACTGGCTATCGGCACAGCTATGCTTAAGTCTATTTTAGAGAGTATCGACGACCAAATTATAAATGCTATGAGAGTCGAGAGTAACCCCAGCCATAAGAATCCGGAGCCGATGAAAGGCTTGATGAAGATAAGCACATCAGAAAAGCTTTTTATAAAGACGTCGCTTTGCGGGATCGCGCTTTTTTTAAAACAATACTGGGTAAAGGTTTCCAGAATATCGGTAGAGATAAGGAAAAAGATTATTTTTAAGGTGAGTTTATTTTTGTACACTATAAGTCCCTTGATTAAAAAGTTAATCTATAATAAAATAGATTTGAGGGCAAGTAAAGAAGTATTTTAAATTAGAAAATGAGCATATTCAGAGAAATCCCCCCTACGGCAGGCTTTCCTCTCTGCGGGAAAGACTTTCTGTCCATTTTCAATAAAACAAACCACCAGAGTTCTCTGGAGGAAGATTTTAGAAATTATTTAAGCGTCCCTTACGCGAAAGTAACCTATTCCGGGACCGCCGCCTTTTATCTAATCCTAGAAAGCTTGAAAAATCTGTCTTCAAAAAAAACCGTGCTTATCCCCGCTTACGTCTGCCCCCTGGTGCCCCTGGCAATAAAGAGGGCCGGGTTAAAAGTCGAGGTATGCGATATAAACAGGGGCGATTTTAATTTTGATATCCGCCGGTTGGAAAAATTATGCCTTAAGAATAACGATATCCTAGCTATCGTAGCCGTGCATTTAGCGGGTATTCCGGTGGATTTTGAAGCGATAAAACGAATAGCCGACAGGCATGGGATATTCGTGCTTGAGGATTGCGCTCAGGCATTAGGGGCGGTATATAAAGGTAAGAAGGTCGGCAGGCTTGGGGATTTTTCATTCTTTAGCCTTTGCCGCGGGAAAGGCTTGACTATCTATGAGGGCGGGGTGATAGCGGCCAGTAGCAAGGACAATTCCAAAGAATTGGATAATGCTTTAGGGCGGCTGGTAAAAGATGATTTTCTATCGGAAAGCCTGAAAATATTCGAGCTGTTCGGATACTGGATTTTTTACAGGCCCCAGCTTTTCTGGTTTGCTTTCGGGTTGCCCCAGCTTTTTTGGGATTGGAGAAAAGACAGGGTCAAGGCTGCCGGCGATTTTTTTACTGATGATTTTGCTACGCATAAAGTATCAAAAATAAGAAAATCCATCGGGCACATTAATTTCTCCCGCCTGGATGGAGAAATAGCCAAGCAAAGAGAAAAGGCACTTGATTACATAAGAAGCCTTGAGGGTGTGCCGGGAATCAGCTTGATTATGGAACCCCCGGGTAGCAAAGCCGTTTATCCCTATCTTACTTTGCTTTTCGACGACCCGCTTAAGCGCAAGAAGGCCCAAAAAGTATTTGCCGGCTCGGGCTTGGGGGTATCCCAGATTTATGAATCAGCAATCACAGATTACGCTTACCTGAAAGGCATAATAGGCGATAGCGATTGCCCAAATGCCCGTTCTCTGGCAGAAAGAGAGATTACTTTGACCACCAGCACTTTTTTAAAGAAGGAAGATTTAAATTCCGTGGTGGGCATGATTAAAAGATTATAAGGCAGCTTCAATGAAAGAGAAAACAAAATTTACTGAACTTAAGAAGATTTTTAAGATCCTGCACGGCCCAAAGGGGTGCCTCTGGGATAAAGAGCAGACGCATAGGACGCTTATCCCGTATCTCAGGGAAGAATCAGAAGAATTTATTTCTGCGCTAAAGAAAGGCGATTATCATCATATGAAAGAGGAATTGGGGGATATATTGCTCCAGGTGATGTTTCACTCCCAGATTGCCTCTAAAGAAAACAGCTTTGATGTAGAAGATGTGATTGACGGGTTGATAGGAAAATTAAAGAGGCGGCATCCTCACGTATTCGGCAAGGTTAAGGTAAGATCGGCCCGGCAGATTATTGCCAATTGGAAAAAGATCAAGGCATTGGAGAAAAAAGGCAGAAAAATTACTTGATAATTTAAAATCCTGTGGTATACTCTACTAATATGGTAGAGATAATAGAGGAATATCTATATGCGTATAACTTATAAGGGAGATTACGCCCTAAAGACGATACTGGGCCTGGCCTTGCACTACGGCAGCAGCCCGGTAACTATTCATGATTTAGCTAAACGCGCGGATATCCCGATTAAATTCCTGGAGCAGATCCTTCTGGACTTGAAAAGAGGCGGGTTTGTGGAAAGCCGCCGCGGAAAAATCGGCGGTTATCTATTAGCCAAGGCTCCTTCCGCCATAAAACTTGGGGATGTTATAAGGTTCATTGATGGGCCGATTGAGCCGGTCCTCTGCGTGGGCCGCGGCTATAAAGGCTGCAATGATATAAACAAATGCGCCTTCAGAGGCATATGGAGCAAGATAACCGAAGCAACATCCAAGATCATCGATAATATTACATTTGAAGACTTAGTCAAAAAAAATAAAAATTTTAATGCAACCTGCAACTATCAGATTTAATCTAAGAATATGAAGATCGCTAAAGATATTACTGAACTTATCGGAAATACTCCGCTGGTGCGTTTGAATAAACTGACTAAAGATTGCGTTGCTTCGGTGGCGGCAAAGCTGGAATTTTTTAATCCCTGCTCTTCGGTTAAGGACAGGATCGGTTTGAGCATGATTGAGCAGGCTGAAAAAGAAGGCAAGATAAAAAAAGAAACCATAATCCTGGAACCGACTTCCGGGAATACCGGTATTGCCTTAGCTTTTGTCTGCGCGGTCAAAGGGTATAAGCTGGTTTTGACTATGCCAGAGACGATGAGTTTAGAGCGCAGGCAGCTCTTATCGGCTTTCGGCGCGGAAATTATTTTGACCAGCGGTCCCGCAGGGATGAACGGAGCGGTCAAGAAGGCAGAGGAGTTGGCCAAGAGTGATAAGTGTTATTTTATGCCGCAGCAGTTTAAAAATGAGGCTAATCCGGAGATACATCGCCGCACTACAGCCAAGGAAATCTGGGAGGATACAGACGGTAAAATCGATATCCTGGTCGCGGGCGTAGGGACCGGAGGGACAATCACGGGGATAGCCGAGGCGATCAAGAAGAAGAAGCCGGCATTACGGGTAATCGCGGTTGAGCCCAAGGATTCTCCGGTTTTATCAGGAGGAGAGCCGGGCCCGCATAAAATCCAGGGTATTGGCGCCGGTTTTATTCCTCAGGTTTTAAACAGGAATATCATTGATGAAATAATCCAGGTTTCTGGCGAGGATGCCCTGGAAACTGCCAGAAGGCTGGCCAAAGAAGAAGGATTGCTGGCCGGGATCTCTTCCGGAGCAGCAACCTTTGCCGCTTTAGAAGCAGCCAGGAGAAAAGAAAATAAAGGCAAGCTGATTGTGGTTATATTACCGGACACAGGCGAGCGCTATCTAAGCACAGAGTTGTTTGTTAAATAACAAGGAGAATGCTATGAAAGAAAGAGTAGAGAAAGCTTTGGAAAAAGTCCGTCCCATGCTTAAGGCAGACGGGGGAAACGTAGAGTTAGTGGAGATTACAGCTGATAATGTAGTAAGGCTGAAACTCAGCGGAACATGCGGTTGTTGCCCGATGTCCCAGATGACTTTAAAGAATGGGATAGAGAGGATTATAAAACAAGAGGTGCCTGAGATAAAAGAAGTCGTGGCGATTTGATACAAAGGGGAAGGACCGATGAGAACTATAAAAGAAATAAACGAAAAAATTAGAAAAGGCCAGGTGGTGGTGGTTACGGCTGAAGAGGTCATTGACTTGGTGAACAAAAAGGGCGCCAAGAAAGCAGCCCAGGAGGTTGACGTGGTCACTACCGGGACGTTCGGCCCGATGTGTTCCTCCGGCGCCTATTTTAATATCGGGCACTCCAAGCCCAGGATAAAATTAGGCGGAGGGGTCTGCAAGCTTAATGATGTGCCTACTTATACCGGATTCGCGGCGGTGGATGTTTATCTGGGTGCTACTGCCGTGCCTGACGATGACCCGCGCAATAAAGTTTTTCCGGGAGAATTTAAATACGGCGGAGGGCACGTAATCCAGGAACTGGTTGCCGGAAGCGACGTCCGTTTGGAAGCGACCGCTTACGGTACAGACTGCTATCCCCGCAAAAAATTGGAGACATTCATCAATATCAAAGATTTGAATGAGGCGGTATTATTCAATTTCCGCAACTGTTACCAGAATTATAACGTGGCGGTGAATTTGTCGGATAAAATGATTTATACCTATATGGGCGCGTTGAAGCCGAATTTAGGCAATGCCAATTATTGCTCTGCCGGTCAGCTTTCGCCGCTTTTGAAAGACCCGCATTATAAAACAATAGGTTTAGGGACGAAAATATTCTTAGGCGGAGGGATAGGTTATGTTGCCTGGCATGGCACACAGCATAATCCTTCTGTGCCCAGGAAAGAAAACGGCGTTCCCCAGGCGCCGGCAGGCACACTTGCGGTAATCGGCGATTTGAAGCAGATGAGCCCGCAGTGGCTGGTGGGCATGAGCATGTTGGGTTACGGGGTTACTCTTACCGTCGGTATAGGTGTTCCTATCCCGGTATTGGATGAAGAGGTGCTCAAGCACGCCGCAGTTAGCGATAAGGAGATATACGCCCAGATTGTGGATTACAGCGCGAATTATCCGCAATGCGTACCCGGCTCTCTCGGCGAGGTTAATTATGCCCAGTTAAAAACCGGAAAGATCAGCCTGCAGGGCAAAACAGTACCTACGGGTAATTTGTCCAGTTATTCCAAGGCCCGCGAGATTTCGGAAGAATTAAAGTCATGGATTAAAAAAGGCGATTTTCTTTTGACTGAGCCTGTGGCAGCTTTGCCCGGAGTGGAATCCGGATATACCTTTAAGCCGTTGAAAGAAAGGCCGATATTTTAGTGAGGGGGATAGTATGACTTCTAAAAGAATTGTTTTGCATTTTCCGCACCGCCTAGTCGATCAACCAATAGTCTATAAATTAGTCAAGGACCTTGATTTGCAGTTTAATATCTTGAAGGCGTATGTCACTCCCCAGGAAGAAGGCCTGATGGTTTTGGAATTATCCGGGAAGAAAGAAAATTTTGACAAGGGCATCGAGTATTTACAGTCCTGCGGGGTTAAGATCCAGCCCCTGAGCCAGGATGTGATACGCAATGAGGCCAAATGCACCGATTGTGGGGTATGTGTTACAATATGCCCCACCGGCGCTTTGATAATCGATCCTCACACGCGCAAGGTCCATTTTTACGATAACAAATGTATTGCCTGTGAACTCTGCGTCAAGACCTGCCCTACCCGGGCGATGGAAGTGCGTTTTTGATAATGAGGCATAAACAGAAATTAGTCAGGCTAAAAAAGATAATTTCGGATTACCGTTCTTGTTTAATCGCTTTTTCAGGAGGAGTAGACAGTACCTTTCTTTTGAAGGCCGCCACTCTTGTTTTGCCCCGGGAGAAGATCCTGGCGGTTACAGCCTGTTCTGCTACTTACCCTAAGGATGAGCTGGCATTCTCTAAAAATATTGCCAGGGGTTTGGGGGTAAGGTATAAAATAATCAGGACAAGAGAATTAAAAGACAGGAAATTCATTTCTAATCCGGTTAACCGCTGTTATTTTTGTAAAAAAGAATTATTTGCCAGGCTAAAAAAGATGGCCTTGAGATCTAAATTAGATGTTGTGCTGGACGCCAGCAATCTTTCGGATGAGTCGGACCTGCGCCCGGGAAATATAGCCAAGCGGGAATACAAGATACGCTCGCCGCTTCAGGAAGCGGGTTTTACCAAGGAAGAGATCCGTAAATCAAGCAGAGAGTTGGGCCTTGTCACCTGGGATAAGCCCAGCCTTGCCTGCCTGGCTTCAAGAATTCCCTATGGTACCAAGATTTCTTCCCGGCTCTTAGGCCGGATTAACCAGGCAGAGTCATATCTTAAGAAGATAGGGTTTAAGCAGGTAAGGTTAAGGCACTACAATGGCCTTTGCCGTATTGAGGTTTCACAAGGGGATATTCCCCGCCTGATAAGCAGGCATAGGCAGGTGGTCGACAAATTAAAAAAAATGGGTTATAATTATGTCACTGTAGATTTAGAGGGTTACCGTACCGGAAGCATGAATGAGGTGATCAAGCGATGAAAAAAATATATTTAGATTACGCGGCAACCGCGCCTTGCGATCCCGAAGTAACCAAGGCAATGCAGCCTTATTTTTTTGAAAAATTTGGCAATCCTTCCAGTATCCATTCTTTCGGCCAGGAGGCAAAGAAGGCAATCGAAGATAGCCGCGCGACAGTCGCCTCGTTTTTAGGGGCCAAGCCCGAAGAGATTGTTTTTACTTCCGGAGGGACAGAATCTAATAATTATGCCATCAAAGGCGCTGCCTTTGCTTTAGAAAAGAAAGGCAACCATATCATTACCACTGCTATCGAGCACCACGCTATAAGCGAGCCTTGCAAGTCCCTGGAAAAAAGAGGGTTTAAGGTCAGCTATGTGGGCGTGGATAAAAATGGATTAGTATCTCCCGATGATATAAAAAAAGCGATTACCGATAAAACTATCCTGATTTCGGTGATGCATGCCAATAATGAAATCGGCACGATACAGCCGGTTGCTGAAATCGGTGGGATTGCCAAGGCAAAAGGCATTTATTTCCATACCGACGCGGTCCAGACAGTGGGGCATATCCCCGTGGATGTGGATGAGCTCAACGCCGACCTTTTATCGCTTTCCGCCCATAAATTCTATGGCCCGAAAGGAGTAGGCGCTTTGTATATCCGTAAAGGAACGCGCCTGGAAACTTTTATGCAGGGCGGAGACCAGGAAAGAGGCAGGCGCGCCTCCACCCATAATACGCCCGGCATCGTGGGGTTGGCCCGGGCAATAGAATTGTGCCGGGATAAGATGGGGGAAGAGGCGAAGTTCCAGGCGTCTTTACGGGATAAATTGATTAAAGAGATTCCTAAAAGAATATCCGAGGCTTATTTAAACGGCCACCCTACCAAGAGGCTTCCCAATAATTTTAACTGCTCCATAAAATATATCGAAGGAGAATCTGTACTGCTTAATTTAGACATGTTAGGGATTGCCGCTTCCACCGGCTCAGCCTGTACCTCTACCTCTCTGGAGCCTTCCCATGTATTATTAGCTATCGGCCTTCCGCATGAAGTCGCCCATGGTTCTCTGCGGGTTACTCTGGGGAGATGGACAAAAGAAGAAGATATTGACGCTCTTCTAGCAAGTCTTCCCAAAATCGCCGAAAAGCTGCGCGCCATGTCGCCCCTCTACGAGAAAAAATAATTATGCGGGAAAAAATTCTGGATTCATTAAAAAGAAAACACGATTATGTCTCGGGAGACCTGCTTAGCCAGCGCCTGGGAATGAGCCGGCAGGCCTTATGGAAGTACATCCAGGAGTTTAAGGAAGCCGGTTATGATATCGTGGCAGTGCCGCATTTAGGTTACCGGCTGGTATCGTCTCCGGACAGGCTTTTCCCTTTTGAAGTAGGCAGGGATTTGGATACGGAGTTTGTGGGGAAGAAAATTTATTATTTTGACAGCCTGGCCAGCACCATGAATGTAGCCATGAAACTAGGGGCAGAGGGTGCGCCCGAAGGCACGCTGGTATTATCTGAATCCCAAACTAAAGGCCGGGGAAGGCTGGGCAGGGAATGGTTTTCCCCGAAATATAAAGGTATATATTTATCTCTTATCCTGAAGCCAAAGATATCGCCTGCCGAGGCTTCTATATTCACCCTTCTTGCCGGCATAAGCATTTCTGAAGCGATAAAAGAAATAGCCGGTTTAGATACCCATATCAAATGGCCGAATGATATTCTTGCCGGCCACAAAAAACTAGGCGGCATATTAACCGAGTTAAACGCTGAAATGGATGAGGTCAATTTTGTGGTTATAGGGGCGGGATTAAACGTGAATAATGATAAGAAAACACTGCCTGCCGGCGCAACTTCTTTAAAGGAGTATAAAAAAGAAAGTGTCAACCGGGTCAGCCTGCTGCAGGAGATTTTGCGCAAAGTAGAATCAAATTACCTGCTTTTCCAGAAGAAAGGGCCGCATCCTATTATTGAAAAATGGCGGGAATATAATATTACCCTAGGCAAGAGGGTAAAGGTATATTTTCATAAAGAGCACATTGAGGGGGAAGCGGTTGATATAGATATTGACGGGGGGCTGTTGGTCAGGAGGGATTCAGGGGTAACCGATAAGGTCATGTCTGGAGATGTAGTCCATTGCAGGTAATGTAAACCAAAAATAAAATTTAGGTTGACATTTTCCCGCGCTTTTTTATAATATCTTTATGCTAAAGATAAAAAGGTGCGGGATTATTTTTGTCATCTTATTATTGTCCGGCAGGCTCCCATGGGCATCTTGCGATGAGCCGCCCTCGCTTGACTTAGGGCCGATAGTCATTACTAAAAGTAAGGCCAATCTTCTAAATTCTTATTCCCTGGAAGCCGGCCCCGGAGATGGTTTCTCCTTTGATTCGCCGATTGAGGCATTAAACGCTCTGCCTCTGGACTTAGAAAGCCGTTCTCCAAAGGGCGCAATCCAGACCGATTTTTCCTTAAGAGGCTCTAATTTTCAGGGAGTTTTACTGCTTCTGGACGGCCAGCGTATTAACGACCCCCAGACCGCCCACCATAATTCCGACATTCCCCTGACTGGGGAGGATGTTGAAAAGATAGAAGTAATGCCGGGGGTGAGTTCTTCGCTATTCGGCCCGGATGCCATAGGCGGAGCGATAAATATTACACCCAAGAAACCGGGAGAAAAAAAGAAAGTCTTGGTGTTTAAGGGCGGGCAATACAAGACCTGGTCCGGCCTCTTTAGTGTAAGCGATAAAATAAATAACTTGGGCGTAAGGTTATCCGTGGAGAATGAAGAATCCGGAGGTTTTTACAAAGATACGGATTTTAAGAAGTTCACCGCGGCTTTTAGTTCTTCCCTGGAGATACCTGATGGCGATTTCCGGTTTGACCTGGGTTACCAGGAGAAGGGATTCGGGGCCTTTGATTTCTACACTCCCGGCAGTAATTATCTTTCTAAAGAATGGACCAAAACCCACCTGGTCAATACCGGATTTAATTTAGAAAAAGGAGGGTTTATCATTAAGCCTAATTTATTATGGCGCAGGCATTATGATAAATTTATGCTGGATAAGACATTTACCCGTAGTACTTATCTTAACCATCATCGTACTGACCTTTATACCCCTAGCATTTACTTTCAGAAAGAAACTGGTATTTTAGGGAAGGCCGGCTTAGGCCTGGAATACGGGGGCGAACGAATCAGTTCTACTAATTTAGGTAAACATGTCCGCGAGCACAAAAGCGTATTTGCCGACCAGGGTAAAGATGTAACTGATAGATTATCCTTAGGTACATCTTTCAGGATGGACGACTTTGACGGGTTTGGCCAGGTTTATACCGGTTCAGCCAGCCTCAGGTACAGGCTTAACCAGGAAAACTCGGTTTATTTCGGGGCTGCAAGGAGTATGCGCATCCCTTCGTTCACTGAGCTTTATTACAATGATCCTACTACGCTTGGCAACTCCGGGCTCTCTGCCGAGAAATCGCTTAATTATCAATGGGGTTATGATTACAAAAAAGAAACATTAAAAGGAGGGGTTGCTTTATTTTTGAGAGATGAGAGGGATTTTATTGACTGGATTAAACGCACTCCCAGCCAAGCCAAATGGCAGGTAGAGAATATCACAGAGGCAGGGGTATTCGGCATAGAGAGTTATCTCAAACTTAAGGTAAACAGATACCTGGACTTGAATTCCAATTACACCTATATAAACAAATGCATAGACAGCCGTGGTTACCTGTATAAATACGGCCCCAGCTATCTGGCTCACATGGCTAATGCTACTCTAAGTTTTAACTTGCCTTTCGGGATTCAGAGCATAAGTTTTAATTATAAGAAAAAACCCAGCCGCGCCGGTTGGTTTCTTATGGGTATCAATTCCAGCTACAACATAACTAAGAATTCCCGGATTTTTGTGGAGGTGACCAATCTTCTTAATGTCGGATACCAGGAGATAGTAGGGATTCATCAGCCCGGCAGATGGGCAGAGGCAGGCCTGAGGTTAGAGTGGTGAAAAAATCTTGGTTTTTTTATTCTTTAAGGGTATAATAGCGCAATAATTATTATAATGAAAATAAGGAGCGCCAAAAAATGTTTGTTCATGCTGTGTTGTTTGAGATAAAACCGTCCCAGGCCAGCGCCTACCGTAAAGATAGTAAAATGTGGGCTGCTTATGCTAAGAAAGACAAGGATTTTATCGCCTATTTCACTATGGAACGGTTAGGTTTTAAGAATCAATACCTCTCGGCCTATGAATGGAAAACAAAACAGGGCCACGACCGTTTCATGAAGAAGCTTCACGATTGGCTAGTGGCTAAATCAAAGGCCAGAGTTAAAGTCTTAGGTTATTATAATCTCAAGGCCATAGATACGGTGCGGAAAAGATTAGTATAATTTTAGTTGACAAATAACTAAAGTTAGTGTATATTACTCAGCAGGTAGTAAATAAGGGAGTAGAAATCTTAGGCCGTAAGGTAGAGAGAAGCTCGCCTTACGGTTTTTTCGTTTCGCCGTTATTTACTATAATTTGATGGAAAGGAGGGTAGTGAGTAATGGCAAAAGGAAAAGTAAAGTGGTTTTCCAACCAAAAAGGTTATGGGTTTATTACTCCTGAGTCAGGTAACGATGTCTTCGTACATCATTCCGCAATTCAGGGTGAAGGCTATAAGACTTTAGAGGAGGGCCAGGAAGTTGAGTTTGAAATTGAAAAAGGTCCTAAAGGCGAGCAGGCTACGAAAGTAGTTAAGTTATAACCTAAAAGTAGGAAACAAACGG